>Peterbilt_p2__coassemble_165_pt1 | contig 75628 bp, 63 predicted proteins | sample Peterbilt_p2__metabat2_high_PE_039 | metagenome-assembled genome bin Peterbilt_p2 | reverse complement strand
GATTTCACAGACTGGCTTACCGCAGACTGGGAAATATAGAGTTGTCTGGATGCTTCAGAGAAGCTAAGAGTCGTGGCAACATGATAAAATACTTTATAAAGTTCGAAACTGATATCCATAGATGTTTCCTTTCTAAGTGTTCTTATTTAAACTATAAGAGAAGTCTGGTAAGAAGTCAATAAATATATTAGGTATAATTATATAAAATATTAGTCATATTAATTTTACTTATAAAGAAACATGTGTTAAACTGTTCATATAAATGGTAAAAAGAAAAAGCCAATGCCCCGGGAGGGCAGAAAGGAGCCGGAATGAGCAGCGTAAGACGTGTCTATGTTGAAAAAAAACCAGATTTCGCAGTGCAGGCGAAAGAATTAAAACATGAAATCGAAGGCTATTTAGGAATTCAGGACGTAGAAGCAGTACGTGTACTGATTCGTTATGATGTAGAGAATATCTCAGATGAGATTTTTGAGAAAGCATGTAATTGTGTGTTCTCTGAACCTCCAGTAGATGTATTATTTAAAGAAACATTTGAAAAGAAGGAAGGTTCTAAAGTATTTTCTGTAGAATATCTTCCAGGACAGTTTGACCAGAGAGCAGATTCAGCGGTACAGTGCGTACAGTTTTTAAAAGAAGATGAGAATCCGATTATCCGCTCTGCAACTACCTATGTGATTGAAGGAAATGTTTCTGAGGAAGAGCTGGAAGCGATTAAAGCACATTGCATCAACCCGGTAGATTCCAGAGAAGCAGACGCTGTAAAACCAGAAACATTGGTAACAAACTTTGAAGAACCAGAAGATGTAAAGATTTTTGAAGGTTTTGCTGATATGTCAGAAGCTGATCTTAAAGAACTGTATACTTCTTTAAATCTTGCTATGACCTTTAAAGATTTCCTTCACATTCAGAATTATTATAAAAACGAAGAAAAACGTGATCCATCCATGACCGAAATTCGTGTTCTGGATACATACTGGTCTGATCATTGCCGCCATACAACATTCTCCACAGAGTTAAAGAATGTTACTTTTGGAGATGGCGATTACAAAGAACCAATCGTAAAAACATACGAAAAATATCTGGCTGACCGTCAGGTAATCTATAAAGACAGAGATGACAAATTTGTCTGCCTGATGGACCTGGCTCTCATGGCTATGAAGAAATTAAAAGCAGAAGGAAAACTTCAGGACCAGGAAGAATCTGATGAAATCAATGCTTGTTCCATCGTTGTTCCTGTAGATGTAGACGGAAAAGAAGAAGAATGGCTTATTAACTTCAAAAACGAGACTCATAATCACCCAACAGAGATTGAACCATTTGGTGGTGCTGCGACATGTCTTGGCGGAGCTATCCGTGACCCGCTTTCCGGACGTACCTATGTTTACCAGGCTATGCGTGTGACAGGTGCTGCTGACCCAACTGTTTCTGTAAAAGAAACTATGAAAGGTAAATTACCTCAGAAGAAACTGGTTCGCGGTGCAGCTCATGGATATTCTTCCTACGGTAACCAGATTGGTCTTGCTACTGGCTATGTAAAAGAAATTTATCATCCAAACTACGTTGCAAAACGTATGGAAATTGGTGCGGTATTAGGTGCTGCTCCAAGAAGAGCGGTAATCAGAGAAAACTCTGATCCAGGTGATATCATCATCTTATTAGGTGGACGTACCGGACGTGATGGCTGCGGCGGTGCTACAGGTTCCTCTAAAGTACATACAGAAGAATCCATTGAAACCTGTGGTGCAGAAGTGCAGAAAGGTAATGCACCTACAGAAAGAAAGATTCAGAGACTGTTCAGAAGAGAAGAAGTAAGCTGCATTATCAAAAAGTGTAACGACTTTGGTGCAGGCGGTGTTTCTGTTGCAATCGGCGAACTTGCAGCCGGTCTGAAAATTGATCTGGACAAGGTTCCGAAGAAATACGCTGGTCTTGACGGAACAGAAATCGCTATTTCTGAGTCTCAGGAGCGTATGGCTGTTGTCATTGATCCAAAAGATGTAGATAAATTCTTAGGATTTGCCAAAGAAGAAAACTTAGAAGCAATTCCAGTTGCTGTTGTCACAGAATCTCCAAGACTGGTGATGAACTGGAGAGGAAAAACCATCGTAGATTTATCCAGAGCATTCTTAGATACCAACGGTGCTCATCAGGAGACTGATGTGTTCGTGGACATTCCAAACAAAGAAGGAAATGTTCTGGACCGTGCAAAAGTTTGTGATGTAAAAGAACGCTGGTTAAAAACACTGGCTGACTTAAATACCTGTTCCCAGAAAGGCCTGGTAGAAATGTTTGACGGTTCTATCGGAGCAGGAAGTGTATTTATGCCATATGGTGGTAAATATCAGATGACAGAAACACAGACTATGGTAGCAAAAGTGCCTGTATTAAATGGAAAAACAGAAACTGTTACCATGATGAGTTATGGTTTTGACCCATATTTGTCAAGTTGGAGCCCATATCACGGAGCTGTTTATGCAGTGACAGAATCTGTGGCAAGAATCGTAGCTGCTGGTGGTGATTACAGCAAGATCCGCTTCACCTTCCAGGAATATTTCAGAAGAATGACAGAAGACCCAAGCCGCTGGAGCCAGCCGTTTGCAGCACTTCTTGGTGCATACGCAGCACAGCTTGGATTTGGACTTCCATCTATCGGTGGAAAGGATTCCATGTCAGGAACCTTTAATGAGATTGATGTACCTCCTACACTGGTATCTTTTGCAGTGGATGTGGCAAAACAGAAAGATGTGATCACACCGGAACTGAAAAAAGCAGGAAGTAAATTAGTATGGCTGCGTTTACCAAAAGCAGAGTATGACTTACCGGATTTCGAAGCATTAAAAGAACAGTATGCAAAACTGCATGAAGATATTCAGGCGGGAAGAGTTATTTCTGCTTATGCATTAGACCGTCAGGGTATTGCTGCTGCAGTTTCTAAGATGGCATTTGGTAACCAGCGTGGTGTGAAGATTGAACATAATGTAGATGAGAGAGACCTGTTTACAGCAGGATTTGGCGATATTATCTGCGAAGTAAAACACGATAAAGTCGGAGAACTGGCAATGACATACACTGTAATCGGTGAAGTCTTAGAAGAGCCTGTTCTGACTTATAAGGATATGTCTATTTCTATGGCAGAGGCTCTGGAAACATGGAAAGCACCTCTTGAGAAGGTGTTCAAGACACGTTCCGGTTCTGAGACAGATGATGCAACTAAGAATGTGGACAAGGGTGTATATGATACAAAAGAGATTCATATCTGTTCTCATAAGATTGCACAGCCTACTGTATTTATTCCGGTATTCCCGGGAACAAACTGTGAGTATGACAGTACAAAAGCATTTGAACGTGCTGGTGCAAAAGTAATCACAAAAGTATTTAAAAACCTGGATGCAGCAGACATTCGTGATTCTGTAGAAACCTTTGAAAAAGCAATTGATCAGGCTCAGATGATCATGTTCCCAGGTGGTTTCTCCGCAGGTGACGAACCAGATGGTTCTGCGAAATTCTTTGCTACTGCATTCCAGAATGCAAAGATTAAAGAAGCTGTTATGCGCCTTTTAAATGAAAGAGATGGTCTTGCACTTGGTATCTGTAATGGTTTCCAGGCTCTGATTAAACTTGGATTAGTTCCATACGGTGAAATCGTAGGTCAGACAGAACAGTCTCCTACACTGACATTCAATACAATTGGACGTCATATTTCCAAGATGGTTTATACAAAAGTAGTAACAAATAAATCCCCATGGTTGCAGAAAGCAGAGCTTGGAAAAGTTTATACAAATCCGGCTTCTCATGGTGAAGGTAGATTTGTCGCTAACGAAGAATGGTTAAAGAAACTGTTTGAAAACGGCCAGGTTGCGACACAGTACTGCGACTTAAACGGAAACATTACCATGGATGAAGAATGGAATGTCAACGGTTCCTACTGTGCAATCGAAGGTATCACAAGCCCGGATGGCCGTGTACTTGGTAAGATGGCTCACTCCGAAAGACGTGGAGATGGCGTTGCCATGAATATCTACGGAGAGCAGGATATTAAGATTTTCGAATCTGGTGTGGAATATTTTAAATAAACGATAAAATTTGAAGGTGGTTTTACACTGGCAAGAAGATGAGGCATAAGCCTATTACGAAAGTGGCAGGCTATGGTAAAAGGAGATTAAAAAAGTGGAGGGAGCGACTGGATGGATACCAGCCGCCCCTCCACTTTTTATGCGGTTTCAGGGGAAGTTTTTTTTGCAAAACGACTTACACAGTTATCAAAGAATTTGTAAAAAAACTGTCCGTACAGGCTTCCGCAGATGTTGTGCATAATACGGAAGAAAATGGCACCTTCCAGTCCAATGAGCCCAGTGGCCACGGCCATAGCTCCAAAAGAATTAAAAAGAGACTGCCATCCATAGGTAGCAGACAATCCAACCCCGATACCACCGATGATTCCGGCATAAGAGAGAAAAGAAGGTGGCAGCAGGATATAAAGAGCCAGGAAAACGATGCCTCCTAAGAGATTTCCTGGAATTCTTCCCTTAGTTCTTCCTTTGGCATCTTTTTCAAAAGGAAGGATTACCGACATGGCAGCAATACCTGCCCACATAGAACGGGGAAGATGGAGAAGTTCTACTGCGCACATAATGGAAGCAACACCCAGTGCAAGTGCAATCTGCCATTTGGTTCTGGAAGAATGAAGGCTGAATTCTTTGAAGAAATCCTTGATAGTCCGTTTGTAGCTACGGTTTCTGTGTCCACGGTAAAATACGATCATGGTGGCAACAGCACCGAGAAGAAGTCCAATGCTTCGCATAGCAAAGGTTTTTCCGGTAGCATCGTATCCATATAAAAGCAAATATCCAAGGACTACAGTAGACTGGTTGGACATGAGCATGTTATGGCAGCTTAAAAATGTCAGAAGAAAGATACAGCCTATATTCATGAACATTCCGCCAACAGGACCGAAAGAATTGGCTAATCTTGGGCCGGTCATAAGTATTGCAAAAATGATACCCATGACGGCAAGGGAGTGTTTTGTGCATATACCAAAATCTGCGTTTTTAAAGACCATTAGGAATAATAAAAGTACCACGCCGGCAATGCTGTTATCATTTCCGAATATTGCACTGAACCCCATTACAAAGGCCATGCAAAAAGCCATAGTGATTGCAATTTTAGCAAGATAAATCCAAGTATGACGGATTTTTTCCCGGTTTGTTGCGGAATTCCGTATGAGTGCTTTGGAGCCTGCCTGATTTAACTGAAGTTCCTGATAAAATGTCATAAAATCGTCCTTTCAATTTTTGTTTAGTAATGGGGGATTATAGCATTGACTTTCATTGATGTCAAATAAAAAAACTATAAACTGTCAAAGAGTAGGGAGATGTTTTGACAGTTTATAGTTATGAATGTATAGTTATTCTTCAAAATAACAGTTTTTTTCAGATAAAAACCAAAGAAAATAAGTAAGAGCCAACATATCTGCACTGCCTCCGGGACTGATATTTCTGGAAACAAAAAATGTATCAAGAGCAGGAAGAATCTTCAGCTGTTCTTCGTACTCAGCAGTTTTGAAAAAAGCAGAGAGAGTATGCTGAATCCTGGCTGCGGTTTCATAGTCAGACCGGATAATCAAGTTGGTATCTTCCACATTTCCTATGTAATAAAGCAGTGCAATCAGCCCCGCTTTGTTTAAGGAGGATAAGGTCTCTAATGCCTTTTGAAATAAAGGGAATCCGTACTTAAGGACATGAGGAAATCCCTTTGCAGCTTCCCCCCGGATGCCAGTGATGCCATAGTGGGCATATAGTTTTTCGCCGTGAGTTCTGGCAGTGGAGAGGGTAATATTCTGATAATCATCCAGAAGCCTGGAAAGCATATTTTGACAGATCGAGGCTATAAGCTCCGGGAATTTAGAATCCTTAAAGTCAGCCATGTGGGCAGATGCTGCATAGCCGGCAGCCCCACAGAAAATGCCTCCGGAGAAGATGATTCCTTTGTGTGTGTTAATCCCTTTTGTGGCCTGAAGCATCGTAGATTCTGCCTGTATGCCCAGGGTGCGGAGCTTCAGAAATAAGTTAGGAAGTTCTGTATCAGAGCCTTCAAATGCAAGTCCTGTTTTTGCACACTCTATGAAATAAGGAGTCAGAGCATAGGCACTTTGGACAAAGGTATCAATACACATATCTTTATGTGAGCCGTTGTGCAGACGGTCTACAAGCCCTGGTTTCAAGCCGGTATTTACTTCATAAAGTAGGGCTTTCTGCATGAGCATGCCAATATGAACAGACATTCTTTCTGTATAAAAATCTTGAATCATTTCCGTGGTTTTTGCCTGGAGTTCCTGGGCACTGTGGGTTCTGGAACGGCCGCACGAAAATGCTGGATTTCCGCAAATGAGACAGGTGCGTTCGGAAAAACCAAGTTCCTGTCTTGATACTTTTGAACCGTCAGGCCGGAGTACATCAAAGTCAAATAACCGCCCCAGGGGATGCTGAAGTTCCTGCTCCACCAGATAGGATTTTATGATTTCAGGCGAAAGAGAGAGGGAAAAGAAACCTTCCCAGCCGGTATCTTTCTTTTCTTCCCGCATTTCTAGTATGGTTCCATCAAGCTTCTGAATACCTCTTTGAATCAGGCAGCATCCCAGGTGATACAGCCATTTGGTAAAAGGTGTTACTTTCACAGGACCGGCAATATTCAAAGTGAAGCTTAAAAGGCTGGCAGGTTTTTGCAGCAGAAGTTCTTGCTGAATCCATGCTCGGTGTTCACGGGCATCCAGGATTTCGGCAAGCGTAATGGCAGGTCCTAAGGTCCAGCAGGTGTGCATCAGAATTCCTCCTGTTTTTCTAAAAGTTTTTTGCGAAGTGCCTGTCCCTTTGGAGAAATCAGATATTCGTAGGTACTGTAAGGGACAAAAGTCTGGAGTTCTTCGGTATTCCCCTCCAGGAATTTTTGACGTACAGTTGTTGCACTGATAATGGTGCCTCCACATCGGTACCGGGGAAGTTCTGTGACCTGAATGCCATATTCTGGAAGTATCTTTTTCATTTCCTGATTATAGAGAGCTGTGATTTTTGAGAAAGGTTCATCGCCCACAAAACGCTCTGTGATTCCAAAGGCTTTCTGATAGTATTTGCCAAAGATTTTCAAATCCAGTTCTACGGCCTTTTCAGAACTGGAGGCTTTGTCTTTCAGAAAATAATCAGGGAATGTGGCATGAGAAATCAGGTAGTCAGAACTTCCATGGACATATACGTTGTACAGGTCTTCGCAGCCTTTTTTCACAAGCTCCAGACGGACATCAGCAGGAAATTCAGATGCATCAGCGGACAGCACAAATACGTGAAGTTGGTCGCAGATTTTAGATGCAGTCTCTACCAGATACCTGTGTCCATTGGTGAAAGGATTGGCATTCATAACAATGGCACCAACGGAAGAAGCAGGAAGATTTTCATAGGGTTCTGCTTCTTTTTTTAAATACTGTTTGATTCCATTGCGGCGGTTTTCCATCAGCAGCATATCGTCTGTCTGTGTAATTGGATAAAATCCCATATCAGAAAAAACAATATTGTATTCCGGTTTTGTAAATAAAAATAAATGAGAAATATTATGTTCCACAGCATTGGTAATAAGCTGGGTGATGATACGCTGGAGTTGTCCTTCCCCCTGGAGGCTTTTATCTATGGCAATGCACTTTAAGGTGTTTTCATGGCGGGAACCGCAGCCCATGATTTTGCCTTCATCATTACATAAAAGAACCGTATATTGAATCTGCTGATCATAAGTCAGATTATTTTCTGATAGAAATAATTTCAATTTATCCAGCTTCCGGTTGCGGAAGGGGAAGCCTTCTTCAAGATAATAGGATTGAGAACTCATAATTGCTCCTTTCTTGGCTATTTTGTATAAGTATTTTAACATAGACCAGTCAGATAATGCAAATTTTCATAAGAATAAAGGAAAAGAAAATAAGAGGTACTGGACTAGATGACGGATTTTTGCTACTATAAAGAAAATGTTTGTTAAGGAGCGATTAGAAGAAATGAGCGAAACATATGTTGTAAAAAAACAGGAAGAATTTAAAACTTCTCTGTGGTCAGGAGGAAGTACCAGAGAACTGTATATTTATCCGGAAGATGCTGTGTATAAAGAAGGCAATTTCCAGTGCAGAATCAGCAGTGCCACCGTAGAGGTAGAGCGTTCTGACTTTACCAGCCTTCCTGGAGTAAAAAGATATCTCTCTATTTTTCATGGACATCTGGATATGGTTCATGGAGAAGGTGATGAAGTTTCTCTGGAACCGTTTCAGGTGGACTGCTTTGATGGGGGGATTCCAACGGTTAGTTTCGGACAGGTGGTAGATTTCAATTTGATGCTGAAAAATGGTGCAGATGGGAAGATGGAAACAGCACAGATAAACCCAGGCGAAAGTTATACACTGAAGCCGGAGGAAGAAGAGCGTCTTCTGGCTGTTTATGTGCCGGCAGGAAACATAAAGATTGAGGATATGCAGGTGAAAACGGGAGAATTGTTTATCTGTAAGAATTGGAACAAAGAACTGATGATTGAAAATACAGGAGAGTCTGTGGCCGGACTTGGGATTTGCAGAGTTTCTGTGAAATAAAATGTGGATAAAACAATATGTGTCATAAATAGAAAAGCATATGAAGCGAAAAATGTAAAACTTCATATGTTTTTTTTGTTATGAAACAAAATAAACAGCATACTGCTGATTGCGATGTAAATAATATGGTCAAAATATCTAACTTATTAGGTAAAAAACCATACTATTCCATCAAAATGATAAATGATAAAGTAATAGTATCAAAAAAACGGAAAGAGAGGAAAAACTTATGAGAAAAAAATTGGTAGTTACTTTACTTGCTGCTAGTATGATGGGAAGCATGTTGGCAGGATGCGGAGGTGGAAGTGGAACTTCTGGAGAAGAAGGAAAGGAAAGTTCAAAAAAGGGAGATACCATTAAGGTCATGTGTGTGGGTACGGAAGCAGATACATACATTGATGCTTATAATTCAATTGCAGAAAAATTTTCTGAAAATAATGAGTATGGAGTGGACGTGGAAATTGAGTTTTATGAAAATGAGCAGTACAAAACAAAATTAACAACGCTTATGGCTTCCAATGCGGTGCCGGATATCTTTTTCACTTGGGAATTGTCTTATCTCCAGCCATTTGTGGAGGGAGGCAAAGTCGTAGATATTACTTCTTACTTAGAAGAAGATAAAGAATGGAAAGATTCTTTTGCAGAGGGAACCTTAGATTTATTATCTTTTGACGGTAAAAATTATGGGGTTCCGACACAGAAATCGCTTTGTGTTATGTTCTATAATAAGCAAATATTTGAAGAAAATGCGGTAGAAGTTCCTACAACCTATGAAGAATTTTTAGAGGTTTGTCAGACATTAAAAGATAATGGTGTAACACCGATGGCATTGTGTGGTACAGATGCTTGGATTCCGGCGCAGTTTGTACAGCAAATTGCAGGAGGAATGGCAGGAGATCAGTTATTTAAAGATGTTTGTGTGGGAGAAGAAAAGTGGAATAACGAAACTCATGTAAAAGCAGCAGAAGAAGTAAAAGAAATGGCAGATAAAGGTTATTTCCAGGATGGTTATATCGGAATGGGGCCAGAAGAATCTACAGACTTGTTTATGAATGGAAAAACAGCTATGTATTTCCAGGGAGCCTGGGATGCAGATAAAGTAGCAAAAAGCAGTGTTGGAGAAAATGTAGGTGCGTTTGTGCTTCCGGCATATGATGCACAATATAACAATATTTCCGTTGGATCTGTAGATACCAGTTTTGCTGTTTCAAAGAATTGTAAAAATGTAGATGCAGCAGTTGCCTTTTTGAAATATTGGACATCTCAGGAAAGCGAAGAGATGCTGTTATATGAAAATGGAAGAATTCCGGCAGGAAATTATCCAATTGATGAAACAAAGCTGTCTCCTTTAATGTCTGATGTGCTGAATATTTCAAATACACAGGTTGGTCTTACTCCTTGGTGGGACAGACAGTTTGGTGCCGGTGAAGGTGTTGAGTTCAATAATACCTGTGTTTCTGTACTCGGCGGCGAGGATGCAAAAACTGCATTTGATTCACTTCAGCAGTTTGCAGAAGATAATGCAGACAGATAACGTGTAGGCATCATGAAAAGCATGAAAATGCGGAGATGAATAAAATTTGCATTTCCGCATCTTACAATTTCGTGTGGAAAGGGGGAGCACTATGAATAAAGTGCTTGGAAATAAAAAGAGTATTGCAGTTTTTGTTTTACCTGCATTTCTAATTTATGCAATTTTTGTTTTAGTTCCAATTGGATATAACGTATATGTCAGCTTTCTGCAAACAGACTTAATGAGTCCAAGTAAGTTTGTTGGAATTAAAAACTACATTAATTTGTTTCAGGATAAAACTTTTATAGGTGCAGTTAAGAATAATATTCTTATGGTCATTGGTTCCTTGATTGCTCACTTACCGTTGGCGTTATTCTTTGGAAATATACTTTTTCAGAAAATAAAAGGAAGTCATTTTTTCCAGACAGTATTCTTTCTGCCAAGTGTAATCTGTGGTGTTGCAGTAGGCCTGACATGGACTTTCGTATATAATTCAGAATTTGGTCTGATTAATAAATTCCTTGAAATGATTGGACTGGGAGGTTTGAAACAGGTATGGCTGGCAGATAAAAATTTAGCATTGTTCTGTATTATTATTGTAGTTATGTGGCAGTTCGTAGGGTATCACATGATTATACAGATTGCGGCAATGAAAAATATATCAGAGTCTTATTATGAAGCGGCAGAAATAGATGGAGCAAGTAAATGGGTTCAATTTAAATCTATTACATTTCCGTTGATCAAGCCTATTTTAAAGGTAGATGCAGTGCTGATTATTACAGGTTCACTTAAATATTATGATTTGGTAGCAGTTATGACAGGAGGAGGACCGAATCATGCAACAGAACTTATGTCGACATATATGTTCTACCAGGGATTCCGTACTTTAAAATACGGATATTCAGCAGCAATCGGTGTGGTTCTTTTACTATTATGTATTTGTTCGGTTCTTCTTTCAAACTTTGTGTTCCGTTCAGATAGAGTAGAGTATTAAAAGGAGGGAGAAAGATGAGATTATCACCAAAGGATCGCTTCTTTTTAGTTATCAAATATATATGCCTTGTTTTTTTTACGGTGTTGTGTCTTTACCCTTTGTTGTGGTTATTGCTTGGTTCTTTTAAGACAAACACGGAATTGTACGCAAATCCATGGGGACTTCCAGAAAGTTTTAGTTTTGTAAATTATATTCAAGCGATAGAAGAAGGACATATTTTGCAATATTTTGGTAACTCTGTTATTATTGCAGTATCAGCAGTTTTTGTTTCTGTTCTTTTAAGTAGTATGGTTTCTTATGCAATCACTAGAATGTACTGGAAATTATCTAAAGTAACTTTAAGTATTTTTCTGCTGGGAATGATGATCCCGGTATATGCCATGGTTGTGCCTTTGTTCTCGATGTTTAATAAAATGGGACTTCTTAATACGCACTTGGCAGTTATTCTGCCTCACATAGGCATTGCTTTTCCCATGGCTATATTTATCATGACAGGTTTTATGGGATCTTTGCCAATTGAGATGGAAGAAGCAGCAGTTATGGATGGATGTAATATTTATCAGATTTTCTTTAAAATCATCATGCCCATTTCAAAATCCTCTATTGTGACGGTGGCGGTAGTTACATTTATTAATATCTGGAATGATTTGCTGCTCCCACAGATCTTTTTAACAGATTCGTCTAAGATGACGCTGCCTGTTGGATTGACAGAATTCCAGGGACAATATGCTACAAATTATGTAGTAGAGATTGCAGCGGTAATCATTACGATTATACCAAGTATTCTTGTGTATATATGGTTGCATAGACATATTATGGAAGGTATGGTTGCAGGTGCTGTAAAAGGATAAAGCGAGGAATATAAGGATGAAATTACTGATTGCAGATGATGAAAAAAATATTCGAAATGGATTACTATCTCTTCCATGGAATACGATAGGGATTGATCAAACATATCAGGCAGAGAACGGTTTGGAAGCATTAGAAATTTTAAAGAAAAAAAGGATAGATATTGTAATCAGTGATATTAAAATGCCAGGTCTTTCTGGGTTAGAACTGGCAGAGTATGTAAGTAAGAATAACTTGGATACAGCGGTAGTATTGCTTACGGGATTTTCTGAATTTGAATATGCACAGAAAGCTTTGAGAAATGGGGTTTTGGATTATATGTTAAAGCCCCTGAGACCAAAAGATATTTTGTCTACTGTTGAAAGAGTCAAAGAGACCTTAGAGAAAAAAAGATATAAAGAGAAAGTGGTAGAAAAGTATGGAGAAGTTACAAGCTCCAAGGATTATCAAGAACAGATTAGCTGGCATTTCAGGGGAGTCCAGGAACAGGCCATGGAAATCTTGAAAGATATGGCACATAATTATAGCCAAGGTGTTTCTCTGAATTCGCTTGCAGAAAAATATCATTATTCTGTAGCTTATCTTTCCAGAATGATAAAGAAGGAAACGGGGTATTCTTTCAGCGAAATTCTAACCAGTCTTCGATTGGCACAGGCAGCGGAAATGCTCCAAAAAGAATATGGAAAAATCAGTGTAATTGGCGAACAGGCTGGATTTAGTGAACAGAAGTATTTTAGCCAGGCGTTCAAAAAAGTTTTTGGCATGAGTCCGGGAGAATTTCGTAAGCGAGATGAAAAACAAGAATATAGCATTATAGATGTTCTTCAACTTATGAAAAAAGAAGAACAAGGGGAAGGGTGAAGTATGGATGAGAAGAGAGGGTTTATTAGCATTCGAAAGAAGATGATGGTTGTCTTTGTAGTTCTGATTACTGTTACAGGAATTGGGATTGCAAGTCTGTTTGCTATTGTCTTCCGTTACGGCTATAGTTCTCTCTCTCAAATTTATTTAAATGACATAAATGAGCAGACTGCCAATAATCTGGAAAATAATATTCAAAAAATAGAAGACATTAATGTTCAGATATTATCCAGCCAGGTAATACAGAGCAAATTAAAAATAGTAAATGAAAAATGTCTGGATTCCTATGATTTAGCACAGTGCAGACAAAAGATAGAAAGAGAATTATCCAATTGGGCTTTATATGCGTCTTATGTTGTATCGGTGAGTGTTATTTCCAGAGAGGGGATAGAGTTTGCAGTAAAAAAAATTGAAACAGGCGGAACACAATTTGGTTTTACAGAGGATGAAATTTATGAGGCCAATGGCAGCAGTTTATGGGGAATAACTGGTGAAAAGAATAGAATTTGTGTTGCAAAAGCGATTTTGGACTTCGATACTATGAAACCAGCGGGATATATTAATATTGTATATGAAAATTCTTACCTTTCTGACATTTTGGCGGATAATTCCAGCAAATATTCCGGAGCTTCCTATGTTGTAAATACACATGGGACAATCATGGTGGCAAATAAAGAGGGATATGTTGGAGAAAATTTTCCTGTAAAACTCAGTGACTTAAGAGCGTCAAATACTTCCAGATATGATATGTTTAGCAGTACGCAGGCGTTTTATTTCGTAGGAAATGAGATGCCGAATGGATGGAGTCTTGTACAAACAGTTTCAGTCAAAGAGTTTAATAAAGAAATGAATCATCTGATTGTGCTGGCAGCGGGGATTGTTCTTTTGGTTTTAGGAATCAGTCTTGGTTTTGTATGGTATGTTACATCGAGGATTGCGTATCCGGCTAAAGAATTGATGGAGAGTATGAAAACCTTAGCAAAAGATAACGAGTACCCAAGGGTTAAAATTGTTTCTAACGATGAAATCGGTATGATTGGCCTGGAATATAATAAAATGGCAGAAAATATCGAAACGTTGATTGAAAAGGTTTATAAAATGGAATTGACACAAAAACAGGCAGAGCTGGAATTTTTACAAATGCAGATAAATCCCCATTTCTTGTATAATGCATTGGATACTATTAGCTGGATGGCATTAGCCAAAGGAAATATGGATGTTTCTGAAATGACAATTGCTCTTGCAGAACTGTTAAGGGCTACCATTAAAAAAGAAAGTTTTATCACATTAAGAGAGGAAATGAACACAGTAAAGGATTATCTTTTAATTCAACAAGAACGTTTTGGAGATAAAATTTCAGCAGAATATTTTGTGGAAGAAGATGCCTATTCTTGTATGGTGCCTAATTTTATCTTACAGCCTGTGATTGAAAATGCAATTATCCATGGACTTGAACCTAAAATAGAAAAAGGAAAAGTATCTATCAATATTTCGATACAAGATGAGTTTCTTACATTTTTGGTCGAAGATAATGGCGTTGGAATGGATGAAACAGAAATTCTGGATTTGTATAAAAAATGCAGAGAAAATAACACAAAACAGTCTATTGGATTAAAGAATGTTTATCGCAGATTATTATTGTGTTACGGCGAAGCAAGCATGCTAAAAATTGAAAGTAAAAAAGAACAAGGAACCAGAATTTCATTTTTAATTCCACGGAACATCTCTAAAAAATAATGAATGAAAGGGAAAGCTTATGAGAAAACAGCAAAATTATCAATGGAACACACTGTCACTGGGAACCTGCTATTACCCGGAGCATTGGGATAAGAATATGTGGGAAGAGGATTTGGAAAGAATGCTTGCCCATGGAATTAAAACTATACGCATTGGAGAATTTGCATGGAGTAAAGTAGAGCCAAGAGAAGGAGAATTTACATTTGAGTTTTTTGATGAGTTTCTAAAGGTAGTTGCAAAGACAGATATGAAAGTGATTTTTGGTACACCAACAGCAACACCTCCTGCATGGCTTACAGAAAAATACCCAGAGGTTTTAAATTGCAGGATGGACGGTGTGAAATTCCGCCACGGTATGCGCAGGCATTATAATTACAATTCGCCGGTATATCAAAAATTGTGTAAAAGAATTGTGGAAAAATTTGGAGAGCACTATGCAAAACATCCGAGTGTGATTGGATGGCAAATCGATAATGAAATAAATTGTGAAGTGGATGAATTCTACTCTGAGAGTGATACGCTGGCATTTCGAGAATTTTTAAAAGAAAAATACGAAACATTAGATGCTTTAAATCAGGCATGGGGGGCTGTGTTCTGGAATCAGGAATATACCAGATGGGAAGAAATTTATGTGCCAAGAATTACGATACATAATTCCACAAATCCTCATCAGACATTGGATTATATTCGTTTTGTGTCAGACAGTGCAGTGAAATTCTGTAAAATGCAGAGCGATATTCTGAGAAAATATGTAAAAAAGGGAGATTTCATTACTACAAATGGTATGTTCCAGAATTTGGATAATCATAGATTGACAGACGAAGCTCTGGATGTGTACACATACGATTCTTATCCGAATTTTGCATATTGTCTCTGTGAAGATCCAAAACATTCAAAAAATTTAAACGACAGAAGGTGGAGTGATAAACTGACAGAAGTTCGTTCTATTTGTCCTCACTTTGGTATTATGGAGCAGCAGTCAGGTGCGAATGGATGGAATACCAGAATGGAAGCACCAGCACCGAAACCAGGGCAGATGATGCTTTGGGCAATGCAGAGCATTGCACATGGAGCAGATTATGTGAGTTTTTTCCGTTGGAGAACCTGCACGTTTGGGACAGAGATTTATTGGCATGGAATCTTGGATTATGATAATCGTGACAATCGGAAGCTGGCAGAAGTAAAGAAAATATATGAAAGAGTTCAGGCTATTGAAGAAACAGCAGGAGCAAAAAATCAAGCAGCTTTTGCTATGATCAAAGATTATAGTAATATCTGGGATGCACAGGTAGATGTATGGCATCGCAGACTTACATGGAGCAGTGAAGAGGAAATTTTTATTGCATCTCAGTTGAATCATACACCAATGGATTATCTCTATCTTTTAGAAAATACAGAGGTGGAAGAGTTGTTAAAATACAAGGTGCTGATTTATCCGCACGGATTAATTTTATCAGAAAAAAAGGCGGCTCTTTTAAAAGAATATGTTGCTAAGGGAGGATGCCTGATTCTGGGAGCCAGGACAGGACAAAAAGATGAAAATGGTAAGTGTGTTATGACACCTATGCCTGGATTATTATCAGAAATCTCTGGAAGTGATGTGAAAGAATTTACTTTTGTAGGGCCTGCGGATGAGAATGTGATGATGGATTGGAATGGAAATATGCTGGAAACAGGTATTTTTAATGATATTTTGGAACCAGTTGGTACACATGCAAATGTACTGGCAAAATATGTAGGAAACTATTATAAAGGAAGTCCGGTATTGATTGAAAACACATATGGAGAAGGAAAAGTACTTCATTTTGGAGGAACTTTTACGAGAGAAAATGTAAAAGCTTTTCTAGATTATACAGGTGTGGTGGAGACATATCGTAATGTGGTAGAAGTGCCTGAGGAATGTGAGATTACCGTGAAGGAAAAGAACCACAAAATGTATATTTTTGTTTTGAATTATTCGGATCAGAAACAGGAAATTTGGATGAAAAAACCAGCAAAGGATATGGATACAAAAGAGCAGGCAGAAGGAAAAATTTCTCTGGGTGCTTATGAGACAAAAGTTTATGAAATTTTGTAATAGCAGTGGAGTGCTCCCTACAACAGGGAACACTCCATTTTGTTTTGTCGTTTCTTTTATTCTTTTTGTGATTTTTTCCTATTTTTGGCTCAAAATCACAAAGAAAATAACAGATTTTCATGCACTTTCACTTTACCACAAGAAACAAAAACGTCAAAATCTATTAAAAAGAAAGAGAGTTAACGTAAATTTTAGTGCTTTTTTATAATCAATAGACGTTTTTTAGACCCTCTAGATGCTAAAATCATGAAAAAAGAGAAAAGGAGACGATGTGATATGAACAATGCGGAGATCGGAAATGCAATGGTAATTAAACTGGATCCAGTTTTACCAGAATACCCAACCTTTAAGGAAGGTGTCAGAAGAGCACCAATGAGAGAGCTGACACTGAACAAAAGAGAAATTAAACTGGCAGTAGCAAATGCTTTAAGATATGTACCGGAAGAACTGCATGAACAGTTGGCACCGGAATTCCTGGACGAATTATTAACACATGGACGTATCTATGGCTACCGTTTTATGCCAAAGGAAAGGATTTACGGAAAACCAATTGATGAGTATAAGGGAGAATGCGTGGAAGGTAAAGCTTTCCAGGTTATGATTGATAATAACTTAGACCACGATGTTGCTCTGTACCCATATGAATTAGTTACATACGGAGAAACAGGACAGGTTTGCCAGAACTGGATGCAGTATCAGTTAATTAAAAAATATCTTGAAAAACTGACACATCATCATACATTAGTTATGATGAGCGGACATCCAATGGGTCTGTTCAAATCTCATGAATCCAGCCCAAGAGTAATCGTTACAAACGGACTTATGATTGGTATGTTTGACAATCCAGAAGATTGGGCAAAAGCAACTGCTATGGGATGCTCTTCTTACGGACAGATGACAGCTGGTGGCTGGATGTACATTGGACCACAGGGTATCGTTCATGGTACTTTCAATACTATCTTAAATGCAGGACGTAAATTCTTAGGAGTTCCACAGGATGGAGACTTAGCTGGACACTTATTCGTAACAAGTGGTCTTGGTGGAATGAGTGGTGCTCAGCCAAAAGCAATTGAAATTGCAGGCGGTGTTGGTATCGTTGCAGAAGTTGACTACTCCAGAATTGAAACAAGACACAGCCAGGGATGGGTAAGCCTGGTAATTGAAGATGCAGCAGAAGCATTCAGAGTTGCTCAGGAATACATGGATAAGAAAGAAACAATTTCTATTGCATTCCATGGTAATATTGTTGACCTTCTTCAGTACGCTGTTGATAACAATATTAAGATTGAACTGTTATCTGACCAGACATCCTGCCATGTACCATACGACGGCGGATATTGCCCACAGGGTCTTACATTTGAAGAAAGAACAGAAATGCTTGCAAATGACAAAGACAAATTCTGTGAACTGGTAGACCAGTCCCTGATTAAACATTATCATTTGATCAAAACATTAGTAGAAAGAGGAGCTTACTTCTTTGACTATGGTAACGCATTCATGAAAGCTGTCTTTGATGCAGGTGCAAAAGACATCGCTAAGAATGGTGCAGATACCAGCGAAGGATTTATCTTCCCATCTTATGTAGAAGATATTTTAGGACCAGAATTATTCGACTATGGATATGGACCATTCAGATGGTGCTGTCTGTCCGGAAAACCGGAAGATTTAAGAAAAACAGACCATGCTGCTATGGAAATCATTGATCCTAACAGAAGAAGCCAGGATAGAGATAACTACATCTGGATCCGTGATGCAGAAAAGAATAAACTTGTTGTTGGTACACAGTGCCGTATCCTGTATCAGGATGCTCTTGGAAGAAGAGATATTGCTCTGAAATTCAATGAAATGGTTCGTAACGGAGAAATCGGACCTGTTATGCTGGGCCGTGACCACCATGACACAGGCGGAACAGATTCTCCATACAGAGAAACATCTAACATCTATGATGGTTCTAATATTACAGCAGATATGGCTGTTCACTGCTACGCAGGTAATGCTGCAAGAGGTATGAGCCTTGTTGCTCTTCACAACGGTGGTGGTGTTGGTATCAGCAAATCCATCAACGGTGGTTTCGGTATGGTTCTTGACGGAAGCGAAAGAGTAGATGAAATCCTTATGGCAGCTATCCCGTGGGATACTATGATTGGTGTTTCCAGAAGAAGCTGGGGAAGATGTGAACACTCCATCGAAACTGTTGCAGAATACAATAAGATTAGAAATGGCGAAGATTACATCACAATGCCATACCTGGCAAACGATGAATTAATCGAAAGAGTATGCAAAGATGTGGTTGTAGAACCTCATCACACACATCACTAAGAATTTCTGCAAAGAGTTATGAGGAGACAGAACATGAAAAAAAGATATATACGCCATGCCTCTGAGCTGGTAACCTGCAAGGGAAGTGCACCTAAGCACGGAAAAGAGATGTCTGACATCGGATTGATTAAAGATGGTGCGGTGATCATTCATGATGATAAAATTGTTGCAGTAGGTACGACAGAGGAATTGGATAAACAGGTGGACGTAAAGGAATACGAAGTAATCGATGCCACAGGAAAAACGGTGATGCCTGGGTTCGTGGATTCTCATACACACTTTATTTTCGGCGGATACCGTGCAGATGAATTTTCCTGGAGATTGAAAGGCGATAGTTATATGTCCATTATGGAACGTGGCGGCGGCATTAATGCCACCGTCGTTCCAACCAGAGAAGCCACAGAAGAAGAATTGATGGAAGCTGGTGAAGAAAGACTGAACCGTATGCTGGAATTCGGCGTGACAACCGTAGAAGGTAAGAGCGGTTATGGAATGGATTGTGATACAGAGCTGAAACAGCTTCGTGTTATGAAGAAACTGGATGAGAAACATCCAGTGGATATCGTCAGAACCTTCTTAGGACCTCACAGTGTTCTTCCTGAATGGAAAGGAAAAGAAAGAGAATTCATTGAAGAACAGCTTCGTGTAGTAATGCCTAAAGTAAAAGAGGAAAATCTGGCAGAGTTTGCTGATATCTTTACAGAAAAGAATGTATTTAATATAGAAGATTCTGAGTATTATCTTACAGAAGCCAAAAAGATGGGATTTAAGCTGAAAATCCATGCAGATGAGATTTATCAGTTGGGCGGTTCTGAACTGGCAGCCAGAGTTGGTGCTGTATCAGCAGACCATCTTTTGAAAGCATCTGACGAAGGAATCCGTCAAATGCGTGATGCCGGAGTTATCAGTACCCTTCTTCCGGCAACTGCTTTCTCTTTGAAAGAAGAGTATGCTCCTGGAAGAAAAATGATTGACGAAGGATGTGCAGTAGCGATTGCATCAGATTTGAATCCGGGAAGCTGCTTCACAAACTCAATTCCGTTATTGGTTGCACTTGGATGTATTTATATGAACATGTCCATTGAAGAAGTGATTACAGCATTGACGATTAACGGTGCTGCTGCTGTGGACAGGGCAGATACTGTGGGAAGCTTGGAACCGGGAAAACAGGCAGATATTGTATTCCTGAAATTCCCATCCATCCACTTTATGCCGTATCACACAGGAATCAACCTGGTAGAAACTGTTATCAAAAAAGGTGAAACCGTATATCACAAAGAATGGAAATAAGGAGAATAACATCATGAATAAGATTATTGAATGTGTACCTAACTTTAGTGAAGGTAGAGATAAAGAAAAAATCGAAAAAATTGTTGACTGCTTCCGCAATGTGGAAGGCGTAAAACTGCTGGACTACAGCTCTGACGAAGATCATAACAGAAGTGTTGTTACTGTTATCGGTGAGCCTGCTCCATTAAAAGATGCTATGGTTGCAGCTATCGGAAAAGCAGTAGAATTGATCGATATGACAAAACATCAGGGACAGCATCCACGTATGGGATGTGTTGACGTTGTTCCTTTCATTCCAATTAGAAACACAACCGTAGAAGAAGCAGACGCTCTTGCAAAAGAAGTTGCAAAAGAAGCTTCCGAAAAATTCGGTCAGCCATTCTTCTTATATGAAAAATCTGCTACAGCTCCTCATAGAGAAAACCTTGCAAAAGTTCGTCAGGGACAGTTCGAAGGTATGGCAGAAAAAATGAAAGATCAGGAAAAATGGAAACCAGACTTTGGTCCAAACACCATTCATCCTACAGGTGGTGTAACAGCTATCGGAGCAAGAATGCCTCTGATTGCTTACAATATTAACTTGGATACATCCAGCGTGGAAATCGCTCAGAAAATCGCAGATAAGATCCGTCACATCAAAGGCGGATTCCGTTACTGCAAAGCCATGGGCGTTATGCTGGAAGACAGAAATATTGCACAGGTATCCATGAACTTAACAGACTATACAAAGACATCTGTATATACTGTATTCGAAACAGTACGCATGGAAGCAAGACGTTACGGTGTTAATGTATTAGGAAGTGAAGTTGTTGGTCTGATTCCTCTTCAGGCAATCGTTGACTGTGCAGAATATTACCTGGGATTTGAAGGATTTGATCCAAAACAGGTACTTGAAACAAGACTGTAATAAAAAAATATAAGAGGTATATGCCATGAAAAATATGACAATTGAACAATTCGCCATGCAGACAGCCTCTAATGAACCAGTACCAGGGGGCGGAAGTATTTCCGCCCTCGCTGGTGCTTTAGCAGCGGCTCTTACAGAGATGGTGGCAGGACTGACAATCGGAAAGAAAAAATATGCAGAAGTAGAAGAAGAAATGAAGGCAGCTGTAGAGCCTATGCATAAAATCTGTGAACAGCTTCTGGTAGACATTAAACGAGACAGTGAATCTTTTGATTTATATATGCAGGCACTTACTCTTCCGAAGGAAACAGAAGAAGAAAAGGCAGCACGTACAGAAGCTATGCAGAATGGGTTAAAAGCAGCAGTTGCTGTTCCTCTGTCTGTTGCAAAGGCAGCATATGAGGTGCTTCCTTATGCAGAAACTATGGTTACAAAAGGAAATAAAACAGCCGTTACAGATGCACTTGTTGCTACTATGATGGCAAGAACTGCAGTATTAGGTGCATTATTCAATGTAAAAATCAATCTGGAATCCATTAAGGATGAAGAGTTTGTAAAAGCTACTTCTGATGAAGTGGCAGTATTGGAAAAGAAAGCAATCGCTTTTGAACAGAAAATCCTTGCACAGGCAGGAGTTTCCAAAAGCGTGGTTGAATAAGTTATAGAAAATACGTTTCATAAAAGGAAATGATGAAAGGAGAAAACCTGTGAAGATTTTAAAAAATGCAGTAGCAGGAACCCTGGAATCCAGTGATTTGTTTATTCAGATAGAGCCAGACGAAAAAGAACTGACCCTTGAGATTGACTCGGTTGTCGCTAATCAGTACATGGATTCCATCCGGGCTGCGGTGCTGGACACATTACAGGAATTTGATGTGACAACAGGAAAAATCTTTATCAAAGACAAAGGTGCTCTGGACTGTGTAATCAGGGCCAGAATGGAGACAGCACTGAAAAGAGGGGGAGTTGAATAAAAATGAGACGAACCATGTTATTTTTACCGGGAAATACCCCAAATATGCTGATTAATGGAGACACTCTGGGAGCAGATACTATTATTTTCGACCTAGAAGATGCTGTATCTCCAGATGAAAAGGATGCAGCCAGAATTTTAGTGCGTAATGCATTAAAATATCAATCTTTTCCATCCTGTGAAGTAGTGGTAAGAATCAATCCGACAGATACAGAGTTCTGGAAAGCAGATTTAAAGGCTATTATCCCTCTGAAACCAGATGTGATCATGCCTACTAAGGTAAATGGCGGTGCTATGATTCAGGAGGTTTCTGCATACATGGCAGAAGTAGAAAAGGAAAGCGGTCTGGAAGTGGGTACTGTGAAGATTCTTCCACTGATTGAAACTGCTATGGGTGTGGAAAAGGCATTTGAAATAGCTTCTTCTGATAACCGTGTGATTGGTCTTTTCTTAGGAGGAGAAGATTTCACAGCTGATATGCACTGTAAACGTACCAAAGAGGGAAAAGAAATTTTCTATGCAAGAACCCGTCTGGTATGTGCTGCAAGAGCCTGTGGAATCGAAGCTTATGACACACCGTTTACAGATGTGGAAGATATGGAAGGTCTGGAAAAAGATACCGAATTTGCCAAGAGTCTGGGCTTTTCAGGAAAGGCGGTTATATCACCAAGGCATGTAGATATTGTGAATGCAGTATTTTCACCTACAGAAAGTGAAATCGAATATGCACATGATGTCATGGATGCCATTGAGGAAGGTAAACGCCAGGGCAAAGGTGTTATTTCCCTGAGAGGTAAAATGATTGATGCACCGATTGTAAAACGTGCCCAGCAGGTGCTGGAAATGGAAAAAGCCATTTATGGAGGTGCATGCAGATGAGTAAATTAATCGGCTCTGTAAAAGAGGCAATTGAAAAAACTGGATTGAAAGATGGTATGACCATATCTTTTCATCATCATATGCGTAATGGAGATTATGTATTAAATATGGTTCTGGAAGAAGCAGCAGCTATGGGAATCAAAGATTTGACTGTAAATGCCAGCTCTGTTTTCGATGTACATGAACCGATTATTGAGCATATTAAAAATGGTGTAGTTACAGGAATCGAATGTAACTATATGGGTGGAAGAGTCGGAAAGGCAATTTCCCAGGGGATTATGGAGAAGCCGGTTATTTTCAGAACGCACGGCGGAAGAGCAGGTGACATGGAAAATGGTTCTTCCAAAATCGATATTGCATTCTTAGCAGCACCTACAGCAGACAACATGGGAAACTGCAGTGGAAAATATGGTCCATCTGCATGTGGTTCTCTTGGATATGCTTTTTCCGATGCTGTTCATGCAAAAAAAGTCGTTGTAATCACAGATAACCTGGTAAGCTATCCTTTAAAGGACACTTCCATTAACGAAGGTTATGTGGATTATGTGGTAGAAGTTCCACAGATTGGAGATCCGGCTAAGATTGTTTCTGGAACAACCAAAATCACCCGTGACCCGGTAGGCCTTAGGATTGCAGGCCTGGCTTCTCAGGTAGTAAAACATTCCGGCTATTTAAAAGATGGATTTTCTTTCCAGACAGGTGCAGGAGGTGCTTCTCTTGCGGTTGCTAAGTATGTAGAAGAGATGATGGAAAAAGATCATATCAAAGGCAGCTTCTGTATGGGTGGAATTACTGGTTATATGGTTGATATGGCCAATAAAGGTTATTTTGATACGATTTTGGATGTACAGTGTTTTGATTTAAAGGCAATTGAATCTATCCGTGAGAATCCGAAACATCAGGAAATTTCTGCTATGCGTTATGCATCACCGGCTGCAAAAAGTGCAGCAGTGGACAGTCTGGATGTTGTAATTTTAGGAGCAACACAGGTTGATGTAAACTTTAATGTCAATGTACATACAGATTCCAATGGATATATTATGGGCGGTTCCGGCGGACACAGTGACACTGCAGCAGGCTCAAAGCTGGCGATTATTGTAGCACCGCTGATTCGTGCAAGACTCCCGCTGATTGTAGATGAAGTGCTTTGCAAATCCACACCAGGTGAGACTGTGGATGTAGTAGTTACTCAAAGAGGAATCGCAGTAAATCCAAAACAGCAGGAATTAAAAGAAAAATTAGTGAAAGCAGGACTTCCTGTAAAAGACATTGAAGAGTTAAAACAGATTGCAGAAGAGATTGCAGGAGTACCAAAGAAGGTGGAGATGGGTGACAAAGTAGTAGCCAAAGTACTCTACAGAGATGGTACTGTACTGGATACAATTAAAAATGTTCTGTAATCAATAAATATTAAGGGAAAAGAAAATAGAAAATAAAATGCCATTTAATCTAAAATGAAGGGAGCGGGTCAGAAATGGACAAGAAAAAATTAGTTATTGGCGTAATCGGTGCTGATGTTCATGCGGTAGGAAATACGATTTTACAGCATGCATTCGAAGACGCTGGTTTCGAAGTGACAAACTTAGGTGTTATGGTTTCTCAGGAGGAATATATTGCTGCTGCAATTGAAACAAATGCAGACGGAATTATGGTATCTTCTCTTTATGGACATGGAGAGCTTGACTGCCGAGGCTTGAGAGATAAGTGTAATGAAGCAGGTTTAAAAAATATTCTTTTGTATGTAGGCGGAAATATTGTAGTTGGAAAACAGCCATTTGACGAAGTAGAAAAGCGTTTTAAAGCAATGGGATTTGATAGAGTATTTGGACCAGGTACTGCTCCGGAAACTACCATTGCAGCTTTATACGAAGACTTTGGCATGGAAGCACCAGCAACAGAAGACTGATAAAGTGAGGCGGTAAATTATGAAACCAGTTTTGTTGGTGGATTTTGGTAGCACCAATACCAAGGTAACAGCCGTAGACGTAGAAAATTGTGAGATACTCGGTACTGCGGCAGCCTATACTACCGTGGAAACTGATATTAATAATGGGCTTCACGATGCCATAGAAATTTTAGAGCAGACAACAGGACACCTGGAATATGAGGAGCGATATGCCTGCTCCAGTGCTGCCGGAGGATTAAAAATGATTTCCATCGGACTTGTGCCGGAGCTTACAGCTCAGGCAGCCAGGGAAGCTTCTCTGGGAGCTGGGGCAAAGGTATGGAAGACCTATTCTTTCAATCTTACAAAAGGGGATATGAAAGAAATCGAGGCGTATCATCCTGATATTATCCTTCTGACAGGAGGAACAGACGGGGGAAATACCGAATGTATTTTATATAATGCAAAAATGCTTTCAGAACTTAGTTATGACTGCCCCATTGTTCTTGCAGGAAACAGGTGTGCTGTAGATGAGTGCCAGGAGATTTTGGAAGACAGAACGACTTATATCTGTGAAAATGTAATGCCAAGACTGGGTGAGCTGAATATTGAGCCAACCCAGAAACAGATCAGGGAAGTCTTTTTGAAAAGAATCGTTCAGGGAAAAGGTCTTTCAGAGGCTTCTGATTTGGTATCAGGTATTATCATGCCGACACCTTCCGCAATGCTTACAGCCATGGAACTTCTTTCCGATGGCTGGGAGGAACACCAGGGAATCGGTGAATTGGTAGGGGTTGACTTAGGTGGTGCCACCACAGATGTATATTCCATTGCAGAGGGAAGCCCTGCAAATATGGCGACGGTAATGAAAGGAATTCAGGAACCTTACGCAAAACGAAGTGTAGAAGGCGACATTGGTATGCGTTATAGTGTTCATGGAATCCTGGAAGCTGTGGGTGACCGAAAACTGGCTAAGATAGCTGGATTAAACCGGCAGAAAGTAGCTGGACTTGTGGATTATCTGGGCAGCCATACAGACTATATACCCGACAATGAAGAAATGGAAAAGATGGATTTTGCACTGGCATGTGGTGCTGTAGAAACAGCTGTTGCACGTCATGCAGGTTCTCTGGAGCAGGTATATACACCTTGCGGATTAACTTATCTTCAGAGTGGAAAGGATTTACGCCGGGTAAAATATGTTGTTGTGACAGGCGGAGCCTTAATTCACGCAAAACATACAGAAGAGATTGCGAAATATGCACTTTTTAATGAGAGCACACCAGGATCTTTAAGACCAGAAAATGCGGAAATCCTGGTGGATAGAAAGTATATCTTGGCAGCAATGGGATTGCTCTCTCAGCATTACCCGGAGGCTGCATTAGAAATAATGAAGAAGGAGATTGCTTATTATGGACATAAGGAATAAAAAATTATCGGATGACGAATTTTATGGCATTCGAAAAGAGATTATGGGACAGTGGGCAACCGGTAAAGATGTAAATTTTGATGAAGCCATTGAATATCATAAAAGTATGCCGGAATCAAAGAGTTTTTCTAAAAAACTTTCTGAAGCAAAGAAAGAAAGAAAAACTTTGATTCAGCCAAGAGCCGGTGTAGCATTGATTGAAGACCATATTAAACTTTTGCAGTATTTACAGAACAATGGTGAGGCAGATTTACTTCCTACAACCATTGACTCCTATACACGTCAGAACCGTTATGAAGAAGCAGAAAACGGAATTAAAGAATCTATTCGTACTCAGAAATCCATGCTGAATGGATTCCCAGCTGTAAACCATGGTGTATATGGCTGCCGTCAGATTATTGAGAATCTTGATATTCCGGTTCAGGTACGTCATGGTACTCCTGACGCAAGACTGCTGACAGAAATCTGTTATGCAGGTGGATTTACCAGCTACGAAGGCGGCGGTATTTCTTACAACATTCCATATGCAAAGGATGTTCCGCTGGAAAGAACGATTTATGACTGGCAGTATGTAGACCGTCTGACAGGTATCTATGAAGAAGCGGGTGTTTCTATTAACCGTGAGCCATACGGACCTCTTACCGGTACTCTGGTTCCGCCATCTATGTCCAATGCCGTTGCAATTATTGAAGCACTGCTTGCAGCAGAACAGGGCGTTAAGAATGTAACTGTTGGTTATGGACAGTGTGGTAACCTGGTACAGGACGTTGCAGCACTTCGTGTTCTGGAAGAATTGACAGAAGAATATCTGGAAAAATACGGATATGAAGATGTAACGGTAACAACCGTTCTCCATCAGTGGATGGGCGGATTCCCTCAGGATGAAGCAAAAGCATTCGCAGTTATTTCCTGGGGAAGTGCTGTAGCTGCTCTTGCAAAAGCTACAAAAGTTATTGTTAAGACTCCTCATGAGGCAGTTGGTGTTCCTACTATGGAAGCAAATGCACAGGGACTTCGTTGTACAAAACAGGCAATTTCTCTGTTAGCGGATCAGGAATTAAAGAGCTCTGCTCTGGAACTGGAAAAAGCGATTATCAAAGGTGAAACTTGTGCAATCGTGGACAAGACATTCGAACTTGGTATGGGCGACCTGGCACTTGGTGTTATCCGTGCAGTGAAAGCTGGTGTAATTGATATTCCATTTGCACCAAGCCGTTATAACTTTGGTAAGATGCTTCCGGCTCGTGACCATGAAGGTGCTGTTCGTTATCTGAATCCTGCAAGAGTTCCTCTTCCACAGGAACTGATTGATTTTAACAGAGGTAAAATTGAACATCGTGCAAAACTGGAGAAGAGAAAAGCTTCCTTCCAGATGGTAATCGATGATGTTTATGCAATCAGTAAAGGACGTCTGGTTGGTAAACCAAAATGATGAATTAAAGAGTTGTGTTCATCCACCGCAGGTGGCAGGCATGGTCTTTTCAGGCTCAAAACCGTTTTAGGATTCGCCTGAAAAGACCACACCAGTCACCTACGGTGGATGGGATAACAGTTGTGGTAAAAGAAAAACATACATATAGGCAGAAGGCAAGAGGCTTTCTTGCGTATGCAAGTGAGAAACATAGTACGATATCCCAGTCCATTAGGAGTCTGTTATCTCCCGGGGATGACGGGTTTGTGCTTTTCGGCGAATTAAAAACGGTTTTGAGCAAGAAAAGCATGAACCCGCCATACCCGGGGAGAAGGAGTTTTAAATGGACTGAGCATAGTAAAAAGGAGATTGATAATCATGAAAATAGTAGACGTTGTATGTTCTAAAGCAAGAACCGGATTTTTCTTTGATGACCAGAGAGCAATTAAACAAGGAGCTGTTTCTGATGGTGCAGCTTATTTTGGAGAAACAGTAACACCAGGATTCAAATCTGTAAGACAGGCTGGTGAAGCGATTTCTGTTATGTTAGTTCTGGAAGATGGACAGATTGCATGGGGCGATTGTGCAGCTGTTCAGTACTCAGGAGCAGGCGGACGTGACCCATTATTCCTGGCTGAAGATTTTATTCCGATCATTGAGAAATATATCAAACCAGAACTGGTTGGAAAAGAAGCTGACAGCTTCAAAGGATTATGCGAAATGTTAGAATCTATCCAGGTTGATGGAAAGAGACTGCACACAGCAATCCGTTACGGTGTAAGCCAGGCAATCCTTGACGCTGTTGCAAAATCCAGCAAGAGACTGATGTGCGAGGTTGTTGCTGATGAATATGGTACAACAGTATCTGAAGAACCAATCCCAGTATTTACACAGTCTGGTGACAACAGATATGACAATGCAGACAAGATGATCTTAAAAGGTGCAGCAGTTATGCCTCACGCACTGATCAATAACGTAAAATTAAAATTAGGTGAACACGGAGAACTGTTAAAAGACTATGTAAAATGGTTGAGTGAACGTGTTCAGAAGCTCCGCAATGATGAAAATTATATGCCAATTTTCCATATCGATGTATATGGTACAATCGGAGCAATCTTCGGAGTGGACAACTTCAAAGCAATGGCTGATTACCTTGCAGAGCTGGAAGAAGCTGCAAAACCTTTCAAACTGAGAATTGAAGGACCTATGGATGCAGAAGAAAGAGAAAAACAGATGCTCTGCCTGAAAGGCTTGAGAGAAGAAGTTGACAGAAGAGGCATTAATGTAGAGCTGGTTGCTGACGAGTGGTGTAATACTCTGGAAGATGTTAAATACTTCGCAGATAACAAAGCAGGCCACATGGCTCAGATTAAAACTCCTGACCTTGGTGGAATCAACAATATCGTAGAAGCGGTTCTGTACTGTAAAGAAAAAGGTTTCGGTGCTTACCAGGGTGGAACCTGCAACGAAACAGACCGTTCTGCACAGGTTTGTGTAAACTGTGCAATGGCTACAAAACCAGACCAGATTCTTGCAAAACCAGGTATGGGTGTTGACGAAGGATATATGATCGCTTATAACGAAATGGAAAGAATCCTTGCTCTTAGAAAAGCGAGAAAGAACTAATTAAAGAAGGATGAGTAGAATATGCCAGACCTGTTTTCAAGGCAGAAAACGGTTCTGGCTATTCTGGCACATAAAAAGGAAAAAATATGGCATATTCAAGACAAATGCAGGAAGGAAACCTGTACAGTTATTATTTTGCTCCCAGAGGAAACCGCCGTATGGCAGACCTTGGGATGCAGTTAAGCCAGATGTATTTAAGTCCCTTTGATCATATTGTAGGGATTATCGGGGATGCCGGGGCTGGAAAAAGCCTTTTGATCAAAGGAATGTTTCCTGGTGTGGATTTGACAAATGATGACGAAGGAGTCAATATCCGGCCGCTCCCTCTTCTTCATGAAAACATGGAAGATCCGTTCTCTCCTCATACGTATCATCTGGACATCCGCTTTGAATCTGCATTTACACAGATGCATGTGCTGGCCGAAGCAATTCTGGATGCAGCAAAGCATGGGAAAGTCGTGATTGTGGAGCATTTTGAACTAATTTTTCCATTTTTAAAACGCAATGCAGATTTGCTGGTGGGAATCGGAGAAGAGATTATTATTACCAGACCGAACATGTTTGGCCCTCTTCCGGAGAACATTGCCAAGATTGTTCATAAATCTGTTATTTACAGGAAAGCTGCTCATACATTAGAGGATTTATGTGTACATTTTATGGGAGAAGGCTATGAACAGGATGGTCCCCGTTCTGATGTACGCCATGGATTTGTGTTGGAATTTGAACAAAAGCCGGATGTGGACCTGTATGAACTGGAAAAAAAGGTGAAAGAGGCAGTGAAAAAAGATCTCCCAGTTTCTTATTATGACGAAAATCATGTTCAGATTGGGGATTATGTTCTGGAATGCCTTGGTCCTAGAATGCATATTTCCAGCACCGGAAAAATCACAGATTTTACTTTGGTAAAGGATTATCCACAGGATCCGAGAAATGGTTATTATATGTTAATCGGAATGCTTGGCAAACACCAGTCGGATGATATCAAAGATTTTAACCGTATTGATATTAGCAGGCATTTAAGCAGTCACCCGAAATAAGAACAGGAAAATTGGAGGAAGAAGACATGGTTCGCAGCGTAAATGTAGAACTTTTGACAGAAAATATTAAAGAAATGTGTATTCAGGCAAATCATTTCCTGGCACCGGATATGGACAAGGCTATGAGAGATGCTCATGAAAGAGAGACAAAACCTCTTGCAAAACAGATACTGGGACAGCTTTTGGAAAACCTGGATATTGCAGGAGAAGATATGATTCCTATTTGCCAGGATACCGGTATGGCAGTTGTATTCCTGAGAGTAGGACAGGATGTACATTTTGAAGGCGGCAGTGTGGAAGACGCAGTCAATGAAGGTGTACGTCAGGGATACCAGGAAGGATATCTGAGAAAATCCGTAGTGGGAGATCCGATTCTTCGTGTGAATACAAAAGACAACACACCGGCGATTATTCATTATGAAATCGTTCCCGGAGCTCAGGTGGAGATTACGGTTGCACCAAAAGGCTTTGGAAGCGAAAATATGAGTAAAATCTGTATGCTGAAACCTGCTGATGGTGTAGAAGGCGTAAAAGAAGCAATTGTAAATGCAGTAAAAGAAGCCGGCCCCAATGCCTGCCCGCCAGTAGTTGTAGGTGTTGGTATCGGCGGTACTTTTGAAAAAGCAGCGATTCTAGCCAAAAAAGCACTTACCAGAGAAATCGGTGTACATTCTGAGTTACCTCATGTAAAAGAGCTGGAAGAAGAGTTACTGGCGAAAATCAATGAAATCGGTTTAGGACCTGCTGGTTTAGGCGGCGATACCACAGCTCTTGCTGTCAATATCAACACCTATGCAACACATATCGCAGGACTCCCGGTGGCAATCAACATTTGCTGCCATGTAAACCGTCACATTGCCAGAACCATTTAGTGTATCAGTTGGACACACTGGATTTGTACAGTTAAAAACATGGAGGAAATAGAATGGACAGATATATGAAGGCACCTCTGGATAAAGAAGAGGTAAAGACCCTCAAGGCAGGGGATTATGTTTATATTACAGGAACAATTTATACAGCAAGAGATGCGGCACATTTGAGAATGTCCCAGGCGTTGGACAGAGGAGAAAAACTTCCCATTGAATTAGATGGCAATGTGATTTACTATATGGGACCGACTCCGGCAAGAGAGGGACGTCCTATTGGTTCCGCAGGCCCTACAACAGCCAGCCGCATGGATAAATATGCACCGAGACTGCTTGACCTGGGACTTACCGGAATGATTGGAAAAGGAAGAAGAAAACAGGAAGTAACAGATGCAATTGTAAGAAATGGCTCTGTATTCTTCGCAGCCGTAGGCGGTGCCGGAGCACTTCTTTCTAAATGTATCAAAAAAGCAGAAGTCATTGCATACGAAGATTTAGGTACAGAAGCAATCCGTAAACTGGAGGTAGAAAATCTTCCGGTTATCGTGGTAATTGATTCCGAAGGAAGAAACTTGTACGATGAAGTTTGTAAATAAAAGATAGGATTTATGAAGTAGGCTTTATTTGTCAATTGGCAGATGAAAGCCTACTTTTTTTCGGACAAAATAGGCAGAATCAAAATGGTTATACTGAAAAAAAGAATCATATGTTGTCTGCATTTGTGTTATAATTTTTTTAGAATGAAAACGAAAGGAAGATGCATATGACAGAAGATAAATTATTAAACCAGGCAGAGTTATGTGGATTTGACCATGCGTGTATCATAGAAACTGATCAATTGATTTTTGACAGCAGATTCCGGCAATTTTGTGAGACGAATTATTGCGGTAATTATGATAATAATTATTCCTGCCCGCCTGCCTGTGGGACTCCGGAGGAATTAAAAGAGAAAGCATTGAAATTTTCTCATGCCCTGGTTCTTCAGACCATTACCCCCGTGAAAAACATTATGGATGATGAGGAGACAAAGATAATCAAGCATCATCATAATGAAATGACCTGGGATTTCATCCAAAAGGTTGAAGAAGAGCTTCCGGAATTTCTTCCTGCTATGGCAGGCCCATGCGGACTTTGCAGTCCCTGTGCAAAAAAAGAAGGAAAACCATGCAGGTTTCCGGAGAAAAAAGCCTCCTGCCTGTCAGCTTACTGTGTTCAGGTAGATGCCATGGCAAAAGCCTGCGGAATGGAATATTATTGTGAAGGTAAAGTGGCCTTCTTTAGTTTGTTATTTTTTGACGGAAAGAAATAACAGAGGACAAAAATCAGAAAATGGTGTATAATAGACATAGAATAGATTACAACAGGAGAAAAAGAAATGGACAACGCAAGACTTGAACTGATTCGGAAAATTCAGACACAAAAGGAGGTATTTACCATACTTTCCAGAGCTACAAGATTACCTTTTGTTATTTGTGATCCGGAAAGCTTTAATGACCAGATTTGGATTTTCGAGGAAAAAGAAACTTTAGAAGAAGCTGTAAAACCCCTGGTGGAAAAGAAAAATCCCCTTGCATCTATCCGTGTGGAAAATCAGAGTTTCCTGAGCTTTTATACTGTGTTATATACCCTGGGTGTTAACAGTGTTGTATATTTTGGGAAGAATGAGAAAACGGAACTGGATTTAGAAGAAATTGTGAGAAAGCCTGATTTTTCCAAACTTCCAGAGGAGAAAAGACCGCTGCTGAATCCACAGCTTCAGCTTTCCGGTATTTATTTCATGCAGGAACTGCGCCGTGGTGTGGAAATGGAAGAAAAAGAAAATCTAAAAGAACTGGAAGAAGAGACCGCAGCCAATTTGGTCAAGAGTAAATATCTGGTGGCTGTCAATAAGCCGGAAGAAGGACAGAGTCCTGAAAATGTGCAGGTTCCATATATCAAGACACAAAATGGAGATATTTACCAGCCGGTTTTTTCCGATGCAGAAGAATTTAGAAAATTCAATAAAGAGAATAAATTTACTGCAATGCTGGTAGCTTTTGAAAATCTTGAAAAAGTAGTGATTCCTGTGGCCAAGGGTGTAGCGGTGAACCCTCAAGGTTTTAATCTGGTACTTCCAAAGGAAAAAATCGGAGCCATGAGACAAAGATTCGGGCTTTGATGAAACATTGGTGAAAGGAGATGATGTCATGAAAATTGACATGCATTGCCATACAAAAGAAGGTTCTATTGATGGAAAGGTTCCAATAGAGGAATATATCCGTATGCTCAGAAATCAGGGATTTGGTGGAATGTTAGTGACAGACCACGATTCTTACGGTGGATACCGCCAGTGGAAAAAGAATATCAAGGGGGATAAATATACAGATTTCCTGGTTTTAAAGGGAATTGAATATGATACCCTGGATGCAGGCCATATTATTGTGATTATGCCGGAGAATATTAAGCTGAGGCTTCTGGAATTAAGAGGCATGCCCTTACAGATGCTGATTCCCATTGTCCATAATTATGGTGGGATTCTTGGACCGGCACATCCTTGCGGAGAGAAATTCATGAGCTTTATGAATGCAAAGGCATACCAGAGAAATCCGGATATTATCAAAGAATTCGATTTTATGGAGACTTTTAATGCCTGTGAACCACAGTCTGTCAATGACAAGGCAAAAGCGATTGCTGACAAGTATGATCTTCCGGGAACAGGCGGAAGTGATGCACACCGTGCTGACTGTATCGGAATGGCTTACACGGAAATACCTGACGATGTTACCTGTGAGTCAGATTTGATCATGCATATTATGAAAGGCACGAAGTTTGAATGTGGAGGCACAATCTATAATGGTACAGCAAAAGAAAAAATCGGAAAAGCCAAGATGGTTCTTTCTCATTCTTTCTGGGTCTACAATAAAGTAGGCGGATGGAGCAAAGCATTAAAACGCAGCAGTAAAATGAAAAAAGGCTATGTAGAGCGTGTAGATGTTGAAAAGGTAAAGGAAAAAGAAAATGAGTAAAAAAGTATTACATGCAGCACTTCTTGGGCTTGGAACTGTAGGAACAGGGGTGTACAAGGTATTAAAGAATCAGTTGCCAGAGATGGAACAGAAAATCGGTGCTGTGGTGGAAATTAAAAAAATTTTAGTGAGAAACCTGAAAAAAGCAGCAGCAAAAATTCAAGAGCCGGAGCTTTTGACCAATAACTGGCAGGAAATTCTTCAGGATGAAGAGATAGATATTGTCATTGAAGTTATGGGTGGTATAGAACCTGCCCGCACTTATATCACAGATGCTTTAAAAGCAGGGAAACATGTGGTAACAGCGAATAAAGATTTGGTAGCTTCTCATGGAGGGGAATTGCTGGACTGTGCGTCAGAGAATCATTGTGACTTTTTGTTTGAGGCATCTGTCGCAGGGGGGATTCCCATTATCCGCCCACTGAAGCAGTGCCTGGCAGGAAATCACATATCAGAGGTTGTGGGAATCGTAAATGGAACTACGAACTTTATTCTCACGAAGATGACCCAGGAGGGAATGGAGTTTGCGGAAGCCCTGGCTCTGGCTACCAGACTTGGTTATGCGGAAGCAGACCCCACTGCGGATATTCAGGGATATGATGCAGGGCGGAAAATGGCGATTATGGCGTCCATTGCCTTTAATTCCAGAGTGACCTTTGATGATGTAAGCACCGAGGGCATTACCCATATTTCTTCTAAAGATATCCGTTATGCAAAAGAGTTAAACTGCGTCATTAAACTTCTTGGTGTGGCAAGAAATACAGAGACAGGAATCGAAGTGACGGTACAGCCTATGCTGGTTCCGGAAAATCATCCGTTGGCTACGGTAAATGATTCTTTTAATGCAGTATTTGTTCATGGAGATGCAGTGGATGACACCATGTTCTATGGCCGTGGAGCAGGAGAACTGCCTACAGCCAGTGCCATTGTGGGGGATGTATTTGATATCGTAAGAAATATTCTCTTCCAGTGTACAGGACGTATTCACTGTACCTGCTATAAACAGATTCCAATCAAAAGCCAGGAAGAAACCGAGAGCAGATTTTTCCTGCGTATTCATGTGGATGATAATCCAGGTGTGCTTGCAAGTATTGCCAGTGTACTGGGAAATAATAAAGTGAGTATTGCACAGATGATTCAGAAACACAAATATGAGAATCTGGCAGAAATTGTGGTGGTGACATCAAAAGTAAAAGAGGGAAATTTCAATGATGCTATGCTCATTTTGCAAAATATGAATGTAGTACATAAAATTTCTTCGATTATCAGGGTTTATGGAGAGGAAGCATGACAGAAAAATTATTTTATCAGGACAGCTATGTTTCTGAGTTTGAGGCAAACGTATTATCCTGCAATCCTCTTGGTTCTGACGGAAAATCAGAGGCAAAATATGAGGCGGTTCTTGACAGAACTGCCTTTTTTCCAGAAGGAGGAGGACAGAGCAGCGATACAGGTACTCTGTGTGCGGGAGAACAGATCGTACAGGTTCTTGACGTGCAGGAAAAAGATGGAATGGTACTGCATTATACCAGTGAGTTTCTGGAGCCAGGTACAGTGGTTCGTGGAAAACTAGATTTTCAGGAACGTTTTTCCAAAATGCAGCAGCACACGGGAGAACATATTGTGTCAGGAATCGTACACAAACATTTTGGGTATAAGAATGTAGGATTTCATCTGGGAAAAGATGAGGTAACGATGGATTATGACGGCCCACTCACCCAGGAAGAACTGCGTAAAATTGAATATGAGGCAAACCAGGCTGTTGTAGAAAATATTCCTATTCAGGTGCTGTATCCTTCAAAAGAAGAACTGGAGCATATTTTTTACAGAAGCAAAATTGAAATCCAGGGGCAGGTGCGTATTGTGCAGATACCAGGATATGACAGCTGTGCTTGCTGTGCACCTCATGTCAAGACAACAGGAAGCGTGGGAATCATTAAACTGGTTGGTGCTATCCATTATAAAGGCGGAATGAGGCTATCTATGCTCTGCGGATTTCGGGCACTGGCAGATTATAATAAGAAAGAGGAAAGTGTTGTGGCCATTTCCAATCGTCTTTCTGCTAAACAGGAACAGGTAGTACAGGCAGTAAAGCGTCTGGAAGAAGAAATTGCATTTCAGAAAGAAAAAGTCAAGAAATTGCAGGAAAGATATGTGGCAGGATGCCTGGAAGACGCAAAAGAACAATGCAGAAGACAGCCAGATGGGGATGTTTTGCTGTTTGTGGAAGAACTGGATGCCATTGCCATGCGGAATTTTGTCAATGATGCCATGAAGCTGACCCAAGGGTGCTGCGGTGTCTTTGCCGGGAATGACACGGAAGGATGGAAATATGTACTGGGAAGCCAGGGACAGGATATCCGGGCAATCGGAAAGGAGTTAAATCAGCAGTTCCAGGGAAAAGGAGGTGGGAAACCGCCTATGATACAGGGGTCTCTTGTGGGAACAGAAGAGCACCTGAGAGGATTTTTACAAACGTTCCAGAGATAGTGTGAGAGAACAGTGGTTTAACACAGAAAAGGCAGGGATGAAATCATAAAAGCAGATTTCATCCCTGTGTTTTTCATAAAAACAGAAATTCACACATGGGGATGAATTTCTTACAACAAATATTCCCATCTGCCCGGTTGTATTGTATAATGTTTATACATAAAAAAAAGAAAAGGAAAAACTTATGAAACGAAAGATTCAATTAATTTTACGTTATTTTAAAGGGGCAAAGAAATATTTTCTGGCCGCAGTGATTGCCTCTCTGATCACAACCGTTTTCAATGCACTGACCCCGCAGATTTTCCGGTTTACCATAGATTCTGTGCTGGAAGGGAATGACTATCCATATCTGGCAGAACATTTGTGGATTATGGCATTGCTTTTGGTAGGTGTTGCACTTTTCTCAGGTGCAGCTATGTATGTCAGCAGATATCATACTGCTAAGGCAGGAGAAAATTTTGCAAAAAACATGAGAGATGCATTGTTTGCTCATGTGCAGAAATTGCCCATGAAATGGCATGATAAGCACCAGACGGGAGATATTATCCAGCGCTGTACGTCTGATGTAGAAGTGATCCGGAATTTTGTAGTAACACAGCTTCTGGAAGTGTTCCGGACTGTGTTTTTGGTGGTAGTTTCCTTCTCCATTATGGTGTCCATGAATGTGAAATTGTCTCTCGTTGTACTTCTGTTTGTACCTCTGGTCGTGGCATATTCCGGTATTTTCTACCGCTTGATTGCCAGAAGATTTACAGATGCAGACGAAGCAGAAGGGGCACTTTCTACGGTTGTTCAGGAAAATGCCACAGGGGTACGGGTAGTACGTGCCTTTGGAAGAGAAAAGTTTGAAATGGAGCGGTTCAGGGAGAAGAATGATATTTTTGCAAATCTCTGGATACGCCTTGGAACTTTATCGGGTTTGTACTGGGGTGTAGGAGATTTAATTACAGGACTTCAGGTAGTGACCATTATTGTGCTGGGCGCAGTGGAGGCAGTACAAGGAACTATTACCGTGGGAGAGTTTATTGCATTCGCATCTTATAACACGACTTTAGTATGGCCAATCAGAGGACTTGGAAGAATTCTTTCGGATATGAGCAAGGCAGGGGTTTCTTTTGAGCGAGTGGATTATATTATCCGTGCCGCAGAAGAAGCTTACCAGGAAGAAAATAGGGAAGAAAACAGGTCATTTGATATCCGTTTTTCTCATGTGAATTTTGCGTATGAGGACGGCCATCCTGTGCTTTCGAATCTTGATTTCTCCATTCCACAGGGAAGTACCCTGGGGATTTTGGGAGGTACGGGAAGCGGAAAATCAACTCTGGTGCAGCTTTTAAACCGCTTGTATGAGCTTCAGGAAGGACAGGGGGAGATTACTCTTGGAGGGAAAAATATCCGGGAAATCCCACTGGAATGGCTGAGGAATAACATCGGAATTGTGTTGCAGGAGCCCTTTTTATATTCCAGAACGATCAAGGAAAATATAGCAGCTTCTGTGCCGGATGCCACTATGGAAGAGATTAGGCAGGCAGCTAAAATTGCCTGTGTGGATGATACCATCATGAGTTTTCCAGATGGCTATGATACTTTAGTAGGGGAGAGAGGAGTTACCCTTTCAGGAGGACAAAGACAGCGTGTGGCAATTGCAAGGATGCTTTTGCAGAAAGCTCCGATTATGATTTTTGATGATTCTTTATCAGCCGTGGATTCCCAGACTGATGCTAAAATCCGTAAGGCATTGTCTGAATCCTGCAAAAATGCTACGGTGATTTTAATCTCCCATAGGATTACCACCTTGATGGGTGCAGATCAGATTTTGGTACTGAATCAGGGAAAAATCCAGGAGCAGGGTACTCACGAAGAACTGATTTCCAGAGATGGAATTTACCGTCAGGTATATGAGATACAGATGAGCCAGGATGACAGAATACAGGTGGAGGGATAAGAAATGGCGGCATATGAAGAACAGGAATATAACAAACCCTTTAGTTTTCAGATATGGGCAAAGATGCTGCCCTTTTTCAAACCGTATAAAAAATATTTTGCAATTACCATTGGACTGAATCTGTTTCTGGCAGGCATAGACGTGCTGGTGCCGCTGTTTCAGAGCTATGCTATTGACCATTTTATTGCACCGGATACCTTAGACGGAATCGGCAGCTTTGCAGGTACTTATGTTGCTATGATCCTATTGCAGACGATTTTTGTTTATGTGTCGGTCCGTGCGGCAACAATCATTGAAATGAATGTGGGAAAGGATTTAAAATGGGCACAGTTCGAACACTTGCAGACCCTGTCTTTTTCCTATTACAACACCACTCCGGTGGGCTATATTCATGCCAGGGTGATGAGTGATACACTACGGATTGCAGGGATGACGGCATGGGGGCTGGTGGATATGTTCTGGGCCTTTGTCTATGTGGTCAGTGTCTTTGGGATTATGTTTTTGCTGAACTGGAAACTGGCCTTGATCATTATGCTGATTGTTCCGTGTATTGCTCTTTTGACTGTATATTTCCAGAATAAAATCCTTCATTGGAACAGGAAGGTACGCAAGATAAATTCACAGATTACCAATGCCTATAATGAGGGAATCACAGGAGTCCGCACATCAAAAAGTATGGTGATAGAAGAAGATAACCAGGAAAATTTTCGAGGAATCACGAAGCAGATGCACCGGGCATCCATTCATTCTGCAAAGCTGAATGCTGTTTATATTCCAACCATTTTGCTGTTCAGTTCTGTGGCTTCGGCGATTGTTCTTGCAAGAGGCGGCTATATGGTACAGGAAGAGCTGATACAGCTTGGAACCCTGTCTGTCTTTATCTCTTATGCGGTTGTGATTTTTGAACCGATTCAGCAACTTGCAAGACTTCTGGCAGACTTGATTTCCTGCCAGGCGAACATTGAACGTGTGACAGATTTACTGGAGCAGGAGCCAAATGTCTGTGACAGCCCGGAGGTGGAAGCAAAATATGGGGACATGTTCCATCCTAAGAAAGAAAACTGGGAAGAAATCAAGGGTGATATTGTTTTTGAAGATGTTTCTTTCCGTTACCCGGATGGAAAAGAATATGTTTTGGAGCACTTTAATCTCCACGTACCGGCAGGAACTAATGTTGCAATTGTAGGAGAAACGGGAGCAGGAAAATCGACGTTGGTAAATCTTCTGGGTAGATTTTTTGAGCCCACAAAGGGCAGGATTCTGATTGACGGCAAAGATTACCGTCTGCGTTCCCAGCTCTGGCTTCACAGCCAGATTGGCTATGTGCTTCAAAACCCACATTTGTTTTCTGGAACCTTATATGATAATATCCGTTACGGAAATCTGGATGCTACAGATGAGGAAATCAGAGAAGCTGCCAGACAGGTTTCCGCAGATACCGTGGCAGAGAAACTGGAAAAAGGCTATGACAGTGATGTAGGTGAAAGCGGCGGGCGGCTTTCCACAGGTGAGAAACAGTTAATCTCATTTGCCAGGGCTATTTTGGCAAATCCCAGGATTTTTGTATTAGATGAAGCCACTTCTTCCATTGATACGCAGACGGAACAGTTGATCCAAAAGGCTACAGACCATTTATTAAAAGGCCACACTTCCTTTGTCATTGCACACCGCCTGTCTACCATACGAAAAGCAGATGTGATTCTGGTGGTAAAGGATGGAAAAATCATTGAGCAGGGAAGTCACCGGGAACTGCTGAATAAAAAGGGGTATTACTACGAATTATATTCCAAACAGTTTGAAGAAGAAGTGGCAATGGGAATTTTGTCAGGACAGAAAAAATAAAGAAAGGACAGTGCGTTATGGAAAAAGAGGAATTATTAAAGCGGTTAGACCACACCTTGTTGAAACAAACTGCCACATGGGAACAGGTACGCAGGCTTTGTGACGAGGGAATGAAATATCACACAGCTTCCGTGTGTATTCCGCCCTGTTATGTAAAAAAAGCCAAGGAATATGTAGAAGATAAACTAGCGGTTTGCACAGTCATTGGATTTCCAAATGGGAATATGACCACTGCGGCAAAAGTATTTGAGACAGAGGATGCAGTCAAAAATGGTGCGGATGAAATCGACATGGTAATCAATATCGGTGCCTTAAAGGATGGAGAAAAACAGGCTGTCCTGGAAGAAATCAAAGCAGTGAAAAATGCTTGCCAGGGCGGGATTTTAAAAGTCATTATTGAGACCTGCCTTCTGACAGAGGAAGAAAAGAAAACTATGTGCCGGATTGTCACGGAATCAGGTGCAGATTATATCAAAACTTCTACAGGATTTTCTACAGGAGGTGCAACTTTTGAGGATGTGAAATTAATGAAAGAATTGGTAGGAAGTCATGTGAAAGTAAAGGCAGCAGGCGGCATACAGACCGTGGAAGATGCGGAAACCTTCCTGGCACTTGGTGCTGACCGTCTGGGAACCAGCAGGCTGATTCAGCTGCTGGAAGAGTAGAGAAGAACACGTAAAGATGCATAAACAAAAGAGAAAGAAGGAATAACGTGAATAAAATCGAAAAAGAAGAGTTGCTTTCGATTCCAAACTGTATGGGGTATTTTAGAATCTTATTGATACCGGTTTTCTGTGTCATTTATCTTCGGGCTGACAGTATAAGAGATTATTATGTGGCGGCTGCCATTGTCATCATTTCTACCATTACAGATTTGCTGGATGGGCAGGTAGCCAGAAGATTTCATATGATCACGGAATTTGGAAAATTTTTAGATCCCTTTGCGGATAAGCTGACTCACGCAGCAATCGCAGTTTGTCTTGCATTCCGGTATTCTGCTATGAAATATCTTTTGATCCTTATGGTGATCAAAGAAGGTTTTATGGCAATCATGGGATTAAAAAATCTTCAAAGAGGAAAAAAACTGGATGGAGCCAAATGGTTCGGAAAAGTATGTACGGCAACTTTATTTATTCTGTTATGTGTTCTGGTATTGTTTCCTGGCATTTCAGGAAAAACAGCAGACATTCTCATCTATTCAGAAATGCTTATTATGGCAATTACCTTAATCTTATACATTCCTGAATTTTGGAGGATGAAAACATGCTGATACAGTGGATGGGATATCTTGTTTTTGGATACCTTTTTGGCAGTGTGATGTTTGGATATCTTATTCCCAAGGTGGTTCGTGGAATTGATGTAAGAAGCCTGAGCAGTGATGGAAACCCGGGAACTGCCAATGCATTTTTTTACGGAGGTGTATTTTGCGGTATCCTGGTTTTGCTGGGTGACCTTCTGAAAGGAATGTTTCCTGTCTATCTTGCATCACGGGCTCTGGGGACAGAGAGTATAGGATTTTCTCTGGTTATGGCAGCACCGGTGCTGGGACATGCCTTCCCTTTAAAGGGAGGAAGAAAGAACGGCGGAAAGGGGATCGCAGTCTCTTTTGGAGTAATGTTAGGGCTGTATCCCATGTACAAAAATTTGTGGCTGCTGGTGTTCTGGTATGTATTATTTACTGTAGTTATTATTATAGAACCACATTGTCTCAGGACAGCAGTTACCTATATTTGCTGGTTTGTAAGTGGAATCTGTATGCATCTTTCTCTTGCAGTCAGCATGGGAAATCTGCTGATTTCCTGTATTGTACTGAACAAACACAAGGCAGATTTGAAAAAGAAAAAAGAGAGACAGATACGTTTCGGATTTAGGAGAAATTAAAGAATGAAGGTTTTGATATTATCATGTAAGACAGGAGGCGGCCATGATGCAGCGGGATTTGCCATGAAGGAAGCATTGGAGGCTCATGGACATGAAGCAGTGATGTTTGATTATCTTACTTTGGCGGATCAGAAGGTATCCGATACCGTAGGCGGAGTATATGTCAATACAGTAAAAAAAATGCCGCATGTGTTTGGTGCAGTGTATCAGATTGGAATGGTTGCAAGCAGGATTATGAGGAAGTCTCCGGTCTATTATGTAAATGCAAAAATGGGAAAATTTCTTGCACCTTATCTGGAAGAAGAACAGTTTGATGCTATGCTAATGCCGCATCTGTACCCTTCTGAAACCTTGACCTATATGAAACGCCAGGGAATATCCCTGCCTCCCATGATAGCAGTTATGACAGATTACACCTGTATTCCTTTTTGGGAAGAAACACGATGCGATGCTTATATTGTTGCTCATGAAGAGATGGTAAAAAAATGTGTAAAAAGAGGGATTCCGGAAGAAAAACTGATTCCTGCAGGAATTCCGGTCAGCGGTAAATTTAGCAGACAGGCAGACAAGAAAAAAGCAAGGGAATATCTCCATCTTCCCTGCCAGGATCAGATTTATCTTGTGATCGGCGGTAGCATGGGAGCGGGCGATTTAGAAAAACTTACCGGCCAGTTTCTAAAAACCAAGAAAGTCGGAGAATTCTTTATTGTAATCTGTGGCAATAATAAGAAAATGTTCCAGAAAATGAAGAAAAAATACAAGGATCAGAAAAGTGTTCTTCTGGTAGGACAGACCAGGCAAATGGATGTTTATATGAAAGCCAGTGATATTGTATATACAAAACCAGGCGGGCTCACCTCCACAGAGGCGGCAGTGTCAGGGATTCCCATTGTGCATACAGCACCCATACCGGGCTGCGAATCAGCAAACAAAAGATTTTTTGTCCGGCACGGTATGTCCATAGCTCCAAGAAGCGTAGAAGCCCAGGTGGAGCGGGGGAGAAAGCTCCTTCATGATCCGGAAAAAAGAGAACTTATGAAACGTGCACAAAAAGAAACATTACCTGTAAACAGTGCACAGGAGATTGTAAAAATTCTGGAGAAAAAGGTTCTGGAGGCAGAGAATCCGGAAGTCAGAAATGTCTTGTGAAGATTCATGAGATTTATAAAAAAGCGGGAAGGTATCTGGGCTCCGTACTGGAGTGTCAGATGCTTTCCCGCTTTTTTATGTTGAGATTACCGCATGATCAGATAGACCGTATAAAGAACATAGATTCCTGTCATAACCGTACCAAGCCCTCTGCTGACCTTTTGTTTCTTGGCAATTGGTATAAATACCAGGATAGAAACCAGAAGTAAAAATCCGATATCATAAAGATAAGTAGGGCTGACTTTCATAGGAAGAATGGTGCAGGATGTTCCAAGAATAAAGAGAATGTTGAATAAATTGGAACCTACCGCATTTCCAAGAGCAATGTCGCTTTCCCCTTTTCTGGATGCCATGATTGAAGTCACCAGCTCTGGCAGGGAAGTACCGATAGCCACGATGGTAAGGCCAATCAGGGCTTCACTAAGTCCCAGATACCTAGCAATTTCTTTGGCACTGTTTACCGTCATATCACCACCGAAAATAATGCCGGCCAGTCCCACGATAGAAAGCACAATACTTACAAGAAAGCCATACTTTGCCTGAGGTTCTTCTTCCTGTGCCTCTAGGCTTTCTTTTCGTTTTGCCAGGCCTTCCCGGATGGTAAGATACATAAACAATGCAAAACCTGCTAAAAGCACGATTCCGTCTAATCTGTCAAGGCTCATGACAGCACTTTTGCGGATAAACTGATCCATTACCAGAAGAGCAAGAAGGGCTGCTGCAAGAACAGACAGGGGATAATCTTTTTTGATCATGCTTTTTTCAACATGAAGCGGGCAGATCATAGCACTGACACCGATTACCACTAAAAGGTTGAACATATTAGAGCCAACTACATTTCCAAGAGCAATGTCGTTGCTACCTTTTAAAGCAGCGGTTACACTGACTGCCAGTTCCGGAGCACTGGTACCAAATGCAACAATAGTAAGTCCGATAATCAGAGATGGAATCCTGAGACGCTTGGCAATAGAAGAAGCACCGTCTACAAACAAATCAGCACCCTTTACCAGCAGCAGGAACCCAATGATAAGAAAAAGTACAGACGCTATCATAAGTAAATCCTCCAAGATAAAATTGTAACAACATATAATAAAATATCATGTTTGGAAAGGCTTGGCAATTCCAAATTCTGGATTTTTCCAGGGAAATGGACAGAAGCATTGACGTTGGTGGATAAATTCGATAAGATTGTAAGGAAGTGAAAGGGATAAAGGAGATTTGTTAAGGAATGAACATTATTAACATAGAGCATATCAGTAAAATTTACGGGGATAAAGTGATTTTTGAAGATGCTTCTTTTGGTGTGCATCAGGGAGATAAAATCGGAATCATTGGTATCAACGGTACAGGAAAAAGTACCTTGCTGAAAATGGTGGCACAGGCAGAAGAGCCGGATGCAGGGCAGATTATCCGTCAGAACAGTTTGAAAATCGCATATCTTCCTCAAAATCCGGAGTTTCCCCAAAATGCTACCGTACATTCTTATGCCATGGAGGGAAATCCAGACACAGACTGGCTGGTGCAGAGCAACTTAAACCAGCTTGGGATTACAGAAGATGACACTCTGCTGGAACATCTTTCAGGAGGACAGAGACGAAAAGTGGCAATGGCAAAAATTCTGGCGTCAGAGTTTGACGTACTGCTCCTTGACGAGCCGACCAACCACCTTGACCAGCAGATGATCACATGGCTGGAAGAGTATCTGAAAGGCTTTCGGGGAACCGTTCTTATGGTGACCCATGACCGTTACTTTATGGATAAGGTGACCAATAAGATTCTGGAAATCAGCCATGGAAAAATTTACAGTTACGAATCCAATTATTCCGGCTTTCTGGAGCGGAAGGCAGAGAGAGAAGAAATGGAACTGGCTTCTGAGCGGAAACGTCAGAGCATTCTCCGTATGGAATTAGAATGGGCGAAACGTGGATGCCGTGCAAGAAGCACGAAACAGAGAGCACGTTTGGAGCGTCTGGAAGCATTAAAAAACGGAAAAGCACCGGTGCAGGATCAGAGCGTGGAGCTGGATTCTGTGGAAACAAGAATGGGGAAAAAGACCGTAGAACTTCACCATGTGAGCAAACACTACGGAGATAAAAAAATCATAGATGATTTCAGCTATATTTTATTAAAGAACCAGAAATTGGGCATTATTGGGCCAAACGGCTGCGGAAAATCCACTCTGATGAAGATGATGGCAGGGCTGATACAGCCGGATGAGGGTTCCGTTGAAGTGGGAGAGACCATTAAAATCGGTTATTTTGCCCAGGAAGAGCAGGAAATGGATGATAACCAGAGGGTCATTGATTATGTGAAGGATATTGCAGAGTATATCACCACCAGAGACGGCAAAATCAGTGCCTCTCAGATGCTGGAGCGTTTCCTGTTTACACCTGACATGCAGTATGCACCCATTGGAAAATTATCAGGAGGAGAAAAACGCAGGCTGTACCTTTTGGGGGTTTTGTCCAGTGAAATTAACCTGCTGCTTTTGGATGAGCCGGGAAACAACCTGGATATTCCCACACTGACTATTTTGGAGGATTATCTCAACTCTTTTCCAGGTATTGTAGTGACGGTATCCCACGACAGGTATTTTCTGGACAATGTGGTGGACAGGATTTTTGCTTTTGAGGGAGACGGACATCTTTGGCAGTATGAAGGCGGTTATACGGATTATCTGGAAGCCAGAGAAAGAAGAGGAGAGGCTATTATAGAGACCCCGGAGAAGGTAAAAAAAGATAGTAAGGGCAATGGAACTGCCTGGAAGCAGAACCGCCCGGTTAAGCTGAAATTCTCTTTTAAAGAACAGAGAGAATTCGAAACCATTGATGATGAGATTGCGGAATTGGAAGCAAAAATCGAAAAACTGGATCAGGACATTATGGCTAATGCAACTAACTCTGGGAAGTTGAACGAGCTTACCAAAGAGAAAGAAACAGCAGAGGCTAAACTGGAAGAAAAAATGGACCGCTGGGTATATCTCAATGATTTGGCTGAAAAGATTGAGGAACAGAAGAAATCATGAGAATCAGAGTTTTGAAATTAGTAGTAGCATTTTCCGAGACAACGGATGCAATGGAAGCAGAAGCGTATTTTCAGGAGCATCAGATAGAGGGGAGAATGATACCTCTTCCGGGAGCTATTTCTGCAGGCTGTGGATTGGCTTGGGCAGCCTCCTTAACAGAGCGTTCAACCATAGAAAGGCTGATACAGCAGCAGAAGATAAAAGCCCAGGGGATTTATGAAATCCAGTTATTCGAGAGAAAACAACAATGATTTGGATAAGGATAGAAAGAAGGAACATATGGTGGAAAAAACAATTGATGCAAGAGGATTAACCTGCCCCAAACCTGTTATTTTGACAAAAAAAGAAATGGAACAGAGCCAGCCGCAAGATGTGATTCTGGTGGATGTGGACAATGAAATGGCAGTAGAAAATTTAAGAAAACTGGCCAATTCCCAGGAAGTAGAATACGCATCTGTGAAATTAGGAGACAAGCATTACCAAGTGCGGATTACCGTTACAAAAGAAGGCGGCAAAGAGGCAGAAATGCCACAGAATCTTCAAAATTGCAGTATTGCCGGTCAAAAGAAAACAGTCGTGGTGATTTCCTCAGACAAAATGGGTGATGGTGAAGAAAAATTAGGAGAGATTCTGATGAAAGGGTTTGTTTATGCACTCACCCAGTTAGATACCTTGCCCTCCACCGTTCTTTTATATAATAAAGGAGCATTTTTATCTTGTGAGGGTTCTCCGGTACTTGTGGATTTACAGACTCTTGCAGAAGCAGGTGTAGAAATCCTTACCTGCGGAACCTGTTTGAATTATTATGGTCTGGAAGAAAAATTACAGGTGGGCTCTGTGGCGAACATGTATGTGATTGTGGAAACCCAGGCAAAGGCAGACTTAATTATAAAACCCTGAGACAGATGAGGAGAATGTATTATGAAGCCGATAATTGTAAGAGGCGGAGGAGACCTGGCAACAGGAACGATTTACCGGCTGAGCAAAAGCGGATATCCGGTGATTATTTTAGAAAGCAGGAAACCATCTGCCATACGCCGTCTTGTTTCTTTTTGCCAGGCGGTTTATGAAGGAACCATGGAAGTGGAAGGCATGGTTTGTACCCTGGTGGAATCTTTGGAAGAGGCCCTGGAAAAAGCTGCACCGGGAAATCCGGTTCTTCTGGTAGATGAGGAAGCCGCTTGCCTGAAAGGGTATCATCCAGACATTCTCATTGACGGGATTCTGGCAAAGAGAAATCTGGGAACCAGCCGTGATATGGCAGAAATGACCATTGCACTTGGGCCTGGATTCGAAGCGGGGAAAGATGTGGACTATGTGATAGAGACAAAACGTGGGCATTACTTAGGAAAAATCATAGACAGCGGTTTCGCCATTGCAAATACCGGGATTCCGGGTGTCATAGGCGGATATGGAAAAGAACGTGTCATCCATGCACCTTGCAGCGGTATGTTCCATCAGAGACATGAAATCGGAGACTGGGTGGAAGCCGGGGAAAGCATTGGATGGATTGAAGGAGAGCATGGTTCTGTGGAAGTTTGTGCAGAAATTCCGGGGGTGCTGCGTGGAATCATTCAAGATGGGTTTTTCGTGACAGAGCATTTTAAAACAGCGGATGTAGACCCTCGAAAAGAATCTGCGGCATATTGTGCCCTGATTTCAGATAAAGCAAAATGTATTGCCGGAAGTGTATTAGAATTAGTCTGCGGCTATGAAAAAGGAATGATAAAGAAAAATTATGAAAATTGAGCAGATCGTGGAAACAATGGGGAAAACAGATTTTCCTGTGATTTCTTTTGTAGGAGCAGGAGGGAAAACATCCTGTATGCTGGAGCTGGCAAGAAATCTGGCAGCACAGGGAAAAAAGGTGCTGGTGACAACAACTACCCATATGGAGCATCCTTTGAACCTGGATAAATCGGGATGTGTGGATGCATCAGTAGAAGAAATTCTGGAACAACTTAAGAAAAACGGATTTGTAATCGCAGGAAGCAGGGCAGAACAGCCTGGAAAAATCAAAGGATTGCCTGTTTCCGTGTGGGAGCAGGTGAAGAAAAAGGCAGATGTGATTCTTGTGGAGGCAGATGGTGCGAAACGGTTTCCTATGAAAGTACCTGGAAATCAGGAACCTGTGATTCCTAAAGAATGTACCCATATTCTGGTCATGGCAGGGGCAAGTTCCATAGGAAAATCTTTGGAAGAAAGCTGCTTCCGCTTGCAGGAAGCAGAAGGTATTCTGGCAGTTACAGAACAATCTCCGGCTGATATAAAAAGGCTGAGGATTACGGAAGAGAGAATGGGGATTCTGATAGAAAAAGGATATGTAGAACCATTGAAAACCAGGTATCCTACAGCAAAGATTGCTGTGATTCTGAACCAGGCAGATATACTTTCAGCTCCGCAAGAGCGTGCAGCGGCTTTGCAGCAGCAGGTTTCAGTTCCATTGTTTCTTCACGGATGGGAAAAAGAGATACACGGAATTTATCTGGCAGCCGGTTTTTCCAGAAGATTCAAAGGAAATAAACTTCTGGAAAAATTGGAAGGGAAACCCATGTATCTTCATCTTCTGGAGCGTTTGAATGAAATGCGGGAGAATCATAAGCTCCAGTCCCTTACGGTGGTCACGCAATACGAAGAAATCCTGGACAATCTTCACAGAAAAGGGATTGCAGCAGTGAAAAATAACAACAGTGCTCTTGGGATTTCTTCTTCCCTGAAACTGGGATTGCAGGCTGCTATGATGCAGAAAAAACAGTATCTGGAAAGGGAGCAGTATTATATGTTTTTTGTGGCTGACCAGCCTTTTTTGAAGAAAAATACTGTAGAAGAATTTGTATCCGCTTTTTTTAAAACAGATCGAGGAATCGGGTGCATTTCCCATGATGGAAAAGCAGGAAATCCGGTTATTTTCCATGAACGTTATGTGCCGGAGCTTCTTAAAATCGAAGGAGATAAAGGCGGAAAAAGTGTTGTAAACCAGCATTTGGAGGATGTTTTTCTTTTTGAAATTCCAGATGAAATTGAATTAAAAGACATTGACAGGAAATCGTAAAAAGGCTGCTCAGGAAAGAATCTCTTTCCGGTAGTCTTTTGGCGTTTTTCCTACATATTTTTTAAACATCTTTGTGAAGTAGTTTACATCCGAGATCCCGCAATGCTGTGCAACCGCCTGGATCTGTAAATTAGAAGTATTTAGGAGAAACACCGCATGGTTGATCCTTTTTCGCTGTACATATTCCGTTAAAGTCATCCCAGTTTCTTTTTTAAAAAGTGCAGACAGGTAGCTTGGGTTTACATTTAAGTGTTTTGCCTGAGCATCCAGTCCCAGATTGCCGGACAGGTTGGTTGTGATCTGGGTCATTACTTTTTGTATAATGGGAGAATGCCCCTTTAGGGAATGACTTTGTACCAGATGACAGTATTTTCGTATAATTTCTTTTTGCAGGATCAATGCATCCGAAGGGCGGGAGAGCATTACGATTCTTTCCAGCAAATGAGAGGAAAGATGTTCAATGTGAATAGGAGGAACGTCAGCAGATTCTGCAGCTTTTCGCAATAAGGTGTTCAGCACGATACACTGATTCTTTTTCCACTCCAGGGTATCTTCCCAGGGAAAAAGGGAATAGTTCTTTTTGAGGGAAAAGAAACGATTCAGAAAGATTTCTGTGGCGTTCCATTGTCCCTGACTGACCAGCTTCAGCAATTCATTTTCACAGTCATAATATTCTTCCATAAGCTGTATATTCAGCAGCGTTTCTTTTGGAAGTTCCAGTTCCCTGCTCTCCGTGGCGGGATTTAACCCCGGAGCAGCAGGGGTTTCTATATTCTGAAAAGAAAAATTCTCTGTATTTCCCCAAAGCAATTCTCCAAACGTATTTACGATGGTAAAGAGGGTGCTTTCCTCCGTGAGAGAAGGAATCCCGGGAGAAAACGTCTGATGGATGGGATGCATATCCGTGTGCTCAGAAGAGAGTACATAGGGACCTATGGAAACATAAAAAACAGAGTCCGTGTCAGGATAACGGAAAAAAATAAAATAAAATCCAGAAGCCTGAATGTGATAGATTGTGTTGGAAGAATCAGAATCCAGACAATTTGCAAATGGTTTTAAATCCTCCTGAGACTGCAGCCGGGAAACCTGCAGATTCATATTTTCCAGTATCTTACAAAAGAAAAGAAATTCTTTTTCGCAGTACATGTTGTCCTCCTTATAGCGGAATAGAAATCATAGTACAGAAGTAAATATCTTGTTTATTATCGTATAATTTTTTGTATCTTGCAAGTGTAACACAAAAAAATACGGGAATATCACAAAAAATTACTCACGGAAAGGGCGGAGAGTGGGGTAATATTCAAAGAAAGAACAAATGCAGAAGGAGAAGATAAAATGAAGAATGAAAAAACAATACGTCCCTTTGGGATTCGGGACAAAGTCGGGTACATGTTCGGAGACTTTGGAAATGATTTTACATTCCTTTTTGCCAGTACCTTTCTTATGATATTTTATACGAAGGTCCTTGGTATCGGAATGGGAGTCGTAGGAACTTTATTTTTAGTGGCACGTTGTGTGGATGCATTTACAGACGTTGCTATGGGTCAGATTGTTGACAGAGCAAAAGAGCAGAAGGATGGTCGTTTCCGGCCATGGATCCGCCGGATGTGCGGTCCCGTAGCTCTGGCAAGTTTTTTGATGTATCAGTCAGCTCTTGCAGATGCATCTATGACCATTAAGATTGTCTATATGTTTGTTACTTATATTTTGTGGGGAAGTGTGTTCTATACGTCCATCAACATCCCATATGGTTCTATGGCCTCTGTATTGAGCAGCGAGAGCGATGACCGCTCCTCTCTTTCCACTTTTCGAAGCGTGGGTGCAGCACTTGCCAGCCTGATCGTCTGCGTAATAGGACCGATGATGGTGTATACCACAGATGAAGCAGGAAACCAGATTGTTGTGGGAAGCCGTTTTACTATGATTGCAGGTGTGTTCTCTGTAGGAGCGGTAATCTGTTATTTACTTTGCTATTTTATGACAACAGAACGTGTGAAACAGGCACCTGGTTTGGTAGAAAAACCAAACGTGGTAAAATCCTTAAAATCAGCTTTGACCAGCAGAGCTCTGATCGGAATTATCGCAGCAGCGATTTTACTTTTGTTGGCTTCTCTCATGGCACAGTCTGTCAACCAGTATGTATTTATTGATTACTTTAAAAACAAAACAGGTTTGTCTGTGATGAGTTTATGTGCGATTATCCCATCTTTTGTACTGGCTCCGTTTATTGTTCCTCTCAGCAGAAAGTTTGGTAAGAGAGAACTTGGAGCAGCAGGATGTATCATCGGTGGATTATCTTGTGTGCTGTTATTCTTTATGCATACAGAATCCATGACAACCTACATCATCATTTCTGTTATCGGATATATTGGATTCGGCTTCTTTAACATGATTATCTGGGCCCTGATCACAGATGTGATCGATGACCAGGAAGTAAGAACCGGAAAGAGGGAAGATGGTACGGTTTATGCTGTGTACTCCTTTGCAAGAAAAATCGGACAGGCTCTAGCCGGAGGTATGGGTGCCTGGGCATTGGGATTGGCAGGATATAATTCTGCAGTACAGGTACAGACTCAGGAAGTTGCAGATAAAATTTATGGTGTGGCAACAATGATTCCTGGTATTTTATATATTGGAGTAGGTCTTTGCCTGTTGTTTATTTACCCTTTAAGTAAAAAGAAAGTGGAAGAAAATATTCTGCTTTTGAAAGAAAGAAGACAAGAACATGTGAAAGGAGAATAGTACATGAAACAGGAAACAGAACCGAAAATTTTAAGTAAACAGAATCCAAATGGACCGCTCTTGAAGTGGTCTGAGGATTCCGGTGTGAAGTTACTGGAAAAAGATGGTCTTTATTTTAAAGACTTAGCAAAAGATGGAAAGTTCTATCCATATGAAGACTGGAGATTGTCTGCACAGGAAAGAGCAGAGGATCTTGCTTCCAGACTTTCCATAGAGCAGATTGCAGGCTTGATGCTTTACAGCAAGCATCAGTTTGTTCCAGGACTTTCTTCCGATTATTTTGGAGAAGTGACATATCATGGAACCTCTTTGCAGGAGGCACAGGTGCCTATGTACGCGTTGTCAGACCAGCAGAAAACTTTTTTGACGGAAGATTTTTTGAGACATGTTCTGGTGGTGGCAGTTTCCTCCGCAGAGGACTCCGCAAAATGGAACAATCAGCTCCAGGCTCTTGCGGAGGAACTGGAATGGGGCATCCCGGTTTCTATCAGTTCTGACCCAAGACATGGCACTACTGTATCTTTTGAGTTCGATGCGGGTGCAGGTGGAGATATCTCACACTGGCCGGAATCCTTAGGTATGACCGCTGCTTTTGACCCGGAACTGGTACGGAAATTCGGACAAATAGCATCAAAAGAGTATCGTGCCCTTGGTATTAATACAGCACTGTCTCCACAGATTGATTTATGTACAGAACCTCGCTGGAGCCGCTTCGGAGGAAGTTTTGGGGAACATTCCGGACTGAGTGCAGAACTGGCAGAAGCCTACTGTGATGGTTTCCAGACCTCAGAAGGAGAAAAAGAGATTGAAGACGGATGGGGATATGAAAGTGTCAATGCCATGGTAAAACACTGGCCAGGCGGAGGTGCTGTAGAAGGTGGGCGTGATGCTCATTTTCCATGTGGAAAGTATTCTGTTTATCCAGGAAATAACTTTGAGGAACATTTAATTCCTTTTACAGAAGGTGCTTTTAAATTAAAAGGAAAGACGAAAATGGCCAGTGCTGTAATGCCTTACTATACCATTATTTATGGACAGCCCGGAGGGGAAAATGTAGGATGCAGCTACAGTAAATATCTGATTCATGACCTACTTAGAGGAACCTGCAATTATGACGGAGTGGTATGTACAGATTGGAGCATTACTGCTGACGAAGGCCCTCTTGACAGTATGTACAGTGGAAAATGCTGGGGCGTAGAACATTTAACGGAGCCGGAGAGATGCTATAAAGTCATTATGGCAGGAGTAGACCAGTTCGGTGGTTTAAATGAAAAAGAGAACATTATAAAAGCATATGAAATCGGTGTAAAGGAACACGGAAAAGCGTTCATGGACAAGAGATTTCAGGATTCTGCCAGAAGACTTTTGAAGAACATTTTCCGCACAGGATTGTTTGAAAATCCATATTTAGTTCCAGAAGAATCTGCAAAAATTGTAGGATGCCCAGAATACATGGAGGAAGGTTTTGAGGCACAGTTAAAGTCTGTAGTCATGCTGAAAAACAAAAATCAGGTGCTGCCGCTAAAAGAAAAGACAAAGGTTTATGTACCGAAACAGTATGTACCTGCATTTATAGACTGGATGGAAAACAAAGTGGAGGAGCACTGGGAACTTCCAGTAAATCCATCTCTTCTGAACAAATATTTTACCCTGGTGGAAACACCACAGGAGGCAGATGCTGCAATCTGCTTTTTAAGACAGCCTGATGGTGCAGGCTTCAGTCTCCTTGGTGGATACGATGCCAAAGACCGGGAAAACGGAGGAAATGGTTATCTGCCAGTGAGTCTTCAGTATCGCCCTTACACAGCAGAAAAGGCGAGGGAGCACAGTATTGCAGGAGGAGATCCTCAGGAAGACTTTATGAACCGTGGATATAAGGGAAAAAGTACAGAAGTAGATAATGAATGTGATTTGGATATGCTTCTGGAGACACGCAGACAGATGGGAGATAAGCCGGTGATCGCATGTGTGAGCATGGTAGGTCCTATGGTGATGGCGGAATTCGAAGAAGCTGCGGATGCTATTTTGACCACCTTCGGAAATCTGCCCCAGGCACTGCTGGAGATTATCAGCGGAAGAAGAGAACCTTCTGGATTGCTTCCTTTACAGATTCCAGAGAACATGGATACGGTAGAAGAGCAATTCGAGGATGTTCCTTTTGACATGATCTGCCATGTGGACAGCGAAGGACATACCTATGATTTTGGATATGGATTGAACTGGAGCGGTGTGATTGATGATGAACGTGTGAGAAAATATGCACATCATCCGGAACAAAATATTTAGCAGAGAAAGCCAATGAAATCTTAGAAATTAAAAACAGTGCAATTTCTTTTGAAATAAAGGCAGAAAGGTGAGCGGTATGCTCAGGCTTTCTGCCTTTGTTTATGCTTCCCTTTCAAAGATAATTTGATAGCATCAGGCACCATAAACACCAGTTTTTTCATTAAATGGAACCACCACTTGTTTCAGAGACGCCAGCCATTTTGGGCTTCTTCCATTTTCTATAATACTACCTCTAATTGGCAGTCAAAAGGTTCTGCTTCCACATGTTTTTGATGATAAACTGTTGCCTCCACACATCCCATTTTTTTATAAAATGCCTGGCTTTCTACAGCAGAATGAGCGGATATGTAGAGCTTTTTTGCACCTTTTTCTTTTGCCCACTGTTTGGCTGTAAGAAAAAGAGCTTTTCCGATACCGCTGTTTCGCATATCCTGAGAAACGTGAATGGCTGCAAGATCCAGATATTGGTTTTCTCCGCCAAAGAGTTCAGGCAAAACAGCAACAAAGCCTTTTAATTTTTGATCTGCAAATGCACCTTGTACAAGACCGCCAGCAGCAATCGTTTCCTTCAGGCAATCTATAAGAAACAGATAATCCTCTTCTGTCCAGTCGTCAATAAATGGTGCATCCTTTATGAGCCATTGCCCGTTTTCTTTACGCCAGCATTTGGTTACTACCTGTCTGCGGATAAAGTCACAAAAGAGTGTGCGGTTTATTTCAGATTCGCATAATGGGCGGTATGTTATCATTGTTTGTCACCTCATGTAATATAAAAATTTTTAGATGTTTTTTATGAAAAAACAGTTCATTTTTTCTTGTTTCTGGATTTGGTTAATTGCCTGTTCATATACTTTGGGTTGATGATAAGGATGTAATATAATGCAACTATTATCAAAAGCAAAGTCCCTAAAAAATACAATTTACTGTAGTGCCCAAAGAGAAGGATAGAAACTTGAACAAGGCAATAGAATAATTCGATTTTTGTGTTTTTTCTGTACTGCACAGGATCTTTTTCATATCGTAGATTAAAACTCATCCAGGAAGATACGGCAAGTAAAGGTAAAAATTTGATTGCCAGATCAGACATTCTAAGGGAAGGAATATCTGCAACCAGAGATGGCTTCATGGCAACATTCAGACATGCCACCTGTAATATAATTGCCATCAAGGTTAAGTTGGAATGTAGTAGGCTATTCTTGTTCTTTTCTTCTGTTTGTTTGCCTGTAACCAATTCATCTACGGAAACCCCATAAATAGAGGCCAGTGTAATTAAGTTATTGGAAGTTGGTACCGTTTGATCATTTTCCCATTTTGTCACAGCCTGTCTGCTTACGCCCACAAGTTCAGCCACTTTTTCCTGGGATATTTTTTTATTTGTTCTGTATGATTTCAGCTTTTCACCAAGTGTCATATGCTCACCTCCAGTTATTATTTTATCAAAAAGAGGATTTTTTTCTACCAACTATGATGCAACTATTGGTTGCATAGGGGATTTATTCCATGGTTTTACTGTAAAGAAAGCATTTTAAAGGAACATTTTCTTAGTTCTTTTATTTCAAGCATAAATCTTACTCCTGCTTGCATTTAAAATCTTTAAATTCTTTAAGAAAATCTTTTTGACTTTCGTTGGACAAATGGTGCAAATAATCATCTTTTTTCCAGCTATTAATATAGCCGGAAAAAAGATGACTTTGACATTCGTATCCTAATTTTTTAGCAAGATGCACTGCAAAATCATTAAATGCGGAACCGTTAGCTGTAATAATATTGCCATCTTCTACAACTGGAAGTGACAAAAAATTTTCTTCTTCAACAAAGTAAAAGAAATTTCTCATTTCTACAAAGAGAGAGTCCGTATATTTTTTTTCGTGCAGTAATCCTGCTTGTGCCAAAAACAGTGGAGCAGAGCAAATGGCGGCAATTATAAAATCTGAATTGTCCTTAAAAGTTGATAGAAAATCCTTTAGTTTCTGATTACGAAGTGCCATTCGTATATCACTGCAACCAGATAAAATAAGGCAGTCATAGTCTATGGGGGAAAATTCATCACAGGTTTTATCTGGCATAACAGTAATTCCTTCTTCACTTTTTACGGCTATTTTTTCAGTATAAATGATATCAGTTATAGTATCATATTGCCATCTAAACAAACGTAGAAGATTTGCGATTTCCTGCAAACTAAATTCTGGGTAGACTAATAATGCGATTTTCTTTTTCATAAGAATCCCTCTTTTTTATGTCATGCTAAGCGAATTTTACTCCGGATAAACCAGCCTGTCCTCTGAAATATTGGTAAGAACTTCATCCAGATATTTCTTTGCCAGCCAGTTTGCCATGCCAAGGTTCATGTCCAGATAATTTCCGCAGTCTTTGGCAGAAGCCCCAGGCACTTCCTCATGGAAATCACGGATAAAGGTGTACATTTCCCTCATCAGTGGCACAATATCTCTGGATTCATAGTCACCAGCCAGGAGAAGATAAAATCCTGTTCTACATCCCATGGGGCCGAAATAAATGGTTTTTGTGCCAAATTCCTTGTGATTCCGAAGGAAGGTAGCACCCAGGTGTTCTATAGTATGAACTTCTGCAGTGTTCATAACTGGTTCGTCATTTGGTGAAGTCATCCGCAGGTCAAAAGTAGTGATTACCTGGTCACCTACTATATCCTTTCTGGATACATAAACACCTGGTTTTAATTTTATATGGTCAATAGTAAAGCTTGCAATTTTTTCCATTTTGAGCATCTCCTTTTTCGTATGTTTTTCTTCATTATAAGCATTTCTGCAAAGAGAAGCAAGAAATCATAGTTTTTTTCTGCAAAAAAATAGATTATAATTTAACCATAAGATGTTACGAAAAAGGAGGATGATGACATGGCAAAATTGGAACGTGAATTAAATTGTGATTTTGATGAATTGCTCCATCGTATAGAAAATGGGATTATGAATGGCAGTTCCACAGCTTCACTGGAAGATACCAGTGATTTCGTAGATATCAATGCAAGATACAGCGTACGTGTTTTTGAGAGATATAGTGCCATGGGAGGAAACAGGGTTAGTTTAAATGTTACTTTATTTCAAAGTGGAAACAGTCCGGTGAAGATATCAGCAATCACATCAGGAGGAAGTCAGGCAATGCTGTTTAAAATTAATACGTTGGGAGAATCGGCATTTCTTGATTGCCTGCGAGATATTTTAGATTCATAAATAAGATGAAAAATGTTTCGGTCAAAGATGTAGTCTTTTCCACAACCACATGCTATAATTTTTCCATAGATTTGTGACGGCTGATCTGGAAGAGAGCGAAGGAGATTTCCAGGATGAACTGGTGAAACAGTTCCAGGAAACCATCCGTAATATTAAGACAGACCGCAAGATGGGAGAACGTTATATGATATTTGAAGAAATGCTGCGGGAGGAAAAACAGGAAGGCAGAATAGAAGCCACTCAAGAAGCTGTTTTGGAACTCCTGGAAGATTTGGGCGAACTTCCCAATGGGATTCGAGACAGAATTGTAAGACTTGAGAAACTGGAAGATTTGAAGGCTCTGCATAAAATAGCTGCCAGAACAGATTCTTTACAAACATTTGCGGAAGATATGGAGAAGTATCTGGAGGCAAAAGAAAATCAAGAATAAAGTCAGTAGAAATTTTATATTATCGAAGCATATCTGCCCAATGCCATTTGTGGCATTGGGGTCTATGAAAACTCTTTTAACGAGAGTATCTTGCTAATTCAGAAAAGATTCAATCAATCAATGGACAGAGGAATCCTATATTCATTATAGAAGTTCTTATAAAATGAGATTCCTTGCCCGAAAGGGTATAAAAAAAGGATAAAACGTGTTATACTTTCAGGAGATTACTGGTATGATTACCAGAAAAAAGGAAGAGGAATAAGTATGGAATTAATAGATAAAATCGAAGCATATTGGACTGGAAGAGCAGAGGGATATTCGGAGGTCAACCAGGGGGAACTGGCTACTGACCAGAAACAGAAATGGACAGAAAATTTGAGAAAACATCTTCCAAAGGGAGAACCCAAAAACATCAAAATTCTGGATGTAGGAACCGGACCAGGATTTTTTGCAATTCTTCTGGCAGGAGAAGGGTATCAGGTAACAGCAGTGGATTATACAGAGGAAATGCTCAAGGAGGCTAGAAAAAACGCAGGAGCTTTGGCAGAGCAGATTACCTGGAAACAGATGGATGCTCAGAAACTGGAATTTCCGGATGCAACCTTTGATGCTGTAGTATCCAGAAATTTAACCTGGAATCTGGAGAAACCAGAGAAAGCTTATGAGGAATGGATGCGTGTGCTGAAACCAGAGGGGAAAATGCTCAATTACGATGCCAACTGGTATCATTATTTGTTTGACCAGGAAAAGAGAAGAGCGTATGAAGAGGATAGAAAACGGGTAGAAAGCCTTCAGATGGAAGACCATTATACCTGTACAGACATTGACTCCATGGAGGAGATTGCAAGAGAAGTACCTCTTAGCAGGATTGCAAGGCCACAATGGGATATAGAGACCATAAAAGCGTTGGGATATAAAGCTCCACTGGTAGAAAAAGAGGTGTGGAAGGAAGTCTGGAGCCAGGAAGAACGGGCAAATTATCATTCTACTCCTATGTTTTTGGTGGTGGGTGAGAAGTAGTAAGTTGCCCAGTATTGAAGGTTGAACCCCAAAGAAAAAAGTGTTAAAATAAAGAACAAGCGAAATTGTAGTTGGAGGACAGAAGAATGATTAATGACAAAAAAGTGTTATTCAGTGGTATGCAGGCAACCGGAAACCTGACGTTGGGAAATTATCTGGGAGCTTTGAAGAACTGGGTAACGTTAAGTGATGAATATGAATGTTTCTATAGTGTAGTGGATATGCATTCCATTACTGTCCGTCAGGATCCTGCAACTCTTAGAAGGAGAGCAAGAGCCCTTTTGACTCTTTATCTTGCAGCAGGACTGGATCCTAAGAAAAATTGCATTTATTATCAGTCCCATGTGTCTGGACATGCAGAACTGGCATGGATTTTGAATTGCTTCACCTATATGGGCGAGTTGAACCGTATGACGCAGTTCAAGGATAAATCAGCGAAACACGCAGATAACATCAATGCAGGGTTATTCACCTATCCGGTGCTTATGGCAGCAGATATCCTGTTGTACCAGGCAGATGTGGTTCCGGTTGGGATTGATCAGATGCAGCATCTGGAACTGACCCGTGATATTGCTATCCGCTTTAATAACATTTACGGAGATGTATTTACTGTTCCGGAAGCATATATCGGCAAAGTAGGGGCTAAGATTATGAGTCTTCAGGATCCGGCAAAGAAGATGTCGAAATCTGACGAAAATCTAAATGGAAGCATTTATCTTATGGATGACCCGGATACGATTATGAGAAAATGCAAACGTGCTGTGACAGATTCAGAGGCTTGTATTGCATACAGGGAAGAACAGCCGGGTATCAAGAATCTTTTGGATATTTACTGTGCATGCCTTGGCAAGACACCGGATGAAGCAGTGAGAGATTTTGAAGGCAAAGGCTATGGAGAGCTGAAACTTGGTGTAGGTGAGGCTGTTGTCAGCGTACTGAAACCGCTTCAGGATGAAGTGGCAAGATTGGAGAAGGATAAAGCATATTTGGATTCTATCATTAAAGAAAATGCTGAAAAAGCTCAGTATTTTGCAAATAAAACCTTGAGAAAAGTACAGCGGAAGGTTGGTTTTCCGGACAGAATCCGGTAAGTGATTAGGAGGTGTTGAGTATGACAGTAGAAGAAATTATTTCTGTTTTAGCAATGCAGGAGGAGATTCTTCAGTTCAATCATTTTACCAATGAGGATGCCTGGGCTCTTGGAACCCTGTTAGTAGCAGAATCCAAGCGTTTAGGGGTAGATACCGCAGTGGAAATCCGCTTGAACAACGGTTATACGGTATTTAAATATGCAGGAAATGGCACCACATTAAACAATGCAGTCTGGATGGACAAGATGTTTGCAGCAGTGCGCCGCATGGAGAAGAGTACCATGCTGCTGTACAGCGAATTAAAAAGAAGCGGCGAGACCATGGAAGAAATCGGTCTTGACAAGGAGCATTATTCTTGTCTTGGCGGTGGATTCCCGGTACGTGTGGAAGAAGTGGGTGTTGTGGGAGCAATTCTGGTATCCAACCAGAGCCACTTTGTGAACCACGATATTATCATCAAGGCACTGAGCAGATACCTGCATGTGGATGAAGTGCCACGTATCAGAGCTTTATAAGGGGAGCAACAGGTAAGGCAGGATAAAAGAAAGGGGATGTATCATGGAGCAGCTTATTAAGGTAGAGGATTTGTGTAAGATTTATAACCCGGGGGAGAATGAAGTGCGGGCATTAGATCATGTGAATCTGGAAATCGGACAAGGGGAATTTGTGGCGATTATCGGCCAGTCTGGTTCCGGAAAGTCCACATTTATGAACATGCTGGGCTGTCTGGATATTCCTACATCCGGAAAGTATTATCTCAATGGCACCGATGTGTCTACCATGACAGATAGTCAATTGTCCACAATCCGGAACAAAGAAATCGGATTTATTTTTCAGGGATTTAATCTGATTGCAAACCTGACAGCCATCGAAAACGTGGAACTTCCGTTGATTTACAGGGGAATCGATAAGAAGATACGGCGTGATCTGGCAAAAGAAGCGTTGGAAATGGTAGGGCTTGGACAACGTATGGATCATAAACCAGCAGAAATGTCAGGCGGACAGCAGCAGAGAGTGGCAATTGCAAGAGCCATTGCAGCGAAACCACCGGTGATTCTGGCTGACGAGCCCACAGGAAATCTGGACACAGCATCCAGCAAAGAAATCCTCGATATTTTGAAGAATCTCCATGAAGGGGGAAGAACCGTTATTCTCATCACCCATGACAATGGAATTGCCCAGCAGGCAAAACGTGTGGTGCGGATTATGGATGGAAAAATAGAATCAGATACTATGAATTAAAAAGTGGCAGGATGTTCTCTGTTAAGAGAGCAGTCCTGCCATATCTTTTGGAAGTGGTGCACAGAAATACATGGATTTACCTGTGATTGGATGCACAAAAGAAAGAGAATAGGAGTGAAGCGACACCCTGTTTATGAGAGTAAAGTCTGGATGATAAAGATAATCACCAAGAAGAGGGCAGCCCATATGCTGCATGTGTACCCGGATTTGATGGGTACGACCGGTTTCCAAAGATAACTCTACCAGAGCTAGGTTCTCTTTTGTTTCTAATGTGCGGTAATGGGTCACCGCCGGTTCTCCTTTTTCAAAATCCACACAACGCTCAATGGCAGAATCTTCTTTTCTGGCAATAGGAGCGTCAATGGTGCCGGACGCCGGAACAGGAATCCGGGAGACCACAGCCTGATAGGTGCGGTGAATCTTTCTTGCTTTCATGTCATTAGAGAGAATCGAGGCACTGAGGGCATTTTTTGCCAGAATCAGTAATCCTGTAGTATCACGATCCAGGCGGTTGATGCACCGGAAAATAAAGGTTTCTCCTTTTTGCTGGAAATAATAGGCCATTCCGTTTGCAAGGGTATTGTCATAATTATGAATAGACGGATGGACAGGCATATCAAAAGGCTTGTTTACCACCAGCAAATCTTCGTCTTCATATACAATGTCCGGTTCCATGGGTACCGGAAGGATATGTTCTGAGGCTGATTCTTCCAATAAGGTGATTTTTAACACATCACCAGGTACAAGAGGTGTACGGACATAAGCCCATTCCCCATTTTGAAGAATTCCGTGTTCTGTCTTTTTCAGATGAATGATAATCTGCCGGGAATAGCCTTTCTTTTTTAAATACTCCCCCACCGTGCAGGGCACGTCTGAGGGAGTGATGAGGTATTCAAAAATTCGGTTCATAAAAATTCCTTCTAGTTTGCATTGCTGGCTGCAATTTTTACACGGCTCCACAAATCCCCCATGAGTTTTTTTGTCTCCTCGTTATACTCAAAGACTTCGTCAAATTCATTTCCGGTTCGTGGAATATAGGAGTCAATTCCTTCGTAATCCCCGCCTTCTCCGTACAAATCTTCCAGAACTTCCTGGTTCGCTGAGGTATAGCCCACATAGCTGGAATTGTCATAAGCGCCCTCATAGCTTGTCGCAAAATTAATATATGCATGAGCAAGCTCAGGATTTTTGGCGTTTTTCGGAATGACCATGGCATCAGACCAAAGGTTTGTCCCTGTTTCTGGCAGATAATATCCCATGTTTTCGTTTTCACTGATGACATAAGTTGCATCCCCGGAGTAGATAAGTCCCAGAGCTTTTCTGCCCTGTGCCATATTGTCAATGATCTCGTCTGTGACAATCTCAGGCTCCATGGTCTGTACACATTTTACCAGCCAGTCATAGGCTTCATGGATTTCTGCCTCGTTCTCAGTATTCATGGAATATCCAAGCTCTTTTAAGGCCATCATGAAGGAATCACGCTCGGAATCATAGAGGTAGATATCTCCTTTGTATTTCTCATTTAAGAAGATTCCGAAGCCCTGTTCTTCCAAATCTTTGATGTCTACTTTTGTTTTGTCATAGACAATTCCCGCGGTTCCCCAGAAATAAGGAATGGAATATTCGTTTTCCGGGTCATAAGGAAGACCTTTTACATTTTCAGAAAGCAGATTTAGACAATCCAATTTAGAATGATCTAGTTTTTGCAGCAAATCTTCCTGGATAAGCCGCTGAATCATGTAGTCGCTGGGCACCAGAAGGTCATAGGATTCCTGGTTTGCCACTTTTATGTACATCTGTTCATTGGAATCAAAGTGGTCCATGACCACTTTGGCTCCTGTTTCTTCTTCAAAGGCAGAGATGATATTTTCACCTGTATATTCTCCCCAGTTGTAAATATGGAGTGTTTGTCCCTCAAAGGGGCGGTCATTGTTCTTATTTCCAAAACGTACCACAAAGATCAGAGCAACGAGTACACAGGCAGCTGCGGCAACAGAGAAGATGCGGCTGTGTTTCTGAATCACATCCTTCTGACGGCGTTTTGCTGCCAGAACAGGAGCTATATTGATGAGAATCAATGTAATGGTAATGATAACAACCACCAGAGTGGAAATGGCATTGATACTTGGATTGACACGTTTGCTCATGGTATAGACCATAATGCTCAGGTTCTTCACACCGCCTCCTGTTACAAAGTAGGAGATGATAAAATCATCTACAGACATGGTAAAGGCAATCAGAGAACCGGAGATAATGCCGGGAGTGATCTGAGGCACAATTACTTTAATCAATGCTTTCCAGGGAGTACAGCCTAAATCCATAGCAGCATCTGCCAGGTTTGGATCCAGAGAACGGATTTTCGGCATGACAGAAAGCATGACATAAGGAATGCAGAAAGCAATATGTGCCAGCAGCATAGTAACGTAGCCTTTATCAATCTTGAAAGTAATGAAAAGTAGCATAAAACCAATGGCTGTTACGATTTCCGGATTCATCATGGGCAGATTATTGACCTGCTCCATAAGCTGGCGGACAATTTTCTTGGACTTGCTAAGTCCAATGGCAGCAATGGTACCGGCTACAGTGGAAATAAAGGTAGCCAGGATTGCAATGCTGAAGGTGGTATAAAGTGCAGACATCATGTCCTTGGACTCCAGCATATGACGGTACCATCTAAGAGAAAATCCTGTGAAATTTGTCAAGGATTTTCCGTCATTAAATGAAAAAATAATCATATATATAATAGGAAGGTAGAAGAAAGCCAGAGTAAGAATCATCAGCACCTTCCCCAAAGGTCTCTTTTTCTTATTCATGGTTTTATGCCTCCTTTCCGCCTTGGTTTCTGGTCTCTGCTTTACGTACTGCCATCATCAGGAGCATCATAATCACAGCCATGACCATGGAGATGGCACTTCCAAAGTTCCATTCCCCTACGGTGATGAACTGATTTTCAATCATATTTCCGATTAAGAAATACTGTCCACCTCCCAGGAGTTTTGGGATAAAGAAGGAACTGACCGCTGGAAGAAAGACCAGAGTGATCCCGTTAATCACACCAGGCAGGGACAGTGGCAGAGTAACCCTTAAGAATGCCATGGCAGGGTTCGCACCAAGGTCTGCACTTGCTTCCAAAAGGGAATGATCCATTTTGCTCAAAGAGGTTTGAATCTGCAAAATCATAAAGGGCAGGAAGTTATATACCATGCCAAGAAGCACTGCCCCTTCTGTATATAAAAGTTCCGTATTTCCGAGACCGATAAAGCTAAGTAATTTCTGGATAAATCCACCTTCGCTTAACAGGCCGATCCATGCATAGGTTCTTACCAGCATGTTGATCCACATAGGGATTGTGATGCATAAAATTAAAAGGTTCTGTGTTTTTTCTTTACTTCTTGCAATAAAGTAGGCAATGGGATAGCCCAGAAACAGGCAAATCACCGTTGTTTTTATTGCAATCAGAAGAGAACGCCAGAGAATTAGCAAAAAGTCAGGGTCGGTAAAGAACTTTTTGTAATGCTCTAGAGTAAAGGCAAATGTTACAATGCTGTTTCCCTGCTCCATGACAGAGTAGACTGCAATCAGGCCCATAGGAAGCACCAGCATCAGAACGGCCCATACGATATAAGGCAGTGCAAGCTGCGAAAATTTTTTCATCCTAATATCCTACCTTTGACATGACATGGATATCTTCAGGGAAAAAGGTCAGGCCGACTTCCTGTCCTTCTTCCGAATAGTCTGTGGTGTGGATTTTAAATTCCCGTCCCGTGGTCCAGAAGGTGATTTTGTAAACGCCTTCTTTTACTGTTTCAGCATCGAAATCGTAGTCAACACTTAAATCCACACTCTGGTTTTCATCACTGAGTTTCCAGCCCTGTGCATTAGCCCAGGTTTTCAGCTCGGTATCCAGTGCCTGAGATTCCTGAATCTCGTCCACGGTCTTGAAGAAATTGAATGCCATGACAGCCTCGTTTGCTTTTTCATTTTTTACGAAAGGCTGGTCGACTACGAAAATGGTCCGCTGAATGCTGGTACCCTTAGAAGTGCTGAAGGTGACGGGATATTCTCCTTCTTCTTTAGTAAGTTCATATTCTACCTTTGCAATAGAAATAAACTCATCGCTTGCGACCTCCCATGCCTGGGCATTGGAGAGGGCAATGATTTCTTTTTCATCCAGAGTCGCCACATCATCAATGTCCACATAGAAATCATTGGCACTGATTTTTTCGGTTCCGTCTTCACTGGCAACATCGTGATTTCGGATCACGCGCATATTTACAGTTACACTGGTTCCTGGTACTGTTTCCACCATAATTTCATAGTGAACACCTTTAAACAGGACACTTAACACCTCACCCGTCATTTTTCCATCTTTTACATCTACGATATCAATATCTTCCGGGCGGATTACCACATCAACAGGCTCGTTGTCCTTGAAACCATAATCCACACAGTCAAAGGTAATATCATCGAAACGGACTTTATAATCCTCCAGCATCACACCCGGCAGGATATTGCTTTCTCCGATGAAGTTTGCAACAAACCGGTTGGACGGCTCATTGTAGATTTCCTGCGGTGTTCCCACCTGCTGGATTTCACCGTTTTTCATAACGACAATTTTGTCGGACATGGTAAGTGCCTCCTCCTGGTCATGGGTGACAAAGATGAAGGTGATACCAACCTCCTGCTGAATCCGCTTCAGTTCATACTGCATCTCTTTTCTGAGTTTTAAGTCAAGAGCAGCCAGAGGCTCATCAAGAAGCAGCACCTTTGGTTCATTTACCAGAGCTCTGGCAATGGCAACCCTCTGCTGCTGACCACCGGACAAAAGGGTAGTGTTCTTATTTTCATAGCCCTCCAGACCAATCAGTTTCAGCATCTTCATAACCTTCTGGTCAATGATGTCCTTACTCACTTTTTTAATTTTAAGCCCAAAAGCAATATTTTCATAAACATTTAAATGAGGAAACAGGGCATACTTCTGGAACACGGTGTTTAATTCCCGTTCATAAGGCGGCTTCTGGTTAATCTCTTCACCGTCAAAGATTACTTTTCCTTCGTCTGCCTGGAGAAATCCTCCCAGAATACGAAGCAGGGTTGTCTTACCGCATCCGCTAGGTCCCAGCAAGGTGACAAATTCATTTTCATAAATATCTAGGTTGATACCTTTTAGAATCACCTGGCCGTCAAAACTTTTCACAATATTGCGAAATTCTATAATTTTTTTCTCTTCCATTTGCTTCTCCTTTCCATAATAAATCCATTATACTAAAGGAGAATTTCATGTCAATATAGAAAAGAACAGAAAGTACATTGTATTAAAAAAAAGTTTGTGGTAGAATGTCCCTAGGTATTGGAAAAAATAAAACAGGAGGATATTGCATAAATGAAAGAAAAATATGTTGCATATGTCGGAACATATACCCATGGAAGCAGTATTGGAATCCACTTGTACGATGTAAATGTGGAAGAGGGAACGCTAACAGAACGTAAAGTAGTTCCTGTAAATAATTCTTCCCATCTGGCTCGTTCTGTAAATGGAAAATATCTGTACTCAATAGCGGATGAAGGCGTTGCAGTATTTGCCATTGCTCCGGATGGTGATCTGACTTTTATTAATAAAGTTGACATTGATGGTATGAGAGGATGCCATTTATCTACGGATGAAGAAGGGAAATATCTCTATGTAGCAGGCTATCATGACGGAAAAGTAACCGTGGTTCATACGCATCATGACGGCCGTCTTGGAAGCGTGGTAGATGGTGTGTTCCACAGAGGGCTTGGAAGTGTAGCGGAAAGAAACTTCCGGCCTCATGTAAGCTGTGTACGACCGACACCGGATAATAAATATCTCTGTGCAGTAGATAATGGAATTGATCAGATGAAGATTTACCGGGTAAATGCCAGAACAAACCGTCTGGAACTGGTGGATATTTTAAGATGCCAAAGAGAGTCTGGACCGAGACTGATTAAATTCAGCCCGGATGGCAAATATGCATATTTGAATTTTGAGTTAAATAATACCATTCAGGTCTTCCGTTATGATGGAAGTGGTAAGAACCCGGTATTCGAACTGCTGCAGACAGAGACTACCCTGGCTTCCCAGCATGACAGGGAACATGACGCTACTTCCGGTATGTGTCTGTCCCCAGATGGAAGTTATGTGTTCTGTTCCACAGCGGGGGAAGATACAGTAGCCATGTATAAACGTGATGAAGAGACAGGACTTCTGGAAAAACAGTTTATCCTGCCTATCAGCGGCAGTTATCCAAAGGATCTGGATGTATTCCCAGATGGAAAACATCTGGCTGTGGTAAATCATGAGTCAAACTCCATTACCACATTTACCATCGATTATGAGAAAAAATTACTGGTTATGAAGGGAAAACCAATGAAGGTGGAAACTCCAAACAGTATTATTTTCTCTAAATGTGAATCCTAAAGGAAATTTTTTGAATAAAAAGGAAGTGCAAATTATGGAAAGCGGGCCTTGTCCTGGGAAAACGAAGCAGAATCAGAATAGAAATAAAATAGAATAAAATTCCTGCGGCCAGACCCTGTTTTCCCGATTTTCTGCAGGCTGCAGGAAATGAAGGGAGAAACCATGATTAGAATATTCAAGACAGTGGATGGAAAAATTCATCAGGTGGACGAAGCAAGCGAAGGCTGCTGGCTGGCACTGACAGATCCTACAGCAACAGAAATCTTCGAGATTGCCAGGCGTTACCATATTGAAGTTGATGACTTGAGAGCACCTCTGGATGAGGAAGAACGTTCACGTATCGAGGTAGAAGACGAATATACCCTGATTATCGTAGATACACCGATTCTGGAGGAACGGGGAGAAAAAGACTGGTATGGAACCATTCCTCTGTCTATTATTGTTACAGATGAGATTATCATTACGGTCTGTCTGGAAGATACCTCTGTATTGAGCCGGTTTATGGATGGCAGGGTGCGGAACTTTTATACTTATATGAAAACCAGATTTATCCTGCAGATTCTATATAAGAATGCAAGTATGTTTCTGCACTATCTGCGTATCATTGATAAGAAAAGTGAGGAAGTAGAAGAAAAACTTCAGGAGTCTACCAAAAATCAGGAATTGATTGAACTTCTGGAGTTGGAGAAATCTCTGGTTTATTTTACAACATCCTTGCGTTCCAATGAAATAGTGCTGGAGAAACTCCTGAAGGTTGAGAGAATCAAACAGTATCCAGATGATACAGATTTGCTGGAAGATGTTATCATAGAGAATAAACAGGCCATTGAGATGGCAAATATCTACAGCGGTATTTTGAGTGGCATGACGGAGGCATTTGCATCTATTGTTTCAAATAATCTGAATATTGTCATGAAGTTTTTAGCAACCGTGACCATTGTTATGTCCATACCAACGATGATCTTCAGTGCTTACGGAATGAACCTGAATGCAAAGGGAATGCCTTTTGCGGGACATCCGGAAGGGTTTGCCATAGTGATTGTGCTGTCACTTCTGTTAAGTTTGATAGTAGCGTTTATCTTCTCCAAGAAGAATTTATTTTAAAATAGAATCGAGGAGACTATATGAATTTTTTAAATAAGATGGAACGAAAGTTCGGGCGGTACGCCATTCATAATCTTACAAAGTATATGATTATCTGCTATATTATTGGATTTGCATTGGAATACCTTCAGGCATTGTTTGAAATTCCGCTGATATCCTGGCTGTATTTGAGCCCAGCTCATATTATACATGGCGGACAGATTTGGCGTCTGGTGTCCTGGCTTTTAATCCCGCCTGGCAGCAGCAATATTATCTTTGTATTGATTATGCTGATGTTTTATTATTCCATTGGAACAACCTTGGAGAGAACCTGGGGAGCCTTCCGCTATAGTGTTTATGTACTGGGCGGAATTTTGTGCACTGTTATAGGAGCCTTTTTACTGTATTTTGTTATGGGAGATGTTTCTGTGTATTATATGCCGGCATTCTCCACATATTATATTAATCTATCTATTTTTCTGGCTTTTGCCATGAACTATCCGGATATGCAGGTGCTTTTCATGATGTTCATACCAATGAAAATGAAATATCTTGCGTACCTGGATGTTGCGTATCTGCTCTATGATATGATAAAAGGAGACTGGGGCATCCGGACAGTGATTATTGCTTCCCTTTTGAATTTTATTATTTATTTCCTGGTTACCAGAAATTACCGGAGAATTTCACCACAGGAAATTCACAGGAAACAGCAGTTTAAGAAAGCAGTTCATCCGAAAATGGCAAATGGCGTTACCAAACACAAATGTGCTGTTTGTGGAAGAACAGAAAACGATGGGGATAACCTGGAATTCCGTTTCTGCTCCAAGTGCAACGGAAATTATGAGTACTGCCAGGATCACCTGTTTACCCATCAACATATTAAATAATTTTAGATTAAGCAAATAAATACCCCGGTTTTTGCCGGGGTATATATAAGTAATATAGATATATGGAGGAAAAATATTAATGCGCAGAACAAAAATTGTATGCACCATGGGACCAAACACAGATAACAGAGAGACAATGAAAGCGCTGGTGGAGAACGGGATGAATGTGGCTCGTTTTAACTTTTCTCATGGAGACCACGAAGAACAGAAGAACCGTATGGAAATTCTGAAAAGTGTAAGAAAAGAACTGGGTAAACCGGTGGCTATTTTATTAGATACCAAAGGTCCGGAAATCCGTACAGGTTTGTTAGAAGACCATAAAAAAGTCACCTTAAAAGAGGGAGAAGAATTTATTCTTCATACAGAGGAAATCATAGGAAATGAAAAGGAATGTTCGATTACTTATGAAGGGCTTGCGAAAGATGTACAGGAAGGAAATTGTATCCTGATTGATGATGGTTTGATTGCACTTCAGGTAAAGGAAGTAAATGGTGGAAATATTGTTTGCCGGGTTATAAATGGTGGAGAGCTGGGAGAAAGAAAAGGAGTGAATGTTCCGAATGTAAAAGTAAAACTTCCAGCCATCACAGAGAAGGATAAAGAAGATATCATCTTCGGTATTCAGCAGAATATTGATTTTATTGCAGCTTCCTTTGTCCGTAGTGCAGATGCAATCCGGGAAATCCGTCAGATTCTTGCGGAGCATCATGCAGAATCTATTGAGATTATTGCGAAAATTGAAAATGCTGAGGGCATGGAAAACTTGGATGAAATTATCGCAGAAGCAGATGGAATCATGGTTGCCAGAGGAGACCTGGGTGTGGAAATCCCTGCACAGGAAGTTCCTCATATTCAGAAAATGATCATTAACAAATGTAACGAAAATTACACACCAGTTATTACTGCTACACAGATGCTGGATTCCATGATGAGAAATCCACGTCCTACCAGAGCAGAAGTTACAGACGTTGCCAATGCCATTTATGACGGTACAGATGCAATCATGCTTTCCGGTGAGACAGCAGCAGGAAAATATCCGGTAGAGGCATTGAAAATGATGGGGGAAATTGCAGAAAACACAGAGCAGTACATGGATTATGACAAATATATCCAGCACAGACAGATGTCAAAAGAGAAAAAAGTTTCCTGTGCCATCGGAATCGCATCTGTTCGTACCGCAAGAAACCTGGGTGCGTCCTGCATCCTTACTCCTACCATGGGAGGAAAAACAGCCCGCCTGATTTCCAGTTTCCGTCCAGTTATGCCGATTTATGCGGTTTCTCCAGATGAATCTGTAAGACATAAAATGCAGCTTTACTGGGGTGTTACTCCTTTGAAGGGATATCAGAAAGATACCACAGAAAACATTATTATCAATGCAGTAGAAACAGTAAAAAGAAAACATCTTGTGGAAAAGGGACAGACCATTGTTGTGACAGCAGGTGACCCGGCTACCAATATGACAAAGACAGAAGGTGTAGTAACCAATATGCTGCAGGTAATGGAAGTATATTGATAAAACAAGGAGCAGAATATGGAAAAGAAGACATTTGTTACAAAAGAACAGTTAGAAGAAATCGTAAAAGAGTACCCTACTCCTTTTCATTTATATGATGAAAAAGGAATCCGTGCAAATGCAAAGGCAATGCAGGAGGCGTTTTCCTGGAACAAAGGATTTAAAGAATACTTTGCAGTGAAAGCAACACCAAATCCATATTTGATCAATATTTTAAGAGAATATGGCTGTGGCTGCGATTGTTCTTCTTATACAGAACTGATGCTGTCAGAAGCAATTGGATGTACTGGGGAAGATATTATGTTTTCTTCCAATGACACACCAAAGGAAGACTTTCAGTATGCATACAAACTGGGGGCAACCATAAACCTGGATGATTTCACACATATTGAGTTTTTGGAGGATGCAATCGGAACGATTCCAAAGAGAATCAGCTGCCGTTACAATCCTGGAGGAGTTTTTGAAGTATGCAATGGCATTATGGATAATCCGGGAGATGCGAAATATGGAATGACAGAAGAGCAGATTTTTGAAGCTTTCCGCATTTTAAAGGAAAAAGGTGCAGAAGAGTTTGGTATCCATGCATTTCTGGCAAGCAACACGGTGACAAACCAGTATTATCCAATGCTGGCAAAACAGCTCTTTGAACTGGCAGTGAGACTGGAGAAGGAAACAGGGGCACATGTAAGCTTTATCAACTTATCAGGTGGTGTTGGAATTCCTTATACTCCGGACCAGGAGCCGAATGATATCAGAGCCATTGGTGAGGGTGTCAGAAAGGTTTATGAAGAAGTCCTGGTACCTGCCGGCATGGGAGATGTTGCCATCTATACAGAACTTGGAAGATTCATGATGGGTCCTTACGGATGCCTGGTGACCAAGGCAATTCATGAGAAACATACTTATAAAGAATATATTGGTGTGGATGCATGTGCAGTAAACCTGATGCGCCCTGCCATGTATGGAGCCTATCATCATATCACGGTGATGGGAAAAGAAGATCAGCCTTGTGATCATAAATATGATGTGGCTGGTTCCCTGTGCGAAAATAATGATAAATTTGCAGTGGACCGCATGCTGCCTGAGATTGAAAAGGGAGATTTACTGGTGATTCATGATACCGGTGCACATGGTTTCTCCATGGGATACAACTATAATGGAAAACTGAAATCAGCAGAAATCCTTTTAAAAGAAGATGGCAGTACCCAGCTGATTAGAAGAGCAGAGACACCGAAGGATTATTTTGCTACCTTTGACGGTACTGATTTTTATGAGAAATTGAATCTGTAATACAAAAAAGAACATGTCATATTAAGGCATGTTCTTTTTATGTCCAAAGATATCCGCAGGATATGGATATTTCATTATCTTATGTGAGAGTGTATATCATCTTTTTCGTTTATCAAGGAGTTACATTATTTACAGAATACCATTTGGCGGTAGGGCGGGAAAGATGAACAATGATGATATCTTCTGTTTCCTTTACACTGCCTTTAGCTGGCCAAAATGGCATTTTTTCGGACTCTTTTAGAGCTTCTTGAAAGTTTTCTTGAGATGGAGACAATAGCATATAGCCTCTTGTTTCAATGAAGTCTCGCATTCGATAATTATTTCCATCATCCCAGGAGAAAAGAGATCCTCCTATGGTACCGGCTTTATCTATAGGAAGGGGACCCATAGTCCGGCATCCTATAAATACGATAGGTTTAATATGATAATCCATTCCTTCTCGCATGACGTCATACATAATTTGATCTGCTGTTTCAGCATCATAATCATAAACAATTTTTGTTTCATAAAAAAGCCAGTTCATATTTCTGGCATTAAGGAACAAAAGATATGTTCCGGCTATCAGACAGAGGCGTTTCCAAAAGTGACTCTGTACGAAGGTAAAGATAAGCCAAAGTTCCATAGCTCCTGCAAGTGGAAGAGCCAAAAGTACTCTGCCATGAGTTTTATAAGTCCCTAAAATTACATACAGTACAAAGGGAGAGCACATGAGTGCACCACAGAAAAATGCAAAGACTAATCTACGTTTCTTAGGCTGTTTTTTTATTAGATAATATATTCCCCACACCAGGAATCCTAGTGAAATAGTGCGGATTACAACTCCACCATAGATAATTTCTCCCCGGATGGTAATTCCAAAAGTTACTCGGACAATATTGGCAAGGGCTAAAAATAGGGCCTTCCATACACTTGATTCATTCGACCAGCCAATATAATTCTCTGATAGGTAGGTGGCACCACCCACAATATTTATGATTATTAAATTGAACGCAAAATATAGGATAATACCTCCTAGGCAAAGAAGAGCACAGATTCCACAGTTTTTCCATACATTTGTTTCCTCACGCAACCATCCCAAAATGCACCAGGCCGCCACTGCTGTGACAAAGAGGCAGATATATCCCTGATATGTACTGAAGGCTACCATCAAAAGTAGAATTACTGAAAAATATCTTTTCCATGATTTACAGGATTCTGACTTCACCGACAGAACAAAAGCAACAGCACAACTTACCATGCCAATACAGATTTGAAAATTAAAAATGGAAAAATTCAACATTTCACCAGCTACAAAGGGAAGAGAAGAATAATAAGCCAGGAAAAAAATAAAGGTACATTCTTTTGTTTTTCTTCACGAATACCGAAAAGTCCGTAACTGAAAATTACCCCTGCAAAATTCCATAAAGCCACAGAGAGAAAATCCCAGAAAAAAGGAACAAACCGCCCGTTATCTGTAAGAAATAAATTCATAAAATGAATTCCATAGCGCCCTTGGTTTTCTGTTGGAAGATAGGGTAAAACGTAGTACCTGATTCGAACAAAGCACTTTGATGTTGGTTATACTTCCTATGTGAAACAGATTAAGGCAAGGAAGAAGATTTTGATTGTCGGAAATCACGATAAGAAGAAAGACTATATGAGATTATTTGATGAGATTTATGACGGATTACTAATTTATTGCTGAAAAGATTCATCGGCAAAAGGGACTGTTTGACATGTCCGGAAAGTGTATTATAATATAAGCAAGGGCAGAACCTCCTGAAATGGGCTCTGCCCAGTGTGAGTACTTTTCACCAGTTTCTCAGAGAATGTGAAACTTTTTCTGTAAATAATGTTTTAGAAGGTCTTCTATGGTAAAATATTTTATCATAAGGAGGCCTTTTATTATGGCAAGAGAAAAGAAACCTGTACACAGAGTACAAATGACAGAAGGAAAACGTAACATCATTCACCAGCTCTTGGAAGAATACGATATCCAATCAGCAGAAGATATCCAGGATGCTCTGAAAGATCTTCTTGGTGGAACCATCAAAGAGATGATGGAAGCGGAAATGGATGACCATTTGGGATATGAAAAATCAGAACGTTCTGATAGCGATGATTATCGCAATGGTTATAAGCGAAAAAGAGTGAATAGTCGTTATGGTTCTATGGAGATTGAAGTTCCACAAGACAGAAAATCAACTTTTGAACCTCAAGTAGTAAAGAAACGTCAGAAAGACATTTCAGATATCGATCAGAAGATTATTTCTATGTATGCAAAAGGTATGACAACCCGGCAGATTTCAGAAACAATCGAAGATATTTATGGTTTTGAAACATCCGAAGGTTTTATATCAGATGTTACAGACAAGATTCTTCCACAGATTGAAGACTGGCAGAATCGGCCATTAGAGGAAGTTTATCCAATCCTGTATATTGATGCGATTCACTATTCCGTCCGTGATAATGGAGTGATTCGGAAGCTTGCTGCGTATGTCATCCTTGGGATTAATGCGGAAGGTAAGAAAGAAGTGCTTACTATCCGTATTGGAGAAAATGAAAGTTCCAAGTATTGGCTCTCCGTCTTAAACGAATTAAAAAATCGTGGTGTAAAAGATATCCTGATCATCTGTGCAGATGGACTCACAGGTATCAAAGAAGCGATTGCGGCAGCATTTCCTAAGACAGAATATCAAAGATGTATCGTTCATCAAGTGAGAAATACCTTGAAATATGTTCCAGATAAAGACAGAAA
>Peterbilt_p2__coassemble_153_pt1 | contig 85754 bp, 75 predicted proteins | sample Peterbilt_p2__metabat2_high_PE_039 | metagenome-assembled genome bin Peterbilt_p2 | reverse complement strand
CTTACGCTCCATGTATCAACCATGGTATTAAGAAAGGTATGAGCAAAGCTCAGACAGAAGAAGAATTAGCAGTTAAATGTGGATACTGGCATAACTTCCGCTTCAATCCAGCAGCAGAAAACAAATTCTCACTGGATTCCAAAGCACCATCAGAAGAAGGATACCAGGAATTCTTAAACGGCGAAGTTCGTTACAACTCTCTGCAGCGCTCTAACCCAGAGAAAGCAGCTAGACTGTTCGCTAAGAACGAAGCTGAAGCTAAAGCTAGATATGAATATCTGAACAAACTGGTTACTCTGTACGGAAAAACTGAATAATTCAGATTCTTATATCCATTAAGATAATAGAGGACTCCTGTACTTGGCATAAGCCTTGTACAGGAGTCTTTTTCTGCCAAATTACGGAGATTTAACAGAAATCATCTTTCGTCTTGTATTGTTTTATGGTATTATTATGATAATCAAAGTATTACATAACAGGAGGAGAAAAGATGCCTGCATTTTATGCGCATAGCCGTTTTGGTGCCAAAGTGGCAGAACGGATGAAAGGGGAATTGAGAGAAATTATCCGAAAGCATTATCGGCAATTTGAAATAGGACTTCAGGGTCCGGATTTGTATTTTTTTTATAGAGCTTATGGGAGCAATCCTGTATCAAAATATGGAATTTATTTACATGGGATTTCTGCCAGGCCTTTTCTGGAGCATGGTCTGGAGGTGGTTCGTAAACTAGGAAGAGAGAGCAGAGAATATGCGTATCTTCTGGGATTTCTCTGTCATTTTGTGTTAGACAGTGAGTGTCATCCCTATGTATCAGAAATGATGGAAAAAACAGGTGTGGCACACATGGAAATTGAAGAAGAATATGAGAAATTACTGCTTCGCATGGATGGTAGAAATCCATTTACGTTTCCTATCGCAGACAGAGTACCTACAGACAAAACGACTGCAAAAGTGATTGCAAAATTCTATCAGCCCATGGAAAGCCGCACAGTAAGAAAATCTTTGAAGTGGCTGAAATTTGTGAAAAATCTCTTTACAGAGGATTCACAGTGGAAACAAAACGTGATTAACCGAATCATGAAAGCAGTTGGGAAATATGAACAATATAAAGGGGTTATGAATCAGTTGGAGGATAACCAGGAGTGCCTGGAGAGTAACGAGGGGCTTTTAGAAAAAAGCATTCAGGCAGAGCATGTTGCGGTGCAGATGCTGTATCAGCTTGATGAATGCCTGAGAAGCAGAGAACCTTTGCCGAAGCGTTTTGACCGTACCTTTGAATAAAAAGGAGAAGAAGAAAATGGAAAAGATGAAACTGACAAAATTAGAAAAGTTCTGGATTTTATATGATGTGGGAAATTCGGCCTTTATTATGCTGGTATCCACGATTATTCCGATTTACTTTAATTTTTTGGCAAAAGAGGCTGGTATTTCCGAAGTGGATTATCTTGCATATTGGGGATATGCAGCATCAGCAGCCACCATTCTTGTGGCTTTCATAGGTCCAATCATGGGAACCATGGCTGACACAAGGAATTTTAAAAAGCCCATGTTTGCCATTACCATGATGGTCGGTGTGATTGGCTGTGCTATGCTGTCTGTACCAAAATCCTGGCTGGCATTCCTGATTGTCTTTGTAATTGCAAAAGTAGGATACAACGCAAGCGTAATTTTCTATGACTCTATGCTGGTGGACATAACCACTCAGGATAGAATGGATACAGTGTCATCCCACGGATATGCCTGGGGTTATATTGGAAGCTGTATTCCATTTGTGATTTCCCTGGTGTTTGTATTGATGTACAAAAGTATAGGAATCACTATGGGAATGGGAATGACCATTGCATTTATCCTAAATGCAGCCTGGTGGCTTTTGGTAACACTTCCTCTGCTTCGGAATTATAAACAAAAGTATTATGTGGACATGCCGGAGCATCCGGTGAGAAGCAGTTTTCAAAGACTTGGAAAAACTTTAGGTGCGATTAAAAAAGAAAAGCATATTTTTATCTATCTATTAGCTTTCTTTTTCTTTATTGACGGGGTATATACTATTATTTCCATGGCAACAGCCTATGGAAGTGCCCTGGGATTGGACAGCACAGGACTGTTGCTTGCACTTTTGGTAACACAGATTGTTGCTTTTCCCTGTGCACTGCTGTTTTCCAGATTATCTAAGAAGTATGAGACGGGATTTTTAATCAAAATCTGTATTCTTGCCTACACAGGGATTGCCATTTTCGCGATTCAGTTAGATAAACAGTGGGAATTCTGGTTCCTGGCTGTGATGGTGGGAATGTTCCAGGGAGCCATTCAGGCGTTATCCCGTTCCTATTTTGCAAAAATTATTCCGGCTGAGAAATCAGGAGAATACTTCGGAATCTATGATATCTGCGGAAAAGGTGCTTCCTTTATGGGAACCACGCTGGTGGGCGTGGTTGCTCAGGTGACCAATGTAGCAAATGCAGGTGTTGCTATTATTTCCGTAATGTTTATCATTGGTTTCCTGCTTTTCTGCAAAGCAGTGAAATTAAATCAATGCCGCTCCTGACGGAATACAGAAGGGGTACAGCCACGGTAATGTTTAAATTGCCGGATAAAATAACTCATGTTTTCAAAACCGGAATTCAGAGCAATTTCTGTGATGGACAGGTCTGTTTTCATTAACTCTCCAGCTGCCTGGTTGATCCGATATTCGTTCAGGTATGCAAAGGGTGTTTTCCCTGCTTTTTCTTTGAAGAATCTGCAGAAATAGTTTTTGTTCATATGAATGGAAGAGGATAAGTCTTCCAGTGTGATTTTCTCAGAATAGTGTTCTTCAATATAAGTAAATACTGGCTTTAAAGGGTAAATCCCCCGGGCGTCTTCCCGGGGGATTTCTGCTGCCGGGATATAACTGTCATTTCTGTAAAGCAGTTCCAGAATCTGAAGCAGATGAATCTTAATAGACAAAGGTGCTGTGGAGCAATGAAGATTCTCATAGGCGTCAGCAGTTTGTGTGACCAGATGGGCAATCTGTGCTGTCAGTGAAGAAGAGAGCTGTCTTCCATCAGGAAATAACAACGTTCCCATAAGAAGAGGTGTGAGAAATTCATTCTGGCAGATATCGTATTTGGAAAAACTCAGAAAATCAAGAGGAAAAATCAGGGCGTAATGATGGGAAACAGCACTGTGCCCGAAAACTCCGTGAACGGTACCAGGGTTAATAAAATATACATGCCCTTCTTCTAAAAAATAGGACTCTGATTCCGTACAAAGCTGCAGGCACCCTTGGGTGACGTAGAGAAATTCCACTTCATCATGCCAATGGTAAGGGGCAAAATATTGACCGCAGGTGTCTTCCTGAGACATAACCTGAAATGGAAAATAGGGAGTTCCGTGGGGAGTTTCTTCTGTGATGATGTGTTTGTTCATAGATATTTTGTCCTTTCTTAATTCAGATAAAGCGGCAGTTTCTCTTTGCTATAAGAATAACATACCAAAAGAAAAAAGTGAATATAGTACAATTAAGGAATAACATATTGCAAGCAGAACAGAAGAAAAATCCTTATGATAGAGTTATGAAAAGTCAAGAGAAAGAAGAGGTAAGAAGGTATGAAAAAAACATGGTGGAAAAATAGTGTTATTTACCAGATTTATCCAAGAAGCTTTGCGGACAGCAACGGGGATGGAATCGGAGATTTAAACGGTATCACAGCACATCTGGATTACTTGAAAGAGTTGGGCGTGGATGTAATCTGGCTGTCTCCTGTATATCAGTCTCCAAATGATGATAACGGTTACGATATTTCCGATTATCAGGATATTATGAAAGAATTCGGAACCATGGAAGATTTTGACCGCATGCTTTCGGAAATGCATAAAAGAGGATTAAAACTGGTTATGGATTTGGTAGTAAACCATACATCAGATGAGCATCACTGGTTTATGGAGAGCCGCAAAAATAAGGATAATCCATACCGCGATTACTATATCTGGAAAGATCCAAAAGACGGAAAAGAGCCGAACAACTGGGGAAGCTGCTTCGGAGGTTCTGCATGGGAATATGACGAAGCCACAGGAATGTATTATCTGCACTGCTTTTCCAAAAAACAGCCGGATCTGAACTGGGAAAATGATACGGTAAGAAAAGAAGTATTTGATATGATGACTTGGTGGTGTGAGAAGGGCGTTGATGGTTTCCGCATGGATGTCATCAGTATGATTTCCAAAGACCCTGCATATCCGGATGGAGAGGTACACGACAATCTCTATGGAGATAACAGTCCTTATGTATGCAACGGACCGAGGGTACACGAATATCTTCAGGAAATGAATCAGAAGGTATTGTCCAAATTTGATCTGATTACTGTAGGCGAGGCAGCAGGTGTCACCATCGAAGAGGCAAAAAAATATGCAAATCTGGATGGAAGTGAGCTGAACATGGTATTCCAGTTTGAACATATGGGTGTAGTGGAAAGTGAACATGGAAAATGGACAGATAAGAGATTTGAGCTGAAGAAACTGAGAGAAATATTGAATAAATGGCAGACAGAACTGGAAGGAAAAGCATGGAACAGCCTGTACTGGGATAATCATGACCAGCCCCGTGCTGTATCCAGATTCGGAAATGACGGCCCGATGTACCGGGAACTTTCTGCGAAGATGCTGGGAACCTGCCTGCATATGATGAAGGGAACTCCATATGTATATCAGGGAGAAGAACTTGGTATGACCAATGCATACTTTAAGAATATGGAAGATTACCGGGATATTGAGAGCATCAATGCCTATAAAGAATACACAGAAAATCATATCATGAACCATGAAGAGATGATGAGTGCATTAAAAGCAGTAAGCCGCGACAATGCCAGAACACCAATGCAGTGGGATGACAGTGCAAATGCAGGTTTTACCACAGGAACTCCATGGATTTCGGTAAACCCAAACTATCTCATGATCAATGCAAAGAAAGCCCTGGAAGACAAGGATAGTGTGTTCTATTATTATCAGAAATTAATCAAACTTCGTAAAGAGCATGAAATCATTATTGATGGTGTGTTTAAAGGACTTCTGGAAGATGATGAAAATATTTATGCATACGAGAGAGTTCTGAGAGAACAGAAACTATTGGTAGCATGTAACTTCAGTGAGAAAACAGTCGATTGTAATCTTTTTGATTCAGAAATAGTGAAAAAAGGACAGGAGCTGATTTCCAACTATGTGTATCATGAAGAAGGTGTATTGAAGCCATATGAGGCGAGAGTGGTACTGATTCCATAAAAATAAAATGACAAAGAAACTGCCGCATCCTTATAAGCAGGAAATAATCCGTCTGCAAGGGTGCGGCAGTTTCTTATGATTCAAGTGCATCAATAATCGCAGATGCTTTCAGGGCCTGCCCGATAATGTAACGGACAGCAGGATCCACCCGGGCATTTTCATCCAGATGGAATGGACGGTCTTCCAGGAATGCACAGGAGAGCTGATAGACATAATACTGGGAATCTGTCTGTTCCTGGGCGAGTACATCTCCCCGGTTTTGCATCTCCTTGGTGTTCTTCTCCTGGCCAAGAGTCATCTCAGCCAGATTTCCTAACATGATACAAAAATGTTCTTCGTCCCAGGCTGACAGATACATACATTTGCATAGCCCCTTGGTGAAGAATGGATAGCTGATGTAGCAATCTAAAAGTTCTTTGAAGCGTGTTTTGTGCCAGGAATCTTCAAACAAATCCTGATCACTCAGTGCACGGATACATTGTTCCTGCCAGGTCATAAGGTTCCCTTCTCTCGATGTTTGATATTAAAATTATAATAAAAGAAAAAGGAGATTACAATAGATATTTGGTGAAAATTGGTAAAATATACAAAAAAATGTCAAAAGTTTATGCAGAAAAAATAGTAAAAATACATAAAATAACTGTTCTGAAATGAAAATTTATGTTATAATTATAGTATCAGTTATAAGAAACTAGGGGGAATTAAAATGGCAAAAGAAATGATTGCAATGCTTCTTGCCGGCGGACAGGGCTCCAGATTATATGCACTGACCCAGAAACTGGCAAAACCTGCAGTTCCTTTTGGCGGAAAATACCGTATTATTGACTTTCCGTTATCAAACTGCATTAACTCTGGTATTGACACTGTTGGTATTTTGACACAGTATCAGCCATTAGTACTGAACGAATATATTGGAAACGGACAACCTTGGGATTTAGACCGTCTCTACGGCGGTGTTCACGTATTGCCACCATATCAGCAAGCATCTGGTTCTGACTGGTACAAAGGTACTGCAAATGCGATTTATCAGAACCTTTCTTTCATTGAAAGATATAATCCACAGTATGTTATCATCCTTTCCGGTGATCAGATCTGCAAACAGGATTACAGTGAATTCCTGAAATTCCATAAGGAAAAAAATGCAGAGTTCAGTGTAGCTGTTATGGAAGTTCCGTGGGATGAAGCTTCCCGTTTCGGCTTAATGGTAACAGATGAAAATGATAAGATTTCCGAATTCCAGGAAAAACCAAAGAATCCAAAGTCTAATCTGGCCTCTATGGGTATCTATATCTTTAACTGGGATATTCTGAAAAAATACCTGACAGAAGACGAAGCAGATCCAAATTCTGAAAATGATTTTGGTAATAACATTATTCCGAACCTGCTCCGTGATAACCGTGCGATGTATGCATACCGTTTCAACGGTTACTGGAAAGATGTAGGAACCATCTCTTCCCTGTGGGAAGCAAATATGGAGGTTCTCGACCCAGAACACAGCGGTATTAATCTGTTTGATGATGACTGGAAGATTTATAGCCGCAACAGTGGTATGACCGGTCATAAGATCAGCAAGAATGCAGTAGTAGAAAACTCCATGATTACAGATGGATGCCGTATTGATGGTCATGTAAAACATTCTATCTTATACGCTGGTGTCCGTGTGGAAGAAGGCGCTGAAGTAGAAGACGCAGTAGTTATGGGTGGAACCATTATTAAGGCAGGTGCTGTTGTAAAACACTGTATTGTTGCAGAAAATGCAGTGATTGGTGAGAATGCAGTAGTAGGTGCAATGCCGGCAGATGGCGAAAAAGGCGTGGCAACCGTAGGACCAGGTGTCTATGTCGGGGACAATGCTAAAATCGGGCCAAATGCAATGGTTAGTGAGAATGTAAAAGGTGGTGAAGAACAATGGTAAATCTTAACGCAGATGCTTTAGGCATTATTTTCCCAAACAGCTATGATACTCTGGTTCCGGAACTGGTAAGCAAACGTTTAATGGCTTCTATTCCATTTGCAGGACGTTACCGTATGGTAGACTTTATCCTGTCCAGCATGGTAAACAGCGGAATCGGCAACGTATCTATACTGGTACGTCAGAATTACCTTTCTCTTATGGACCACTTAGGCTCGGGCCGTGCATGGGACTTAACACGTAAAAACGGTGGGCTGAATATTATTCCTCCATTTGCAGAAAAACAAGTCAAGGTATTTACGGGCCGTGTAGAAGCTTTGGCAAGTATTCTGGATTTCCTGAAACATCAGAAAGAAAAATATGTAGTAATGTCAGATGCCAATATTGCTGTGAATTTTAATTTCAATGCATTGATGGATGCACATATTGCCAGTGGTGCAGATATTACTGCTGTTTATAAAGAAGAAGAAATTCCGGAAGGAATGAGACACAAACCAGCTTCCAGTACAGCAATGTACTATGCATTCGGTATTGAAGATGAAAGAGTCAAAAAGATTTATATTAATCTTGATGAAGACAAGAAACAGAATCTGGGAATGAATATTTACATTCTGGACAGAGAATTGCTGATTAATCTGGTAAATACCTCATTTGTAAGAGGTTATACATATTTTGAACGTGACATTCTGGTACCAAATCTGGAAAAACTGAATGTTCATGCGTATAAATTTGAAGGCTATTCTGCACGTATTTGTGATATGAAGAGTTACTTCGATGAAAATATGAAGCTTCTGGAAGAAAAAAACCTGGACGGGCTGTTTGAGGGAAACCAGATTTACACTAAGATTCGTGATGATAACCCGACCAGATACATGGATGGGGCAAAAGTGAAAAATATCATGGCAGCAGATGGCTGTGTTATCGAAGGCGATGTAGAAAACAGTGTGCTGTTTAGAGGTGTTAAGGTCGGAAAAGGTGCAAAAGTAAGAAACTGCGTACTGATGCAGGATACCGTAGTGGAGGCTGGTGCAGATATTGAGTATGTGATTTCTGATAAGAATGTAACCATTACAGAAGGAAAACAGGTAAAAGGGACTGATACCTTCCCAGTGTTTATTGCAAAACATCAGATTGTATAAAAAGTAAATAGAAAAATAAAAAGAGGATGTCGTATGAAGTAGTATTTGATACGGCATCCTTTTTTGATAGGACATAAGAATAAAAAAAGTTATATTGACACAAGGTAGCTGGTTCGATAATATAATAACCAACTACCTTTTTTGGTATATTTTGTACGAACATAAAACTTAAACAGATTAGTGAGGAGGAAAAATAAACATGGCATTTTATTATTCCGAACCGTCCAGAACCTTTAGTGAGTATCTATTGATTCCGGGATATTCTTCATCCAAGTGTATTCCGTCAGCAGTGAGTCTGAAAACCCCACTTGTGAAGTTTAAAAGGGAAGATGAACCTGCTCTTTCTATTAACATTCCTATGGTTTCTGCAATCATGCAGTCTGTATCGGATGACCGTCTGGCAGTAGCTCTGGCACAGGAAGGCGGAATGTCCTTTATTTATGGATCTCAGCCAGTGGAAAGCCAGGCAGAAATGATTCGCAAAGTTAAGAGATACCGTGCAGGTTTTGTGGTAAGTGATTCTAATGTATCCCCGGACATGACACTTGGAGATGTTCTGGATATTACGGAAAAAACAGGACATTCCACCGTGGCGGTCACAGAGAACGGACAGGCAAATGGAAAACTTTTGGGGCTTGTTACCAACAAGGATTACCGTGTAACAAGAATGGGACGTGATATGCCAGTGGCAGAATTTATGACAAAATTTGAGGATTTAGTCTATGCCAGTGAAGAAACTTCTCTGAAAGAAGCCAATGATATCATCTGGGAGCGTAAGATTAACTGCCTGCCTCTGGTAAATGACAAGCAGGAATTAGTTTACTTAGTATTCCGCAAGGATTACGATACGCACAAAAAGAATGAAAATGAGTTGATTGACGATTCTAAACGTTATATGGTTGGTGCAGGAATCAATACCAGAGATTACCGGGAACGTGTGCCTGCACTTGTGGAAGCTGGAGCAGATGCCCTGTGTATTGACAGCTCAGAAGGATTTTCAGAGTGGCAGAAGATTACTATTGATTATATCCGTGAGAATTATGGTGATAAAGTCAAAGTAGGAGCAGGAAATGTTGTGGATGGCGATGGTTTCCGTTTCCTGGCAGAGGCCGGTGCAGATTTCGTAAAAGTCGGAATCGGCGGAGGTGCAATCTGTATCACAAGAGAACAGAAGGGAATCGGCCGTGGACAGGCAACAGCCCTGATTGAAGTTGCAAAAGCCAGAGATGAGTATTACAAAGAAACAGGTATCTATGTTCCAATTTGTTCTGATGGCGGTATTGTCCATGATTATCATATTACCCTGGCACTGGCTATGGGTGCAGATTTCATCATGCTTGGAAGATATTTTGCCAGATTTGATGAAAGCCCAACCAAACGAGTGAATATTAACGGAAGTTATATGAAAGAATACTGGGGAGAGGGAAGTGCAAGAGCCAGAAACTGGCAGCGGTATGATATGGGAGGAGACAAAAAACTCTCCTTTGAAGAAGGTGTAGATTCCCTGGTGCCATATGCAGGAAGCCTGAAAGATAATGTGGGACTGACTCTCAGCAAGGTACGCTCTACCATGTGCAACTGCGGTGCACTGACCATACCAGAATTACAGGAAAAAGCCAAGATTACATTAGTTTCCGCTACAAGTATTGTAGAGGGCGGGGCACACGATGTCACCTTGAGAGATAAGAGGTAAAGACTAAAGAAGTAAAATATCTTAAAATAAATACAACTTTGGGATACTTCCCCGGCAGTGCCTTCAAAGGGCACTGCCGGGGTTTAGCATTACACCACAAGTGTATTCTGTCTTTTTTCACAGCCTCTACATCTTTTCCACTATTTTTCAAATTAAGAATAGGTTTCTTATCGGCATCTTAATCTATGAAAATTTGGGAATATCCATTGCGAAAAATGGGCTTATAGATAGAAACTATAGTAAAATAGTCAAATTTTGATTTTTTTAATAAAAAAGACTTGCATAAAGAAAAAAAACAAAGTATATTATCATTGAAAATAATATTTTAACAGAAATCATAACTGGAGTCTTGCTATATTTTTTAACAACTCTCCAGTTATATTTATGTAAAGACAAAGGAGATATATGAAAAAACAGAAGAAAATGATTATAGGTGGTGTTACCGTAGGTATTGTAGCGTGTTTGGCGTTAGGTGCTGGAATATATATACAGAAGCATCATAATAAGAGTACATTCGGTGCGGAAAATCAGACGGTATCCGATGAGGTAGCAGAAATCGAAAGTATAAATGCAAAAGATAATGTTGTAGATGTAGAAAATCTTTTTGAAGGGGAGAAAGTGCCCTGGAAAGAAAAACAGGAGATAAAAAAGGATGCTTCAAAAAATTTAAGTTCAAATAAATCATCAAAGTTAGATGAGAAAGTGTCTGAGTCAGACAAAAAACCAACAGAATCGGATAAATTATCCGAACCGAACAAGAAACCATCAAAACCAGATGAGCGGCCGTCAAAACCAGACGAAAAACCATCAGAACCAGATGAGCAGCCGTCAAAACCAGACGAAAAACCATCAGAACCAGATGAGCGGCCGTCAAAACCAGACGAAAAACCATCAGAACCAGATGAGCAGCCGTCAAAACCAGACGAAAAACCATCAGAACCAGATGAGCAACCGTCAAAACCAAACGAAAAACCATCAGAACCAGATGAACAGCCATCTAAGCCTGCTTTACCACAGGTGAATGAACCTGGATGGATTACCGGAATATATTAAGGAAGGATTTGGAAAAGGATGATACAAAGGAAAAAGAGATTAGGTGTATGGATACTTTTATTGATGATTTTAATTTTTAGTCAGAATATTGTTCCAGTAAAAGCATCTGCACCTGAAATAACAGATGCAAATATACAGATGGTAGGCGGACAAATTCGTACCATTACTCCTATGGGATTACGAATGATAGGGTGTATTAAAAAATCTTATCTTCAAGAATTAGAACAAAGTGGTGCGACGGTTCAATATGGGATTGTTTTGTTGCCAAAGGTATATTTAGGAAAGCAAGAGTTGAAAATTGACGGAAAATACATTTCGAATGGATCCGTATATAAACCAGCAAAAGTTCCGGCAGTGAAAAAATTTGCAGAAGAGAACGATAGAATTTACTTTACTGCTGTTTTAGCAAATCTTGCAAAAGAAAGATATAAAAATGATTACGCTGCAAGAGCGTATGTGGAAATTACAAGAAGTGTTGAACAGGAAGACGGAAGTTTAAAAAAGGAAACAGAAATTCTGTACAGTGATGATACGATAGATCGTCAGGTATATCAGATTGCAAAAGAAGCTGTAGCAGGAGAAGAGACTGAAGAAAACAAACAATGGCTTCGTGACAATATTTTGCATCCGGTAGAACAACCGGAAGATATACCAGAAGAAGAGAAAAAGATTCCTTTTCAGATGGGGAAAGTTTCTGGTGTGACTTTATATCATCAAACAGGAAGTGAGGCTGGAATAGAAGAGATTTCTCATTTTACAGTGGATAGTTTTAAAAAAGAAGAATATCTGATAAAAGTAGAGATGGAAGATCAGCCGGAATTGTTTGCAGGTATTTCTAAGGTGATTGTAGCGGAGAACAATCAAGTTAGTTTTGAATTGAAATTGGATCATTATGTTACTGAAGGAGCTAATCAGACGAAACAGGGGGCCATCGTTGAATTTGGAACTGTTTCTGAAGGAGAGGCATCCACAAAATACATCACTATGCAGTCTTTAATTGACAAAATTAAAGAAAATCCAAGTGGAACGTATACTTTAGAACATGATATTGATGCCAGCGCAGTGCAGGGAGAAGACTTCCTGATTCCAAATTTCACCGGTACTTTTGATGGAAAAGGATATAAAATTAAAGGGTTAAATACTACTTTATTTGGAGTTGTTTCCGGTGGTACAGTAAAAAATGTTAAGTTGGAAAATGTCTCTATCACTAAGGCAAATAAATATGGAGATGCAGGTGGTGGAGTTCTGACCAATAAAGCAGAAAAGAATGCAGTGATTGAAGGCGTTCATGTCAGCGGTAGTTTGAAAACTTCTGACAGCAGACAGCTTCTTGGCGGATTAGTAGGACGTATGGACTATGCTAAAGTAAGCAAATGTTCAACTAATCTGGAAATTACAGGTTCTTTCAATACGACAGGCGGTTTAATTGGGCAGATGTCCAATCAGCAACATGGACCGAATATTGTGGAAAATTCCTATGCAGTGGGAAGTATTAGTGGAAATAAAACCAATGGTGCAATTGGTGGACTCATTGGTTGGCATAACTGTAAGAATGATTTTTCAGTGACGAATTGTTATGCAGCAGTTACTTTAAAGGTAAATGGAACTGGAAATTCTATGGAACCGGGTGGGCTTATTGGAAACATTGGAGAATCAAATGCTACAGGTGTGATAAAAAACAGTGTTTCCTATAGTACAGGTACATCTGGTTATAAGTTTGATGGTGCATCATCACCGGATAAATATAATGTTCAGGGGGTTTCTGATCTTTATTCCTTAAAAGAAAGCAAATTGAAAAAAGAAACTGCCAGAGCAGCACATTTTTCAAAAGTATCGGAAGTGTCCATTGATACGCTTTTGGAAAAAGAGTTTTATACACAAATGGGGTGGCGTGAAGAAGTTTGGGACTTTACTCCACTGAAAGAAGGAAAAACTCCTGTTCTGAAAAATGGTGACTCGAATATGACAACCATGCTGGAGATGAAAGAAATTTCATCTGTAGAAGAATTACAAAAGATGAAAGATGATCTTTCTGGTGCTTATTCTTTAACAGCGGATATTGATTTATCAGAAGTAAATAGCAATATAATTATTCCTGGTACATTTAGAGGACTGTTAAAAGGAAATGGACATCAGATTATTGGACAGAAGGCTCCTTTATTTGAAACGCTAAATGGTGCAACTGTAGAAAATCTGAAGCTGACTCAGGGAAAGATTGAGCAAAAGAGTACGAATCAGGTTGCGGCTTTAGCAAAAACAGCCGAAGCAGGAACGACAATTAAAAATGTCTATGTAAGAGATATGACAGTTGCAGGGAAAAGTTCTGTGGCTGGTATGGTAGCAGTAATGAAAAAGACAACGGTGGACCAATGCTCTGTCAACGCAACAGTGAACGGACAAAACGCAGGTGGCTTTGTAGCAGAAATTCTGGATGGTTCTGTTGTTACTAATTCCTATGCAAAAAGAACAACAGATCAGAAATCTTTTGAAAGTTCCAATACTTCTCAGGGTGGATTTGCCGCAGTTGTAAAGAAATCCCAGTTGAGCAAAAACTTTGGTGAGCTCTCCTGGAGTGAAGAAAAAGAAGAAGCAGTTACTGTTGTAAGGAATATAGGTAATTTCATTGGTGAGTGCGGTACAGCAGGAGAGGCGCCGACAAAAGTAGAAAAAAATATTTCTTTCGGACCTGCAGCATACTCTTTTGTAGGAAATATTACCGCTGAAGCAGCGTTAGATACTTATGAAGGAAATTATGAATATTCAGATGTAGCTTCCTCTCAGGATAATGTATCTGCTTCTGAAATGAGTGGGAAAATAGACAAAGCATCCGCAGACCAGATTGTAAGCAAAGATTTTTATTTAACAACACTTTCATGGGATGAAAAAATCTGGTATTTAGAGGATGTAGCTGGTGGTAAGAGACCACGTCTCCAGGCAGAAGGAGATGTGTATGGTCTGGAAGACAAACCATCTTCCGAAGAAGTTGTATATCTGGAGGCAGCAGTACAAAGCGATGTATTAGAAGAGCCACAGGAAGAACCGGAAAAGCCGGAAGAAATTATCAGTGCAATTGCCACAAGAACAGTAGAGGCAGCGGCAGCTCTTGACAGTTTGGAAACGATTCAAGGTTATGATGTACAGCGTAAACAGATTTATGAGAATCTTCGACTATTTATGCCATTTTATCATCGTGAGCAAATTATTAAAGATGGAAATCAGGTTGATGTATCTCATGTATTAAATAAAAAAGTAGTGCTGGCAGTGTACCCTATGGATGCACAGGGGAATCGTATTGTTGCATTATCTGATAAAACAGTGGAAAATGTGAAAAAGCTGAGAATTCAGTTTACGGATAATACAACACCATTGATTTACAATATTTCTTATATTGATACAAGAGAGAATATTGCTTCATATAAAGTATCCCAGATACCAGTACACTTTAATTTTAGAAATTATGTGGTAAATACAAAAACACCGCAGTTCCAGACTTTATTGAATACAGCGAAGAATTATACTTTTGATACAGATATTGAAACAAGAGTTTCTCAAAGAGACAGTGATTCTGTATTGGCAGCCTATCGCAGAAATTTTGATGAAGTTGTAAAGAACGAAATGGAACAGGTATTAGTTTCTATGGCAGCTACTAATCCACAGTATCCGTTAAATAGCAACAGTATAGTAGCTGAAAAAATTGTGACCGATACATTTATCATAAATGAATATTTAAAAGATTTCCTCTATGCATATAACTATGTAGATCGGTGGTATGATTTTCAGATTGGTGGCATTAATCTTAGAGATGTGGTTATTTTTGATAATTCCATATTGAAAACAGATAAACCAGTGAGAAGTCTTCCTACAGAAATTGTAAAAATAAGCAGCAGTGATGGACGTCAGGGAAATAAAACACCTTTCTTCTATAATAATAGAATTTCTTCATATACAGGAATTAATAATGTTGCTTCTTTTGTAGAATATTTTATGACTGCATATGCCGGCTATTCAGATGTAAATGATTGGATTATTGATAACTTCCAGGGTGGTATTATTGTAGAAGCCAGAGCAAATAATCCAAAGATTAATTCCAGATTATGGAGAATATTAAAGAATAATACCGTACAAAAAAATAATGAATTGATATTGCCTGTATTATCTTACAAGACATCCAAGAACCTGTATCTGGCTTCTTTCCCATCTTCTTTGGTATATGGAAACCTGGAAATTTACGGTGGATACCAGAATACAGAAGAATGGAGACAACAGAAAAAACAGCAGATTATCAGTCAGGTCAATGACTTTAAAACAAGTTATGATAACTTTGTGAATGTTGCTTCAAACGGTGCGGCTTCTGTTAATAACAGTAAGTTTTTAATTGTGGATTCTTCTGCAAATAAGAATCACAATCAGGATGTATTTAAAGAATTTTATAGACCGTTACAGACCCTGTGGAAGAGTAATAATGGTGCAGTAGCGGTTATTTTCGGAAATCCAAATTATGATTATATTTACTACAACAGCTCTAGCTTTATCGGTGACTTAACAGTCTTAAATCATGAAATGGGACATGTTACAGATATGTGGATCTGGATGGAGAATAAAGGGAAACGTCCGGGACGCAACGGAGAAGACTATTCCAATGGTTTTGCAAATCAGGCGAATGTGGATTACAACATGAACTTCATGAAAACTTATTCAAGAGACAGTTCTATGGTTACAAATCTGACACCGGACAGAATTAATACACAGGAAGAGTTCAAGAGTTATTATAAAGAAGTATTTGAAACCATTTATACGCTGGATTATCTGCAGGGTAAAGCTTATCTGGAACTGACACCTGCCCAGCAGGCACAGATTACATTGCAGCATAGATATGGAACTACTAATAATTACCAGAGCTGGAATAATTCCAACAGTACATGGCGCACCATAGGAGCTGCGGAACTGGAAAATATGAATTTGAAGACACTGGATGATCTTTGGAACAACCAGTTGACCATTCGTCCGGGACACAGATATGAGCTTCGAAGCGTCAACGATGTTGGTGTAAACAATCTGGGTGCATATCAGATTGACCGTGTGTGCTTTGCAAGCTGGTACGTTCCTTATGTAAATAACGGAACACCAAATGCTCAGACATTCCGTCGAAATGGTTATGAACTTGCCGGTATGTATGGTTACAGCGATGGTCTTGTAGAGTATTTAAGCGGCAAGACAAGAACCGGAGATTTAGAGTATTTTAAAAAGAAAACACAAGACCAGAATTTCTCATTTGAAACTTATAGGAAAAATAAAAATACAGAGATTCAGAAAAAGATTGCAGAGCAGAAGCTACAGGGAAATCCTTATTTTGATGAAGAAGCGTTGATTGAATATTTAAAGCAGAATATGATTAACTATGGAAATTCTATTGGCAGCGGCGCTTCAAACTTGGGCAATACCCTGAACAATATTAAGGAATCCAGAGAAAATGTGTTCCGTTATCTGCAGAGAATTACCAATGAATTTAGAAGTCCTGTTTATGGAACAGCAGATGCAAGAAATGCTGTGACAATTTCAACAGCAGAAGAATTCATGGAAAAGATAACTGCAAATCCTAACGGATTCTATGTGTTAGAACAAGATATTTCCATGAAAGATATTCCGTTGAAGAATAATGTTTATATTAATAAAACATTTATTGGAAAGCTGGAAGGAAATGGACATAAGATTATCGATGCAGAAGGACCTTTGTTTGCTAAAATTGCTAACTCTTATGTTTCAGATTTGTCAATTATAAATAAATCAGGTGAGACCAAAGACTGGCTTGGCGCACAGAGACAATTTACAATTCTTGTCAACGAAAAGAAAGAGGAAACTGTTAAAGACATTACTTCTTTAGAAGAGTTAAAAACACTGGGTGAAAACAAATATACAAAATATGTATTGAAAAATGACATTGATGCGACTTCTGCCACAGATACTGCTGTCATCAAAGGTACCTTTGAAGGACAGTTAGATGGAGGCAACTTTGCGATTACGGGATTAAAGAGACCTTTATTTGAAAAAGTGGATGATGCAGTAATTACAAATCTGAAAATTAAAGATGTAGAAATCAGTAATCAGGGAAGTAAGAATGCAGCAATTACAAAGGAGTCTAACCATACTACGTTTGCAAATCTTAGTTTGGAAAATATTCAGATTACTGGTGAAAGCTATAATGCAGCAATTTCTGGTTATGATTATACAGGTTCTACGTTCTCTAAGATTCAGATTCGTAAGGCACAGATTACGGGAGCAAAGAATTATAATGCCGCATTTGTGGGACGCGCTTCCGGTTCGGATATCAGTAACGTTGCTGTGATTGAAAGTAAGGTTGTGCTAAGTGGTACAGATTGTGGTGGATTTATTGGCGAAGGAAAAAATCTGAATATCCATCATGTATACAGTGATTCTGACGTTCATGTGGAAACTTATACAGATAATCAGGGTAGAACCAACAGCGCCGGTTTTATTGGTAACCTGGCAGGAAAGAGTAAGGTACAGTATGTATTTGCAGCGGGAACAATCGAGAACAAGACTCAAACAGAGCTTTATAATTTTCTGGGTACTCCCAATGTGCTGGAGACTATGGTAAGTGATGCATTTGTCAGAGATAATGCAGGTGGAAAACCAAACATTACAGAGACTACAGGAAATCGTCTTTCTACAGTGACAGTAGAGCAGACAAAAAAATCTGAGTTCTACCGTACGTCCATGAATTTGAACGAGGAAATCTGGAATTTGGAACTTGTAGGTATGAAGGGGTATCCGGAACTTCTGGGTATGGAAAAGAAAGAGATTATTTCTGTCAGCACTCCGGAAGAATTCATGAAAATGAAAGAGTTTCCAACACAGGAATATCATTTGACAGCAGATATTAATCTGTCTGATGTGGAACAGACAGAAGTTTTGATTCCGCAGTTCTCCGGTGTTCTGGATGGACAACATCATACGATTACAGGTCTGAAAGTACCATTATTCGGACAGATGAATGGTAGGGTATCGAATCTGGCTATTTCCAATAATCAGTTGGAGATCAGTAAGGACGAAGCAGGTATGTTCGCAGATGAAATGACAGGCGCTACAGTTGAAAAAGTGTTGATTTATAACAGTAAAATCAGTAACACAACAGGAAAAGCAGCAGGCTTTGCCGGAACTGTGAACAATACGACATTGAAGGACATTTTTGTTCATGGAAGTGTTCAGACGGCATCAACCGCTTCAGGATTTGTATTAAATTCTAACGGTACAACAGTAGAAAACATTTACACTAATGTAAGGGTAAATGGTACAGAGGGTGCAGGATTTCTTGTAAGCAGCACAGGTGAAAACACTTATAAAAATATCTGTTCCGTAGGTGATGTGGCTGCCAATATGCATAAACTCAGTGGAGATATTACACAGATCACAAATGGGTATGAATTTGCAGCGTCCAATGGTATTGCTTCCGCATCAGGAACAGGTTCTGTAAAGAATGTTGGAAAAGAAGTATGGACAAAAGATTTCTATATGACCACATTGGGATTAGATTCAGAAGTATGGAATGCAGAACAGGCAGATACGAATGGTTATCCTTCTCTAAAAGACTTTACAGTACAGACAGAACCTATGAAAGTGGAAATTCATACACTTGGTGATGTTCAGAAAATGAATAGGGTTCCAGAAGGAAAATTTGTACTCACAGCAGATTTGAGCTTTGAAGGAGCAGATAACAGCTTTGTAACGGAAACCTTTACAGGAACTCTAAACGGAGGAAATCATGCAGTAAGCGGCATCAACAGTGCATTCTTCCAGATACTTTCAGGAACAGTGGAAAATTTGCAATTTAGAAATATTCTGGTAAATAATGAAAGTAGCGGCGCCAATGTACTGGCTGTGGAAACGAAAAATGCTACAGTGAAAAATCTACATTTCAATGGAATTACTTTAAGAGGTGCAGGTTATACCGGTATCATCGGTAAAGATATGAGGTCTACATTTAATCAGATCAGTATCCAGAATGTAGATATGACAGCAAATAGTGAATATGCAGGTGTGCTGGCGGCAAATGCTTCCCAGTCACAGATGATGGATATCCTGGTTGCAAAAACTCAGGTAAAAACCTCCAGCAGCTATGTGGGAGGATTGATTGGAAATGCAGATACTGTTTCAATTCAGAAGGCCTTTGTAGATGCAGAACTGAATATTCCATATACGGTTTCTCCTGCAAATACAGCGGCATTTATCGGTCTGGCAACTGGAGAAAGTAAAGTTACTTACAGTACGGTAGCCGGTGGCGTATATCCGGAAGATCCAAGTACCTCCAGATATAAGCTGATGTATATGAAAAACAACAGCGATCTGAATGAACTGAAAGCATTTACCAAATGCTTTATCAATACGGATACACCAGGCTACGACAGTGTGGGAAGCGACCCACAAGGCGTAATAAATGATAAACTTCTTACTGCAGATTTTTATGCCAATAGTATGCAATTAAGTTCTGATGTATGGGATTGGTCCAAGGTTTCTCAGAATGGACATCCTGGATTAAAAACAATGCCCACAGAAGGCGTAAGGCCACCGGACACAGAGAAGAAGCCAGAGGAAGAAGCACCGCTGCAGCAGAATGTACCGGCAGGCTATCAGGCAATCCGAACAGTAGAGGAACTTCTGGCAATCCGTGACGGCTCCGGAAAATATATTTTGATGAATTCCATTTCTCTTTATGGAAAGAAAGCACAGAATGGTTCCTTCCTTGGAAACTTTAGAGGAGAGCTGGATGGAAATGGATTGACCATTCGAGAACTATATGGTGCACCGCTGTTTGATACCTTATCAGGTACCGTGAACAATTTAAAAGTATCTGATGCAAAGGTAGAAGTATGGAATAGCAATCAGGGTGCAAATGCAATCGCTAAGACATTGAACGGTGCAAAAATTTCCAGACTGGCGCTGAAAAATATTCTTGTAGCCGGAGGAGAAAATACAGGTGTTCTTGCAGGAACTGCCCAGAATTCAACCGTTAGTGAAGTGTGGGCAGAGGGCTTGAATGTCAATCCTTATGGACCATTATTTGGACAGGATCCTGATATAACAGTTGGAGGCCTGATTGCTCAGATAAATGGTGGATGTCATATCAGTGACAGTTATGTAGGTGGAGAGATTACAGTAAATAATAAAAATCAGGGCGGTTTATTTGGTGTCAATGATTATTATTCAGGAGGATATACTGTAAAACAAATAGTTTCTAATATGCGAACAAAATCTACAGCAAAACAGACAAATGGTTCTGGTTTTATTGGTCATGTTTATTATGGAAATGATGGATGGTTAAACAATAGTATTGCAATTGGAGAGGCAGGAGAAGATAGTACTAAGGGAAGTATAGGTAAGGCATATAACTTTACATCTACTAAAGGGCCTGCACTGACTACTGGATTAAGCAATTGCTATGAAGTGATGGGTGGTGGCATGAGTAATACATCTTCAGGAAATTTAGATGAAGCCACAGAATACAAAAATCCTGATTTCTACCGCAATACCTTAAAATTTGACAGTGCTAAATGGAATTTCGCTTCTGTAGAGAAAAACGGATATCCAACTCTGACTTGGATTGCGGGAGAAGAACCGCTTCCGGCATTGCCACAAGGCTCTAAGGTTACAGAACACCCAGTGCTGACAACCAATACTGCAGGATACACAGAAATCCGTACACCGGCAGACTTTATGAAAATTGCAGACAATCCAAGTGGAAAATATATTCTGATGAATAATATTTCCTTAGAGCAGATAAGACTTCCGGAAGGACAGACTTCCTATATTATGAAACGCTTTGAAGGTGAGCTGGATGGAAACAACCAGGTGATCCATGGATTGAGAGCGTCACTGTTTGATTCGATTTATGGAGTAGCAGCTAATAAAAAAGCAGTTGTTAAGAATCTGCGTATGCAAAATATCTTTGTGGACGCGGGATATAAGAATACCCAATGGTTAGGTGAAATTAGGGCAGAAGCAAATGGCCTGGCTCGAACAATCAGTAACGGAGAGCTGAATTCTATTTATATGAATTTTGTAAGATTAAATGGAGGAAGTAATACGGCTGCATTAGCCGGTGAGGTAAAGAGCACGTATATTGGTAAAGTCTGGCTGGAAGGAATTGATATTAATAGTGATGTAAGTGCAACAGATTTGTTAAAGTTTAACCAGGTTGGTGGTGCTATTGGAAGCCTGTCTGAAAAAGATTCAAAGTTTGAAGATTCTTATGTATCAGGATGCATTATTATGGATAATAACGAACAGGGAGGCACTGTTGGAATTATTAGAGCAGCTACGATACGAAATGTGATAAGTAATATGAAAGCCAGATCAAATAAACCTGCCAATTGGAGAGAAAAGAGTGGATTTTTAGGTTCTGTTGCAGGATATGGCTCAAATTGGAGTGAATGGAAATTGGATCGTTGTATTTCTATTGGCGATGCAGGAGATAATTACAAGTTTTTGGGCAAAAATCTTTTGAACCCGCAAATTACTACACAAAATCTGAATAGTTGTTATGAATATACAAAGGCTACAGGAACAACTAATGTTTCAGAAACTACAACGAGTCTTAAGACTTTATTGACTACAGATAATATCCACGATATTGCATTTTACAGAGATACGCTTAGCTTTAATGACGATACTGACGGTGCTGATACCCAAGCCTGGGATTTCAGTTCGGTTGAGACAAAAGGATACCCAACCTTAACTTGGCTCTTGACATATGATGGTTTAGAAGCTACTCTGGTAGATGAACCACTCCCAGAGGAAGGGGAAGAACTAGAAGATCAGGATGCTTCTGAAGAGATAGCAGAAGAGGAAGCAGCACCTGAGGAAGAAAATCCTCAGGAAGAACCAGAAACCATTCTTCCGGGGGAACAGCCGGCATTGCCGGAGCAGGAAGACAATCTGCCAGAAGGTACAGAGGAAAACCAGCCGGAAACAAACCAAGGCGAGGAATCTACTGCCCCTCCGGCAGAAAATACTCATGAAAATACACAGGAAGAGGAGAAGATCACATGAGAGAACCATATGAGACACCAACCATAGAGATAATAGAATTTGACAGCGAAGAAGTGATTACCATGAGTAGTGGGGATAATATTGTTGGAGAAGATGGCTTGGGTTGGGGAGTTTAATCTCAGATAACATCTAAAACAATAAAGGCAACTGGTACATATGGCATATTGCCAGTATTTACCAGCTGCCTTTTTTACTTAGGAGGAATATGAAGAGAAATATAGGGAAATATGTTCTGCTTTTTATTTTGATATTATCATGTTTTTCTTTGTTGCTTGCTGGATATTTTAGTGACTGCAAAGATCAGAAAGAATTGTTGGTATTGCAAAAAAAGTATGAACAGAAGGATAAAGATATTAGAGAAATCAGAGACCAGCTTTCTCAAAAAAGAAATGAATGGCAGAATATAAAACCAAAAGGGTTTGTGATTCTGGCTTTTTCAGAAGAAAATCAACAGCTTATGGAATATATAAAACCAGAATTGGATAAAAGATGTTTTTATGGAACACTTGTAGTAAAAAATAATGGACATATTTCCAAAGAAGAAATAGAAGAATGGACAAACTCAGGGTGGGATATTGCTCTTGGAGGAGAAATCGGAAAAGAAAAAGAACAGAGAGAACAGTTTATAGAAGATTTTCAAAAAATGTCAGAAAAATGTAAAACCTATGTGGGACATGCACCACAAGGATTTTTCTTTAATGGAGGTGATGCTTCTTATGGAAAGCAGATGCTTTACCCTCTGATGGAGAAGTATTCATATTCAGTAGCTGTTATGTTTGCACAAAATGAAAACAGACTCAATTACAGTGTGAATCAGGAATACGGTGAGTTGAAAGAATGTCAGAATATTTCTCTTAGAAATGGATATGAGAAAATAAAACTGTTTTTGGAACAGGCAAAAGTGCAGAAGGTTCCAATGGTATTATCTGATTTTGGTGAGAAGAATCAGATGGAGATTTCAAAGGAAGAACAGATAGAAGAATTTACGAAGATATTAGATTTGATTCAAGAAGCTTATAGAGAAGGAGACTTAAAGGTAGGGAGTATACAGGAGTATATAGACTATCTTTCAAAGGTTGAAGAAGAAAAGAAGAAGGCAAAAGAAGAATATCAAACCTACGAACAAGAAAATGAAGAAAAGAGAAAAGCAATTTATGATACATATGAATAAAATACAAGGAGGTACGCTATGGGTAAAATTAAATTAAAGGATGGATTTTTGCTTCGGCAAATAGCAGGAGAGAATGTGGTAGTTCCGGTGGATGAAGGAAGAGAAATTTTTCGTGGAATGATTCAACTAAATCCGATAGGAGCTTTTTTGTGGAAATTATGTTCAGAAGAAACAACGATAGAACAGATGACAGAATCATTGGCAGCACAATATGAGGTGGAAAAAGAAAAAGCAGAACGTGATGTGAAGAATTTTGTAGCCCAATTAAAACAAAAAGGGTTCGTGGAAGAGAGCTTTGAGGAGTAAAGAATGTTATATAAAATCGCAGAATGTATGACAGAATATCATCCAATTTATGCATATCTGAGAAATAAAATGAAGGGATATGTTTGGAATGAAGAGGCAGAAAGGGACATTTCTCTGACTCTAACAGAGGATGTTTGTCACTTAAAACAGCAGCAACAGTCCCATCTGACATTGGGCGAGTGCGAGTATATTTATGCAGGTATGGAGTTTTATACAAAATTATTGCTTCATGAGGGTATGATGCTCCATGCCTCTGCAGTTGCTATGGAAGAAAAATGTTATTTATTTTCTGCCCCAAGTGGAACAGGAAAGTCTACCCATACAAAACAGTGGAAGAAATTTTTTGGAGAAGAAAAGGCAGAAATCATTAATGATGATAAACCTGCACTTCGGAGAAGAGAAGATGGCTGGTATGCCTATGGAACACCTTTTAGCGGTAAGACAGACGAACAGTTAAACAGGAAAGTAAAGCTCCAGGGAATTTGTCTTCTAGAACGAGGAGAAAAAAATGAAATTCAGAAATTACTGCCAAAAGAGGCTATTTCCTTTCTGATGCAGCAAACATTGATTCCCCAAAGAATGGATTTGACGGAACAGCTTTTAAAATTAATGAATCAACTGCTATGTGAAATTCCTGTTTACAGAATGAAATGTAATATTTCTTCAGAAGCAGCAAAGATAGCTTATGAGGCGATGGTTGGAAAGAATGGAAAAAAATAAAATAGAAGATATATTAAGAACAAAAGGAAGAATTGTGACAACAGCAGAAGGAAACAGTATGCTTCCTTGTATACGGCCGCAAAAGGATGTTTTGATTTTAGAAAAACCAGATGAAATTTTTCCATTGGAGGTTATATTATTTCGGAGAAAAAACGGTGCTTATGTTCTGCATCGCGTATTGGAAGTGAGGCAAAAGGAATATATTTTGTGTGGAGATTCCCAATACCAGAAAGAGCATGGCATTAAACGGGAACAGATTCTTGGTGTTTTGACTGGCTTCTATCGAGGAGATAAGTATATTGATTGTATGGAAAGCAAATGGTACAGATTCTATGTAAGGGTGTGGTGCAGTTCTTTGTTTTTACGGAAATGGGTGATACAATGTGCAAGAATCGTGAAGAAAATAAAAAGGAACCTTTAGCATGGGTTTGTAAATATATATGCAAATATTTGGGAAGATTGATTCTTCTTTCATTGACAAGTGCAGGTATGGTAGTGAGTTTTATTGCTCTTGCACTCATATCCAGTCGCATTTTGGATGAGGTTACAGGAAGTGGGAAAAATCAGTTGCTTTTTTATTGTATCCTTCTTACCAGTGTAGTTGTTTTGTTAGGGATTTTAAATATCTTGGGCAGTTATATACGTATATCTATATCAGGAAGACTGGATATGGATATGAAAGAAACCATATTTGATGCCTTGTTTCATAAGAAATATCAGGAGATATGGCAGTTTCATTCAGGAGAACTGATGAATCGTTTTACCAGTGATATAGATATTGTGGTAGCTGGAATTACAGGGATTGTTCCACAGATAGTCACCATAGCAACAAAATTGATTTTTGGCATGGCAGTTTTATTATGGATTGATTCCTTTTTTGCAATGATGATACTTGGAATTGGAATTTTAGTTTGTTGTTTTGGCAGACTCTACAGTAAAAAATTTCAATATATGCACAAGGAAGTACAGGAGAAGAACGGGAAAGTGCGCTCTTTTATCCAAGAATGTATAGAAAACATAGTAGTAATTAAATCTTTTTCTAATGAGACAATAATACAGGAACAATTGCAAAACTACCAGCAAGATTATTATCGCATGAGAGTAAAGCGGAATACAGTCAGCAATATGGCTAATACCGGAGCCTATGTGGCATTTACAGCAGGTTATTACGGAGCATTAGCATGGGGAGCTTTCCATATTGCGGCAGGCACTATGACATTTGGTTCTCTTGCTGCATTTTTACAGATTATTAATCAGATGCGGACACCGTTTATGAATGTTTCCGGGCTGATTCCTCAGTATTATAGTATGCTTAGTTCTGCCCGCCGTTTGATGGAATTGGAAAATCTGGAGGATGAGGAAGGAAAAGAACTCAATGGTGATTTAATGGAAGTTTATAATCAGATGGAAGAAATTGTTTTTGATCAGGTCTGGGTTACCTATGAAGAAGAACCTGTACTGCGAGATTTTTCTGTCCGTATTCCTAAGAATGCTATGACTGCGATCGTTGGTACTTCAGGAAAGGGGAAAAGTACCATGATGAAATTGCTTTTGAGCCTGATAGAAAGCGAAAAGGGAAAAGTATATTTTCAAATGCCGCATGAAAAGATTCCAATTAATGCAGGAACGAGAAGTTTATTTGCATATGTTCCGCAAGGGAACATGATATTTTCCGGTTCTATTGGAGAGAATATTGCCTTTGCACGGAAAGATGCAACAAAAGAAGAAATCATGAAGGCAGCAGAAATAGCATGTCTGAAAGAATTAATAGAACAACTTCCCTATGGTTTGAAAACAGTTTTGAAAGAAAGGGGAAGCGGTTTATCAGAAGGTCAGATTCAGAGAATTGCCATTGCCAGAGCGGTATTCAGCGACGCACCCATTCTGCTGTTAGATGAATGTACGTCTGCATTAGACGAGGAAACAGAAAAACAAGTTTTAGAGAATCTTCAAAAACTAAAAACAAAAACCATTCTTTGTATTTCACATCGGCCTGCAATACCAGACGGATGTAATCAAGTGATACGTTTGAAAGACTAAAATTTAAAAGAACCGATATTTGCAAAATTCAGAAACGGATGCAGATATCGGTTCTTGACATTTTTTTATTCATGAGTATAATATCTTTTGAAATAGTTTTTAAAAGAACAGTTTTAAATAAAACAGTCAAAGGAGGAAGAGCATGGAGCATGAGAAAACATACGCAACAGAATGGCTGGTGAATTTTCGGTATATCATCAAAGGCCAGGATGCCCTGATCAAAGAAATATGTGATTCTTTTCAGCTTACAAGAATCGAAGGAACAATTCTAGTTTTTCTATACAATAATCCAGGAAGAGATACTGCCGGCGACATTGTGGAGCTCCGTATGCTGTCCAAGGGGAATGTCTCCCAGGCCGTAGAATCTCTGATACAGAAGTCACTGCTTGCCAGGAAACAAGATGCAGAGGATAGAAGGAAGATACATTTATCCTTGCTTCCTGCGACAGAACCCATTATTCAGGCTGTAGAAAAGAAACAGAAAGAATTCGGCTGTGAAATTTTCCGTGGATTTACGGAGGAAGAAATCCATTTGTTTCATGAGATGAACAGCCGGATTGCAGAAAACACATTACAGATCATGAAAAGGAGTGGACTACTAAAATGAGTAATGACAGAGATTTCCTTGGAAAAGAACCACTTGGCAAATTGTTACTGCGTCTTGCGGTTCCAACCGTAGCAGCACAGCTTATTAACATGCTTTATAATATTGTTGACCGTATTTACATTGGGCATATTCCAGAAGTAGGTGCACTGGCACTGACCGGAGTGGGAGTGTGTATGCCGCTGATTTTAATTGTATCCGCTTTTGCAGCACTGGTTGGAAATGGTGGTGCACCGAGGGCATCCATTGCACTTGGTAAGGGGGAAAAAGACGAGGCAGAGAAAATTCTTGGCACCTGTTTTTCCATGCAGATTTTGATTTCCCTGGTTCTTACGGCAGTTTTGCTGCTTTGGAACAGAAATTTTCTTCTGGCTTTTGGAGCCAGTGAAAATACCATAGAATACGGTGTCAGCTATATGAACATCTATTCTGTTGGTACGATTTTTGTGCAGCTTACCCTGGGAATGAATTTTTTCATTACCGCACAGGGATTTGCGAAAACAGGTATGCTTTCTGTGCTGATTGGTGCAATTTCAAATATTGTATTAGACCCGGTTTTGATTTTTGGATTCCACATGGGAGTAAAGGGTGCTGCACTTGCTACCATTATTTCACAAGGATTATCCTGCATCTGGGTACTTTCCTTCCTGTTTGGAAAGAAAACAACTTTAAGAATCCGGCGGGAAAATATGAAATTGAAACGAGAACGGGTATTGCCGACCCTGGCACTTGGTTCTTCTGTTTTTGTCATGCAGTCCAGTGAAAGTATTATTGCCATCTGCTTTAACGCTTCTTTGTTGAAGTATGGTGGAGATATTGCTGTTGGAGCGATGACCATCCTTACCAGCGTCATGCAGTTTGCCATGCTTCCGTTGCAGGGGCTTGGACAGGGTGCACAGCCAATCATCAGTTATAATTATGGTGCTGGAAAAAAAGACCGTGTCAAAGGTGCTTTCAAGCTGCTTTTAAAATCAAGTATGCTCTATGCAGCCCTTCTTTGGATTGCAGTTATGCTGTTTCCACAGCTTTTTGCAGGAATGTTTACCTCAGATCCGGCCCTTCTTGCTTTTACAAAAACAGCGTTGCGGATTTATCTGGCAGCAATGTTTATCTTTGGAATTCAGATGGCATGCCAGCTTACGTTTATGTCCCTTGGAAATGCAAAAGCATCTATTGTGGTAGCGGTTATGCGTAAATTTATACTTTTGATTCCGCTGATTTTCATTATGCCGGCAATATTGAAAATAAATCAGACCATGGCTGTTTATCTGGCAGAACCTATTGCAGATATCCTGGCTGTGTGCTTCACGATCGTGTTATTTAGGCGGGAGTTTAAAAAGGCTTTAAGTAAAATATAAAAATGCAAAGAAAAAGACAGGTACCGTAGAATATAGCGGTAACCCGTCTTTTTTACTTAGCGTTCCATCATGCTGATAGATTCGATTCCAACACTTCCTCCACGCACCACTTCAATGGTCTTAAACTCTTCTTTGAAGAGTTTGATAACAGCATCGTTTTTGGTGGCAGTCTGTACAAACTCAAGAAGAAGGCTGTCTTTTCCGTAGTCGATGACCCTGGCTTTGAAGGTTTCTGCAATCTGAAATACTTCTACCTTGTCAGCAGCAGAGCAGTTCATGACTTTCACATAAAGAATTTCTTTCATGCGGACAAAAATATCTGTGAAATCAATGACTTTGATCACTTCTACCATACGGTTTAACTGCTTTTTAATCTGCTCAAAGGTTTCGTCATCACTGACGGTTGCGATGGTCATTCTGGAAACCGTAGGGTCTTCGGTGGTACCTACGGTAAGACTGTCCAGGTTGTAGCATTTTCCGGAGAAAAGCCCGGAAATCTTAGAAAGAACACCAACCTGATTTTCTACATACAGTGAAATCCATCTTTTTTTCATTCCTTTTTCCATGTCTGGTTCCTCCTAACAATCCATAATCATATCTTCCAAGGTTCCGCCCGGTTTGATCATCGGATAGACCATTTCTTCCGGGTCAATGATAAATTCAATGATGGTAGGGGTCTTGGTATTTTTCTTTGCTTCTTCAAAGGCAGCAGCGATTTCTTCTTTTTTAGTAACCCGGATGCCTTTTGCTCCGTAGCTCTCTGCCAGTTTTACAAAATCAGGAGTATATTCCGGGAACTCGGCACCTTCGGTACGGCGGGAAAGAGCACCTGCTTTTAAGTTTGTCATGCTGTAACGTTTTCCATAAAACAGTTTTTGCCACTGGCGGACCATACCAAGATACTCATTATTGAAAATACAGGCAATGATTGGCAGTTCCTCTAATACAGCAGTGGCCATTTCCTGAATGTTCATCTGCATGCCGCCGTCTCCGGAGATTGAAATAACAGGTACATCAGGATTTCCAATCTTGGCACCGATTGCACCTGGGAGTCCGTATCCCATGGTTCCCAGGCCACCAGACATAACAAGACGTTTCTTTTCTGTGATATCGGCATATTGGGAAACCAACATCTGATGCTGTCCTACATCTGTCACCAGAATGGATTCCTCAAACTGGCGGTTTATTTCTGAGATAATATCCAGAGGGCTCATGAGCTGGCGGTTTTTCATGGTCAGAGGATGTTCTTCCTGCCAGCCTTGGATTTCTTCCCGCCATTTCTGGGTGTTTTGTGTTTCCACATATTCATCCATCTTCGTAAGAGCTTCTTTTGCATCGGCTACAATGGGGATATCAACATGGATATTTCTGGAAATTGAGGCTGTATCAATATCTATGTGGATAATCTGTGCGTTTGGTGCAAAGGCATGGAGTTTCCCTGTGATGCGGTCATTAAACCGTGTTCCAATGGAGAATAAGACATCACAGTTGCTTACAGCCATGTTGGCAGCATAGGCTCCGTGCATGCCCAGATTGCCGATAAAGTAAGGATTTTTTGTAGAAATGGCACCACGCCCCATAACAGTTGTCACAACAGGAATCTGAGTTTTTTCTACTACTTTTGTAAAAATTTCATTGGCCTGTGCAATATTTACACCGCCACCTGCCAGAAACAGAGGTTTTTTGGCTTTCTGTAGTATTTTTAAGGCACGTTTTAACTGTCCGATATGAACACTTGTGTTTGGCTTGTATCCACGGATATTCACAGATGTTGGATATTCAGGGCTTCCAAGTTCTGCCATAACATCTTTCGGAAGGTCAATAAGAACAGGGCCAGGCCGTCCTGTCCTGGCAATGTAAAAGGCTTCTTTGATGATGCGGCCTAAATCTTCACGGTTCCGGACTGTAATGCCGTATTTGGTGATGCTTCTGGTGATTCCTACGATATCTACTTCCTGGAAGGCATCATTTCCAATGAGATGTCTGGCAACCTGTCCGGTAAAGCATACCAGAGGAACACTGTCATAGTTTGCAGTGGCAAGCCCGGTTACAAGGTTTGTTGCCCCGGGACCGCTGGTTACCAGACAGACACCAACCTTTCCTGTGGTTCTTGCGTAGGCATCTGCTTCATGAACAAGAGCCTGTTCATGCCTTGGCAGTACAATATCAATGCCGCTTTGTTTGTATAATTCATCGCTGATGTCAATGGTGCATGCTCCCGGATAGCCGAAGAGTACTTCTACACCTTCTTCTTTTAATGCTTTTACCAATAATTTGTTTCCGGATATTTGTTTCATATGCACGTTACCCTCCTTGCGGTTTTTTGTAGCAAAAACGCCCCAAGCCAGAATGCTTAGGGCGAAGATATCTTTTTATACTTCTCCTGTCACAGTGTTTTATCACTATATTTTGTTAAAGTTATTTGTATTATAGTGGTTGGACTTGTTATTTGTCAACTGTTTTTCTGTAGAAAAAATCGGAAAAATAGGTAAATTTATACAAAAGAAAATATAGAAAAAAGCTATGGGAGATATAACAAATAGATATATGATTTTTCTCTTTAAAGTATTGACGAACCAAAGAAAAAGAGTTAAAATTCAATAAATTAATTATAAAAATTCGGTGAAGAGAAAAAGTAGGAAGTTCTGGAATTTCAGAGAGCTGGCGGCTGGTGAAACGCAGTATTCCGGGATTTTGCGAATATCGTCTCAGAGAAGTAAGGCTGAACAGGAGAGGAAATTCCCAAGTAAGCATTACCGTCTGTTCCACGTTACAGGAAACACATATGAATGTATGTTGAAAGAGTCCCGGGAGGTGACTGCCGGGGAATGCAGGGTGGTATCGCGGATTTGTCCGTCCCTCACAGCGAAATGCTGTGGGGGATTTTTTTATCCAATTAAGAACCTTTGCCGAAGAAAGAAGGAGGAACCTAATCATGAAGTTTTACAAGAAAGTCATGGACATCATAGCGGGACTGGAAAAATGGACCTTAGTGCTGTCAACCTTGTTGATTCTTGTCCTTACCGTCGGAAATGTATTGTCCAGAAAGGTGCTGCACCGCTCCTGGTCTTTTACAGAAGAACTTGTGGTGGCTGTGTTTGTATTGATCACTCTGGTGGCTGCCGCTCTTGCATGCCGGGAGGGTGAGCTGGTGAGCCTGCCTCTTTTGACAGACCGCCTGCCTGAAAAGACCAGAAAGCCCATTGCAGTGCTCATTACTGTTTTGGCAGTGATATTCACAGCCATTTTGTTTAAGTATGGTATGGATAAGGTGCTCACCCAGCTGGAAAATGGAAAAAGAACATTTGTGCTTAACTGGCCGGAATGGATTTTTTGGTCCTTCGTACCCATAGGAGCAGGCTGTATGGTATTGCATTTTATCGAATATTGTGTGGATGTATGCACAGATTTCAAATACGCTAAGAAAAAGGAGGAGGCATAGAAAATGGTCAGTGCAGTATTATTTTTATCCTTTTTTGTATTTTTGATTTTAAATGTACCGATTGCCATTTGTCTGGGACTGTCTTCCGTGTGTGCAATCTTGTATTCCGGAACTTCTCTTACCATTGTGGCAACCAATATGTATTCCGGTATCAGTAAATTCCTTCTTCTGGCAATTCCATTTTTTGTATTGTCAGGAAATATTATGGCAAAAGCCGGAATTTCCAAGAGACTGATTAAGTTTGTAAATACCTGTGTAGGACACAGAAGAGGCGGAATTGCCATTGTATGTGTTATTGTTGCATGCTTTTTTGGTGCAATCTCCGGATCCGGCCCTGCTACGGTGGCAGCTCTTGGAGCAGTCCTGATTCCGGCAATGGTGGAGGAAGGTGGATTTTCAGCACCTTTTTCAACGGCTCTCATGGCGACCTCCAGTTCCATTGCCATTGTCATACCGCCAAGTATTGCATTCGTGGTATATGCCTCCATTACAGGAGTTTCCATTGCAGATATGTTTGCAGGTGGAATTATCCCCGGAATTTTAATGGGGCTTGCACTTGTGCTTGTAGTTATGATTGAAGTGCGGAAAAAAGGAATCCAGCCAACCATGGAAAAGGCAACCTGGGGGGAACGGATGAAAGCCTTTGGGGATGCTTTTTGGGGATTTTTGATGCCTGTTATTATCCTTGGGGGTATTTATGGAGGAATTTTCACTCCTACAGAAGCTGCCGCAGTGTCTGTGGTATATGGGCTTTTTGTTGGTATGGTAATTTATCGTGAAGTAAAATGGAGAGACCTGGTGGACATCTTTGTGGATTCTGCAAAGACTACAGGTGGAATTATGTTGATTGTGGCTTGTGCGTCTTTGTTTTCTTATGTATGTACCAAGTTTGGTATTTCCACAGCAGCTTCGAATCTGTTGTCTGCACTTGCACATAATCAGTTTACGTTCCTTTTAATTGTAAATGTGATTTTCCTCATTGCGGGATGCTTTATTGATGCGAACTCAGCCATGTATATTTTTATTCCAATCATGCTGCCGGTGTGCAAGGCTATGGGATATGACCTGGTGGCATTTGGTATCATGGCGACCGTAAACCTGGCAATCGGACAGGTAACTCCGCCGGTAGGGGTGAACCTGTTTGTGGCAATCAGTATCAAAATCAAAAAGGGTCTGGAAGTGACGTTACAGCAGATTTCAAAGGCGGTTATTCCTATGATTGCAGCGTCTGTGGCCGTGCTTTTGCTGATTACTTATGTACCTAAGATTTCTACCTGCCTGCCGGAAGTTTTTGCAGGAAAATCTTACACAGGAAAAGTGTCCAAAGGAAGTGCAGAAGGTGAAGAACACCAGGAAGAAAATCCTTCTTTTGATGAAATTAGAGATTACAGTGACCTGGGATGGGAAGAACAGACCTGGAACTTCACCTGTTCTACTACAGAGAACAGTACCTGGGCACAGGCAGGGGAACAGTTTGGAAAGCTCATGGAAAAAGCCACAGGCGGCAAGGTTCATGTAGAAGTCTATGCAGCAGATCAGCTTACTAATGGAAACCAGTCAGAGGGTATTCAGGCGTTGATGGAAGGAGACCCGGTGCAGATTTCCATGCATTCTAACCTGATTTATTCTGCCTTTGATCCAAGATTTAATGTGGTTTCCATGCCGTTTAATTTTGAATCCGTAGAAGATGCAGATGAAAAGCTGGATGGAAAAGCAGGAGATATGCTGAAAGACATTCTGGAAGAGTACGGGCTTCACTGTATGGGAATTGCGGAGAACGGATTCCGCCAGCTTACCAATTCCCAGAGGGCTGTTACAAGTGTGGAAGATATGAAGAATCTGAAAGTCCGTGTAGCAGGTTCCAATCTGTTAATGGAATGTTATAAACGCTGGGGAGCAGATGCCACCAATATGAACTGGTCTGAGACCTATACAGCTTTGCAGCAGGGTACGGTAGACGGACAGGAAAACCCATTGCCGGCCATTGATGCGGCCAGTGTGCAGGAGGTACAGAAATATTGTTCTATGTGGAATTCTATTTATGACTGTCTGTTTTTCTGTATCAATCAGGATGTCTATGACGCACTGACACCAGAGCAGCAGGAAGTGGTGGATGAGATCGGACAGAAGGCGGTGCAGTATGAAAGAGAAATCAACCGTGCCGGAGACGATGAAATCAAAGAAAGATGGAACACAGAGGATGGTGTGACCATTACAGAAACAGAGGATATCAATGTAGATTCCTTCAAAGATGCAGTACAGGGAGTAGAAGCGTGGTTCGTGGAGGAACTGAAAAAACAAGGTTATGAGGATGCACAGGAACTGGTAGATTCTCTGAAATAAGGAAACTAAGAAAATAATGAATACATAAAAAGTCTTTTGGCACGAATTTTCATAAAAAGGTGTCAAAAGGCTTTTTTTCAAGTATAATAAAAACAGCCTATACAGCATGAGAGAAGAAAGAAGAGGTGATTTTTATGCAAAATTATTCAGGAGAAATTGATTTGCAGTATCATTTGCAGCTTCGTCCGGGAGATGTAGGCCGTTATGTGATTCTGCCGGGAGACCCTAAACGATGTGCAAAGATTGCAGAACATTTTGAACAGCCAAGGCTTATGGCTGACAGCAGGGAATACGTCACCTACACAGGGTATCTTGACGGGGAAAAGGTCAGCGTCACTTCCACAGGAATCGGTGGTCCGTCTGCATCCATTGCCATGGAAGAACTGGTCCGGTGCGGTGCGGATACGTTTATCAGGATAGGAACCTGTGGCGGTATCGATATAGAGGTAAAAGGCGGGGATATCGTCATAGCAACCGGGGCTATCCGTGCAGAAGGAACCAGCAAAGAATACGCACCCATTGAATTCCCGGCAGTGGCAGATCTGGATGTGACCAATGCTCTGGTGGAAGCCGCAAAAGCGTGCGGGTATTCTTACCATACAGGAATTGTACAATGTAAAGATGCTTTTTACGGGCAGCATGAACCGGAAACAAAACCAGTGAGCTATGAGCTGCTGAACAAGTGGGAGGCATGGAAACGTCTTGGATGTAAGGCTTCCGAGATGGAATCAGCAGCATTATTCGTAGTTGCATCTTATCTAAAAGTCCGGGCAGGCTCTGATTTTCTTGTGATCGGAAACCAGGAGAGGGACAGAGCAGGGCTGGAAAATCCGATTGTACATGAGACGGAAGCAGCTATTCAGGTAGCAGTGGAGGCACTGAAAATTCTGATTAGAAAGGACAGATAGGGAAGATGACAGAGGAGATGAAACAGGAACTGGTGGCAAAGGCCCTGGAGGCAAGAGTCTATTCCTATGCACCGTATTCGGACTTCCGGGTGGGAGCAGCGCTTCTTTGCAGAAACGGAGACATTGTTACTGGTTGTAATATTGAAAATGCTGCGTATGGACCGACCAATTGTGCAGAGCGCACGGCTGTGTTTAAGGCTGTTTCGGAAGGAATTCAGGAGTTTGACGCCATTGCCATTGCCGGAGGGCCGGGACTGGAACCTCCCAGGGAGATTGCAGCACCTTGCGGAGTCTGCCGTCAGGTTTTGAGAGAATTTTGCGAGCCGGAGACTTTTCTGGTATTACTGGGAAAGGGAGATGGAAGCTGGCAGGAATATACCCTGGAGGAATTGCTTCCATTGGGGTTTTCTGGTAAAAACTTAGAGAAGTAAGGGAGAAGAATTGTGAAATTTTATAGTCATAAATATATACTAGAGAATGAGGTTTCCGTCAATCCAATGGCAGAGATTGACGGGTTTCAAGTGCGGCCCGGCATGTTTGATGTAAATGGTGCGACTGCACTGCCGAATGGAGTCAGTTTTACGGTTCATACTCACAATGGAACATCCTGCGAGCTTTTGCTGTTTCACAGAGGCGAGGAAGAACCTTATGCAGTGCTGCCTTTCCCGGAGGCATATAAGATTGGGGATGTGTACTCCATGATTGTTTATGATCTCAATGTGGAAGATTTTGAATATGCATACCGCATTGATGGGCCGAACAAACCAAAGAAGGGATTGCTTTTTGATAAAAATAACGTGCTTTTAGATCCATACGCCAGAGTGGTTGCAGGCCAGAGAATCTGGGGTGAGCGGAAACAAGGTGCCTATCATGCCAGAGTATTAAAAGATATCTTCGACTGGGGGGAAAGAAAACAATCCCATAAAGACTTGTGTGATCTGGTCATCTATGAGCTCCACGTAAGAGGGTTTACCCAGCATCCGTCTTCGAAGGTAAAGCATAGAGGAACCTTTGAAGGGCTGCGGGAGAAAATCCCGTATTTAAAGGAGCTGGGGGTCAATGCAGTAGAGCTGATGCCGATTTTTGAATTTGATGAGACCATGAATGCCAGGGAAGTCAATGGGCAGAAGCTTCTGGAATACTGGGGTTACAATACCGTTAGTTTCTTTGCACCGAATACCAGTTATATTGCACAGGATGAGTATAATCAGGAAGGAACAGAGTTAAAGGAACTGATCAAAGAGCTTCATGAAAATCACATTGAAGTGATTCTGGATGTTGTGTTTAATCACACAGCAGAAGGAAATGAGAAGGGGCCTGTATTCTGCTTTAAAGGAATGGATAACAACCTGTATTATATGCTCACTCCAGATGGAAATTACTATAATTTCAGCGGATGCGGCAATACTTTGAACTGTAATCATCCCATTGTAAGACAGATGATCCTGGAATGTCTCCGCTATTGGACTGTGAGTTACCGGGTGGATGGTTTCCGCTTTGATCTTGCAAGTATTTTGGGAAGAAATGCCAATGGTTCCCCGATGAACAATCCGCCGCTTTTGGAAAGTCTGGACAATGACCCAGTGTTAAGCAATGTAAAACTTATTGCAGAAGCCTGGGATGCAGGCGGCCTGTACCAGGTCGGCAGTTTTCCAGCAGGAAGACGGTGGGCAGAATGGAATGGAAAATACAGGGATACCATGAGAGGATATCTCAAAGGAGAAAACTGGGAAGCCTGGAATGCGGCCTGGAGGATTTGTGGCTCCGGTGATATGTATGGAGGGCTGACGGTGAATGATAATAGAGACTATGTCGGCTATAATTCTTCCATTAATTTCTTTACCTGCCATGATGGTTTTACCCTGTATGACTTATATTCATATAATGACAAGCACAATGAAAATAATGGCTGGAATAACACAGACGGGACAAATGATAACAGGAGCTGGAACTGTGGGGCAGAGGGGGATACCAGTGATCCGGAAGTTTTGAAGCTCCGCTACCGGATGATCCGCAATGCCTGTGCTCTTTTGATGTGCAGCAGGGGAACACCTATGTTTCTGGCCGGAGACGAATTTGGTAACACCCAGCATGGAAATAATAATTCTTACTGTCAGGATAATGAGATTTCATGGCTTGACTGGACATGCCTGGAAAAAAACAGGGATTTATTCGAGTTTTTCAAATTTATGATTGCATACAGACACAAGCATGCTGTCATCAGAAAGAAACTTCCAAATGCTGTTTGTGGGATGGAGCCGATTCATGCCCACGATGTGCGGGCAGAGAACACCAACCTCCCGGATGGAACCAGAACCTTTGCGGTCAGCTTTGCCGGTTATGATAAGAAAAAAGGGGAAGATGACCTGGTGTATATTGCACTGAATACTTACTGGGAGGATGTGGAGATTACCTTGCCGGATCTTCACAAGAGAGGTTCCTGGTATTTAAGTGTGAATACTTATGGAGACGGGGAAGGAAGATATTGTTATCCGGAAGGACAAGAAATAAGAATTGATGGTTCTTTTGTCATGCGTCCAAGATCAGTGGCAGTATTTACAGGAAAGACGTTCTAAAAGTATATAAGACTGCCCCATCAGGCAGATATCTTAAAAAGATATGCGTGATGGGGCAGTCTTGTTTTATGAAAAAAGAGCTTTAAGCGTCAGGATTCCATTCTCTGTAGGCTTTGGCCAGAAGCTTCACCAGAAATTCTTTCGAAAACTGGCTGGTATCTACACAGAAATTATAGTTTTCCGGGTCATTCCATTTTTCGTCAGTAAAGAACTCATAATAGGCTTTTCTTGATTTGTCGGTCTTACGAATCAGGGCTCTGGCACTGCGGTCTTCTCTTCCGAGGCGTTCCATGACCCGCTGTACACGGTATTCATATGGTGCATAAACAAAGAGACTGAGGCATTTGCCACGAAGAAGATAATTTGCACATCTTCCAACAATGATGCAGTCTTCTTTTTGAGCCAGATCTTCAATAATTTTCGACTGGGTCTCAAACAGGACATCATTCATAGGATGAAAATGATACTGGGGCTGCATCTGCATCTGATCTTTAATGGGAAGACGCCACTGGCTGGCTTTTTTTTCATCTACTTTTAATAACTCTTCATAAGGGATATCATTCTCTTCACTTGCAAGACGGATGAGTTCCTGGTCATAAAAATGGATTCCAAGTTCTTCGGCAAGTGCTTTTCCAAGAAGCCTTCCGCCGCTTCCATACATACGGTTAATTGTGATAATACGATGAGCCATACAAAAACCTCCTTACATACAATAAGATACGAACCTTTTTTTGCTGAATTTATTATAACATAAATATTCCGAAAATTCTACAAATATAAAGAAAATGAAGAAATATTTTCGAAGATATATAAAAGAGATGCACAGGAATAAGAAAAGGAGCATGGGACTTGCAAAGACAGGAATAATTTTCGTGGGATTCTATTTTCATAAGGTTGCATTTTCCACACAGATATATTATATTAAAAGTTGTAGTTTTAAAAGGACGACAGATTGTGTTAACGTATTAAAATAAGGAGAATGAAAAATGGAGAACACAAATCGTAAAAAAAAGATGAGCCCGGCTAAACGAAGACGGAAACGTATCAATAAAGCCTTTCGTATTGCCGGAGAAATTCTGGTTGGAATTCAAATTCTTGTGACTCTTGTTTTTATTGCATTTATATGGAGACTGGGAATGATTCCTACGAAGCTGGTGGCAGGACTGGCTGCTATTTTGCTAGTGTTTGCAGCACTGCTCTTTACTATGCAGGTGATTACAAGAGGAAAAGCAGTAGTCAGTAAACTGGTAAGTATTCTGATGTCGGCAGTTCTTGTCTTTGGTTCCGTGTATTTGTTCAGAACCCATAATGCAGTAGCAGATATCAGTGGTGATTCCCTTGGAAAACAGGTAGACAGTGTTCTGGTAGTTGTATTACAGGATGACCCGGCAGAAAAAGTTCAGGATACCGCAGACTATATTTATGGTGTGCAGCATAGTGCTGTGGAAGACGAAATTCACCATGCCATGAAAAAAGTAAATGAGGATGCCGGTGCAGAAGTTATGACTGCTGAGTATAATACTCTTAATGAACAGGCAGCAGCTCTTCTGGACGGTAGTGTCCAGGCAATTATATATAATGAAGGATACGGCGGAATTCTGGATGAAGTGTATGAAGGCTTCAGTAGCAAGACAAAGATTATCGGCCAGTATAGTATCGAAAGCGAGCCCACAGAGGAGGAAACGGTACTTGCAGGTGCAGCGGCTGAGGTAGATGTAAAAGACGAAACCTTTAGTATGTATATCAGCGGAATTGATGTATATGGCCCAGTTTCTTCTAAGAGCAGAAGTGACGTAAATATTATTGCTACAGTAAATCCTGCTACGAAACAGATTCTCCTTACCAACACCCCGAGAGACTACTATGTTCCGATTCCGGGAATTACAGGAGAAGGCAAGGATAAGCTGACCCACGCAGGAATCTACGGTGTGGATAAGTCAATGGCTACTCTTGGACAGTTATATGGAATCGAGATTCCATTCTACGCAAGAGTAAACTTTACCTCTCTAATCACCATGGTAGATTTGATGGGAGGCATTGATGTAAATTCAGATTATGCATTTACAACTAGTGGTGCCGGTGGTGCTGTTATGTCTGTGCAGCAGGGATTGAATCACTTTAACGGTAAACAGGCCCTTGCTTTTGCAAGAGAACGTTATAATGTTCCAGGCGGGGATAACCAGAGAGGAAAAGACCAGATGGCGGTTATCCAGGCTATGTTCAAGAAAATGATCACACCGGAAATGCTGATGAAAGCACCAACATTAATCTCAGAAATCAGTGACAGCGTAGAAACAAATATGTCTATGGATCAGATTCAAAACCTGATTCAGAGCCAATTAAGTACAGGTGGAAACTGGACTATTAAATCTGTAGCAGCAGAAGGAACTGGTGACAGCCAGTATTGCTATTCCATGCCGGGAACTGCTTTATATGTTATGCAGCCGAACATGGAATCTGTAGAAAATGTAAAAGCTCTGATGCAGATGGTAAAAGATGGAGAACAGCTTCCAGAATAATTTAAGATTAAGTATTGGCATATCGGTAAATAAGTGATATGATAGAAAAACAGAAAAAACGGTTCTGGCGTATGCCAGGAACGATATTATGATAGAGGCGCAGGTTTCAAGAGTATAACATTGCACACGGCAGGGCAGCCGCAGTGTTAGAAAGGGGAAACTGCCGAAGAAGTAAGATTCGCCCGGGATGTTGCTTCTGGGATGTTGCAGAATATGCAGCAGACTGTCACGGAATCGTGGAGCGCTATCAGCATTGGTCATAATGAATTTTGTATGAGAAAACCATGAATGCGTTCCCGAAGGGGGATATCGTTCATGGTTTTTCTGTGTTTTGAAAGGTAAAAAAGAAAGAGAGGAAATGATTATGACACACAAGAAAAGAAAAATCTGGGTGGGAATCGTTACAGCACTGGTGATGACAGCCTTATTTGCAGTAACTGTTTTTGCCGGGGAGGGGGATGCACCAAAGCCACAAATGTATGCAACATTCTGGGCTTTAGTACCTCCGGTGATTGCCATTGGGCTTGCCCTGATTACAAAAGAAGTATATAGTTCTTTGTTTGTAGGTATTTTAGTGGGGGCACTGTTTGCATCAGATTTTCAGTTTGAGAGAACGGTACTGAACATCCTGGAAGGCGGATTTATTGGCGTTTTGTCCGATTCTTATAACGTTGGAATTTTAATTTTCCTGGTAATTCTGGGAGCAATGGTATGTATGATGAATGCGGCAGGCGGCTCCGCAGCTTTTGGACGCTGGGCAAGTGTTCATATTAAGACAAGAGTGGGAGCTCAGATTTCTACGATTGTTTTAGGTATGCTGATTTTTGTGGATGACTATTTTAACTGCCTTACCGTAGGAAGTGTTATGCGTCCAATCACAGATAAGCATAATGTTTCAAAAGCGAAGTTTGCGTATTTAATTGATGCCACAGCAGCACCAATCTGTATCATTGCACCAATTTCATCCTGGGCAGCCGCAGTTAGTGGTTTTGTAGAGGGAGAAGATGGACTGGCTATTTTTATCAAAGCGATTCCGTATAACTTTTATGCGTTGCTGACAATCATTATGATGTTTGGTCTGGTCCTTATGAAAGTAGATTTTGGACCAATGGCAGTCCATGAGGCTAATGCATTGAAAGGTGATATTTATACAAGCGGCCAGCGTGTAGATGCCGGAGAATCTGTAAAACCGAATCCAAAGGGAAAAGTGATTGACCTGGTAGTTCCGATTATCATTCTGATTATCTGCTGTATTACTGGTATGATTTATACAGGCGGATTTTTCAGCGGTACTGATTTTGTTACTGCATTTTCCAAGAGTGATGCGTCTCTTGCGTTATCCATCGGAAGTGTCTTTGCACTGCTTCTTACGGTTGTGTTTTATGTATGCAGAAGAGTACTTTCTTTCAGGGGATGTATGGAGTGTATTCCAGAAGGATTCAAGGCAATGGTTCCTGCAATCATGATTCTGACCTTTGCATGGACCTTAAAGGTTATGACCGACAGTCTGGGAGCAGATGTGTTCGTGGCAACAGCTATGAAGTCTGCTGCGGGCGGACTGATGAACCTGCTTCCTGCAATTATCTTCCTGGTAGGATGTTTCCTGGCATTTGCTACAGGAACTTCATGGGGAACTTTTGGTATCTTGATTCCAATCGTAGTTGCAGTCTTTGAAAAGATGAATCCAGAACTGATGATTATCTCTATTTCTGCATGTATGGCAGGTGCGGTATGTGGAGATCACTGTTCACCGATTTCAGATACTACCATCATGGCTTCAGCAGGAGCACAGTGTAATCATGTGAACCATGTATCTACACAGCTTCCCTATGCGATTACTGTTGCAGCGGTAAGTTTCGTAACCTATATTGTGGCTGGATTTGTACAGCGTGCATGGATTGCACTTCCTGTTGGAATCGTGCTTATGCTGGCTACCTTAGTGGTTATCAAAAAAATACATGGAAATAAAAAAGTAAAATAAAAAGAAAACCGTGGAAACAGCAGGTGGAAGATTATTATTCCCCTGCTGTTTTTACGGTTTTTTATGAGCATCAATTAAGAACGCAGATAGGTACGCATGTTCTTCAAAGCATGTTTTTCTAACCGGCTTACCTGAGCCTGGGAAATACCGATTTCCTGGGCAACTTCCATCTGGGTGCACCCTTCATAGAAACGCATCTCTACAATTCGCCGTTCCCGTTTGTCTAAACGTTTCAAGGCTTCTTTTAGAGAAAGGTCTTCAATCCAGTTCTCCTCTTTGTTCTTTTTGTCACTAATCTGATCCATGACATAAAGTGTATCTCCTCCCTCTGTGTAAACTGGCTCATACAGGCTTACCGGGCTTTGGATCGCATCAAGTGCATAGACGATTTCTTCTTTTTCAATGCCGGTCTCTTCGGCAATTTCATTAAGGGTAGGCTCTTTTAAATGGGTTTTCATATAGTTTTCCCTGGCATAGATTGCCTTGTAGGCAGTATCTCTTAATGAACGGCTTACACGGATAGAATTGTTGTCCCTCAGATAACGCCTGATTTCTCCGATGATCATAGGAACAGCATAAGTAGAGAATTTGACATTCAACGTAGTATCAAAATTATCAATGGCTTTCATAAGCCCGACACAGCCGATTTGAAACAGGTCATCTGCATTTTCATTACTGTTAGAAAAACGTTTGATAACACTAAGTACCAGACGGAGATTTCCCTTGATATATTGCTCTCTTGCCTGGGAATCTCCTTGTTTGATGCGTTCAAATAATAAATCTTTTTCTTCATTGGTAAGTACAGGAAGATGTGAGGTGTTCACACCACAGATTTCAACTTTATTAAGTGCCATAGCAAGAATCCTCCAATCGTGTTCTACTAAGAATGATTCTCACCACAGGGAAACAATATACTGAAAACAGGTAAATTTAATAAAGTTTTAGACCTTGACAGAAAAATACAGAATTTTTAGAGAATTTATGGTAAAATAGCAGAAAGAACTAGTTGTGTGAATGGAAACAGAAGAATGGGAGTGAGAACATGAGGTATAAAAGAATTTTTACTATTGTATTAGATTCTCTTGGAATCGGAGCCATGAAAGATTCACTGGACTATGGTGATGCAGGAGTGGATACTCTTGGGCATATTGCAGAGAAAACAGAGAATTTACAAATTCCTAACCTGCAGAGGCTTGGAATAGCCAATTTGAAAAAACTTCATGGAATAGAGCCTGTGGAGGAGCCACTTGGCTGCTATATGCGTCTGGAAGAAAGAAGCTGTGGGAAAGATACGATGACAGGTCATTGGGAGATGATGGGGCTACGTGTGACAAAGCCTTTTAAGACTTTCACAGAGACTGGGTTTCCTAAAGAGCTGATAGATGAATTGGAAAAGCGGACAGGAAAATCAATCATTGGAAATAAAAGTGCCAGTGGAACAGAAATCCTGGAAGAATTAGGGGAAGAAGAAATACAAAAGGGAAAATTGATTGTTTATACATCAGCGGATTCCGTGTTGCAGATTTGTGGAAACGAAGAGACCATGGGAGTGGAAACGCTGTATCATTACTGCGAGATTGCCAGAGAGCTTACCATGCGTGATGAGTGGAAAGTGGGAAGAGTCATTGCCAGGCCTTACACGGGAAAAAAGAAAGGAGAATTCAGACGTACAGCCAACAGGCATGATTATGCATTAAAGCCTTACGGAAAAACTGCACTGGACAGTCTAAAAGAGGCCGGGCTGGATGTGATTTCTGTAGGCAAGATTTATGATATTTTTGATGGTCAGGGGCTGACGGAATCGAACAAGTCAAAAAGTTCGGTACATGGAATGGAGCAGACCATAGAAATTGCGTCAAGAGAGTTTACAGGACTCTGTTTTACTAATTTAGTGGATTTTGATGCATTGTGGGGACACAGGAGAGATGTTGCCGGATATGCACGTGAACTGGAAAAATTTGACGTACTTCTGGGACAATTCCTGAACGTACTAAAAGAAGAAGATTTGTTGATTCTTACGGCAGACCATGGAAATGACCCAACCTATACAGGGACAGACCATACCAGGGAGCAAGTGCCTTTCCTGGCATATTCACCATCTATGAAACAAGGGAAAGATTTAGGTGTCAGTGATACCTTCGCAGTTATTGGTGCCACCATTGCAGATAATTTCGGTGTACCTATGCCGGAAGGAACCATAGGGAGTTCTCTGTTGAGAAAATTATAGATGGAGAAATACGGCTGGAAAATAACATGCGATTCTCCATTTTCTAGCCGTATTTTGTTGTAAAACAAAAGAATTGTAAGAAAAAAATATTTTTTTCAAAAAAGTGTTGACAATTGGTGGTAAACCATTATATAATAGCAAAGCAGTCAGCGATACAGCAACTGTAGAACGGGATCTTAGCTCAGCTGGGAGAGCATCTGCCTTACAAGCAGAGGGTCATAGGTTCGAGCCCTATAGGTCCCATTCTTTTGCAAAAAAACAAAAGAATAGAGATGGCGAGATAGCTCAGTTGGCTAGAGCATACGGTTCATACCCGTAGTGTCGAGGGTTCGAATCCCCCTCTCGCTACTACAACCCCTTTTCAGGTAACTGAAGAGGGGTTTTTTGTTTCATGGGAAAGTGAGTCCTAAGAAACAAAAACGCTTCATAAGGATCGCACTACGGCGGAATGGAATACAAGGCTTGTTTTGAAGAGATAATTCTTTTGTGTAAAATACACAAAAACAGACATATGGAATTATAGAAAAAGTTGAATTTGTATAAAGTAGTTGACTTTTTATTTTCAGAACCATATAATGAAATTACAAAATGAAACGGGTTTCAAACAAACATGTTGTGTAAATGAATATTTTTTTGAAACATATGAAACGGGTTTCAAAAAAAGAAAGGATGTTAAGAATGAAAAAAATCGGTGTAATCGGAAGTATTAATATGGATATGACAGTACAGGCGGAGAGAATCCCACTGAAAGGAGAAACATTAAAAGGAGAGAATCTCCAGTACATTCCCGGAGGCAAAGGTGCCAATCAGGCTGTGGCAATGTCAAGACTTGGAGCAGATGTGGTAATGTTTGGATGTGTGGGAAACGATGGGGCAGGAGAGAGTCTTAGAAAAAATCTGAAGGAACAAGGTGTGGATACTTCTTATATCAAAACAATAGATGGGGTGCCAACAGGACTAGCCATCATTACAGTAGGAGAAAAGGATAATACCATTGTTGTGGTGGAGGGTGCTAATAAAGAAGTAACCATAGAATATGTCCGTGAAGTCGAAAAGGCTCTTCTGGAATGCGAAATCGTACTTCTTCAGCATGAGATTCCACAGGAAACCATTGAATATGTCATTGAATTTTGTTATGAACATGGAATCAAAGCAGTGTTAAATCCAGGACCTGCAAGACCTGTGAAAGCAGAGATTATTGAGAAGGTAACCTATCTTACCCCCAATGAGCATGAGGCTGTGATTATTTTTGGAGACGGACACAGTTTTGAAGAAATGATGAGAAGGTATCCGGAAAAACTTGTGATTACACAGGGTTCAAGGGGAGTCAGCACCTGTTCCAAAGATGGAGAAATCCTGCTGGTACCTGCCAGAAAAGCAAAAGTAGTAGATACAACAGGGGCGGGGGATACCTTAAACGGAGCATTTACCGTAGCTATCACAGAAGGAAAGTCTATGAAGGATGCTCTTGTATTTGCAAATACAGCAGCAAGCCTTTCCACAGAAAAATTTGGAGCACAGGGCGGAATGCCAACCTACGAAGAAGTAGAAAAAGCCATGGAGGAATTACGAAGATGAAAAAGAACGGGATTTTGAACAGTGATATTTCAAGAGTATTGTCTTATATGGGACATACAGATCAGATTGCAGTGGGAGACTGCGGACTTCCGATTCCGAAAGAAACAGAAAGAATTGATCTGGCATTAAAATTCGGGGTGCCGGGTTTTATGGAAGTGCTTTGTGAAGTGAAAAAAGAAATGAAAATAGAAAAAATCATTCTGGCAGAAGAGATTAAGACAAAGAACCCGGAAATACTGGAACAGATTTTGCAGTTATTTGACAGGGCAGAAGAAGATTGTGAAATCGAGTATGTGTCACATGAGGAATTAAAAGAAAAAACACATACATGCAAAGCAGTAATCCGTACCGGTGAGACAACACCTTATGCAAATATTATTTTGCAGTCTGCGTGTTTGTTTTAAGTAGGAAAACGGGAGGTGGCAAAATGAGAATTGAGATGAAAGGAATTGACAAGTCTTTTGGAAGCAATCAGGTGCTAAAAAATGCAGGGTTTGTTCTTGGGGACGGAGAAGTTCACGCGCTGATGGGAGAAAACGGTGCGGGGAAATCCACATTGATGAAAATCTTGACTGGTGTTTATAGAAAAGATGCAGGTACGGTACTGGTAGACGGAAAAGAAGTAAATTATAAAAATCCTCAGGAAGCAGAAAAAGCAGGAATCGTATTTATTCATCAGGAATTAAATGTACTCTTTGACCTGACCGTAGAAGAAAATTTGTTTATGGGAAAAGAGATAAAAAACTGTTTTGGAATCTGTAACCAAAAGGAAATGAGAAGAAAATCAGAAGAGGCACTGAAACGCCTTGGTGTTTCCATTTCCCCCACAGAAGTAATGTCAAATCTTTCTGTAGGACAGCAGCAGATGATTGAGATTTGTAAAGCTCTTATGGTAGATGCAAAGGTGATTATCATGGATGAGCCAACGGCTGCCCTGACACAGAGTGAAACTACCGTGCTGTTTGAGGTAATTCAGACACTGCGAAAAGCAGGGGTATCTATTGTCTATATTTCCCATCGTATGGAAGAAATTTTCGAACTGTGTGACAGAATCAGTGTGCTGCGGGATGGAACTTACATTGGAACGAAAGAAATCCCACAGACCAATATGAATGAAATCGTGAAAATGATGATTGGGCGTGAAATCGGAGAGCGATATCCAAAGAGAGACTGTAAAATCGGAGACACGGTTTTAGAAGTGGCAGATTTGACAAAAAATAATGTGTTTCATCATGTAAGCTTTGAGGTAAAGGCAGGTGAGGTGCTTGGCGTATCCGGTCTTATGGGAGCAGGGAGAACAGAGATTATGCAGGCAATCTTCGGAAATCTTTCCTATGACAGCGGAAGCATCCGGATAGCAGGAAAAGAAGTACGGATAAAATCTCCTATTGATGCAATGAAGCACGGAATCGGCTTTATCACAGAGGACAGGAAAGTGGAAGGCCTCATGCTGGAAGAAAGCATAGAAAAAAATATTGCACTGGCCAATCTGTCCAGAATATCCAGCCATTCCTTTGTGAATCCCAAAAAAGAAGAGGAATTAGTAAAAAAAGGAATTCAGGAGCTTCATATCAAATGTTTTGGTGCACAGCATGAATGCAGCAATTTAAGCGGAGGAAATCAGCAGAAAGTAGTGTTTGCAAAGTGGATTTATACAAATCCAGATATTCTGATTCTTGATGAACCTACAAGAGGTGTGGATATCGGTGCAAAAAAAGAAATCTATACCATTATCAATGAACTGGCTTCAAAAGGGGTAGCAATTATTATGGTTTCTTCGGAACTTCCAGAGGTACTTGGCATGAGTGACCGGATCATGGTCATCCGGGAAGGGGAAGTCCGTGGAATTCTTAAAAAAGAAGAAGCCAATCAGGAAAATATTATGACATTAGCTACGGGAGGTACAATCGAATGAAAACAAATAAAAAAAGTTTTGTGAATCATATGCAGGATTTCGGTGCACTGATTGCCCTGGTATTATTGGTAGCAGGCATCAGCATTGTCAGTCCTGAATTTCGGACCTGGGGAAACTTTTTATCCCTACTCCGCCAGTCATCCATCAATGGATTAATAGCATTTGGTATGACCTGTGTTATCCTGACAGATGCCATCGACCTTTCAGTGGGCTCTGTTCTGGCTCTTAGCACAGCACTCTGTGCAGGAATGATTGCAAATGGTGTTCCAGCAGGGCTTGCCATGATTCTGGCACTGGTACTTGGAACAGGATTTGGAATCATCAGCGGATTATTAGTGACCAAGGGAAGATTACAGCCATTTATCGCAACCTTGATCACTATGACTGTTTACCGTGGACTTACCATGATTTTTACAGGTGGCAAACCTATTTCTAACTTAGGAGACAGCTTTGTATTAAAATTAATTGGAAAAGGAAATTGGTATCACATTCCCCTTCCAGTGATTCTGTTAATCCTTATTTTTATCGGATTTTATGTATTGTTAAATAAGACAACCTTCGGACGTGCTGTTTATGCAACAGGAAGCAATGCAAAGTGTGCAAAACTTGCAGGTATCAATATACATAAGACAAAAATTGCTGCTTATGCGATTTCAGGATTTATGGCAGCTTTGTCAGGACTTATTTTATTATCAAGATTAGGCTCAGCGCAGCCTACACTGGGAAGCGGTTATGAATTAGACGCAATCGCAGCAGTAGCCCTTGGCGGAACCAGTATGAGCGGTGGAAGGGGAAAAATCTACGGAACCTTTATCGGTGTATTGATCATTGCTGTATTAAACAATGGATTAAATATTTTAGGAGTGTCTTCCTACTATCAGGATGTAATCAAAGGACTGGTTATTTTAGTAGCAGTATTGTCAGATAGAAAACGATAGGAGAAAAAGAACATGAAGAAAATAATAGGACTTTTACTGGCAGTTACCATGATGTTTGCACTGGGCGGATGTAATGCCATCACCATAGACGGAGAAGGAGAACTTTCCGGAGAAAACAGCGGAAGCGGAGAAGTTGGGTTTTCCGTTTCAACCTTAAATAATCCGTTTTTTGTATCTCTTTCAGAAGGTGCAAAAGCAGAAGCCGAAAAACAGGGTGTAAAACTTGTTGTGGTAGATGCGGGAGATGATGCAGCAAAACAGACTAATGATATCGAAGACCTGATTTCAAGAAATGTAAGCGTTTTAATTGTGAATCCAGTGGATTCTGATGCAGTGGCACCGGCAGTACAGAATGCTGTGTCAAAAGGAATCAAGGTGATTTCTGTTGACCGTGTGGTAAATGGAGTAGAGGTGGATTGCCAAATCGCTTCTGACAATGCGGCAGGTGCAAAGATGGCAACAGAGTATCTGGTAGAATTGATTGGAGAAGGTGCAAAAGCAGCAGAGCTGGAAGGCGTACCGGGTGCATCTGCAACCATTGACCGGGGAGCAGGATTCCATGAGGCAGCAGACAAAAATCTGGATGTTGTGGCAAGCCAGACAGCAAACTTTAACCGTGCAGAAGGAATGAATGTTATGGAAAACATTTTGCAGTCTTGTCCGGAAGTAAAAGGTGTTTTTGCACACAATGATGAGATGGCACTGGGCGCAGTGGAAGCTGTCTTGGCATCAGGAAAAGATATTAAGATTGTCGGATTTGATGCAACAGATGATGCAGTTGCAGCAGTAAAATCAGGAAAAATGGCAGCAACCGTAGCACAGAAACCAGAACTTATGGGAGAGACAGCGGTACAGACAGCAATGAAATTAATCAATGGAGAGACAGTAGAAAAATCACTTCCTGTAGAAGTAGAGTTAATTAAATAAAACAAAAAAGAATCCGGATTCAGGTATGATACCTTTGCATCCGGATTCTTTTTTATAGTTGTTTTAGCTTTGTGGTCTGGCGGGAGATGAGTTTCACATCAAAAGTATAGTGTTGTTTTGTGGGTCTGTTCTCAATGCAGTCTATGAGAGACAGGACTGCCTGCCTTCCAATTTCGGTGATTGGCTGCTCGATGGTGGTCAATGCCGGAGTCATGATCTGGCTGAAACGGATGTTATCAAATCCGATGAGCTGGACATCTTCAGGAACTTTTTTTCCGTGTTTTGTGAGAATTTTGTACACAGACAATGCCACCATATCGTTTGCAGCGATGATTCCGTCTACGTCGGGATATTTCTGAAGAAGTTCTTCTGCCTGTTTTAATCCATCTTCGTAATGGTATTTGCAATCAATAAATTGCGGTACAATCTGGTGCTTTTGGCAGATACTGAGATACCCTTCAAATCGTTTCCGGCCGCTGGAAAGCTTCTGAGGCCCCCGCATGTTCACAATATTTTTGCAGCCGCATTCCAGAAGGTGTTCCATACTTAACTGCCCGCCTTTGAAGTGATCTGATTCGATACAGGTCACATCCGGGATACTGGACAATTCACGGTCCAGCATCACAACAGGAAGATGAAAGGTATCAATTTTCTGAACCAGTTCTTCCCGGCTGGTGAGAAGGATAATACCGTCTGCATTCATCCGTGTGAGCAGTTCAATGTTATGCAGTTCTTTTTCAATGTCATTATTGGAATTACACAGGGTAAGACGGTAATCGTGTTTGTAGACTTCATCCTCTATGGCTTTGACCATTTCGTTAAAAAACGGATTATCGATATTTGGTACAATTAAGCTGATAATCCGTGCGGATTTTTTATATAAAGAACGTGCAGCTTCATTGGGTTTGAATCCGGTTTCTTTAATAACCTGTAAGACACGCTGCTTTTTTTCTTCATTTACATTTGCAGTATCGTTCATAACCCTTGATACCGTGGCAGGAGAAACTCCGGCAAGTTTTGCTACGTCTCGGATACTAATCAATTGATACACTCCAATCTACGGGTGGAAACCCGTTTCATTTTTTGATAATCATACCATTTGGAGCGGAAACAGTCAATGCCGGATAGAAAAGACAGAGCCTATAGTTTTTTTGTTTTGGCAATGCAGGCTCTCACAGCATCCATGACAGCACTTCTCATTCCTTCTTTTTCCAGGGTATTGACGCCTTCAATGGTGGTTCCCGCAGGAGAGCAGACCATGTCTTTTAGTTCACCCGGATGTTTCCCGGTGTCTAATACCATTTTTGCACTGCCAAGAACTGCCTGAGCTGCAAATTCGTAGGCCTGTTTCCTTGGCATTCCTTCTGCCACAGCACCGTCAGCCAGTGCTTCGATGAACATAAATACAAAGGCAGGGGAACTTCCGCTTACTGCCCCTACAATGTCCAGGATAGGCTCTGTCACTACATCAGCCCGTCCGCAGGAACGAAGAAGTACCAGAACCTGCTGGATTTCTTCCTGGGAAACAAGAGAGTCAGGACAAACGCCGGTAATGCCCTCCCCAACCAGTGCAGGTGTATTTGGCATGGTGCGGATGATTTTCTTCTCTTCCCCCAATTGTTCTTTTAACCAGGACAGATTTTTTCCCGCAATGATGGAAATGATTACCTGATTTTTTGGAAGAACATCTTTGATTTGAGCTGCTACCTGAGCACAAAACTGTGGTTTCACGGCTAAAAACAGATAGTCTGCTTGCTTGGCCACAGCAAGGTTATCTGTGGAGCAGGAAATGCCAAGGGTTTCCTGTACTCTTTTAGCAGAAGACTCTGATTTGACAGAAGCAAGAATGTCCTCTTTTTTTACCATGTTGTTTTCAAGGATACCGCCAATGATGGCAGAAGCCATATTGCCGCATCCGATAAATCCTAATTTCATGAAATGTGATCCTCCTGTATGTATTTTTTATCATTATGAATCTTTTTTTGTGTTTTGGCAAGCAATGTCTATAGAATGTCCTTGACGGACATATACTAATCAGGGAAAGAGAGGGATAGGATTCATGAATAAAAGATATAAGAAGATAACGGGGTTAGGGATTTTATGGACAATTGTTTTAGGAACGCTGAGCCATTTCTTTTATCAATGGTCGCATGAAAATATACTGATTGGGCTGTTTTCTCCTGTGAATGAAAGTGTGTGGGAACATTTGAAATTATTGTTTTTTCCTGCATTGACGTATATGTTCATAGAACAAAAGGCAATGGGAAAGGCCATGCCAGGGCTTTTTGGGAAGAATCTTCTGGGGATTTTTGCAGGACTTTTGGTCATGCCGCTGTTGTTTTATGGTTATACGGCTTTTAGTGGAAAAAGTATTTTGTTGGTGGACATTGGAATTTTCTGCGTTTGCGTATTACTTACCTTTTTGCTGCCTTATAAATTGCGAAACAGGCAGATTAGTCCTTCTTGGGAAAAGATACTGGTGCAAATGGGACTTTTTCTTGCAGTGGCGTTTCTTGTGGTGTCGGTTTGGGAACAGATAAGGTAAAATGTTAGTTGAATAAGAATGTAATTATGGTATAATTAAGCCATATTAATTATATGAGGAGGTGCATATTATGCCGCGGATTATTCCAATAAAAGAATTAAAGAATACATCTGAGATTTCAGATATGTGTCATGGGATGAATGAACCTATTTATATTACGAAAAATGGTTATGGAGATATGGTAATCATGAGTATGGAAAACTATGAAGCTATGGTGCGGCAGATTTCAGTTTATAGAGATATTGAATTGTCAGAGATGCAAATTGCAAATAAACAAGTAAAAGATGCACGTTCTGCACTGGAAGAAATGAGGGCTAAGTATGGTTTATAAACTGCATGTTACAGAACATGCTGATGAACTGCTGGATGAGTTGGTGTATCATTTGATTTTTCGTTTGAAAAACCAGCAGGCAGCCAAACATTTGCTAGATGGACTTGGGAAAATATATGACAGGTTAGAGTGCAATCCACAACAATTTCCTATGTGCAGAGATGCCTGTCTGGCAAGTAAAGGATACCATGAAGCAGTTGTGCCGCAAATGAACTATATCGTTATTTTTGATATCCAAATAGATACGGTGAATATAGTAGGGATTTTTCATCAATTGGAGAATTATCAAAAAAAGTTATAGAACAAATAAGAGATGCAAAAGGAGAAAAAGAATTATGAGCAAAGAACTTTTTACAGTATATCACTGCAAAGCTTGCAATAAGATTGAGGTGAGCCAGTATATCTCAAAAGAACAGATGGAAGAACTGGGATTTACAGAAGAAATGTTAAAGCCAAGCTGCTACGTGACAGGCAGCTATGATCTGGAAGAGTTGGGGCAGCTTACGGAAGATGAACTCCGTCACTTTGCATATTCAGATGTGGAGGGTGTGAAGAAATATCTGGCTGATAAGAAAAAAAGATTCCGCATTTGTAGAAAATAGGAAGGTAGAAAGCAGCAGGAATAGGATGGTATTCCTGCTGCTTTTTAAGTGAAAACAATTGACTTGCTTTACAAATATAGTATAATGCAGAAAAAGTGTATACGAAAGGAGAATGTGAATGAAAAGGTGGATTTTAATTTCATTAACCTTGGTTCCATTTATTGCTGGGCACATCATAAATAGCACATTGGCGATTCCTGTGCTGGGAATTGCATTGTACTATGTTTTGCCTCTTTTGACCACTGTATTCTGGTTTTGGCTTGCCAGGCAATATGCCCGTAATTGGAGAACCATTCCGGCATTACTGATTGGGAATGGAGCAGGAATCTTTGCGCTGTTCTTTGATTTGTGGCAAAGAACGGGAGGAAGTGATAGTACAATTAATCTTACGCTGGCATATGTGTCTCAATTGTTTTCAAATTCAGCACCAACATATTTATTAGCTAAAGTAGCAGTGCTCTTTGAAAAACAGCCGAATTTTGTAGGAGAGAGAGCTATCATTGCATTGCATATCCTTTCGGTGTTGTATATGGCAGGAGTTTTTTTCATGGGAATGATGTGGGAAAAGAAACAGCACAAGCGGTAATAGAGGAGGAAGACAGTATGTCACTGAAATTGATAAAACCATCAATAGAATACCAGAAACAGATTATCGAAATGCTAGAGGAATGGATTGCCTATAACAAGGAACATCCAGAAGCAAATACCTCTCCCTGGTCTATTTTTAAAAATGATTATCATGATTTTGAGTATTACAGAAATCATCTTGATGTTGTAATACCAAAAGAAGGACTGGTGCCGGATTCGACCTATTTTTGCCTGGATGAAGAGCGGGATGTAGTAGTAGGGGCAATTAATATCAGACATGAGTTAAATGATTATTTATTAAAATATGGCGGTCATATTGGGGATGGAATCCGGCCAAGTGAGAGAAGAAAAGGCTATGCCACGAAGATGATTGCATTAGGATTAGAAGAGTGTAAAAAACTAGGAATTCATAAGGTTTTAATCACCTGCGACAAGACGAATACCGGTTCTGCAAAATCTATTATCAAAAATGGAGGTATTCTGGAAAACGAAGTGGTAAATCCTGACGGGAATATTCAGCAAAGATACTGGATAGAAGTGAACATATAAATGGAGAAACTCAAATGGATAAAAAATACGGAAAATCTTCTTGGAAAGTTTATTTTGAAGGGAACTTCTGGGGGCATCACAGCAGAGAACATGCAGGAAAAGAAATCAGGATTGATAAAGAATTTGACTGGGCAGGGCATCATTGGATTGTTCCTGCTGCATACTCTTGCGGCAAAGGGCTTGTTATTGATTTTTGCATGCAGGTTTCTGTAGAAAGGATTCGTAGCTTCATAGAGAAGTGGAATCTGAGTCTGGAGAATGATTCCTATGAAAATTTTACCAAAGAGCAGCAAATGCAAATGGAAATAGAAAATCCACTTTGCCTGGATTTTCGTCCATGCATAGAGTTAAACGGGAATACTCTGAGGAAATCTCCTGGATGTGGTTTGAGTTTTAATCCATGCCTGCCAGAGAGAATTTTTCATGAATCAAAGACAAAAGAGGTTATGAAATATTATGGACTGGATGAATCCTTTGGATGGGTTATTGACAGGAGTGCGTTTTCGTGGGCAGGCAGCCGCCGGCCGGAAATTAAAAAACTTTTTCTTACAATGGAACAGATACCGGGGCAGATGCCGGGACCGCATTTTAAAGTTCACAAACCAGGAGATACGTTCACCTTTGTTCATCCTGTCAGTGGTATAAAATATACGCTGACGGTACAGGAAATAAAACAGCAGTCCATTTCTGAAAAAGGATTTGATTCTGAAAGATGGCTCTATCCGAGACACTATGTGGAAATGAGCTACACAATGTCTCCAGAACCTGATGACAGTATTACAATTTTTGATTGTTATGAAGGAGATAAGCCTATGGAGATTCTATCAGACGAGGATTCTTTGGAGCCTGTTTCTAAGGGGGTGTGTAGTGTGAATGTAATCGGTGGTACAGATGGACCTGTTGCGATTTTGCCGGGAGCGGCCCGTCGTGGAAAACTGCACAGAGTATATTCTTCCCTGCACTTTGAGGAAGTTCAGGAGGATGTGGAATGGCATATCGTGTTTTATGTCAAACAGTTTGAGCCAGAATCCTTTTTGCTGATATGATCTATTAAAATAGCAAACATGGTATATCAAAAGAGGAGCCAGATTTCTCCCGGCTCCTCCAAATATGTGTCCGCAAACACATACCCCGATTGCTATTCATATCTTATAATGAAACGAATAGTTTCCTTCAGTTCATCGCTAAATTCATCTAAATCCGCCATAGTGATTGCACCCTCATTTAAAAGTGAAATAATGTTAGAGATGCAATTAGAACGGCTCATTCTTAACTGTACACCTGTATCTTTTTTATCATTTCGAATCCGCTCTTCTAAAGCCCAGAATTTTTCAGAAGGGCTTCCTTTGCCACTCAGCAACTCAATATATTCTTTATTCAATTTATCCATATAGGCTTCTTGCCATCCTGCAATTTTTTCTTTGAATAAAGCCCAATCCCTTTTGGTAAATCCGTATTCTGACATCATTATAATCCTCCGTATTGGCATGATTTCATTACTCAAACTTCCCACATCAAAAATTGGATTCATATGTTGAAAATCAATATTTTAACTCATAAAATAGAATTGCGGCGGCAGATGAACCCCTGTTCCAATGTTCTTTCTGTTGAAAATGTTATTTTGTGATTTTTAGCCTACATTTTTTAGGCACGAATAGGTGGCTTTTTTTAAAATCTGAAATTACATCTACTTATTTTTGTGCAACATAGGCTGCTGAGCAAGATTCTCTAAATTTGGCCTATGTATGGTCTGGCTGATAAAATTCCGGACTCTATAAATGCTTTCTACCAATGCGGACACACCTTTTTATGGATGAAAGTATTGATTTTTCAAGGTGCAGCACACCAAATAGTGTGTGAAGTTTGAGTTAATTATAGTATAATGATGCCTGTTTCATAATACGTGTACTGACATAATATCCGGACCTTCTGCACAGAGTGATAGGAACCAAATTTTTATATTTTACATATGGTATGATAATTAGAAGTTTTTGGAGGAAGTAATGAAAAAGAAAGCTGCTCTGGTTTTAGGAGTTGTCCTGTTGTGCTGCTTTGGACTGGCGGCATGTAAAGGCAGGGAGGAAGGGAGCAAAAAAAAGGAAAAGGAAGAACTTACCGAAATCACTTTAAACGAGGTGGCACACTCGATTTTTTATGCACCGCAGTATGTGGCAATCGAAAAAGGATACTTTAAGGAAGAAGGAATTGATCTGAACCTGGTCACTGGATTTGGTGCAGATAAGGTTATGGCAGCAGTGTTGTCCGGGGATGCGGAGATTGGATTTATGGGTTCAGAATCCAGCATCTATGCGTACCAGCAGGGAGCAAATGATAAAGTGGTAAACTTTGCACAGCTCACACAGAGAGCGGGAAATTTCCTGGTATCCAGGGAGAAGATGCCGGAGTTTCAGTGGGAGGATTTAAAAGGAAAAGAAATTTTGGGCGGCAGAAAAGGTGGCATGCCGGAGATGGTTTTTGAGTATATTTTGAAAGAAAAAGGAATGGATCCAGATAAAGATATGAGCATTGACCGGAGCATTGATTTCGGTTCCACAGCGGCAGCATTCTCAGGTGGGCAGGGGGATTTTAGCGTGGAGTTTGAGCCATCTGCTACCGCCTTGGAAAAAGAAGGAGCAGGATATGTGGTGGCATCCTGCGGTGTGGAATCCGGCTATGTTCCTTACACGGCTTACAGTGCCAGGGAAAGTTATATCAAAGAAAATTCCAAGATTCTTCAGGGTTTTACCAATGCTCTTCAAAAAGGCATGGATTATGTGAATAGTCACACCCCAGAAGAAATCGCAGGCGTTATCCAGCCGCAATTTAAAGAAAGTGATCTGGAAACAATCACCACCATTGTAAGGCGGTATCAGGAGCAGAATACCTGGAAAGAAAATCTGATTTTTGAGAAAGAGAGTTTCGAACTTCTGGAAAATATTCTGGATAGTGCAGGAGAGTTGAAAGAGAGAGTTCCTTATCAGGAATTAGTGAACACAGATTTTGCAGAAAAAGCAGCAGATCAATAGAAAGGGGCAGGGATGGCAAAACATCCCTGCTTCCTGTGATTATGATTTTAATCCAGGCATAGCCATAACGCTGTTGTGATATTTGCCGGAGAACGTTACATCTTCCCCGAACCATTCCGGAGGTACAAAGGCATTGGCATCCTCTTCAGAGGGAAATTCTACCTCTGCCAGCCAGAGATTTTCGTAAGGAGCATCAAACACATCTAATTCAATGGTAAGCCCCTGTGGGAGCGGAAGCAGATACCTGGTTTTGGTAAGAATCAGGCCATCTGCTTTTTTTAACAGATGTTCGTAGGCTTCCTGGTTCAATGGCAGATTGTACTCCTCCCGGACCATAAGTCCCTTACCTTTATAAGTGAGAATATACTGGTCATCCTGTCTGCGGATACGGACAACAGGATTGGTGCATAAATAAGCCTGCTGGATTTTTTTGCATGGACAAGTGTCCAGATTTTCCGGCAGTTTATGGATAAGATATTTTTTTTCGATTTCCATATAAATCCTCCTTGCAAAAGGTCATTCTTGCAGTTTCTTTTCAGGTATCATATACTTTTTTATAGAAAAAAGCAAGGTACGGAGGAGAATACCTATGAAGTTTAAAATAGAGAAAATGACAGTAGAAAATTTGCCGGAAATCATGGAAGTGATGGAAGATGCACACAAGTCTGTTGGAAAACAGGAATGGTTTGTTGCAGATGAAGAGGCGTATGTAAAACAGGTACTGGAAGGAAAAGGGTTTCTGGTAGGTGCAAGAGAGGAGGAAAGCAGGGAACTGGCAGGTTTTTTTATGGTATTTTATCCAGAAGCACAGAATAATCTGGGACAATATGCAGGATTGACAGGGGAGGAACTTGGAAAGGTCGTGTATATGGATTCTGCAGCAGTAAAAGAAGCTTACCGTGGAAATAGGCTACAGGGACAAATGCTTCAAGAGGCAGAGAGACTGTTAAAGGAACAGCAGAAAAAACAGAGACAGAATGTGCAGTATTGCATGTGTACCGTACATCCTGATAATCATAGCAGCCTGCATACCATGGAAAAGAATGGATATGAGATTGTGTCCAGGGAAAAGCTCTATGGAGGACTGGATAGGTATGTATTGTGCAAAAAGAGTTTTCTGTAGTTTATAGAAACTTTAGAAAATCCTGCATTTGTTTAGATGAAATACAGAGGGATGTGTGCTAAGATAAGCATAACAAAATTCAAAGGGGGATATGGAAATGGCAAATGTGTGTGTTTTTACCGCAGATGGTTTTGAAGAAATAGAAGGGCTTACTGTTGTGGATCTGCTCCGCAGGGCAGGGGCAGAGGTACAAATGGTATCCATCAGTGACGGGCTGGCTGTCAAGGGCTCTCATGGAATTGAACTGAAAGCAGATTGTTTCTTTGATGATGTGGACTATGATACAATAGATATGCTGGTGCTTCCGGGCGGTATGCCAGGGACACGCTATCTGGGAGAACATCAGGGACTTTGCGGTTTATTAAAAAACTTTGCATCAGAGGGAAAGAAAGTAGCAGCTATCTGTGCAGCACCCAGTGTTTTGGGAAAATTAGGAATTCTGGAAGGAAAACAGGCTGTTTGCTATCCTGGATTCGAGGAACAGCTTACAGGAGCAGAAGTGGAGTATCAGGAAGTAGCCGTTCAGGATAATATCATCACCAGCAGGGGGCTTGGTACTGCGATTCCATTTGCCTTGGAGCTGATTGCACAGCTATATGATGAAGAAAAAGCAGAGGAAATTAGGAAATCCATTATTTTTCATGCAGAAATTTAGCAAACCCTAAAAAAATACTGGCGTTTTTAATTTCCTTGTGCTATACTGTTTCAATGACTGTAAGTATGTAAAAAGCGCTGTTCCTACGGGAGCAGAATGCATATAGAATTCAAGGAGGAATTTTTAACAATGAGTGTACAGGTAGAAAACTTGGAAAAGAACATGGCAAAACTGACAATCGAAGTTGCCGCTGAAGAATTTGAGAAAGCAGTACAGGCTGCTTATATGAAAAACAAAAACAAAATCACAATTCCTGGATTCCGTAAAGGAAAAGCTCCTCGTGTGATGATTGAAAAAATGTACGGTGCAGGAATCTTTTTTGAAGATGCAGCAAATGCACTGATTCAGAGAGAATATCCAAAGGCAGCAGAAGAAAGCGGATTAGACATTGTTTCTTATCCAGAAATCGACGTTGTACAGGTAGAAAAAGGAAAATCCTTTATCTTCACAGCAGAAGTAGCTGTAAAACCAGAAGTTACATTAGGTGAATACAAAGGTCTGGAAGTAGAAGTGACTCCTGTAGAAGTAACAGAAGAAGAAGTTGCTGCTGAATTAAAGAGAGAGCAGGAAAACAACTCCAGAACAATCGATGTAGACGACAGAGCAGTAGCACAGGGTGACATGGTTACTTTAGATTTCGAAGGCTTTGTTGATGGTGTTGCATTTGAAGGCGGAAAAGGAACAGATTATCCTCTGACAATCGGTTCTAACTCTTTTATTCCAGGATTTGAAGACCAGTTAGTTGGTGCTGAACTGAACAAAGAAGTAGAAGTAAATGTTACTTTCCCAGAAGATTACCATGCAAATGATTTAGCTGGAAAAGCTGCTGTATTCAAATGTACAGTAAAAGCAATCAAAGTAAAAGAACTTCCTGAGTTAGATGATGAATTTGCAAAAGACGTTTCTGAATTCGATACATTAGCTGAATACAAAGCAGATGTTGAAAAGAAAATCAGAGAACGTAAAGAAGGCGTTGCAAAACGTGAAAGAGAAGACAAAGCAGTTGATGCTGTAATTGCAAATGCACAGATGGATATTCCGGAAGCAATGATCCAGAACCAGATCCAGCAGTTAATGAACGATTTCGTTCAGAGAATGCAGGCACAGGGACTTTCCATTGACCAGTATTATCAGTTCACAGGTCTTGATCAGGCTAAGATCCAGGAACAGATGAGACCACAGGCACTGAAGAGAATCCAGAGCCGTCTGGTATTAGAGAAAGTTGCTGAAGTAGAAAATATCCAGATTTCTGATGAGAAATTCGAAGAAGAATTAAAGACAATGGCTGACATGTACAAGATGGAAGTCGAAAAATTAAAAGAATTAATGGGTGATGCTGAGAAAGAACAGATGAAGAAAGACATCGCTGTTCAGGAAGCAGTTACTTTAGTTGCTGAATCAGCAAAAGTAGTGGAAAAGAAAGAAGAAGCTGCTGAATAATCAGCTATACTTGGCAGGATAGGAGGAGTTTCATGAGTTTAGTACCATATGTCATTGAACAGACAAGCCGTGGAGAGAGAAACTACGACATCTATTCCAGATTATTAAAAGACAGAATTATTTTCCTTGGAGAAGAGGTTACGGATGTGTCAGCAAACCTGATCGCAGCCCAGCTCCTCTTCCTGGAGTCCGAAGATCCGGGAAAGGATATTCATTTGTATATCAATAGCCCGGGAGGTTCCGTAACAGCAGGTATGGTGATTTATGATACCATGCAGTACATCAAATGTGATGTATCTACGATTTGTATGGGTCTGGCTGCCAGCATGGGAGCATTCCTTCTGGCAGGCGGTACAAAAGGCAAGAGAATGGCTCTGCCCAATGCCGAAATTATGATTCACCAGCCATCTGGCGGTGCACAGGGTCAGGCAACAGATATTGACATTGTTGCAAAACAGATTCTGAAGACAAAAGAGCGTTTAAATACGCTTCTTGCTCAGAATACAGGCCAGCCTCTGGAAGTGATTGCCAGAGATACAGAGAGAGATAACTATATGACAGCCCAGGAGGCTCTGGCATATGGTCTTATTGATTCTGTAATTGAACACAGATAAGGACACAAAGGATAAGATAAGGACAGAAGATAAGACTCCTGCATAGATTTGCGGGAGTCTTTCAAGGTTTCAGGAAAATTTGATCAGATTCATAGAAAGGGAAAACTTATGGCAATAAAAGGGAATGATACAAAATTTAGATGTTCCTTTTGCGGAAAAACCGAAGAACAGGTAAATAAATTAATTGCAGGTCCGGCAGGCACATATATTTGTGATGAATGTGTAGGCATCTGTTCTGAAATCATAAAAGAAGAGATGGAAAAAGATTACGAAGATATGACAGATGAAATTAATCTGTTAAAACCACAGCAGATTAAGGAATTTCTGGATGATTATGTAATTGGACAAGACGAGGCAAAAAAAGTGCTCTCTGTAGCAGTTTACAATCATTATAAACGTGTTCTGGCAGGTGGCAATACAGATGTGGAATTGCAGAAGAGTAATATCTTAATGCTGGGACCTACTGGTTCCGGTAAAACATTGCTGGCTCAGACCCTGGCGAGACTGTTAAATGTGCCTTTTGCCATTGCAGATGCAACAACACTTACAGAAGCCGGCTATGTGGGCGAAGATGTGGAAAATATTCTGCTGAAGATTATTCAGGCAGCAGATTATGATATCGAAAGAGCCCAGTACGGCATTATTTATATAGATGAAATTGATAAGATTACCAGAAAATCAGAGAATGCTTCTATTACCAGAGATGTTTCAGGAGAAGGTGTGCAGCAGGCACTTCTGAAAATCGTAGAAGGAACTGTTGCTAGTGTACCGCCTCAGGGAGGCCGTAAACATCCGCAGCAGGAATTTATCCAGATTGACACGACAAATATTCTCTTTATCTGTGGCGGTGCCTTTGAAGGTTTGGATAAAATCATTGAGACAAGAAAAGATACAAGTTCTATTGGGTTCAATGCAGATATCCGCAGAACAGGAGAGAAGAATGTAGGAGAATTATTGAAAGAGGTTATGCCTCAGGATCTGGTGAAATTCGGACTGATTCCAGAGTTTGTAGGACGAGTTCCTGTGGTAGTATCCTTAGATGCTCTGGACAAAGATGCATTGGTAAGGATTCTCACAGAGCCAAGAAATTCTCTGGTGCGTCAGTATCAGACTTTATTTGGGCTGGATGGAATTCAGCTTGATTTCCAGCAGGAAGCCCTGGAGGCAATTGCAGATAAATCTATGGAGAGAAAGACAGGAGCCAGAGGACTTAGGGCTATTATGGAAAATTCTCTTATGGATTTGATGTACAGCGTACCTTCTGATGAGAGTATTTCAGGATGCACCATTACAAAAGAAGTAGTGGAAGGAAAGGGAGAAGCCCTCTTAGAACATAAGGAGCTTCCGGCTTCCAGAAGAACAAAGAAAAAAGGCAGAACATCAGAAAGTGCATAAATACGAAGGTTTAAGGAGGAGCGGTATGAGTGACATGATTCAGCATTTACCAGCAATCGCCCTTAGAGGAACTACGATTCTTCCTGATATGATCGTTCATTTTGATGTGAGCAGGGAAAAATCTGTCAAGGCAATAGAAAAAGCCATGGTACAGGATCAGAGGGTGTTTCTGATTACCCAGAAGGATCCGGAGGTAGAAGAACCATTTCAGGAAGATTTATATAGAATTGGAACCATAGCTGAGATCAAACAATTAGTAAAATCAAAGAAAAACATGATCCAGGTATTGGTAGAAGGTAAAGAACGGGCAGAATTACTGCGGTTTGAGGAGAATCCCCGCTATCTGGACGCAGAAATAGCCCTTTTTAGAGAAGAACATACAGAGTTTCTGGATGACAATGTAAAAGAAGCTATGCTCAGAGGAATGAAGGAACTGTTTATCCGTTACTGTAATGAGAATCCAAAACTGAGCAAAGATCTGGCAAACCAGATTTTAGAGCAGGAGGATGTGCAGCGGGTGATTGACCAGATTGCAGTGAATCTTCCTATGCGGTATGAGGATAAACAGAGAATTCTTGAGGCAGTCTCACTGGAAGAACGATATGAGGTTCTGGGGATGATTCTCAGCAATGAGATTGAAATTATGCAGATACGCATAGATTTGAATCAGAAAGTGAAACAGAGAGTAGATAAAAACCAGAGAGATTATATTCTGAGAGAACAACTGAAGGTGATCAGGGAGGAACTTGGGGACCAGGACACTATCTCAGAAGCCGATCAGTTCCGTGAGCAGACAGAAAAACTCAAGGCTTCCAGAGAAGTAAAAGATAAGATCAAGAAAGAAATTGACCGGTTTAAAAATGCGGCCGGTTCTCAGGCAGAAGCAGGAGTTATGAGAAGTTATATAGAAACACTGCTTGCACTACCATGGGATAAAGCTTCTAAAGACAATAAAAATCTGAAAAAAGCCAGCCAGATTCTGGAAGAAGACCATTATGGCTTGGAAAAAGTAAAAGAAAGAATTATGGAGTTTCTTGCAGTCCGTACACTGACAAAAAAAGGAGAAAGCCCTATCTTATGTCTTGCAGGGCCTCCGGGAACTGGAAAAACCTCTATTGCAAGGTCTGTAGCAAGAGCACTGGGAAAAGAGTATGTGAGAATGTCTCTTGGCGGTGTCCGGGATGAAGCAGAAATCAGAGGACACAGAAGAACGTATATCGGAGCCATGCCGGGGCGGATTGCCAATGGACTGATTCAGGCAGGGGTGAAGAATCCCCTGATGCTTCTGGATGAAATTGATAAAGTGAGCAGCGATTACAAGGGGGATACTTCTTCAGCACTGCTGGAGGTTTTAGACTCAGAGCAGAACAATAAGTTCCGGGATCATTATGTGGAAATCCCTCTGGATTTGTCAGAAGTATTGTTCATTGCCACTGCCAATGACTTACAGACCATTCCAAGACCACTTCTGGACCGTATGGAGATTATTGAAATCAACAGCTATACAGAAAACGAGAAAGAACATATTGCCCGGGAGCATTTGATTCCAAAACAGATTAAAATTCACGGATTAAAAGAAGCACAGCTTTCTATTGATGAGCAGGCTCTCAGGGAAATTATTTCCGGCTATACAAAAGAAGCAGGCGTAAGAAGCCTGGAAAGAAAAATCGGTGAAATTTGCCGCAAGACTGCCAGAAAGATTCTGGAAGACAAACAGGAAAAAGTCCAGGTTACAAAAGAAAATCTGGAAAAGTTTTTAGGCAGGGCAAAGTTTACTTATCAAATGAAAAATCAATCCGATGAAATTGGAATTGTGAGAGGTCTTGCCTGGACCAGTGTAGGAGGAGATACGCTTCAGATTGAGGTGAATCTGATGCCGGGAAAAGGAGAGTTCCTTCTGACGGGTCAGTTAGGTGATGTCATGAAAGAATCAGCACAGGCGGGAATCAGCTATATCCGTTCTGTGGCAGAAGAGTACCATATAGACAGTGAATTTTTCCAGACCCATGACCTACATATTCACATTCCGGAAGGTGCAGTACCAAAAGACGGTCCTTCTGCCGGAATTACGATGGCAACAGCTATGCTGTCTGCTATTACGAAAACCCCTGTAAGAGCAAATGTAGCTATGACAGGAGAGATTACTCTGAGAGGAAGGGTACTTCCAATCGGAGGATTGAAAGAAAAACTGCTGGCAGCAAAGACGGCAGGGATTGAAAAGGTTCTGATTCCTCTGGAAAACCAGGCGGATGTGTCTGAAATGGATGAGGAAATTACAAAAGATTTGGAAATCATACCTGTAAGCAGTATGAAAGAAGTGCTTGAGCATGCTCTGGCGCAGCAGCCGTAAATAAGCATAAAGCGGAGGAATAGATATGGTAATTAAACATGTAGCTTTAGATATTGTCTGCGGCATCACCAGCACACTGCCGAAGAACCAGGTGCCGGAGATTGCTTTTGCCGGAAAGTCAAATGTGGGAAAATCATCCCTAATTAATGCACTGCTGAACAGAAAATCTCTGGCAAGAACCAGTGCATCACCGGGAAAGACCCAGACTATTAATTTTTATAATGTCAATCATGAAATGTATCTGGTGGATCTTCCAGGATATGGTTATGCGAAGGTATCCCAGTCTGTGAAAGAGCAGTGGGGAAAATTGATTGAACGTTATCTTCACCAGTCAAAGCAGTTAAAAGCAGTATTTTTGCTGGTGGATATCCGTCATGACCCATCAGAAAATGATAAAACCATGTATGACTGGATTCTTCACAATGGATACCAGCCGATTATCATTGCTACAAAAGCAGACAAATTAAAAAGAAGCCAGATTCCGAAGCACGTGAAAGCCATTAAAGAAGGGCTGAAATTGGTGCCGGGAAGTGTGGTGATTCCTTTTTCAGCACAGACGAAACAGGGTAGGGATGAAATCTGGAATCTTGCAGAACAGCTTTTGTTTCAGGAAACAGAAGCTGAATAGCCAGGAAACCGGAAAGGCAGGAAATGTCTTCCGGTTTTCTTAGTATGAGAGAGAAGGTAAAACATGCTCAAAGGAATTATTTTCGATATGGATGGGGTGCTGATCAACAGCGAACCCTTTCATTATCAGGTATGGAAAGAAGCATTGAAAAAACGTGGGATAACCCTGGATTATGAAATTTATAAGCCTTGTATTGGTTCCACTGTGCAGGTTTTAATGCAGATTCTCCATGAACATTATGGGGTGGATGAAAAGGATGACAGTCTTTCACTGGAAGTAAAAAACCTGAAACAGGAAATGATAGAAAAGCAGGGATATCCGCCTCTGATTCCCTATGTAAAAGATATGCTGGAGCGGTTTCATGAAGCAGGATATCATATGGCTGTGGCATCGTCTTCGCCCCAGGAATATATTGAAAATGTTACCAGTTACTGGGGTATTTCTCCGTATTTTCAAGTTCTTGTAAGCGGTGAACATGTAGAACATCCAAAACCGGCTCCTGATATTTTTCTGAAAACAGCAGATATTCTGGGCCTGTTACCTGAGGAATGTCTGGTGATAGAAGATTCGGAGAACGGATGCAGGGCAGCTAAGGCAGCAGGAATGACTTGCATGGCATATTACAATCCGGATTCTGGAAAACAGAATCTGCAGACAGCATCCGTGGTGGTGGAAGGTTTTGAAGAAATTGATGCCATATTTGCCAATAAGGTTTATTGTCATCACCATCATCTCCCGGCACTGGTTTGTGAGACAGAGAGGCTTCTGATCAAAGAAATGGAAGAAAGGGATATTCCGAGATTGATGGAAATCTGTGCACAGGAGACTTCCAGGGATGCCTGCGAAGGAATCGCAAAACCTCTTACAGAGGAATTAGAAGGATTTGTCGATTACCGCACTTACATGTATGAATTATGTGATATGGGATACTGGTGTGTGATCAAAAAAGATACAGGTGAAATCATTGGCAGAGCAGGTATAGAACCCAAATATTGGGACAATAGAAAGACAGTTGTGGAACTGGGATATGTCATTGACGAGAATTTCAGGCATCAAGGATTTGCTTACGAAGCCTGCAAAGCAATTTTGCAGGTGGCAGGAGAACGAGGGGCAGTTTATGTTCATTGCAGAATCAAAAAGGATAATCAGCCGTCCAGACAGCTTGCCAGAAAGCTTGGATTTGTGAAAACAGATGAGCATATCCTTCAGGACAGCGAGGATATGGAAATCTGGAGATATACCTGTAATTAAGGAGACAGCAGCAAAATGGGAATCATAAAAGCGAAAAACTTAAAATATGATTATTTAAAATATGATGATAACGGACAGCCGTCAGAGAGCCATACAGCGGTAGACAACGTGAACCTGGATATCCGGGCGGGGCAGTTTATCTCTATCCTGGGACATAATGGTTCTGGGAAGTCTACGCTGGCAAAGCATATGAATGCTCTTCTCATTCCCACAGAAGGTACCTTGTGGGTAGATGGGAAGGATACAGCAGCCATAGATGAATTATGGGAAATTCGCCAGAGTGCAGGGATGGTGTTCCAGAATCCTGACAATCAGATCATTGGAACTGTGGTGGAAGAAGATGTGGGATTTGGCCCTGAAAATATGGGGGTTCCAACAGACGCAATCTGGACAAGAGTCAATAAAAGCCTGGAAGCTGTAGGAATGACAGCTTTTCGCCATCGTTCACCTAATAAACTGTCAGGGGGACAGAAACAGAGGGTGGCCATCGCAGGAGTCATGGCAATGCAGCCCAAGTGTATTATTTTAGATGAGCCAACAGCTATGTTGGATCCAAACGGAAGAAAAGAGGTTCTTCAGGCGGTTCATGAATTAAATAAAAACCAGGGTATCACGGTGATTCTTATTACTCATTATATGGAAGAAGTGATAGATTCCGATCAAGTTTTTGTTATGGATCAGGGGCATATTGTAATGGAAGGTACGCCAAAAGAAATTTTTTCAAGAGTGGAAGAATTAAAAAGCTACCGTCTTGATGTACCCCAGGTTACGCTTTTGGCACATGAACTGAAAAAAGCAGGAGTAGAAGTTCCTGATGGAATACTTACAGCAAAGGAATTGGTGGATGCCTTATGTCATTAAAATTAGAACATGTAACCTATACATATAATCCCGGAAATGCCTATGAGACCCATGCACTGAAAGATGTGAGTCTGGATATTCCTGCGGGGCAGTTCCTGGGAATTATCGGGCATACCGGCAGCGGGAAATCAACCTTGATACAGCATTTTAATGGTCTGATGCGTCCTACAGCCGGAACTGTATATTATAAAGATGAAAATATCTGGCAGGAGGGATATTCCCTGAAGCGTCTGAGAAGCCATGTTGGACTGGTGTTCCAGTATCCTGAACATCAGCTTTTTGAGGCAGATGTTTTGTCTGATGTCTGTTTTGGACCAAAGAACCTGGGGCTTTCAAAAGAAGAAGCCCAGGAACGGGCAATTGCAGCATTAAAGCAGGCAGGACTAAAAGAAAAGTATTACTCCAGTTCGCCTTTTGATTTATCAGGAGGGCAGAAACGCAGGGTAGCCATTGCAGGTGTGCTGGCTATGAATCCAGAGGTACTGATTCTTGATGAACCTACCGCTGGGCTTGACCCTAAAGGCAGGGATGAAATTCTGGATCAGATTGCATATCTCCACGAAGTCAGAAACATTACGGTGATTTTGGTTTCGCATAGTATGGAGGATATTGCAAGATATGTGGACCGGATTCTTGTTATGAACAAAGGTGAGAAGGCCTTTGACGGGACTCCAAAAGAAGTTTTTGCCCAGTATCAGAAACTGGAGCAGATTGGGCTTGCAGCTCCGCAGATTACCTATATTATGCATGATTTAAAAAATGCGGGCCTGGATGTTGATACGCAGGCCATTACTGTGGAAGAAGCAAAGGAAAGTATTTTGAAAGCACTTGGGGGATTGAAAAAATGATAAGAGATATTACCATTGGACAATATTATCCGGCTGATTCCATTCTCCACCGTCTGGATCCGAGAGTGAAATTTATCGGAACATTTTTATTTTTGATTTCCCTGTTTGTAGCAGATGGAATCTGGGGCTATGTCCTGGCAACGGTATTTCTTGTGGCTATTGTGGGACTTTCTAAGGTGCCTGTGAAATTTATGATCAAGGGTTTAAAACCCTTGTTTCTGATTTTGATCATTACCCTGGCCTTTAACCTGTTTCTTGTTCCTGGCGAGGTAATTTGGGAGTTTGGGTTCCTGAAGCTTACCTATGAAGGAATCCGCCAGGCTGTGAAAATCGGAATCCGGCTGATTTATCTGGTCATTGGTTCGTCTGTTATGACGCTTACCACTACGCCAAATCAGCTTACAGATGGTTTAGAGAGAATTCTGAATCCGCTAAAGAAAATCAAAGTTCCGGTGCATGAGATTTCCATGATGATGTCCATTGCACTCCGCTTTATTCCAATTCTGATGGAAGAAACAGACAAAATCATGAAGGCACAGATTGCAAGAGGAGCTGACTTTGAAAGCGGAAATCTGATTCAGAAGGCAAAAAGCCTGATTCCTCTGCTGGTGCCATTATTTATATCGGCTTTCAGGAGAGCAGATGATCTGGCTATGGCCATGGAAGCAAGATGCTATCATGGAGGAGAGAACCGTACACAGATGAAGCCTCTGATTTATAAAGCGAGGGATTACTGGGCATATGCAGTTTGTCTGTTTTATCTTGGAGCAGATATTGCTATCCGCATTTTATTATAACAAAGGAGCACCGGAAAATGAAACGAGTAAGACTTACGGTAGCCTATGATGGGACAAATTACTGCGGATGGCAGGTGCAGCCAAATGGGATTACAGTACAGGAAGTGTTAAACAGACATTTGTCAGAGCTTACAAAAGAGAAGATAGAGACCATAGGAGCCAGCAGGACAGATGCAGGCGTGCATGCACTTGGGAATATCGCAGTGTTCGATACCAGCGTGCGGATGCCGGGAGAAAAATTTTCTTATGCACTAAACCAGAGGCTGCCTGAAGATATCAGGATTGAAAAGTCAGAGGAAGTGCCTATGGAGTTTCATCCAAGATATGTAAAAAGTGTAAAAACTTATGAATATAAAATCTTAAACAGGAAATTTCCAATTCCCACACAGAGATTTTATTCCCATTTTACTTATGTCCCTTTGGATGTAGAAAAGATGAGAAAGGGAGCTTCTTACCTTGTGGGTGAGCATGATTTTAAAAGTTTTTGCGGAACCAATGCCCAGGTGAAAACCACTGTACGCACCATAGAAAAAATTGAGATTCAAAAAGAGAATGATCTGATTACAATCAGAGTCTGCGGAAATGGATTTTTGTATAACATGGTGCGGATTCTGGCAGGTACCTTGATGGAAGTGGGGGCAGGTGCTTATCCGCCTGCCCATATAAAAGAAATCCTGGAGAAAAAAGACCGGAGTGCAGCAGGGCCGACAGCTCCGGCAAGAGGGCTGACGCTGGTAGAAATCCGTTATCCAGAAGAAGAACAGATTCCAGTTAATGAGGCTTGAAGCCCTCTCCGAGAACTTCATTGGATTCCATGATGATGATAAAGGCATCCGGGTCGATTTCCTTTACAACACTGCGGATGCCGTACATCTGTTTATTGTTGCAGGCACACATGACCACATCTTTGTCCTCACCGGAATAGCTGCCCTGTGCTTTTAAAAAGGTGGCACCACGGCCAGTAGCCTGGTCGATTTTTTCGGCAACCTCCCGGGAATGTTCTGTGACGATCAGAGTCAGTTTTCCGGCACTGATGCCGTACATGACCTTATCCACCATAGTAGACAGCAGAAAACTGATGATAATGCCGTAAATCAGGCTGTCTATATCTTTGGATACGATCATTACACCGAGGAGTACAATGACAGCATCCATGGCAAAAGAAATCTTGCCGATCGTGAGATGAGGGTGGAGAGCTTTCAGGCTGAGGATGATAAAATCAGCTCCACCAGTAGAAGAATCTCTCATGTAGATCAGGGCAAATCCAAGTCCTGACAGGATACCAGTGCAGATAGCAGCAAGCATCCGGTCACCTTCATAAACAGGAAACAAAGGTGCAGCATAGTCCATCAGGAATGAAGTGATGAGGATGGTGCACACAGAGCGGAGGAAAAAACGCCGGCCTAAAACCTTGAAACAGAAAACAGCAATAGGAATGTTTAAAAGCATGGCAGTGCGTCCAATGGGAAGCCCCCATAACTGATAAAAAATCAGGGCAATTCCATTGACGCCAACCATAGGAAATTCAGCAGCGGCAGCGAAATTATAGGTTCCAAGGGCAATGAAAATACCGCCCAGGATATCAATGAGAATATCGATACTCCACTTCTTAGCGTACCAGATTTTGGAATGTAATGTGTTCATGAACCGTACCCTCCTTTTGTAGTATGAAAAAGAGAAAAGAGCAGCTACGAATTATAAGTTTATAATCCGCAAATGCTCTTTTCATATATAGTATATACAATTTTAGCAGGCTGGGTCAAGGGGGAATTTTTTTCCTTCCAGGTTGTAAAAAGTGATGTGTTTGTGTTATACTAGGACACAAGTCAAATGATATTAGGAGATGAAGAAACATGAGTCAGGAAAAAGTAGACAGATATAAAAAAGAAAAGGCAAACCGTGAAAAAATCCAGAAACAAGAAAAGAGAACACTTTTTTTTGAAAAGCTGGCGATCGGTGCTGTGGGTGTTGCAATGATTGCATGGATTGGGTATTCTGCATATGGGGTACTTACCAGACCAGATCCAGATGAAGAGCAAAAAGTCGTAACCACAGAGATGGACATTAGAGCAATTTCTGATTATTTGAATGGACTGACAGAAAAAACAGCAGAGTAAAACAATCGAAAATCTGAAAAGTGAAGAAGTGGGGGCTGTCGTGGAATGTAATAAGAACATAGACAGTCCCTTAAAATTTGTTTGTAAAAACAATAAAAAAGAGACTGCCGTATTCATCCGACAGCCTCCAAAATTCGTCATTTATAGAATTATAATTTTTCTACGTTAGCTGCCTGCATTCCGCGAGCGCCTTCTGTTAAATCATAACTTACAGCCTGACCTTCTTCTAAGGATTTGAATCCTTCTCCATTGATTGCAGAGAAATGTACGAAAACGTCCTGTCCGTCTTCTCCTGTGATAAATCCATAACCTTTCTCAGCGTTGAACCATTTTACAGTTCCCTTGTTCATAGTGTTACCTCCATAAAAATAAATAAAAATTTTGGATAAAAAATTAAATGGTCTTTAGAGATAATATTGCGTATAAAAATATTAATACAATCTCTAAAAACCATTTAATACTAATATCCAATATACCTTTGACAAATCTAGTATATGCTTTAGAAACCCATATGTCAAGAGAAAAGTTCAATTGACGAAAGAAAATGTGTATGTTACTATTTAACTGATAATCAGTTTCTGTACTGGAAAGTTTTAGAAAAAAGTGCAGAAGAAAGGATGCGGAACCGTATGAAAATATTGATTAAAGGAGGGCGTATTCTCAACCCTTCTGACAACACAGATATGACAGGAGATCTTTACATCGAAGATGGTGTGATCAAAGAAATCGGGGAGGAAATAGAACTGGCAGATACTCCTGAAAAAACGATTGATGCAAAGGGCTGTTATGTGATGCCAGGACTGATCGACCTGCACGTACATTTGAGAGATCCAGGGCTTACTTATAAAGAAGACGTGGTAACAGGGGCAAGAGCGGCTGCCAAAGGTGGATTTACCACGATTCTTGCCATGCCAAACACCAAGCCGGTGATTGACAGTCCGGACAGAGTGGAATATGTGCATAATAAAGCAAAAGACCTGGCACCTGTTCATGTACTACAGATTGGGGCAGTCACGAAACAGCAGAAAGGTGAAGAACTGGCTGATATCGAAGGCATGATTCAGGCAGGAATTCCGGCAATCAGCGAAGATGGAAAATCAGTCATGAACGTGAAGCTGTACAAAGAAGCCATGGAAATCGCTGCAAAGCATAACATTCCTGTATTTGCACACTGCGAAGACCAGAATATGGTCAGCGGAGGCTGTATGAATGCAGATGAAAAGGCAAAGGAACTGGGGCTTCCGGGCATTACCAATGGAGTAGAAGATGTGATCGCTGCCAGAGATATTGTCCTGGCAAAAGAGACAGGCGTAAGACTGCACCTGTGTCATTGTTCTACCAAAGACAGTGTCCGTATGATACAACTGGCAAAAGAAGAGAATCTGCCAGTGACAGGGGAAGTATGCCCACATCACTTTACATTGACATCAGAAGATATTCCAGAGGATGATGCAAACTACAAGATGAATCCGCCTCTTCGTACAAAAGAAGATAAAGATGCTCTGATTCTTGGTTTAAAAGAGGACATTATTGATGTCATCAGTACAGACCATGCCCCTCACAGCAGAGAGGAGAAGAACCAGTCTATGAAAACTGCTCCATTTGGTATTGTGGGACTGGAAACCTCTGTGGCACTTACTATGACAGAACTGGTACACACAGGAATTCTCACACCTATGCAGATGGCAGCGAAGATGAGCTACAATCCTGCACAGGTGATTCATTCTGACAGAGGACGTCTGGAAGTAGGAAGCCCTGCGGATGTTACCATCATTGACCCGGATGCAGAATATACCATTGACAGTATGGAATTCTTATCAAAAGGGAAAAATACACCATTTAATGGAAGAAAAGTAAAAGGACAGGTAGTAGCGACCATCTGTGACGGAAACATTGTTTACCAGATTGATTGATAAGAATATTTTGGGAGGAGATTATCATGATTAATAAACTTATTGCAAATATCCAGAAAACAAACGCACCTATCGTAGTAGGACTTGACCCAATGCTGAACTATATTCCAAAGCATGTACAGGAAAAAGCATTTAAAGAATACGGAGAAACTTTGGAAGGAGCTGCGGAGGCAATCTGGCAGTTTAATAAAGCAATCGTAGACCACACAAGTGATTTGATCCCTGCCGTAAAGCCGCAGATTGCTATGTATGAGCAGTTCGGTATCCCTGGACTTATGGCTTATAAGAAAACTGTAGATTACTGCAAGGAAAAAGGCCTGGTAGTAATCGGAGATATCAAACGCGGGGATATCGGTTCTACCTCTGCTGCATATGCAACAGGACATGTTGGCAAGGTACAGGTTGGTTCAAAAAAATACGCTGGATTTGATGTGGATTTTGTTACTTTAAATCCATATATGGGTTCTGACAGTATCAATCCTTTTATTGATGCGTGCAAGGAAGAAAAAAGAGGTATGTTTGTGCTGGTGAAAACATCTAATCCATCCAGTGGTGAGTTCCAGGATCAGCTGGTAAATGGAAGACCACTTTATGAATTAGTAGGTGAAAAGGTAGCAGAGTGGGGAGAAGGATTCATGGGAGATTCTTACAGCTATGTAGGCGCAGTTGTAGGAGCTACTTATCCGGAAATGGGTAAAATCCTTCGTAAGATCATGCCAAAAGCATATATTCTGGTTCCTGGCTACGGTGCACAGGGAGGACAGGGAAAAGATCTGGTTCACTTCTTCAATGAAGACGGTCTTGGAGCAATTGTCAATTCTTCCAGAGGTATCATTGCAGCTTATAAGCAGGAAAAATATGCAAAATTCGGAGAAGAAAATTTCGCAGAAGCTTCCAGAGCAGCCGTAGAAGATATGGTAGCAGACATTACAGGTGCATTAGAAGCAGCGAAATAAGGAGACAGGAAAACCATGGCAAAAGTGAAAATGACAAGTACCATTTTACAGCAGGAATGCATTGGTACAGATATTTACAGTTTATGGCTGGATGCACCCCAGATTGCATCCCAGGCAAAACCAGGACAGTTTATTTCCGTGTACAGCAATGACTCCGGAAGAGTGCTGCCAAGACCTATCAGCATCTGTGAGATTGACAGAGAAAAAGGTGCTCTTCGGATTGTATATCGTATTGCAGGAAATGGTACCAAAGAGTTTTCCGGCATGAAAGCAGGGGAAACTCTGGATATTCTGGGTCCATTGGGAAATGGTTTCCCTATGGATGTGATCAAGGGAAAACGCGTATTCATGATGGGAGGCGGAATCGGTGTGCCTCCAATGGTGCAGACTGCAAAAGAAGCAAAGGCAGAAGTTACGGTTATTGCAGGATACCGGAATAGTGAAATCTTCCTGAAGGAAGAACTGGAGCAGAATGGTACGCTGGTAATCGCCACAGAAGATGGAAGCGTGGGAACAAAGGGAAATGTTATGGATGCAATCCGTGAAAATCATCTGGAAGCAGATGTGATTTTTGCCTGTGGCCCAACACCAATGCTCCGTGCAATCAAAACTTATGCAGAGGAAAACGGAATTCTCTGTTATATTTCTATGGAAGAAAAAATGGCCTGCGGTGTAGGTGCCTGTCTGGCCTGTGTATGTAAATCCAAAGACGTAGACCATCATTCTCATGTGCACAATAAGAGAATCTGTAAAGATGGTCCGGTATTTCTTAGTACGGAGGTGGAGCTGTAATGAACATGAAGGTAAATATTGCCGGAGTTGAGTTTAAAAACCCGGTTATGACAGCTTCCGGAACCTTTGGCTCAGGGGCTGAGTACAGCGAATTCGTGGACTTGAACCAATTGGGCGGTGTTGTGACAAAGGGCGTGGCAAATGTGCCGTGGGCAGGAAATGCTACCCCGCGTATTGCAGAGGTACACAGCGGTATGATGAACGCCATTGGCTTGCAGAATCCGGGAATTGATGTGTTCTGTGAGAGAGATATTCCATTTTTACAGCAATTCGACACAAACGTAATCGTGAATGTATGTGGACATGCTCCAGAAGAATATCTGGCCGTGGTGGAACGTCTGGCAGAAGAACCCATTGATATGATGGAAATTAATATTTCCTGTCCGAATGTCAATGCAAATTTCCTTGCCTTTGGACAAGATCCAAAGCATGTGGAAGAACTGACTGCACAGATTAAGAAGATCGCAAAGCAGCCTGTCATCATGAAACTGACACCAAACGTTACCGATATTGCAGAGATTGCAAGAGCAGCCGAAGCAGGAGGAGCAGATGCAGTGTCCCTGATTAATACCCTTACTGGTATGAAGATTGATGTAAACCGGAGAACCTTTGCCCTGGCAAATAAAACAGGCGGTGTTTCCGGACCATGCGTGAAGCCGGTAGCAGTGCGTATGGTATATCAGGTTGCCCAGGTGGTGAAGATTCCGATTATCGGCATGGGCGGTATCCAGAACGCGGAGGATGCCCTGGAATTCATCATGGCAGGTGCCACAGCAGTATCTGTAGGAACAGCAAACTTCACCAATCCATATACAACCATAGAGGTCATAGATGGTATCCAGAAGTATATGGAGAAAAATCATATTGAAGACATTCGGGAATTGATTGGATGTGTGAAATAAACAGGAAGAGGATATGCACGTTAGTGTATGTCCTCTTCTTTTTGTCTGGAGAGAAAAAATCAACCTCAATAATGCTGAAAAATCAACCTTGGGATGATAGAATGGATGATATATGAGGGAGGAAACAAAAATGAATCTAAAAGGGGTATATGAAATCTTTTATCCGGGAAAAGCAGAGACGGATCCTCCGGTATGGAAGGAAAAACCCAAGTACCGTTCAAAGAAGGATTTTTTTGAGGAAATTTTTCCTATGGAGCTGCGGTGGCTGAACATTAAGATTTGGAGTGATAAAGCAAGGAGAAGCCGTTTTTTCACAGATAGTAAGGCAGAAAAAAGTTATATTTCTGTGTTAAAAGAGTATATTTTACAGAATCCTATGGTGATTTCAAGAATGGAGAATAAAGGGAACCTGATTCTGAAAAAAGATATTTTCCCACAGGCAATGAACCAGATTTTCTTTCAGATTGAGGAGCAGGAGAAGATTAGTTTGTCACCTGCTTTGAAGTGTTACTTAATGGAGGAAGGTAAAAATAGTCTGAAGGCGGAGTGGGGAAACGTACTTGCTTTCTGTATTCTTTATTCCATATTTCCAGAAGAGGTGAACCAGCTATATGTGCCATATCTGTACAGAATAGAAAACGAAGTACCCCATGACACAAAAGAGCGGGGAAAGAGAGATCATTCTTTATTTCAATACGAATATCCACCGGATATGAGCGTACATAAACCAGGGGAATGGATTACCCATACCTGGGTTATGAAAAATGTAGGAGAGATTCCCTGGAAAAACCGCAGGTTTGAATGTGCTTGTCCTCCAGAATGGATAAATGAGGAGAGCAGAACGGTTAAAATGAAGGAAATCGTTTATCCGGGGGATACGGTCTCACTTACGGTACATTTTCGTGTTCCAGATACTCCAGGGCACTATGCTTTGAATTGGAAAATGAAGAATAAAGCAGGTGAAATACTTTATACTGACAAGGTTGGCCTGGGGCTCCATTTTACAGTGCTTGAGGAAGGAAAAGATATCTGTGATGATGAGAACAATAATTACCGGATTCTGGAGGAAAAACCTTCAATTCCGGCAACGCTCATTGCAGGGGTAATTTATGAGCATAACTGGATCATAGAAAATACAGGAACCGTGATATGGGAAGATTATTATTGTGAATGCATCAATGGGGATACCTGGGGATATGCCAGGAATGAGCTGCGGATTTCTATGAAAAAGAAGATTGAACCGGGAGAACGGGTCAATCTTCAGATTGAATTTGTGACTCCGCCCATAGAGGGCAGTTACAGGCTCATATGGAGGATTATGAAAAAAGGAGGAAAACCGGTATTTCCAGAAGGAAGACAGTTAGAAGTGGTTCTGAATCTGATTTGAAGTCAGAGGGGAAACTTTGGGAATACGCAAGTGAGAATGGAAAAGAATAAATTAACAGTAAAAAATAAAGACGGTGTCTGGTACATAGATTTTCAAAAAATTATCTACCTGGAATTCATGGACAAAAAAATCAGTTTATATACGGATGATGCACAGGTTGTATTTTCAGGCACTATGGGTCATGTACAGGATCTGCTTCCGCCCTATTTTATCCGTTGTCATAGAGGCTTTATTGTAAATGAACATAAAATCAAAAACCTGAATTTCGGGAAAAACTATTTAACAGTTTCATCGGGAAAGGTGATACCAATTTCCAGAAGCTATAAAAAAGTATTCCGGGAGAAAATAGGGTGAGGAAAAACAGAGAATGACATTACTGAAAAAGTGCCCCTTAATCTCAGACAGACTGAGACATAGGAGCACTTTTTTATTGATCCTTTTATTCTTCCGTTCTCTCCACTTTTAGAGGTTCCTGTTCTTCTGCTTTGAATACATAGCCGCATGGGCAGACTGCGTCCTCCACAATACGTCCTCTGTTGGTAAATACTTCTACTTCTTTGCCGCATACAGGACAAACTCTGTCTTCTGATACAGGTGTACGGAATTTGCTTTCACAACCATCCATAAATGCCATAATCATTCCCTCCTATTCGTATTTTGATAAGTTTATTTTACAACGGAAAATTCCTCTGTGCAAACATTTTCTCTTGCAGAAAAGATAGATTTTTTGTAAGCTATATCTATAAAAAGGGAATCAGAGGGTAAATTATGGGAAAAACAATTAACAGGGAAGACATGCTGGAATTAACCAGGCGTATGACACCTTCCAGAACGTCTTTTACCAGGATTGCAGGATGTTATGTGGAGCAGGAGGGGGAGTTTGAGGGAAGTTTTAATACCAATTTCTTGAAATTAGCTGCCCAGGAAAAAAAGAAAAATCTGGAATTAGCGAAAGTCATTCCTTTTTCGGAGACTAACGTGGAATTAAAAAAATACAGGTTTCAGAAAGAGCAGCAGGGAGCTGGGAGTATGTGGCAGCTTCTTATGGCTATGAAATCCTGTGGACTGAAAAATGATGCACTGATGGATACGTTCTATGATGTGATCATGGAAAATTATGTTACAGATGAGGCATATGGGATTTTTGTTTTCCACGACAGGTATGATGTGCCGGTTAAGGCAGCAGACAAGGAACGTCTGGGAGAATCCGAAGAAGTTTTTGAATACATGATTGTGTGTATCTGCCCCCTACTGGGCGAATATGAGCCAGGAAAACCGGAATGGGGATTTTTGTTTCCTGCCTTCACGGACAGAAGCGGAGATTTGGATTATATATCCATCTACCGGGAGAGTGCACATAATCCGGAGGAAGATTTTTTTAGAAGAATCCTGGGATTGGAGAAAGCATAAAATAAGTGCGGTGTAAGCAGTGTAAAGTCTGCTCATGCCGCACTTATTTTATCCGAAAATATGTTTTTTCAGTGCCTGAAAGGTCTCCCGGCTGATATCATGCTCTATCTTGCAGGCATCTTCTGAGGCTGTTTCTGGACTGACACCAAGGCTAATAAGCCAGTTTGAAATAACCGTATGCCGTTCAAAGGTTTCAGATGCCAAGGCTTCTCCCTGTTCCGTAAAGGTTATATACCCCTCCTGGGAAACCGTAACAAACCCTTTGTTTCGCAAATTTTTCATCGCAACACTGACGCTGGGCTTGGAATATCCAAGTTCTGTAGCAATGTCAATGGAACGGACTACGGGAAGGCGTTTGGTCAGTACATAAATAGTTTCCAGATAATCCTCCATGGATTCTTCTGATTTATGGCTCACATATCCCATAAAAGGACACCTCCTGTTGTATATTACTCCTATGTTACCATTTTACCTATAGAAATGCAAGAATTGGAAAAATTCTATTGACAATTTATTGAAATTAGAATAAACTAACTGTAGTAATAGAAAATTAACTAAAGGAAAAGAAATCAGAGAAAGAATTGCAAATATAGAGGAGTGAAGAAAATGGCTAATATCATAGTAGCAGGGATTCTTCTGGTAGCGGTTGGAATGGCAGTGACACATATCATAAAGGCTAAGAAAAGTGGTGTGAAATGCATTGGATGCCCTTCTGGAGGATGTTGCGGTGGGAAAAAAGACGAAAACAGCGGCTGTCATTGTGGCTGTCAGGAAAAATAATAGCTTGACAATACAGAGAGAAAGGAAGTAGAATAATAACAAACTACATATCTGTAACAGTCATCGGAAATGATGGATTTCTGTGGTAAAAAGTAAAATCAGTGAAAATCTGATACAGATGGTTCTACTGTGAAACGGACAAATAAATATAAATGCCTGAATGATTTCAGCAACATATTTTAGTAGTAAGTTAAGTCAGGAGGCTTGCTGTTACTTGCGTTCAAGATTTCTAGATAGGGGATTTTTATATGTAGTAGGAGTATAATATTGAGTTGAATTTAATAAAGTAAAGTACGAAAGAGTCTTTTGTCAGGAATGGCAGAAGGCTTTTTTTTGTTTGGAAAAAGAAAGGAAGGATTTCATATGCATAAGAAAAAAGTACAGGCAGCAATGCTGGCAATGGCAATTTTGATGTCAGTAAGCTCACCGGCAGCAGTTTTGGCAGACACAATTCCAAATTCAGGACAGGAACTGGAACAGGAACAAGAGGAAACGGAAGAACTTATTATAGAAGAAATACCTGTGGAAGAAGAAATGTTAAGCGGTACTGCAGATATAGAGGAAGAGCAGGAAGATTATTTTGCAGGTACTGGGGAGCAGGATGAAAATCTGATGATGAAAGGATTATCAGATGTTGAAAAAACAAGAAAATCTAGTACACAGGAAGCGTTAAAGAAGGCGGAGTCCTATTTGCAGAAAACCGTTACCTCTCCGGTGGTGAATACGCTGTCTGGAGAATGGTCGGTTCTTGCTATGGCACGAGACGGATATTTAACAGATTACGCAAGAAATGCTTATCTTACAGAATTATATAAGACCTTGCAGGATAAGAAGGGAATCTTACATCATGTGAAATATACAGAGTATTCCAGAGTCGTAATCGCACTGTCAGCACTAAATATTAGCCCCACATCTGTAAACGGATACAATTTGCTGGAACCTCTGGCTGATTTTAAAAAAGTATCAGGACAGGGAATTAATGGTTCTAGTTTTGCTCTGATTGCTCTTGATACAAAAAAATATGAAATACCAGAGTTAAAAAACGGAAAAACACAGACCACCAGAGATGCTTTGATTGCAGATATTCTGGGGAAGGAAATAGAAGGTGGTGGCTGGGCACTTTCCGGAAATATTGCAGACCCGGATGTTACAGCTATGACCATCCAGAGTCTGGTGCCATATATGTCCAGAAATGATGTAAATGCTGCTGTAAACAGGGGGATTGAAAAGCTGGCGGCTTTGCAGGATGCAGATGGAGGATATTCCAGTGACTTTATATCAGAGAGCGGAAATCCTGTGAAAAATCTGGAAAGTAGTGCACAGGTGGTAATTGCATTATCAGCCGTTGATGCCAGTTTGATTCAGCAGGAGAAATTTATGAAAAATGGGAAAACATTGTTGGATGAGCTCCTGCGGTATCAAAAGGAAGATGGCTCTTTTTGCCATGTCATAGGAGAGAAAAGTGATGCTATGGCAACCGATCAGGGAACTTTGGCACTGCTTGCCTGGTCAAGAGCAATGAACGGACAGACCAGGCTGTATGATATGACAGATTTAGGAAGCTCTCAGGAGGGCGGGGAATCCCAGGAGGAAACAAAGGAGAAGGTAGATGCTTTCAGAAAGAAGATGGAAGAACTTCCTCAACAGATTACCATTGCAGAAAAAGACAAAGTCTTTAGCCTCAAGACAGAGCTGGACTTAATGAAAAATTTTGAGGAAAAGGAGAAATTTAAGACACTTTTAAATGCCTATGTTTCAGAAATTGAGCAGCAAGAAAAAGCTGTAAAAAAATTAGATGAGCGTATCTGGAATGAAATAAATCCGTTGAATATCACCTTGAAAAGTCAGAATACCGTTGAAGAATTATCAAATGATTTACAGAATATACCGGAAGCAAACCGTGGGTATTTAGAAAGATTAGAAGATCTGAAAAAAGCACAGATCATTATCCACAAATTGCAGGAAGGAGTCCTGCCAAAGGAGATATTCGAAACTGCAAAAGAAGCCAGAAAAGATTATGTTCATGAGGAAAAGGACTATAGTATACGAATTCGAGGAAAGAAAATCAAGAATCCTGCTGACATGAAGACGGGTGTAGAAGTGCAAGAACAAGAAGGCGGTTTATATTTATGGCTGTCAGAAGATGGAGAACTTCCGGGAGAAATAGAATTGTCTGTATCCTGTAGCTTAGAAGATGGAGTGTATATGCTCTATAATGAAAAAAATCAAGAAGAACAGTGGGTCAGTGTGCAAGGAAAGCGTGCTTCTTTCGATTTGACAAAGGGAGGAAACTATATCCTGAAACAAGCCAATCTGGGATATGAGGAGGATAAAAATCTGTTATCTGGTACCAGCCAGAGCACGGTATCTGGTACATCAGGAAAAAATAACGGCAAAAAGACAGCAGCATCGAATAAAACAAAAAAGACAGAAACCTCTAATACCAGCACAGCAAACGTAAAAGATGGTGTGGTAGAAAAAAAAGAATTTGAAGCTATTAAGGAAAAAGATAAGAACTTAAAAATTAATAGTAAAACAGATCAAAATCAGGAGTACATTCTCACCATCAATGGAAAAGATATAAAAAATGCAAAAGATATGAAAGTTGGTGTGAAAGAAGGAAGTAAGGCATATATTTCCAGATGCAGTAACAGTAAAGGATGTGATTGAATCATGCAGAAGAAACAGGCGACAGGAGTAGACACCAGGGCAATGCTGCCCCTATATGTGAGCCTATTTATTTTTTTGTGCTCTTGTGCATTTCCATGGATTTCAATACCAGTGCTGAAATATTCAAAAGTACAGACAACCTATACATTCTGGAATATAGAGCTGTGCATCCGTAATATACAGGGAAGCATCAGAAGAGGCGGAATGCTGCACATGGAACTTTTCTCGGAAGCAGAGCTGGATAGACTATGCAATTTTAGCGGAGGAATTAAAATAATAGCAGGAATCCTTATGATCTTGATGCTACTGTGTGGAATATTATCTTATGTTAAGAAGAAAAAAGCTCTTTTTTTTGTGAAAATTTGCTTTCTGTTCAGTGCCCTGGCAGCGGCAGGGTCCTTTGTGGCAGTGAGCGTGATAAATGTCTATTTTAACACCAGAATGGGAAGACCAAGTACGTTTTTGAATATGACATTACACAGTTATGTCCAGCTGACTGCATGGCAGTATGCACAATTTATTTTGTCAGTTCTTATGCTTCTGAGTGTGAATAAGCTGTTGGATACAGAAGCCGAATATAAGACGCAGACCTACATAGACCGGAGTGTGCAAGCAGACAGACACATAGGAAAGAGAACATGGGCAGCGATGCTTTTAATCTTGATTGCCATACCATTTGTCATCTTTTTCGGTATTTTCTTTTTGAATGACAGAAGTGAAATTTTTGTTTCGTTATGTATCATCGGGCTGGCTATGATTCCTTTTGCTATGGTATTTGAACAGCGCAGGCCACAGGCAAGAGAGTTACTGCTCATTGCTGTTATGGCGGCTATTGCAGTAGTCGGGAGGATGGCATTTTTTATGATTCCGCAGTTTAAACCTGTTGTGGCAATCGTAATCATAGCAGGAGTGGGTCTGGGGGCAGAAGCTGGATTTCTTACAGGAGCAATGACTGGTTTTGTATCAAATTTCTTTTTTGGACAAGGCCCTTGGACACCCTGGCAGATGTTTTCCTTTGGGATTATCGGATTTTTAGCAGGGCTTCTGTTCAGCAAAAACAAGAAGCGGAACACCAGCAGGACAGAGGAATGGAAGCATAAAATCATCTTATGTATTTATGGAGGACTTTCCACTTTTATCATCTATGGACTTTTGATGGATACGGCATCTGTAGCAATGATGGGACAGGATTTATCCTGGAAAGCATTTTTGGCTGCTTATGTCTCAGGAGTTCCGTTTAACATCATCCATGGGACATCAACGGTGATATTTTTATTTTTCCTTTCTATCCCAATGGAAAGAAAACTGGATAGAATCAAGAAAAAATATGGAATTCTGGAGGTGTGAGAAATATTGGTCAAGTTATAAAAAAATTTAGGAAAAGCTTGACGATATCTGTGCATAGTGTTAGAATACAGTTGTATAATTCCATAAGCCTATTAAGTGCATCCGTGTGAAAGAAAACACTGGTGAAAAGGGAATCAGGTGCAAATCCTGAGCGATCCGGTCACTGTATTTGGGGAGCGATACTGCAGAGAATCCATTGTATTACGGCGTAGTAGTATGAGAAGGAGCGGTAGAGCAAAGAACCATAAGTCAGGAAACCTGCTTAATAGTAGTAAGGTAAGAACTTCCGTGTAAAGTTTCAATCCCACCTGTTGTACAAGAACAGCAGATGTGTCCGCTTTCACGTAGTTTGCCGTGTGAGGCGGATTTTTTTATGGAATACGAAAGGGGAAAAACCTGAACTTATAGAATTATGCATGATTAAATGGCAGGTGGAGAAAGCCCTGTTCCCTGTTTGTAGCTTCTGTATATATTTTTGATTTTACGCTCCGCAACGTATAAAATCATGCATCCTCCGCAGAAGGACAAGACCCGTGACCGGGGGACAGGGGAAATCCACAAAAATTACATAAGAAAAACAGATACGATGAGGAATGTTTGATACAAAAACTCTTAATTCAGAAGTCCGGTGAAAGTCCGGCACAAATTGCTGTGAATGATATCATAAGTCAGCGAGGGTCGTGTCCAACAATTGGTTATTCTTTATAGGATTGTATTCTGTTAGCACAAGATAATGAGATGTTTGTTCTGTAGAGAGCAGGCATTTTTTTTGTTTTTTAATAAATTCAGGACAGGTATAAATAGATGGAAATGAAACAGGAAGAGAAGAAAAAGTTATGGAAAGAACTGATGGAAAAAGTAGAACTTTTATCAGATCAGGAATGGGGAATAGAAGATACAGACGGTTTTTTATATCAGACGTATTCTCTGGAAACTATATGTGGAAGAGCTTTTTATAATTCCCTAACAGAGGAAGAACTTTTAAATATATTGCGAAAAAGAGCAGAAGAATTGAGACATTCTCCTACTAAAAAAGAAGTGTTCTGGGTGTTGCGGGAGTATATAAGAGAAAGGTTTCAAAAATGGCCTTATGCTTTGAAAGCTGCAGGATTAAGTAAAGCTGCGGGCAAAGGAGGAAAATCTTTGTCAAAACAGCAAGAAGAGGCTGAGGAATATCAAATGTTTTTGAACGAAATCAGGAAAAAGGCCAAGGAAATATGCAGAATCCCTCATCCACGTGATTTGCCCCAGATTAGTATCCAGGTTGCGAAATATGTAGATAACTGGGGAAAAGTTATTTTGGATGCAGGGATTGACGAAGCTTTTTTTCAGGAATGTGCAGTGTATAAAATAAAGAACCTGGAAACAGAATGCATAGAAGATTTGTCAGAAATACGTCAGTTGTCCAGGCAGTTGCACCGTGCTCCTCTTATGGGAGAATTACCAGAAGATTTAAAAGAAAGGGTAGTCAAAAGATGTGGCAGTTACCGTAATGCTTTGTATCAGATTGGTTTGGAACCAGTGAAAAAACGCAATCCATTTTTTTCTGCAAAAACGGGGGATACAGAACAGATAGAAAAGAAAGGACATCTTACGAACCTTCAAAATTGTTATTATCAGGTAGTTGCTCCTGATATACAGACGCAAAAAGATTTAGAACAGTTATATCAATATTGGAAAGAACACGGAGAGATGCCGGATCGGAAAGCCGTAGCATCAGAATTAAGGAAAAGACTGCAGCAAAGCTGTGGATCCTGGGCAAATGCCCTTTATCAGATTCACTATAGAGAAACGACAGGAGAATGAGATATGGTATATAGGGTTTTGAGCAGAGAGAAAGCATTGAGGGGTGTACAGGAAGATTATGTGATAGAGCCGTTTTATACAGTTTTAGAAAAAGAAGCATTAAAAAATAATATAAAAGTCAAAAAAATTGTTTTGACAAACATTGGTGTGATAGGAAAACAGGGGTTTTTCGGATGCACAGCATTGAGGGATGCAGATTTTCCAAAAACAGTCAAAATCGGAAAAGAAGCTTTTGCCAATTGCAGTAATATGAAGGAAGCAATGTTTCCGGGAGATTTGTGCCAGATTGGAGAAAGTGCATTCTCAAAATGTAAAAGGCTATCAAGGGCAGAATTTTCTGAGAATAAAGATTGAAAATGAGAAGTAGAGGGTATCCATTACCTTAATCGCATCACAAACA
>Peterbilt_p2__coassemble_149_pt1 | contig 90305 bp, 76 predicted proteins | sample Peterbilt_p2__metabat2_high_PE_039 | metagenome-assembled genome bin Peterbilt_p2 | reverse complement strand
TTTGCCGCTTAACTTTAGATATTTCACCTGTCTACTTGACAAGGGGCATATCACACTGTAAAGGCGGCTGTTTGCTTCTTTTATACTAAAAATCCACTTGTGTTCCGTAATAAATACAGGTAAATAAACGTTCCATTGTTTTCGGATCAATGCTTCTTGGATTAGATCCTGTGCAGGCATCAGCAACTGCATTTTCCGCAATACCGGCAATTTTTTCTTTGAATTCATCCTCTTTGATGCCAAAATCTTTTAATGTTGCAGGAATACCAAGAATCACATTAAATTCATCGATTTTTGCACACAGACTGTTGATCAGAGCCTGCTCAGAATTTCCCATAAGTCCTGCTTTTCTTGCAATTTCTGCATAACGTTTTGCAGCTACAGGATCTTTTGCATTATACTTGATTACATATGGAAGATACATGGCATTTGCAAGTCCATGTGTAATATGTCCGGTAGAAAATACTGCACCGGTCTTATGAGCCATGGAGTGAACAATTCCAAGCAATGCGTTGGAAAATGCCATTCCGGCCAGACACTGTGCATCATGCATCTGAGCTCTTGCTTCCATATTTCCTTTAAAAGAAGCAGGAAGATAATCAAATACCATTTCGATTGCCTGCATAGCTAATGGGTCTGTATATACCCCATGCAGTGTAGAAACATATGCCTCGATTGCATGTGTCAAAGCATCCATTCCAGTATACGCAACCTGGTGTGCTGGCAGTCCTTCAACCAGCTCAGAATCTACAATCGCTACATCTGGTGTAATATTAAAGTCTGCTAACGGATATTTAATTCCCTTTTCATAGTCTGTGATAACAGCAAAAGCAGTTACCTCTGTTGCTGTTCCTGAAGTAGATGGAATCGCTGCAAATTTTGCTTTTTGTCTCAATTCCGGGAAATTAAACGGAATGCATAAATCTTCAAAAGTCACATCAGGATATTCATAAAAAGCCCACATAGCTTTTGCCGCATCAATGGGAGAACCGCCGCCCATTGCAACAATCCAGTCTGGCTGGAAAGCTCTCATTGCTTCCGCACCTTTCATAACGGTTTCTACAGATGGATCCGGCTCTACCCCTTCAAACAACTGTACTTCCATACCTGCTTCTTTTAAATAGTTCACAGCTCGGTCAAGAAATCCCTGACGTTTCATGGAGCCTCCGCCTACAACTAAGATTGCTCTCTTTCCTTTTAAATTTTTTAATTCCTCTATACAACCTTTTCCATGATAAATATCTCTTGGTAATGTAAATCTAGCCATAATCAATTCCTCCATATGGTTTTTCTGTTCCTCGTTAATCTTTTAACAATTTCATTATAACTCTGTTAATTTTTTAACGCAATAGTGTTTTTACACTTTTTTGTACTTTTTCCTGTACAATACTTATTTTTCTTGTGGATATTCAACCCCCCACTGTTTTCTCACAGCATCCATTTGTCTCATGATTTCCAATGTCTCTTCGTGAGGCATATCCGGGCATTCTGTCCATCCATTTTCTAATGCTTCCTTACAAGCCAGCATCTCTTCAGCCTGCTCTTCGTTTAATGCAAAGGACTTCTCACACAGCACGTTTTTCCCATGCTCCAGAAGCATCTTCACATTTTCGTAATGCTCCGACATAGGCGTCGCCACATAGACAAGATCCACCTGTTCATCTTCTGCCAATTCTTCATAAGAGCCCTATACCTTTTTTACTCCGTATTCTGCTGCAAAATCCTTTGCTTTTGCCAGACTTCTGGAAGCAATAGCATAGAGTTCTGCCTCCTTCATCTGCTGTAAAGTCTCTGCCATGACACCGGAAATATTTCCTGCCCCTAACAGCCCTACTCTGATTTTCTCCATGTTTTCTCCTCGCTTTCCGATTCTGAAATACGCATTTCCATAAAACTATTTTACCAAGGCTTTTTTATCTGTGCAATAAAAAACCGGCAGGGGCTCTACATAAGCACTTCCCTGCCAGTTATTCCGTTTTTTCCTATAAATCAGTTCCGTACACTTCAATCTGTGTCAGTGCCGGGAACGGAGAAGGTTCAGAAGATGCAATGAGTTTTGAAACCTTCAGCCATGTGATTTTTTTCTTCTCAAAAGTAAATTCCTGCCCTGTTCCTGTTTTCTTCAGAGAGAATTCTTTTTCTTCTCCATCAGAGAAGGTAACGGTCATTTTTTTCCACCAATTATCATGTGGAAAATCTGCACGAAGATAAATAATGATACGGTCAGTTTCTACTTCACGGCCAAAATCCAGCGTCATCTCTGCATTTGGATTCCGATTGATTCCCCAAGAATCATAAGGCCATTCTCCGTGGCATTCATTTGCTGTCACACCATCAATGGCATTCTTTGCAGCAAATACTGCCTCGCCTCTTGTCTCTACATTTGCATACGCATGCGGAAAACAAGAAGTATTTTCATGGCTATCATTTACATTCAATGCCAGATTACGATAGGATTTGATTTCAAAATCTTTTGCTTTACGGGCAGAAATCAGGTGTTTATCTCCTGAAAATACCTTTGGAGAAATATTGATTCTCTTTTCACCAAATGGAATGTTATAGTTGAAATCACCTGTCAGATAAACAAGATTTTTTCCAAATGCATCATCTAATTGCACCCACACATATTCTTTTTCACCAGAAATTTCCAGAAGGATTCTGTCCCCCTCCTCATACGCTCTGGCAACCATGAGATTTACTTCCTCTTCTCCTCTTGCCCATGCTACAGTTCTTCCATTTTTGTTGATTACTTTTAAGCTTAACATGTTGTTCTCCCTTCATTTATATATAAAATTATAAAAGTAATTTTCCTTCCATTCCTTCGAAACGAATCTGGCGTTTCATTCCATTTTTCAGTTCTACGGTTATTGTTCCATAGCAACCATTTCCCACTTCATCCTCATACTGTAGTTTTTCAACAGGAAACAGTTCTTCTTCTGTGAAGTCTTCCATATTCTCCTTTGTCAAAGTCTGCGAAATCATAACATAAGGTTCATTGCCTCCATATTGTTTATAGAAAGATGCTTTTGCATACAGAACAATTGATTTTTCAGAATCTGGATTACTTCCTGTACTCCTAATATAGTTCAGCTCTTCCCAACCATCATAAATCGTCATCGCAAGCTGTTTTTCTTTTCCTGTAAAGTCTCTTCCTTTCAGTACAATCGCTTTCGCTCTTCCATTTGTTTTTTCGATAATTTCAGTTCCATTATCCGGGAAACCATAAGATCCAAGTGTCAGTTCCACCGGTCTTCGAATCAATCTATTTTTATCAACTCGGAAAATCCCATATTCCACTGGAAAATCCGCCAAATTCATGGCTTGTGTCCGAAGAGCTTCCAACGAGCTTTCGTAATCAAAAAATTGTCTTCTGTATAGCACTCCATCACGCTCACCATGCCAGAATGTCGCATTTGTTTTCCGTTGCATCCCATTCTCTTTCAACACATAGGCTTGTGCTTCAACATCCCGAATCATCCGATCCTCCTGATGCGGAGATGCTTCCCATGGATATTTTGTGTTAAAACATAATCTTGAATAATTCCACATACCATGAATATCCTGCTTTGCCTTTAACACTTTTCCGGTTCTCAGAATCGTCTCCCCATTTGCCTTATGATTGCTGAAACAAAGAGCAGGACCATCTAGTACGGTTTCTTTTACTTCCCTTTCAGAAAGAGTTTCCCAGGTGCCATTGTTTTCTTTCTCTGTCCAAAACGGATGATTCTCCGACAATACAAGGCACAAAAATGCCTTTCCAAGCCACAAAGGAGATTCCGCACAGGAATATTCCTGTACTAAAGGTGAAAACTGCCCATAAAAACCAAGGCTAGGGACTCCGTTTATCAGGAAATCTTCTCTTGTTAGAAACTGAAGCAGGGAACCCGAAGTAATTCTTCTTGCCAGCCCTGGATTCATGGATGGATTTGTCAAAAGGAAATTTGCTGCAAAAGAACAAGTTGCTCCGTTTCTGTAGATATTGCTTCTTCCCCACATATTGGTAAATCCGTCTTCATCAAAAAAATCACCATATGATTCCATCAACTTATTAGAATGCTTTTCAAATTCCTTTGCAACCTTTGGCATATGCTCATAACCATACCATCTATTCCAGATTGGCAGATACATATTAAACGCCCAGCAGGAATAATAATCAAAGGCATGTCCGTCGCGGTACCACCCATCACCTACATAATAATTCAAAATTGCCTGAACATGATCCCTCATAATGTCTTCGTCAATAGGATAACCTTCCATCTTCAGAAATGCCATGTCCAGCATATTAAACATACGCCAATTATGAGCAATCGTATTAGAATGAGCATAATTGTCCAATAACGCTGCTATAATATCTTTTTCTTCTTTTGTGTAAGTATCCCAAATTTCTTCCCGGCATGCCCAAAGTCCAATCACAAGAGCACATGTTTCTACTGTTTGTTGAAAAGACCTATATGAATCTTGATGATGTGTCCATTCCTGCAAATCTGCATATGTTCCAATATACAATTCGCTGCCTTTGGTACAGGAATATAAAATCTGCTTCTTATAGTATTCTTTCATACTGTAACCACAGATAATAATATCCGGTTCATTATGAATCAAAGGTGCTGCTATCAGAAAAGAACGTGCCAGCCCCTCAAAGATTTCTGCTTTCTTTTCAACCCATTGATTTTCCTTCGTTTCTTTTAAATGTGGATATGTAACTTCTGTCTCATACCGCTCCACAACCACCGGATCTTCTATACTTTTAATATTTTGAAAGATTCCAGTAAGGAGATACCTGGCAGCTTCTATCCAGTGCTCTCTGGTCATCCCTGTGTAGGGACTCCGCTCAAAATCTAAGTTTTCTGGTTTAAATACCATGTTTTCTTCCCCCCGCTTGTAAATAAGCAAAATTTTCTACTATTCTATCACAGAGGGTTCTTCTGTGGCAATGTACATATTCCATATAAAATATAATAATTTAATATTTACAAAACAAAATGGATTTTCACCTGGAATCTATCCGTAAAAATCCATTTTCTACTTACTTGTTTATGTAAATCCTTTTACTGCCTATCTGAAATCGCCTTTATAGAAGACGCATACTCAGACGGCGTCATTCCTGTAATCTTTTTGAACTGCCGTGAAAAATAATGGATAGATGTATAGCCCAGATAATCTGAAATCTGGGTGAAATTATGATGATTTTCACGAATAAGCTGCTTGGCACACTCTATTTTCAAATGAGAAAAATAATCAATTACCCCGCACTGATGCTGGTCTCTGAAAAGTTTCTGAAGCTGGGATCTCCCAATCAGATTTTCCCTGCAAATGACATCAATGGTAAGTCGCTCCCGGATGTGTTCTTCCAGATACGCTGCAATCTTCTCATATACCAGTGCATCGCTTTTCTGTTTCATAGATTTAATGGCAGGAGAAGACAGATTCCCTGTATTTAGCTGGCGTATCATAGAAATCAGCAGATTTTCCAGATAAATTTTTATTAATTGCTCTGCACCTATGGGTGCCTCTGGATTACGAACCATGGCTGTGGTTGCCGGGTCATCCAGGGGGGATAAAATACAGTGCTTTGCTTCATATATAATCTGTGCAATCAGATTTCTCTCTTTTTCCCCAATACAGGTAATCAGGTTTTCAAAATATTTCATATAAGGAGAATCACATTCAAAGGAAACCACCACAAGATTTGGGGCAATTCTTCCATTTGCCTTTACTGTGTGGAACTCGTTGGGCTTATGAAAAACAATTTGGCCTTTACGCAATGTATAAGACTTATCTCCGGCAATAACATCTACCTCTCCTTTATCTACACATAAAAATTCCCAGAAATCATGTTTTTCTCCTGGAAAGCTATAGTCATTCATATATTCAAAATAATGTATAGTCACAATTTTCTGAATCTGTATAATTTCTTCTAATTCCAAGCTTTTAAAATGCATAACAAAGCCACCTCCAAGTATGCAGATACATCAAGCTAATTATACTTTAAAACCCCAGAAAAATCCAGCCTTTCACTACCAACTATCCTAGTCTATCGAAAAGAACTCACTTGGATTTATTAAAAATTTACTGTTTTTGTAAGATAGTAATAGAAATTCAGTAGAAAATGACAAAAAGATATCACTTTGTGCAAAGGAATCTTTAAGTGTTTTTGCTAAAATAGAGATATCTAAAAAGATGTCAGTAAAAAGAAAAAATGGGAGGAAAAATAAAATGAAAAAACCAGTATTAGTAGTAATGGCAGCAGGTATGGGAAGCCGCTATGGGGGACTGAAACAGATTGACCCAGTTGACAAACAGGGACATATCATCATGGACTTTTCCATCTATGATGCAGTGAAAGCAGGCTTCGAAAAAGTTGTCTTCATCATCAAAAAAGAAAACGAAGAAAATTTCAAAGCTGCTATCGGTGACAGAATGAGCAAAGTCATTGATGTAGAATATGTATTCCAGGATCTGAACAACATCCCTGAAGGTTTTGCTGTTCCGGAAGGCCGTGTAAAACCATGGGGAACAGGGCATGCGATTTTAAGCTGTCTTGGCACTGTAGATGCTCCTTTCGCAGTCATCAATGCTGATGATTATTATGGAAGCCATGCCTTTAAGATGATTTATGACTACCTGACCACACACGAAGATGATGACAAATACCGCTACACCATGGTTGGTTATGTACTGGAAAACACTCTGACAGAGAACGGACATGTTGCCAGAGGTGTATGTGTAACAGATGAAAACGGCTATCTGGAAAAGATTAACGAAAGAACACGTATTGAAAAGCATGAAGGCGGTGCTGCTTATACAGAAGATGACGGTGCAACCTGGATCACAATTCCTGAAGGAAGCACAGTTTCTATGAATATGTGGGGATTCACAGAAAGCATCCTTGGAGAATTAAAAGACCGCTTTGCAAACTTCCTGAACGAAAATCTGGAAAAGAATCCATTAAAATGTGAATACTTCCTGCCTTTCGTAGTAGATGAATTATTAAAAGAAGACAAAGCAACTGTTCAGGTACTGACTTCTCTTGATAAATGGTACGGCGTTACTTACAAAGAAGACAAACCAGTAGTTGTAGCAGCTATCCAGGCATTAAAAGACCAGGGATTATATCCTGAAAAACTGTGGGAGGAAAAATAAAATGGCAGAGATCAGACCAGAAGTTATTGAAGCATTTCAGTTTCAGGGCACATTTGTAGAAGGTATTCCTTACGGAAGCGGTCATATCAATGATACTTTCCGTGTAACCTTTGAGCACGAAGGAAAAGAAATCCGATATATCCTTCAGAGAATGAATAAGACCATCTTTTTAAATCCTGAAGAATTAATGGAAAATGTCAGCGGTGTTACTGCATGGCTCCGGAAAAAAATCATCGAAAGAGGCGGAGATCCTGAAAGAGAAACTCTGAATCTGGTTCCTACCAAAGACGGAAAGAATTTCTTTGTAGACCAGGAAGGTGAATACTGGAGAGGTTATCTCTTTATTGAAGGTGCTGCTACCTATGACCTGGTAGAAAACAATGAAGATTTCTATCAGAGTGCTGTTGCTTTCGGTCATTTCCAGGGACTTTTAGCTGATTATCCGGCTGAAACTCTTCACGAAACAATCGTGAACTTCCACAACACGGTAGACCGTTTCGCAAAATTCAAAAAAGCTCTGGATGAAGATGTTATGGACCGTGCGAAAGATGTTCAGGAAGAAATCAAATTTGTGCTGGACAGAGAACCTCTTGCTCATGTACTGTGTGATTTGCTGGCAGAGAAGAAAATTCCTCTTCGCGTAACTCATAACGATACAAAATTAAACAACATCATGATTGATGATGAAACCAGAAAAGCAATCTGTGTCATTGACCTGGATACTGTTATGCCTGGTCTTGCAGTAAACGATTTCGGTGATTCTATCCGCTTCGGAGCAAGTACAGCCGCTGAAGATGAAAAAGATTTGTCTAAGGTTTCCTGCAGCATGGAATTATTTGAATTATATACCAAAGGATTCATTGAAGGATGTCAGGGAAGCCTTACTGATATCGAATTAGAAATGCTTCCAATCGGTGCAATGACCATGACCTATGAATGCGGAACACGTTTCCTTACCGATTATCTGGAAGGCGACCACTACTTCAAAGTACACAGAGAAGGACATAACTTAGACCGTGCCAGAACTCAGTTTACTTTAGTAAAAGATATGGAAGCAAAACTGGATACTATGAAAGCAATTGTTAAAAAATATAGTTCTTCTAAAAAGGAGGCATAAACCATGGCCATTTTAGTAACAGGCGGTGCCGGATATATCGGAAGCCACACAGTTATTGAACTTCAGAATGCCGGATACGATGTAGTTGTTTTAGATAACCTTTCCAATTCCAACCCGGTATCTCTGGAAAGAGTAGAAAAAATCACAGGAAAACACGTTCCTTTCTATAAAGCTGATATCTTAGACCGTGATGCTTTAAATGAAATTTTTGAGAAAGAATCCATTGATTCCTGTATTCATTTTGCCGGATTAAAAGCAGTAGGTGAATCTGTTGCAAAACCTTGGGAATATTATGAAAATAATATTGCAGGAACTTTAACCTTAGTAGATGTTATGAGAAAACACAATGTAAAAAACATGATTTTCTCCTCTTCTGCTACTGTTTACGGAGACCCTGCTTTTGTTCCAATCACTGAAGAATGCCCAAAAGGCCAGTGTACCAATCCTTACGGATGGACCAAATCCATGCTGGAACAGATTCTGTCTGATATCCAGAAAGCTGATCCGGAATGGAACATTGTTCTTTTAAGATATTTCAACCCAATCGGTGCTCATAAGAGTGGTACCATCGGTGAAAATCCAAACGGAATCCCTAACAACCTGATGCCATATATCACACAGGTTGCTGTAGGTAAATTAAAAGAATTAGGTGTGTTTGGAAATGATTATGATACTCCTGACGGCACCGGCGTAAGAGATTACATCCACGTTGTAGACCTGGCAAGAGGCCATGTTATGGCTCTTAAAAAGCTGCAGGGCAACGCTGGGCTGAACATCTACAATCTTGGTACTGGAAACGGATACAGCGTATTAGACCTGGTAAATAACTTCCAGGAAGCAACTAGTGTAAAGGTTCCTTATTCTATCAAACCACGCCGTCCTGGCGATATCGCTACCTGCTACGCAAGTGCAGACAAAGCATTTGAAGAATTAGGATGGAAAGCAGAATTTGGCATCAAAGAAATGTGCGAAGACTCCTGGAGATGGCAGTCACAGAACCCACAAGGATACGATGAATAAATAATCACAGCAAAAAAAGAAGAAAGACCTTGCCAATATGGCCTGGTTTTTCTTCTTTTTTCAGATGGATAGAAGACCCTATTTATTTCTTATTCTCTAACTTCTTCTTTTTCAAGATGTTTTTCAATTCTTCCAATCGTTCCGGATAGCTTCTGTTGACCATATCAGGGAAGGATTTCATAAGACGGCGCTCGAAAAATCCCACTTCTCTCTGTTTCCTATGCAGCTTTTCCAAAAGCTCATCCTTGATATCTGAGGAAAGAAGTTTTTCTTCCAACTGGGCAAAATCCAGCTTTGCATTCGCACTCCATTCTTCATGCTTCTCCTGAAGTTCCTCTCGGATCTCTGTCAGCACTTTCAGCCGGATATTGATACCAAGGGCACTCTTCACCGCCAGTGCAAGATCCACTGCAAAATACAGGAAAAATGCCACCAGAAAGCCCCATTTAAAGTCCATGTTAAACATGCCAAGCAGCTGCTCAATCCTGGGATTCAGATCAAAATACAGAAACAGACAGAGCAGTCCGAACAAGGTAGAATTCAGAAGACAAACCCTTCCGTTTATATTAAAAGCACGTTTGGAATAATCCCACCATCTGGCATTGAACAGCTTCTCCATCAGCCAGCTCGTAACATATTCCAGAGCAGAGGTAATCACCATTCCACCCAGAAAAACTACCAGCACACTGGGAGGAAGAAACTTCAAAAAAGCAAGGGCTGCCACCGCACCTACCCCGTAGATTGGGCAGAACGGTCCTGTCAAAAATCCTCTGTTAATCCATTCCCCACGCCCAAGAGAACAGTAAACACTCTCACAGCACCATCCAAGAAAACTGTAAATAATCAACTGCAATAAAATATCTACCATAGGATTCCCTCCTGAATTTTTATGCCAGATGCTCTATTTCATCCATCCAGACACGCACACAGGCATCACTTGGCATACGCAGGTCACCTCTTGGGGAAACCGCTACACTTCCGACCTTTGGCCCGTCTGGCAGACAGGAACGTTTAAACTGCTGAGAGAAAAATCTCCAATAAAACTTCGTCAGCCATTTCAGAATCACGTCATCCTCATAGGTATCTTTAAAAGCAATTTTTGCCATACGGTAAATCTTAGAAGGAGAAAAATGGAACCGGAGCACATAATACAAAAAGAAATCATGGAGCTCATAAGGTCCTACCAAATCCTCTGTTTTCTGGGAAATCTGCCCGTCCTCAGGAGGCAGAAGTTCCGGACTGACCGGTGTATCCAGTACATCTAGAAGAATCTGGGATAAGCCTTCTTCTCCGCAGGTATCTGCATAATATTTCACCAAATGGCGTACCAGAGTTTTCGGAATGGAGCCATTCACTCCATACATGGACATATGGTCTCCATTGTAGGTAGCCCACCCAAGTGCCAGTTCTGACAAATCACCTGTTCCGATTACCATACCGCCCTTCTGGTTTGCAATATCCATAATAACCTGGGTACGTTCTCTGGCCTGTGCATTCTCAAATGTCACATCATGGTTGTTAAAATCCTGCCCGATATCCTGGAAATGCTGAAGCACTGCTTTCTTTATGTCAACCTCTATCAGGGTTGCTCCTAACCGTCTTGTCATCTCACATGCATTGGTATAGGTCCGGTCTGTAGTACCGAAACACGGCATGGTAACTGCAATGATATGGCTTCTGTCAAGCCCCAGAAAATCAAAGGCTCTGGCTGTGACAAGAAGTGCCAGGGTAGAATCCAGGCCCCCTGAAATCCCAAGAACAGCCGTCTTACAATGTGTGTGTTCCAGTCTTTTTTTGAGTCCCATTGCCTGAATTGTAAGGATTTCATCACACCGTTTCTCTCTTTCTCCCTGGCAGGCCGGAACAAAAGGATTCGGATCAAACGCCTTTTCTATCCTTGTTTCTTCCTTTGGCAAATGGAACATCACTTTGGTATAGCAGGAACTATCTTCCTCTTCCCAGGTGGAAATTCTTCTTCTCTCCCCACGGAGTTTCTGCAAATCTAAGGTGCCATATACTGTCTGATTTTGGAACATTTCTGCCTCTGCAAGAAGATTTCCATCCTCACAGATAAGATTCTGTCCACCAAATACCAGATCCTGGGTAGATTCACCATTTCCTGCTGCTGCATAGATATAACCGCACAAAAGTCTGGCTGACTGTCCCTTCACCAGTGCTCTTCTGTAGTCTGCTTTTCCCACCGTCTCATCACTGGCTGAAAGATTCACTATAACAGAAGCCCCTGACATAGCATGTTTTACACTTGGAGAATTTGGTGCCCACAGATCCTCGCAGATTTCTGCTGCTACGGTAAGCTCCGGCATCTCCTCACAAGTAAAAAGAAGATGACAGCCAAATGGTACCGGCTTTGCTCCCAGCTCTATAAAACCTTCTGCATTTTTCCCGGAAGTAAAGTGTCTGGCCTCATAAAATTCTCCATAATTCGGCAGATAAGTCTTCGGTACAATTCCAAGAATCTGTCCTTTGCAAAGTGCTGCTGCTGTGTTGTAAAGTTTCCCCCTAAATACCAGCGGAAGCCCCACAAAAATCAGCCCTTCCACATCTTTTAATTCCTCTGCTGCCTTTAAAAGCTGCTCTTTTGCTGATTCCAGAAGTGTTTCCTGCCAGAACAGATCCTGGCAGGTATATCCTGTGATACAAAGCTCCGGAAACACCATGATCCTGGCTCCTGCTCCGCTCATTTTTTTTGCTTTTTTGATAATTTCCTGGGTGTTGCTAATACAGTCTGCTACCTTGATATCCGGTGCTGCGGCTGCTGCTTTGATGAATCCATCTCTCATATTCCACCATACCTTTCCCGCTATATACTGCTGTTTCAGTTATTCTAAGGTCTTCTTATTTTCTGCATTCCCGGTAAATTCTTTTCAATTCTTCAACAGAAAACAGATAATTTTTATTGCAGAAATGACAGTTCAGTTCAATCTCTTTGCCCTCATCGATCATTTCTTTAATCTCTTTTTTCCCGATACTGATCAGGGCTTTTTCCACTCTTTCTTTACTACAGTTACAGTGGAACTGTGTCGGAATCCTGTCATTGATTTCAATATCAAATCCTTCCAGCAAAGTCTCCAGAATCTGCTCCGGTGTCTTTCCCTCTTCCAGCATACCTGTCACAGAGGTAACATGTTTCAAATTGTCTTCCAGCTTGCTGATAACTTCCTCATCTGTAAAAGGCATTAACTGCAGAATAAAACCGCCTGCCTGTTTTACTGTATTGTCTTTTTCCATCAGCACGCCCAGGCCCACAGAAGATGGAACCTGCTCACTGGTTGCAAAATAATAGGTCAGATCCTCTGCAATTTCACTGGTCTGAAGCTCTGTCTGTCCCAGGTATGGCTCCTTTAATCCCATATCTTTAATAATGTTCATAAACCCGATTCCAACTGCACCTGCTACGTCTAGTTTACCCTTGTCATTTGCATGAATCACTACATTGGGATTTCCCACATAGCCCTTCACATTTCCCTTAGAATCTGCAGTCACTGTAATACCTTCGATTGGCCCGTTTGCATGAATCTGAAGTGTCAGTAAGTCCTTGTCACCCTTCATCATCACACCCATCATAGAGCCGGCAGTAAGCAAACGCCCCAGGGCTGCTGTTGCAACCGGACTGGTATTATGAGCGGCTCTTGCGTATTCAACTAACTCCTTTGTAGTAGCAGCAAATGCACGGATCTGGCTGTTTGCTGCTGTTGCTCTTACAATATAATCTCCCATGTTATTCTCCTTTATTTTCCCTTTTCTCTTGCAATGATATATACACGTTCACTATCTTCTTGTGGTGCATGGTGCGTAAATGCATCATACACGGTCACAAACTCCATCCCTGCCTGTTCCAGAAGATTTTTCACCGTTTCCAGAGAATAGGCTCTCTGGTAGTGGACTTCTTCATACTTTCTGTATAATGTTTCTCCCTGTATTTCCTCTGGAATAAAAAGTGCCAGATCATATTCATTGATCTGCTCTTCTTCATCATAATAATTATCCCAGATAAAGCTGGCATCTTCCCGGTTCTCCGCTATGGTATTTTCACCCAGAATTTCTCTGTACTTATACTCTGTATTCATGTCAAAAATGAAAATTCCCTTGGGATCCAGATAGTTGTTCACCAGCCGGAAGACCTCCAGAAGTTCCTCTTCTTCTATAATATAATTCATGCTGTCACAGATGGATACAACAGCTTTTACAGTTCCATACAGTTCAAATTCCCGCATATCCTGCAAAAGATATAATATATCCTGTCCCTCTGTTTCCTTCTTTTCCATGGCAATTTCCAGCATATCTGGAGCATTGTCCACACCAATCATGTCATATCCCTTATCTGCTAAAAGTCTGGTAATATTTCCAGTTCCACACCCCAGCTCCAGCACTAGCCCGTCTGTGATTCCATATTCTTTCAATAGTCCTGCAAGATATTCACACCACTTTTCATAAGGAATATTATCCATAAACAAATCATAAACCCTGGCAAAGCTCTCATAAGAACTCATATCAGCACATCCTTTCTGTACCAAATAATACTACCATGAAAGCTGTAGCCTTGCAATCAAAAAAGAGGCCGCCGTATATCCGTTTCCCGGAGAAAAAATAGAAAAGAAAAAATTGCTTCCAAGAGCCACTTGAGTTTTAATTTGTCTTCATTTTCCGAAGGTCTTTCCATTTCAATGGATTTCCGTAATGCATAACAGATGCACTGTAAATTCTTGCAGAAAGTGCTGCAACCACAACAATAGCTGCTGCCAGGATTCCCATAGATATCAGCAATTCCTGTGTCGCGATATCTCCCGTAAGAATCTTAAACGGCACGGCAAAAGGTGAAGAAATCGGAAGGTACAGTGCTAATTTTGACAGAGCATTGCTTCCTCCTCCTGCCACAGAGGTAAAATATCCCAGATAAAATCCAATCACCACAATGATGGAAACTGGCATCATAGCAGAATTCAAATCTTCTACCTTGCTTACAGCTGCACCGCACACGGAATTCAGTACCGCATAAAGGGCATATCCAAGAATAAAATACAACACCAGTACCAGGATGGTTTCTGCGCCAAAACCGCTGAGACTGATTTCAATGCCGTGAATCCGGAATCCATCCGGCATCAGAATGCTGTAACAACCCAAACCAAATCCCAGAAGCCCCACTAACTGAAGAAGTCCCACAGCTCCCATGGCAAGGCACTTTCCTATGAGAATCCTGGACGGCTTTGCTGAAATAATCAGGGTTTCCATTACCCTTGATGTTTTTTCGGACGCCACAGACATGGCTACACCGTATCCATAATAATAAACAGCAAAAAACATCACAAATGTCATGACAAGCCCCAGCACATAACCGGTCAGGCTCATAGTACCTGCCGCCTCTTCCGCATAGCCCAGCGGTGTCTGAGATGCTGCAATAGTCTCCTTAGAAAGCCCCTGTCCGGTAAGAAACGCAGACTGCCAGACTGCCGTTCCTGTCTCTGCCATCAACTCTGTATTGATTCCCTTCATAAAGTTGGTATTAATCACATGAAAGAAAGGAAGCCCCTCCTGGTCTTCAACATAAAAAATAGAGTGTTTCTCATTCTCTGCTACATCTTCCTTCAAAGTTTCCAGTTCACTGACATCTGCTGCCTGGAACAGTAAGTCCGGGTAAACTGCCTGGAAGGCAGCCAGATTTTTCTCAAAAACACCTGTCTCATCTATAAAATAACAGATTCCCTCTTTCCCTGCTTCTGTCTGGATCTCTCCTGCTGCCTGGTTCTTCTTAGCACTCTCCTGTGCCTCAAAGGCAGTAATGATTCTCGGTGCGAAACACAGCAGAACAATCAAGGCCATGATAATGCCTGTGGACACCCAGAACGCTTTTTTCCGAATTCCTTCTTTGAAGGTATAGGCAAATACCGTAAACACCTGTCTCATACTCTTTCCCCTGCCTTTCTCACAAAAATCTCCTGTAAGGATGGTTCACGGATTTCAAATTTCAGTGGATAAATCCCTGCACTCAGCATCCGTTCCAAAAACAGATATGCCATTTTGTCTCCATGTATCTTATACTCTGTCTCCGATGCTCTTTCTTCAAACAATTTCAGTCCTGTTTCCCTTGCTATGGCACTGACATCCTCTTTTGTCCTCACAACCAGATTAGTGTGTCCATATCCCTCTTTGATTTCCTGCAGATTGCCTTTTAGTATGGTTTTCCCTTTATCGAGAATCACCAGTTCTTTACAGTATTCTTCTACGGTTTCCATCTGGTGCGTACTCAGAATAATATATTTTCCTTCCTCCACCAGCTCCCGTACAAGCTGCCTCAGGATCTGGGCATTTACCGGATCCAGTCCCGAAAATGGCTCATCCAGGAAAATCAGTCTTGGATTATGGATAATGGCTGCAATCAGCTGGATTTTCTGCTGGTTTCCTTTCGACAATTTCTCTGCCGGAATGTTTTGATACTCTGTCACATGCAGACGCTCCATGTAGCTAAGAGCTGCTTTTTTTGCTGCTTCTTTCTTCATTCCTCTTAACATCCCAAAATAGACCAGCTGCTCCAGGACTTTTGTTTTCATATAAATCCCCCGCTCCTCCGGAAGATATCCATAAGCCAGAGTTTCTCTGGTAATCCTGGTTCCATTCCATGTTGCCGAACCTGTATCCGGAGTCATAATTCCTAAGATATTCCGGATGGTTGTTGTCTTTCCGGCTCCATTAGTTCCCAAAAGTCCAAAGACTCCCGGACTTTCCATAGAAAAGGATAAATGATCCACCGCTGTCTTTTCTCCGAATTTTTTTGTCAATTCTTCTACAATCAGTCCCATACCTTACTCCTCTCCTTTCATGCATCTTTTCCTGCTGTAATAAGTAAACATTAAAATCTGTGAGCACCAGATTACTAAAAGTACCAAAAACGGGGCAATCCCAAGGTCAAAAATAACAGAAGTCAAAATCAAACAGATAAAAATGATCAGATATAAAATATTTGATTTCACATACACTGCATATCCTGCCCGGAACACCTGCATCCGTTCCCTCTCATCACAGCTTGCCAGCCATTCCTTATCATAATTCCAGCTAAAAATATTCCCTTTTTTCTCAGGATTCAGCTTCTTTCTGTACTTCACCATTCTGTCCATGGCAAAAAGAATCCAGAGCGTTGCTGCTGCAAAACATAAAAGTGCACAGTTATTTGCCATAGAATAATTCCGGTACATATCTGAAATCACGATACCAGACAGGCAGAGTCCCAGAATACTGAGAAAAGACATCACAGCCTGATAAAGCTCATAAGATTTCGATATCTGCTCTGCCTGCTCTTCATCCTCTCTATCCCATTGTTTATGTTTTTTTCTGGCTTTTAAAACTAAGAATGTGCTGATCAGACAGGAGCAGATAGATAAAATTATCAATGCAATACTGCTAAATCTAAATATAGAAAACGCCAGCCTCTTCAGACTTTCCCGTAAAGGTTCTCCATACAGAAAAAATAACATACTTCCGCCTCCACCAATAATAGCACCTATGAGCATCATCAGACCTGTCTGCAGAAAACCTGCCTTTCTTCCTGTTTCTTTCATTTTACTCATCTTCTTCTCCTTCTTCATAACTGAAAATTTCTTCTACCGTAGCATTACACTCTCTGGCAATCTTCAACGCCAGCGTCACCGATGGGGAATAATCTCCTCTTTCAATCAGGCTAATGGTCTGTCTTGATGCCCCCACCCGCCTGCCAAGCTCCTGCTGATTAATTCCCAACCTGGCTCTGTATTCTTTTAAGCAATTGTATAACGGCACATTTGTTCTCCTTTCTATTGATTCTATGACAAGATTCCCTGTCATTTTGACAACTTTTCTTGTCATTTATTCTAGCATATGACAAAGAAAGTTGTCAACTATATTTTCAATTCTTGTTTTAACACAACAAAAAAGCTGTCATCCGCATGTTTTCATGCAAAATAACAGCTTTCAAAATTTCTGTCTCTATTCTGTTTGTATGGTATCCCTGTCCCTGAGTAATACAATCAGGCATGCAAGAGCAACTGCACCTGCCGCCATAGCCGGCAAGCCCATAGGAATACTGCCAAGGAGCAAGCCTGATACATTCACCGAAAAATGACATAGGACAGAGCCCTTTAATGTGCCATACTTCTTTGCGATCTTACCAAGAAGCAGGCCAATGACAAATGCATAAAGTCCCTGAACCAGATTTCCATGTATGACAGCAAAATAAAATGCCTGAATCACATTTGCCACAGTAAAAGGAAATGCCTTCTGCAAAATCTTTAAGGTAAGCCCACGGAAAATCAATTCTTCCGTAACCGGTGCTAAAACAGCTACATACAGTGCTGACCAGAAGCTGGGCTTATTCACCCCAAGGCTTTCCATCACCTGTCCATAATTTTCCATAATCTTTGGAAATAAAATCTCTGCACCGGATAAAAGCAGGCTTACTACCAGCTGCAGGCACATTCCAAGAAGCAGCAGACGCATCCATACCCTGAAACGGAAAACAGCTTTTCCCTGTTCTGTACACGCTTCTTTCCGCACCAGAAAACGATACCAGAAAAATCCGGGTATCAAAAAAACAGCATTCATGGCAACCGAGATCAGATAAAGATATTCCCGCTCAAGATATGCCATAATCCCGGAGCCATTCAAACCCATCATACGGAGAATAGCCGGAAGCAGAAACAGTATCATGGCACCTCCTGCTGACACGATAACCTGAACCAGAAGCCAGGAGCATACAGGAAGCAGGCTGATGCCTATGGTTTTCATTTTTTTCATAATCATCCTTTATCAATCCAAATCTTTGAAAGAAAAGCTTCTTTTACCGGAAGCATAATCTCCTACAATATGGCCTTTTCCAAATAATTTATATTTATAAGTCACCAGCCCCTCCAGACCAACCGGTCCTCTTGCATGGATTTTTCCGGTACTGATTCCAACCTCTGCACCGAATCCATAGCGGAATCCATCTGCAAATCTTGTGGAACAGTTTTGATAAACTCCTGCAGAATCCACCAGCTGCATAAAAGTCTGAGCATGCTCCTGATTTTCTGTGATGATACAATCTGTGTGGTGAGAGCCAAAGGTATTAATGTGCTTCACAGCCTCTTCCAGGTTTTCCACCAATTTAATAGAAAGGATCAAATCCAGATATTCTGTGTTAAACTCATCTTCACCCATGATTTCACAGGAAATCAGCCTGCTTACTTCCTCGGTTCCCCTGAGTTTTACTCCTGCTTCTGTCAGTGCTTTTGCTGCTGCCGGCAAGAACGCCTCCGCTGATTTTCTGTTCACCAAAAGAGTTTCCATAGTATTGCAGGCTGCGGTGTACTGTGTTTTTGCATCCACAACAATAGGAACTGCCTTTTCCATATCAAAGTCTTCATCCACATAAATATGGCAGACACCATCTGCATGTCCCATGACCGGAATCTTGGTATGATTCATAATATACTGTACAAATTGATTGGAACCTCTTGGAATCAGTAAATCCACACAATCATGACAGGATAGAAGCTCATCAATCTCCTGGTGCTGCTCAGCCTGGAGCATGCAGCCTTTTGGAAGTCCCGCTGCTGTGACGGCGTCGTAAATCAGTCTAAACAGTACTTTGTTGGTTCTGGCTGTTTCTTTTCCGCCCTTTAACACTGCACAATTCCCACTTTTTATGCAGAGAGAAGAAATCTGCACCAATGCATCCGGTCTCGCCTCAAAGATAATCCCAATCACACCAATAGGGCAAGAAACCCGGTACAGCTCAAGACCTTCGTCTAGCTGCCTTGCAAGCTGAATCTTGGATAATGGATCAGGAAGCTTGACCAGTTCCTGGATTCCGTTTAATACATCTTCTAATTTATGTTCATCAAATTTCAAACGTTTCATCACTGCATTAGGAATTCCCGCCTGCTCTGCTGCGTCCATGTCCTCCTGATTGGCTGCAAATATCTGTTCTTTCTCTTTCAAAAGAGCATCTGCTGCTGCCAGAAGTGCCTGATTTCTCACTTCTAATGACAAGGCTGCCATCTGCGGACTATCTTCCTTCATAATTTTGACTTCACTTCTGATATCCATCCCTACCGCCTCTTTTCTTTCAAATTTTGCACCTATTATACCTTGAATTTCATCATCCTGCAATGATAAATCGGCAAGGTACTTTCTATTCTCTTTACATCTGCTTCCGCACAATTTTATACTCATCATTCATCTGAAAATACGGGCAGTTATAAAATGTGTCGGACAAAAAACGGCTCATTTCATCTTCGTCAAGGTTTACATCACAGATATAATATCCAAATTCTTCATCATAAATATAATTGCTGCAATATTCACATCCTGCTGAGCGTTTCCCCTGCTTTTTCATAATTTCACATCCCCTTTTATAGGCTTTTCTTCTAGGTATAACAAAAACCAGAATACTTGTCAAATATTCATTGCAAATAACTACAGTAGTGTTATAATAATTCATGCCTTTATAGATTTTTAATATCAAATATATTTTTTTAATACTATCTTTATATGGCTTTACATGGAGGTTACCTATGAAAATCATTATTGTAGGATGCGGAAAAATCGGAAGCACCCTTGCAGAACAATTAAGTTCCGAACAGCATGACCTTGTTGTTATTGACAAGAGTCCTCAAAAAATACAACAACTTTCCGAATCTATTGACGTAATGGGAATTGTTGACAATGGAGCGAGTATCAACGTCTTATCTGATGCAGGAATTGAAGATGCTCATCTGCTCATTGCCGTAGCAGGATCTGACGAACTGAATCTTTTATGTTGTGTAATCGCAAAAAAAGTAAGCAAATGTCATACCATTGCCAGAGTCCGCAATCCATTATATAACAAAGAGCGGGCTTTCATCCGGAAAAGCCTTGGCATTACCATGATCATTAATCCGGAACTGGCCTCTGCCATTGAAATTTCTCGTTTATTGCGTTTTCCTTCTGCCATTGAGCTGGATACCTTTGCAAAGGGCAGAGTAGAACTTTTAAAATTTAAATTACTGCCGGAATTCAAGCTGGGCGGTATGACTATTGTAGAAATTGTTGACAAGCTCCGCTGTAATATTCTGATTTGCGGTGTGCAAAGAGGAAAAGAAGTATTTATTCCTTCTGGAAATTTTGTCCTGCAGGATAATGACTTGATTTCCATCATTGCTTCCCCGAAAAATTCTGCTTTCTTCTTTAAGAAAGTGGGCGTACCTACCCATCAGGTAAAAAATGCTCTGATTGTAGGTGGAGGAACTCTTGGTTATTACCTGGCTTCTCTTCTCATTGATTTGAAGATTAAAGTGCGTATTGTAGAAAACAATCCACAGCGCTGTCAGGAATTAAGTGAACTTTTGCCGGAAGCCGTCATTATTCATGGAGATGGTACGGATAAAAAACTGCTTCTTCAGGAAGGTCTCACCCAGACAGAAGCCTTTATTACTCTTACCAGCATGGATGAGGAAAATATCTTGCTTTCCCTGTTTGCCAAGAAAAACTCCGAGGCTAAATTAGTCTCAAAAGTCACAAGGATTTCCTTTGATGACATTATTGACGGATTGGATATCGGAAGCGTTATTTATCCAAAATATATTACGGCAGACTACATTCTACAGTATGTTCGTGCCATGGAAAATTCTTTAAGCAGCAGCAATGTAGAGACCCTTTATCATATTCTGGATAACCAGGCTGAAGCTCTGGAATTTGCAGTAAAAGAAGACTCTTCTATTACCAATGTACCGTTGAGCCAGTTGGATACAAAAGATAATTTGTTGATTGCATGTATTAACCGCAATGGTTCTATTCTGATTCCAAAGGGACAGGATATCATCCAGGTAGGCGACACAGTAATCATTGTTACTTCTATAAAAGGTCTCAATGACTTAAATGACATTCTGAAAAAATAAGAACAGGAGATGCTATGAATTATTCAATTGTAAAATATATTATTGGAAAAGTTCTTTCCTTTGAAGCAGCATTTATGGCTCTTCCCTGTATCACTGCCATGGTTTATCAGGAACATAGTGGCTGGGCCTTCTTTATGACTGCACTATTATGTCTGATTCTGGCTTATCTTCTAACCAGAAAAAAACCTGAAAACAACACCTATTATGTAAAAGAAGGTTTTGTCACAGTTGCATTAAGCTGGATTGTTTTGAGCATCATGGGTGCCATTCCTTTTTTACTTTGTGGAGCGATCACAAACCCCGTAGACGCACTTTTTGAGACAGTTTCCGGATTCACAACTACCGGTGCCAGCATTCTTACGGATGTAGAAATATTGCCCAAATGTGTCCTTATGTGGCGAAGCTTTACCCACTGGATTGGCGGTATGGGTGTTCTTGTTTTCCTGCTTACCTTTGTTCAAGGGCATGGAACAGGATATAATATGAACCTCATGAAAGCAGAAAGCCCTGGTCCTTCTGTCAGTAAGCTGATGCCTACTGTCCAGTCTACCGCAAAGATTCTGTATCTGATTTATATTTTCCTTACTGTACTGGAAATTATTCTTCTTTTACTGGGCGGCATGCCGCTATTTGATGCACTTACTACCAGCTTCGGTACTGCAGGTACCGGTGGTTTCGGAATCAAGAATGACAGTATTGGAAGCTATTCTCCGTACCTGCAAATTGTAGTTACTGTTTTCATGATTCTATTTGGAATTAACTTTAATGCTTACTTCTTTATTCTGTGTAAAAAATTCCGGCAGGCATTTTTGATGACAGAAGTACGCTGCTATCTCGGTATCATCCTTGCAGCAATTCTCATGATTTCATGGGATATCCGTCATCTTTTCCCTACGATTGGAGAAGTATTCCTCCATGCTTCCTTCCAGGTTGCTTCTATCATAACAACCACTGGATTTGCCACAACAGACTTTGATATGTGGCCACAGGTTGCAAAGACAACCCTTATCATGCTAATGTTTATCGGAGCCTGTGCAGGAAGTACCGGAGGTGGAATTAAAGTTTCACGTTTTGTCATTCTTATCAAAACCATACAGAAAGAGCTGCATACACTGCTGCATCCACGTATGGTGAAAAAGTTAAAAATTGATGGTCATACTCTCGAACATGAAGTAGTACGTTCTACGAATGTATTTATGATTGCATATGTACTGATTTTTGCACTGTCGATTCTTCTTCTTGGATTTAATGGATTTGACCTGATTACCAACTTCACTGGTGTTGCTGCTACCTTAAACAACATCGGTCCTGGATTGGAACTGGTGGGTCCTACTCAGAACTTTTCTATTTTTTCGGATGGTTCAAAGCTGGTATTAATTTTTGATATGCTGGCAGGCAGACTGGAAATCTTCCCGATGCTCCTGCTCTTTGTACCTGATACTTGGAAGAAATATTAGAAATGAAAAGAGGTCTTTTTAGACCTCTTTTTCCTTGTCTGCATGAAACAGAATCTGTATTCTTGTTCCTTGTCCTGGCTCACTGTCAAGCTTGATCTCTGCATGGTGCAGAGCTGCTCCATGCTTAACAATAGACAGTCCAAGCCCGGTTCCTCCTGTCTTTCTGGAATGGCTTTTATCTACTCTGTAGAACCGTTCAAAAATACGCTCCTGTTCTTCTTTTGCGATTCCGATTCCATTGTCTTCCACACAGAAGCAGATGTTTTCCCCCTTTTTTGTAAGAGAAACCTTTACATATCCACCTTCTCTGTTATATTGAATCGCATTGTCCACAAGATTATACATCATTTCGTATAGAATGTGGCGGACTCCATAGACTTCTGCACCACAACCTTCTGCTGAAATAGTCACATTTCGTTTCTTCGCATGAAGCGTCAGATTCTGGCAGATATCCTCCATAAACTCATAAATATCTACTTGTTCAAAAGGCATCTCTCCGCTTTTTTCATCCAGTTTTGAGATTTCAATAATATCCTTCACCAGACTTGTAAGCCGACTTGCCTCATCATAAATTCTCCCTGCAAATTCAGGAACATCCTGCTGCCTTACCATACCATTTTTCATAATTTCTGCATATCCTGAGATAGACATCAGCGGTGTTTTTAGTTCATGAGAAACATTGGCAGAAAATTCTCTCCTTACTTCTTCTGCCTGTTTTAACTCTTCTACTTGTTTTGCAATCTGGCGATTTTGCTCATCTACACGATTTAAAAGCGGGCGTAATTCTTCATATTCTACATGCTCCAACGGATGCTCCAAATCCAGCTTATTGATAGGTTCAATCAGCCTTTTTGTCTGACGCTCCACCACCACGAATGCTAGGCATAGTATCATAATTAAAAGAATTCCCATCAGTGTAAAACTAGAAAGCAATGTAGTCAATACACTGTCTGTGGTCATGGCTACCCGCAGAATTTTTCCATCTTTCAGCTGCACTGCATAATAAAAAGTTTGTTGAGAAAATGTCTCGGAAATCCGTATCATTTCTCCTTCCCCATGTTTGATTGCTGCCTTTATTTCCGGTCTATTTTTGTGATTTTCCATGAAATCTGCATCTTTTTCCGAATCAAATAACACCGTACCATCCTTTTGAAAAAGTGTAATACGGCTGGTGGTTATATTTCCAACTTCACGGGTTAAATATTCCTCTCCCATATTTTCTAACACATACTCAAGATATCTTGACTCATTTTTTACATCCTTCCGCATATAACTATTGTATTTCTGATACATAACAATACTGGCTGCAAAAAATGTAATCAATATGGATAACGCTGCTAAAAGCCCTACATGATTCATGATTCTTTGCTTCATTCTTTATCTCCTATGCGGTATCCCACACCACGGACTGTTTCGATTAAAAAGCCTGATTCCCCGAGCTTCTGCCGGAGGGTTCTAATATGTACGTCTACGGTTCTGGTCTCTCCTGAAAACTCATATCCCCATATTTTTTCCAGAATCTGATCACGGCTTAAAACGAGTCCCTGATTCTCCATTAAATATCTCAGAAGCTCAAATTCCTTTAAAGTAAGCTCTACCTGCCTCTCCCCGTCAAATACCTGATGTCTCTCTACATGAATAGTAAGCCCTTTATACGTGTACTCCTTTTTCCCTGATTGTTTGGATACTCTCCTGAGCACTGCTTTCACTCTTGCAATAAATTCCATCATGCCAAAAGGCTTAGTAATATAGTCATCTGCACCACTGTCCAGACCTCTCACCTTGTCATACTCTGCCTCTTTTGCAGTCACCATGATTACCGGAATATCCTTTGTTTCCTGATTCTTTTTCAGGTTTTCCAGAATGCTGTATCCGTCTTCTCCAGGAAGCATAATATCCAGAAGAATCAGTTCCGGAAGTTCTTCTTTCAGTGCTTTTTTCAATTCTTTTCCATCCCGGATTCCTTTTGCTTCAAACCCTGTTGTCCCCAAAGTATATACCAGTAATTCCCTAATATTTCTTTCATCTTCTACACAATAAATCATCTTTATACCTCCGCCTACTTCATTGTGAAAATCAGGAAAAGCGTGCCTGAAAATCACCCAAATGTATTTTCAAACACGCTTTTATCACTTAGCTGGTTCCTATGGAAGAGGATAGTACTTTCTTGTCTCATCCATGGTTTTCTGGAAGGACAGATTGTCTTCACTCTTCATTGCATTTAAGTAGCTGTGCGTCTCATAGCTTCCCTCAGCAATCTGGGAAATGCAGACCGCAATATTGGAACAATGATCAGAAATTCGCTCCAGGCTGGTAAGAACGTCGGAAAGAATAAATCCCTGCTCAATGGTACATTTTCCTTCTCTCAGACGGTTTACATGACGGCTCTTTAACTCCTGATTCAGCTCATCTATAATCTCTTCCAGAGGCTCTACTTTCTTCGCCAGTTTGTAATCTCTCTCCTCAAAAACCTGATAAGAAAGTTTCACAATATCTTCCACTGCCCTTGAAATCACAGCCAGTTCCGCAAGTGCTTTATCTGAGAATTTCAGGTCTTTATCATGAAGTTCTTTCGCGGATTCCATAATGTTCACACCATGGTCTGAGATTCTTTCAAAGTCACCGATACAGTGAAGAATCACGGACAAATCTCTGCTGTCTTTCTGGCTCATATCCTTCTGTCCCAATTTCACAAGATAGGTGCCCAATGCATCCTCATACTTGTCAACTTTGTTCTCATCTTCTACGATTTTATCTTCCAGCTCACCCTTGTATTCCTGAAATAGGGAAAGAGCTTCTAACATACAGTCACGGGAAGCCTCTGCCATATATTTTGCTACCGTGCGGCTCTGCTCCATAGCTAATGCTGGTTTATCCAAGAAACGTTCATCCAGAAGCTGCAGACCTTCTGTCTCGTCATTTTCTTCTTTTTCATCCCGGATGGTAATACATGCAAGCTTCTCAAGGCCCTTAGAAAATGGCAGAAGAATACAGGTTGCAAACACGTTAAATGCACTGTGGGCAACTGCAATTCCTGCTGCATTGGCAGCTTGTCCCATAAACTGGAAATCCAGCACCATATGCAGACCATAGAATACTACCAGGAACACTGCGGTTCCAATAATATTGAAATACAGGTGAACCATAGCAGCCCTCTTTGCATTTTTCTTAGCACCAATGGCAGATAAAAGTGCAGTAACACAAGTTCCGATATTCTGACCCAGAATAATAGGAATTGCCACACTATAGCTAACTGCTCCTGTTACACAAAGTGCCTGAAGAATACCCACTGACGCTGAGGAACTCTGAATCACTGCTGTTAAAACAGCACCTGCCAGCATACCCAGCAGCGGGTTGGAAAATGCTGTGAGGATTCCGGTAAATTCCGGAACATCAGCCAGCGGTTTTACAGCAGAACTCATGCTTTCCATACCAAACATCAGTACTGCAAATCCAAGAAAAATGGTTCCGATATCTTTCTTTTTCTCGCTCTTTGCAAAAAGCAAAAATGCCACACCGATAATAGCCAGAATCGGGGAAAAAGAGGTTGGTTTAAACATTTTTATAAAAAAGCTGTCACTCTGAATCCCGGAAAGACTGAGAATCCAGGAAGTAATGGTAGTACCGATATTGGCACCCATGATGACGCCCACAGCTTGGGACAGCTTCATAATACCTGAGTTTACAAAGCCGACTACCATAACCGTGGTAGCGGAAGAAGACTGAATCACTGCTGTTACCAGTGCACCTAATCCCACTGCTTTCAGAGGGTTGGAGGTCAGGCTTTCTAGAATTTTTTCCATTTTACCGCCGGAAACCTTTGAGAGGCCATCGCCCATAACATGCATTCCATACAGGAACAGTGCAAGCCCTCCAATCATACTTAACACGCTAAAAAAATCCATGATTTTCTCCTTTAGTATCTTTTTGATTTTTACATTGTCTTTTCTATTATAAAAAATCTATGTTAAATTCAGCAAAAGGCTATGTTAAATCTATGTAAAATCTTCATACATTAAAAGCTCTTAATCTGGTCTTCTGTATCATCTGTATTTTTTTCAATTTTTCTGATTTCCACATAATATCCTGCAGTATCGCTGATTTTCACTTTAACTCTGTCACCCACCTTGTGCCCTAATACTGCTTTTCCAAGTGGGGATTCGATACTGATTTTGTTGTCCAGGGAATTTCCCCTGATGGAAGTTACCAGCTTATAGGTCTCTGTCTCATCTTCATCCTCGAAATAGATTTCTACTACATTGTTCATTCCTACTTCGTCTGCTCTGGAATCATCGGATACAATCTCTGCTGTTTTCAGCATCCGCTCCAGATAATTGATACGGCTCTCATTTTTATTCTTGTCCCTTTTTGCTGCATAATATTCAAAGTTTTCACTTAAATCCCCCTGTGCCCTGGCTTCTTTTACGGCTTCGATGGCTTCCTTTCTTACCGTAAGCTTCCGGTATTCAATCTCTGCCTCGATTTTTTCTACATCACTTTTTGTAAGACGCTCTCTCATGCTTCATCCTCTTTTCTTCTTATTTTTCCTCAATCAAAAAGCCTCCCTTTTGTCCTGAGAAAAATCCTACTCTCAGTATATGACAAAAAGAAGGCAAATACCAGATTCATTCTGTAAATTTTATATTTCTTGGAAGTACCGGACTGTTTTTGTGAAATTGCAGAAACTCTCCCAGCAATCCACTGCCCAACATAGATACAACCATACTGGAATAAGATTCTCCAAATAAAAATACCGGAACACATACCTGGCTGGTCTGGCCAAATCCCAAAACACAGAATACGGAATGGCTGAACAATACACAAAAAGCCAACAAAATCCCCAGGCAGTTTACGTAAGCAAATTCATTAGTGATTTTCCTCAGGTCATGCAGCATCCATGCCAGAATAGAAAATATGAAAACAGTCCAGATAACTGTTCCTATCCATCCATTCTTTCCAAAAATATCGTAGAGGATGCCTGGGATATCCTTCTGCTTCAGATAAGCAGCCACAGAAGAAACATACTGTTTTTCTATTAGGCCTTTTCCCAACATCAAAGCCCCTGCCACAAGCATGATTCCCGGTAAAAGCCAGATTTTAAAATACTGTCCTTTTCCATCACAGGGATACCAGTGCCTGCACAAGCCTGTTGTCAAAATACAGGCATATGCACACGCATAAAATAATACAAAATAGTAGGATCCTGTGATACTGCTTATGAGCACTGCAATGCCTGCCATCAAAATCAGCCTGTTAAACTTCTTCTTCCCCTGATTTCTTCCGGAAAATACCAGATAGGAATATCCATGAAGTGCTGCTGCAAGGGAATACAACATCAGAAGTGACAAATCTCCTAAAAAATCCCTTGGAACAGCAATCCCTAAAATGCTACCTATCACCATACAAACAAACCAATCTGTTTTCCACTCATTTTTGCTGTAGGATTCATAAGTTCTCCTGACTCTGACGAGCAGCACAAGGGGGATCATGAAATATATTATTATTCTGCTTACATCAAGGATTCTGGCATCCCCGTAGGTTCCCATAGACCAAGCAATATACCGCAGAAGTCCTCCTATGAACCAGATAAGAAGAAATATACCCAGAAGCTTTTTATCCAGCTTAGGCTGATGTACCAGGTCCAGCTGGACTCCTGTTTCTACCGGGTCTCCCATATCCTCCACAGCCTTTTCCATGGCCTTTTCCACCGGATATCCCAGACTGCGGTACGCTTCTGCCTGATCCTCTATATGGCAGCCAAGCTCCTCTGCCAGTTCTTCCTGCATCTGTTTCTGGCGAATCTGCTCTTTTACAATTTCAAGATATTCCGACTGCGTCATAGGCAGCACCCCCTAACACACGCTGTACTGCATTTCTATAAGTTTCCCATTCACGTTTCTTGCTATCCAGATGCTTCATTCCTACTTTTGTAATCTGGTAATATTTCCGTCTCTTCCCGTCTACCTCTTTCTCATAAGACTCCAGCATCTTCTTCTGTTCCATACTGTGCAGTAAGGGATACAGGGTACCAGCCTTTAACTCAAAGACATTTTGAGAACGATTCTGCAGCGTCTCAATCATTTCATAACCGTACATAGGCCGTTCTGACAACAGTTGCAAAAGAAGTAAGGTGGTACTTCCAGAAACCAGACTCTTGTCTACTTTTTGCGTGATCATATACGTTCCTCCTTTTCTATATAGATAATCTATATATATTTCTTATCTATATAGTAGCACTGGAATGTTCTCCTGTCAATCTATAAACAAAAATCTTCCCTTTATCTTCTGAGCATTTCTGCCCTCGTTACAAGACAAAAAGAAGACAAATTTTGTTTTCTGCGTGAATCGGGTAAAAAACTGATATTTTTTACTTTTCTGCCCACAGCGTGGGCAAAAATTTAAGTATTTCTTTGATATTGCCCACTATTTTAGAATTTGAGGGGCTTTTGTGGGCAAAACATCTTCTGTTTCGTTCTTTTCTGCCCACAATGTGGGCAGAAACTTGACTATTTCTTTAATATTGCCCACTGTTATGAAAACTATCTCTGATTTTTCCAGTAACAGCTTACTCTCATAAGTAAAAACAACAGCAAACCTCCCCAATATAGATAGTTTCTGACCGAAGGTTCCCTTGTTATCAGAGCAAACACCACAATGCCTACCACCAGCAGCCAGAAGATCAAATTCAGATATTTCCCCAGCCAAGCATAGGATCCAAGTATGGCTCTCCAAAATCCAACAGACTGCATCCCTCCTGAAAGAGCCTCTGCACTTTCCAGCATACCATCCAAAAGCTCTTCTGCTTTTGAAAACTTCTTTCCCTTCTTTTCCTCCTGTGCAATATAATCCAAATATTGTTCTGGTTCTATATCAAGAGGTGATTCTTCTTTTTCTAAAATCCGGCATAGCTCCAGAGCACCTTCCATCTCTCTGATTTTATTGAAAAGCTCCTGCTCCTGATTCTTCAGCACTACTTTTGCATCTGTTTTTCCTTTCAGCATGGCAGCAATCTGTTCCACAGATAAATCCATTTTCCGAAATATAATGATTTTCTTTAACCGCAAAATATCTTCTTCTGTATAATTGCGATACTTACTTTCCTGATCTCTGGCAGGTTCCAAAAGACCTTTTTTCTCATAAAACCGGATATTGCTGATAGAAAGTCCTGTTTCTTTTGCCGCTTCTCCTATTTTCATAATGCTGACCTCCCTTTTTTCCAGACTATACACCCTGAACTTAGGTGAGAGTCAAGGGTTTTCCTCATTATTTCAAAGTTTTTCTCCCTAATCTCACATCTTCCATGAGATCCGACAATTCTTCCGGTAAATGGTCGAAGAGATAGGTACCGCTTTTTTTCTGTTTCTCAATATAATCCTCCCGGATTTCCTCTTTCATCCTCTGAATTTCCTCCCGCAGATTTCTGCCAGAAAGCCGGTCAGCGCCCTGCCCCAGAATGATTACCTGCTCCAAAGCATCTGAAGTCGCCACTGTGACATGGTATTTTTTTCCGATTTCATGTACTGTTTTCTCAATGTACTGATCCGCAGTCTCTGCCTCTTTTGTATATACCACATGAATGTTATGGTATTTCTGTACAGAGCCCTGCCCGCCCTCAACTTTATATGCATCAAACACCAGAATCAGTGTACATTTTTTATACCCCTGATAATCGCAGAGAATATCCATCAGCTTATTTCTTGCTCCTTCAATATTTACTTTTGCCAATTCATTCAAATCTTCCCAGGCAAAAATAATATTATATCCATCCACCAGCAGGTATTCCTTTTCCGGCTCTTTTGGTTTGGACTTTCTTGGAGAAGCCGGAGCAGTCACTGTCCTGGATGCCTTTTGAAAAGCATTTCGCTCCCGCCTGATGGGACCATAAGTCCTTGTAAAAATCTCTTCCAGTTCTTCCTGATCCAGACGGATTTCATCGAAACTTTTATAAGGCTGTGCTGGCTGCGTCTTCATAATTGTTTCCTGATCTGTCTCTTCCAATCCAAGTTCTGTCTGAATATGAGCATAGGTGTCCACTTCATCCCAATTCACCACAAATCCTGCTCCGTGTGCACAAAATACCGAACCTGTGGGGTTCTCCATATCTGCATCCGGTTCATATCCTGCTGCTTCTATGACTTCCTCTGCATTGTGACACGGCTGGTAACCCTTTAAAGTACAGGAAAGTCTTCCTCTTCCCCTGGTGTATGCTGTCACTTCGCTCTGATACCCACCCATGTTCACAACAGGAGCAACGCCAGTGAGCACAGACATTTCTCCTTCTATTTCCGGTTCCTGGAAGGTTCCGTACATTTTCTGGATGTCCGTCATAGCTCTGCCTACCATATCCGACGGCACTTCCAGGCGGTATTCATAAACCGGTTCCAAAAGTACGCTTCTGGCTTTCCGAAGTCCCTGACGAACAGCACGGTATGTAGCCTGGCGGAAATCACCGCCTTCGGTGTGTTTTAAGTGAGCTTTTCCTGCTACCAGGGTAATCTTCATATCTGTGATATCCGAACCAGTAAGCACCCCTTTGTGTGCTTTTTCTTCTAAATGGGTAAGAATCAGCCTCTGCCAGTTCTTGTCCAGCATATCTTCACTGCAGGAAACAGCAAATTCCAGTCCGCTTCCAGGCTCCCCTGGCTCCAGCAGCAAATGTACCTCCGCATAATGGCGGAGAGGCTCAAAATGCCCGGTTCCTTCCACCGGCTCTTCAATGGTTTCTTTATAGACAATGTTTCCTGAACCGAATTCCACAGAGATTCCAAAGCGTTCCTGAATCATATTTTTTAAAATTTCAATCTGTACTTCTCCCATAACCTGGGCGTGAATCTCATTTAACTGAGGATTCCAGACAATATGCAGCTCCGGTTCTTCCTCTTCCAACTGGCGTAATTTCAAAAACATCTGGTGTACATCGCATTCCTCTGGAAGCTGAATCTCATAGTTCAAAACAGGAATCAAAAGCGGCTCCCCTGATGTCTGCTCGATTCCAAGCCCTTGTCCTGCATGAGTTCTGGTAAGACCTGTAACTGCGCACACAGCCCCTGCTGGTACTTCCTTCACAGCCTCGAACCCTGCTCCTGAATAAATGCGGATCTGGTCAGCCTTTTCTTCCCAATCCTCTCCTGACAGCACCTGTTTTACTTTCAGACTTCCCCCTGTAATCTTCATATGGGTGAGGCGGCTTCCCTTTTCATCCCTGGAAATCTTATAAATTTTTGCTCCAAAAGTATCCGGATAATCTGGAACCTTCGTATAAGTTTCCAAGCCCTCTAGAAACTCCTGGATTCCCTGAGATTTCAGTGCAGAACCAAAATAACAGGGAAATACTTTTCTCCTGGCTATGAGTTCTCTTATCTGTTTTTCGGAAATTTCTCCCTCCTCCAGATAGGTTTCCAACACTGTTTCATCACACATTGCCAGATTTTCCATGAATTCTTCCTGTGGCTGTGAAGCTGTAAAATCAATACATTTTTCGTCTAATCTGCCCTGAAGTTCTTTCAGTATTTCTGCCGAATTGGCTCCATCTTGATCCATTTTATTAATAAAAAGAAACACCGGAATCTTGTACTGACGCAAAAGACGCCACAGGGTTTCCACATGCCCCTGTACCCCGTCTGTTCCTCCGATGATTAAAACTGCATAATCAAGAATCTGCAGCGTTCTCTCCATTTCTGCGGAAAAATCCACATGCCCTGGAGTATCCAGAAGTACAACCTCTCTGTCTCCCAGAGTAAATCCTGCCTGCTTGGAAAAAATGGTGATTCCCCTGGCACGCTCCAATTCATAGGTATCCAAAAAAGCATTTTGATGATCCACCCGCCCCATCTTGCGGATGGCACCTGTATGATAAAGCAGACTCTCTGCCAGCGTTGTTTTTCCTGCGTCTACATGAGCCAGAAGGCCGATGCATATATGTTGTTTTTCTTTATTTTCAGACGTATTTCCCATGAAAATACCCCTTTCTACGAATTTATAATACAAAGATTATCATATCATAGAAAGGGGCATAAGTCGATTGTTGACATGATGGTTAATTTGTAATTTACTTCTCACCGCAATTCTGCCAGAATTCAATTTGATATTATCTCAAAAACCCCGTATAATAAAAAACAGACGCTATTTTCCGCATAGAAAATCTGGATCGCTATGATGACAGAGATGTTATCATTACCAACCTTCTGGAAACCTATGACCGCTTAATTGCCTTTGGTCAAAAACATCTCAGCGACCCATTTGTCCAGGAAGGGATTCATAGTGTTAGTGCCCGGGACAAAATCCTGCGGGAGATTTTCTCAAACAGCCTGGCTCACAGAGATTACTCCAGTGGATATGTTGCTAAATTTGTCATTGAACGCAACCGACTTTTTACAGAAAATGCAAACCGCTCTCATGGTCATGGAACACTGCATTTATCTGCCTTTGAGCCTTATGCTAAAAACCCTCCCATCTCAAAAGTATTCCGGGAAATTGGCCTGGCTGATGAACTGGGTTCTGGTATGCGGAATACTTATAAATATACACAACTCTATTCCGGCGGAATGCCCGAATTTATAGAAGATGATGTGTTCCGTACCATTATTCCGCTGACTTCAGTTGCTGCGGAAAAGATAGGTCCTTGTGAAAAGACCCAAGTTAAGACCCAAGTTACCATTTACGATGAAATCCTTGCATTTTGTTTAGAACCTCATTCAAAAGCAGAAATCGCAAAACATTGCGGATATAAAAATACAAAAAACTTCACTCTGAAATATATACGTCCTTTGCTTGATAACCAAACTCTAAAAATGACAATCCAAGATAAGCCTAACAGTAGAAACCAAAAGTATATTACCAATACGCCAATCTAAAATGAATATAAAACAGAACTGCTGCATGAAACAGCATTCAGGAATATTTATACATTTTCGATATGCATTTAGTGCAGCAGCTCTGTTTCATTGTGTCACAGTAAAAAAAATAGCATCCGACTATTCTAACAGTCAGATGCTATCTAAAATCATTTACATTTTTTAATCTGCAAGAAGCAAAAACCACTCTGAACTTGCTTCCTGTTCTGATACCTGTACTAGCCATGCCCCATTCTCTATACTATCATCTAGTACTCCAAGAAAAAGACCACTCCAGCGATTCTGGACCTTATATGTTCCAGTACCTGTTTCTACGATTTCCCACTGCTGATTCCAGCCTTCATTATAATCATTCTGAATTATTTCACCATTTTCTTCCGTTGAAAAAGCCTTTACATCAAGTACTTTGCCACTATTATTATTGGTAATTTTATAATAATCTCCTTCTAATTTTTCAAATGTCCACTTTTGACTGTTCCATTCTTCATACTCATATTGTTCTACATGTGCGTCATTTGCAGCACTCCCTCCTGCTACATTTGCAGCCTTTTGACTATTTATATTCATAAGTTCATATGAGCAATTTGCATTGAGATAATCCGGTTCAGTCAAGAAAGCATTTAATGCATCTGTAAAGTGTAATTTCTTATCACCCACATTTTCTGTAGCACCTAAAGTATAACCATCCGGCAAAATAGTAGAATTAGCTTCCGGCTCCCAATAAAACACACCTATACCATTGTTATTGGGAACAACTTCTAACGCATTAATTTCTTTTCTTAATAATTCATACGTTTCCGTTGGATTACTTTCAAGTTCTCCAGTCTCGCAAATCATTACTTCTTTACCATACTGTGACGCCATCTGACAAAGATTATAAGTTACATTTTCTATACAATCTCCATCGTAGGAGGATGTCCAATACGGATAATATGACATTCCAATTACATCTGTTTTTCCTCCACATTTTGTAATAAAATTCTCAAAGAACCATGCAAAATGTGCAATTCCACTTCCATGTGTTAAATGTGTTACAACTTTTGTATTTGGACTAACTGATTTCACTGCATCATAACCACTGTTCAAGTAATTTGTAAGTTGCGTAAAATCATTTGTCTGATTACTTCCTGATGGATACAACATTCCATAACTGACCTCATTTCCAACCTGTACCCATTCCGGATAAACCCCCTCTTCTGCAAGCTGCTCCATAATATATGCAGTATAATCATATACATATTGTTCCAACTCACTTTCAGAAGCTCCTTCCCATTCTGATGGTACATCTTGAATAAGTGGATACTCCCTGTGCTTCTAGCTGCGACAAAAAGCCTATATCTGCACCATATATCATTTCTTCTGATGATTCACTTGCAGCCTGTACATTGATAACAGGTATCATTGTAAATACGTTGGCACCAAGGCAAAGCATGAGCATCAATGCCACATAAACTTTTTTTCTATCTTTTCTCACTCTTTCTCCCTCCTATCTGAATTTCCATTTCTTCACATCCTTCTGCATAAAAATGGATATATACATCTTCTTCCTTTTTAGGATCCTTCTTTCTCACTGCTAACATTGCATATCCATCATATGTTGTTACCCAGTCAGAAAAATAGTCCTCTTCGCTGGCAGGCTCTGCTGTACCAAATCCTTCCAATTCCCCATTTCCTTCTATCTGAACATATATTTTCTTTACTTCCTGCATATTTAACTGTCCATTTTCATCTATCAGATATACTTTTACATATGCAAGGCTTTGTTCATTTTCTGTAACTTGTTCGGCACCTAACTTCTTCACCTCTCCTGCTGTTGCAATCTGATATTCTCCAATCACTTCTCCACAACGGTAGGCTACTGCCCGAAGGACTCCCTGCTCGTATGGAACTTCATATTCTGCTGTAAAGTGGTTCTTCTTTCCTGCTACCTTTTTTCCTAAAGATTTTCCGTTTAAGAAAAGTTCTACTTCATCCCCCGATGAATATACGTCCACCAGTGCAGTCTGATTTTCATATCCTGTCCATGTCCAACTGCTAATATTATCCTTAAACATCCAGGCTGTTTTGCTTGGTTTTTCACCGATATGCCCCATCCGCTCAACTGCAATATATGGTCTGTCCGTAAGTCCATATACTATCTCTCGAAAGTAGCTAATAGGTCTTCTGTTTCCAATCAAATCAATATCACCAATATATCCAAGGCGTTCTGGATAAACACTTGTGAAATTTTCTTTCCCATCATAATGAAAGATTCCCACGCCGGCTTCTCCTATATAGTCATAGCCCGCCCACGTAAAATCTCCAATAACATGTGAGTTTTCCTCAACCAACATCCAAAGCTTTTCAATATCCGCTGGATATGTCTCCGTACCTAATACTGTTTTCCCCTGATGCAACTCATGTTCTAAAAGATAACGTCCGCTCAGGTAATTAAGTCCAATAATATCACAACTCTGTCCACTTTCTTCAAGTGCCTCGCTTACAAGCGGATGTACAGCAAAGAAATCCCCTTTTTCTCCAGACATAAGACTCATAAAACTGTTTAAGGCATTGCTTCCGCCACCATCTCCGCCACTTTTGGCATCCATATCAAAACGCTCTATAACATCTCGCATAATTACCTTTAGACGTTTACCTGCACAATTCAATCCGTTTAGTGCATTTGTTATATACCTTGTAGAATCCAGTTCATGTACTTTATTACATAAAAACCGATTTATCCAGGAACCCTGTTTTGTTCCTGCCTCCTGAATTTCATTTCCTATCGAATACATAACAACAGACGGGTGATTATAATCTTTTGCTACCATGTGCTCAATCCACTGCCCTGCCTGCTCCTGAAAAATATTAGCATAATCATAAGGATTTTTATGTCTGTTCCACATATCCGTCAGCTCATCCATGACCAACATGCCTAATTGGTCACAGGCTTCTAACATAGTCCTGCTCATTGGGTGATGAGAACTGCGCAAGGCGTTAAATCCCGCCTCTTTTAAGCGTTTACAACGATACCATTCTGCCTCTGGAAATGTCTCAGCACCTATAATTCCATTGTCATGATGAATACAAGCACCTCTGAGCTTTACTGTTTCCCCGTTAATCTGAAATCCCCTGACAGGGTCTAATGTCAAAACACGGATGCCAAAATATTCTGTTGTTACATCACACACCATTTCCCCGTTTTTTATCTTCATCCGACATTCATATAAATTCGGATGCTCTGGACTCCATTTTTCAGGCTTTAACACTGGTATTTGTACTCTGATGGTTTCTATTGTGTTTTGCAGGAAAACCACATGTTGTACTTCTTTCGTTACCGTTTCTCCTCCACGGCAAAACTCAATGATACATTCTGCTTCTGTACCTGTCCCTGTTATATTTTTTATATCGGCACATACTTCTATCACTGCAACCTCATCCTGCACAGATAAGGTGGTAATCCTCATCCTATCTCTTGGCACATACAGTTCTGTTCCGATAAAAAGATTAACATCACGATAAATTCCAGATCCCGTATACCAACGGCTGTTTGGCTGGCAGCTATTATCTACATCAATTTTAATAACATTCTCTTGTCCATATGAAATCCATGGTTTTAAATCTATTATAAATCCCATATAGCCATTACGATTTGTATGTGCCAGGCTTCCGTTTATCCATACTCTCGCCGTTCCATAAATCCCTTCAAATTCCAACGCTACATCCTGCGTTTTCCATTTCTCTGGGGCAAAAAACACTTTCTCATATGTATAAATCCCCCCAGGGTAAAAACCACTCTGTGCTCCTGCCGGACAATCTGCCGTTCTTTTTTCACGAATCATGGCATCGTATGGTAACGTAACTTGTATGGCACTTTTTTCTCCTTGAAAAGCTTTTAATTGAGAATTGCTGTCGGACTTTTCAAACGTCCACTCTTCATTAAACTTAAAACACTGCATCTTTATGCCCTTTCTCTTTCCATATCAATCTTCTGATTTTCTTTTTCCACCTTTAAAAGTGCCAGAAGAATCGTAATTACAACTCCAAGAATAACTGGGAAGGTGATGTATAGATTAAAAATCATATTAACTGCACTATCTGCCTGCACAGCCGCTGTTCCAACATATCCTCCAACTTCCAAAAGCCATCCTACTGCCGCTGTTCCAATTCCACCGCCCACTTTTACTCCAAGTGATGAACAACTGAACATCATACCATCAAGATGCACTCCCTTGGTGCGGAATGTATATCCGCTTATTTCTGCAATTAAAGCATTTAAAGTACCTGAAAGTGTTCCTGCAAACGTTCCCTTAATAAACATAAATAAAAGGATCATAGAAACGTTTTTCTGCAATGCAAAATAAATCAGGAAAATTCCAAATACGTCACTGATCAAATATCCCCAGAAATTAACCTTTTGCATACTACCTACTTTTTTTACTAACATTGGTGTGAAAATAAGGGCGATAATAACTGGGAACATTTTCATCATATTAAACATTCCTAACAATGAGCCGTCGCCCAAAACATTTTCCATAAAATAAATGGCAGAACCTGTTGTAAGATTGCTCATAAAATAATACACAATGTAAATAACAACAATCATCACATAAAACTTGTTACTAAACAAAAGCTTTACTGCCTGAACAAAACCGACTTTATCATCCTGTGTTCCTGCCTCTTTTACTTCTACTTTTTCTTCTGGTAGTTCTTTTACACAAAGACAACTTATTGTATTAACTACAAGTCCTATCACTGCACAGATAATCGCAACCATACGCCATCCAGCGGCGCCACCGCCAAATGCTGCAACTGCGTTTGTTACTGAAAATCCCATAACAATATTGGTTACTACTGCAAACATAAACCGAATGGAACCTAACTGAACTCTCTCATTTTTGTTTCTTGTAATTAATGCCGACAATGCAGAATATGCAATTCCGTTTGCCGTATAAAATATCGCATTCAAAGCAGTATAGAACACAAAGAAATACGCATACTGTGCCGTTTCACTGAGTCCTCCTGGAATCGAGAATAACAAAATCAAACATAGCGAAACTCCTAATTGGGCATATAACATCCATGGTCTGGCTTTTCCTAGTTTTGATTTTGTGTGATCAATCATAGTACCAAAAATGACATCGGAAATGCCATCCAATACCTTTGATAAAAGCATCAATGTTCCAATAATTCCTGTGCTAAGTCCCATGGTATCTGAGAGATACAGCAGTACAAAGCTAGACACCAGACCATAACTGGTATTTGATGCCAAATCGCCTGCACCATATGCTACTTTTTGATACCATTTCAAGTATTTTGTTTCTGTTCCTTTCATTGCTATATAACCTCCTCTTTCTTGTTGTACTAATTTTAATGAATTTTTTTCCACATTGGAATGACAAATATGTTATAATAAGGAAAAAATAATTATCATATTCGTGGATTATATGAGGAGGTATGATATGAGCAAACATGCTAGCTACATTGTGAGCAATATTATTGAACAAGAAAATTCAGGGAGTGAAATAAACTCATACCTTAGGATACTAGCTCCTATACAGTTTACTTTGGAATCATGCAGTGGTGCTTCTCAAACTGATTTTATAAACGTTCTTATGGTTTCTCCGCTCGGAAACAATTTTTATCATTTTCAGAACGATACCGAAATTATGCAGTTTAACACAAGAGCACCGCACCTTCATGATTTCTATGAACTGTTAATTGTTTTGGATGGAGAAATTCATCAACAAATTGAACAGTCTGATTTTAATATTCACTGTGGCAGTTGCTGTCTGATGAACAGAAACATCGTTCACAAAGAAACGTTTCATTCCAATGCGAACCTTCTTTGTATTGGAATATCAAAGGAATTAGTTAAACACTTGACAGAAGATGAACAAAAGTTATATTTTCCTGACTTTGAACAGCCGAGAACAAATCCCATTCTTAATTTTCTGATTGACAATTTGGAAAATCCAGACACAAAGGAATACCTCGATTTTCTCCCCACAATCAATAATAAGGACTGGTATCGTGTCCTCCACACTCTTACAGATAATATTCTACGTGCAATTATGTTCCCAAAATTAGGTTCTACCTATGTCATTAAAGGTATGCTTTTAGAATTATTTGGTTATCTCTCTGATTCTGAACATTTCCATTTCACACCTGTTCATGTGGAAGCTAATAATGATTTTCTACTTTTTTCTCATATCAGCCATTTATTAGAAGATACAAATGGACGAATTACACGCTCTGAATTAGCACGAATCTTGCATTATAGTGGTAATTATATCAACAGCATTGTAAAAAAATATACGAACCTTTGTCTGTTTGATTATGGGCAGACTTTTTGTATGAAAAAAGCCGCCTATTTATTGCGTAATACAGACGACTCTATTTGGGAAATCATGGAAAAATTACAGTTTACAAACACTACACATTTTTACAAGTGTTTTAAAAAACAATATCACATGACGCCTCGAGAATATCGATTGTCAAATACCTCTATAACACAGTTATAGAATTTCTAGCTACTGTGTTTCACGTGCAGCAGCTCTGTTTCATTCACTTAAAAAACTCTTTCTTATGCCTCCTGTAATACCAAAATCCTACTAGATCTGCCAATGCCCATCCAATAGGTACAGACCACCAGATTCCCGTCACTCCAATGGCATCTATGGAAGAAAGTACATAAGCCAGTACCACTCTTGTACCAAGTGAAATCACAGTAAGTACCACAGACATGCCAGGCAGTTTCACTGCCCGGTAAAACCCATACAACAAGAATAAACAGCCAATGCCGCAATAAAAAGCACCTTCAATCCGCAGATATTCCACGCCTGCTGCAAGAATCGCTGTCTCCTTGGGCTGTACGAAAATCATCATCAATGGTTTCGCAAACACAAACACGCCAATAGAAATCACAATACAGAATGCCATAGCCATAAGCACTGCCTTTTTGATTCCTTCTCGAATGCGGGCTTCTTTTCTTGCACCAAAGTTCTGAGCCACAAAGGTAGAAAATGCATTTCCAAAATCCTGTACCGGCATATAGGCAAAAGAATCAATTTTCACAGCTGCTGCAAAAGCCGCCATAATCACAGTTCCAAAGCTGTTTACCAGCCCTTGTACCATGAGAATTCCCAGGTTCATCACAGACTGCTGCAGGGAAGTCAAGAAGGAAAACTGGGCGATTTCTTTTACCAGTGAAAACTCTGGATGAAGATATTTTGCCTTTACCCCAAACTGCGGCATCTTCCAATAGGTATAGACTGTAATGCCGATTCCGGAAACATACTGGGAAATTACTGTAGCAATGGCAGCACCTCTGACACCCCACTGAAGTCCCAGTACAAACCACAGATCCAGCACAATATTTAAAATCGCACAGGCTGCCAGGAAGAACAGAGGAACCACAGAATTTCCCACAGCTCTTAGCACAGAGGCAAAAAAGTTATACAAAAAGATGGCCAGAATCCCAAGAAAAATCACCCACAAATACTCCCGCATCATTGGATAAATTTCCTCCGGAACCTGGAGAAGAGCCATGATTGGGTCAAGAAACAAAAACACTGCCACATTGACCACCACTGCAGTAATTCCTATTAATAAAAAAGATGCCCCAATACTTTTTTCCAACTGCTCCTGGCATTTTTCTCCATAACGGATGGAAAAAACGGCACCGCTTCCCATACAAAGTCCAAGAAAAATGGAGGTAAGAAATGTCATCAAGGTATAAGATGCTCCCACCGCTGCCAGAGCACCGGAACCTAAAAATCTGCCAACAATCAAGGTATCTGCAATATTATAAAGCTGCTGCAGCAGATTCCCGGCAATCATAGGCAGAGAAAATAATAAAATTGTTTTTGTGACCGCCCCTTCTGTAAGATTCTTTTGCATAATTTACTCCCTGTTTCCTATAAATTTGTGTTTATTTTATCGCACCAAGCCCTGCGTAAACTCCAAGTAAAATCAACAGCATCCCCACATTTCCCAAGGTAAAATACAAGAAATACCTGCCCTTTAGCACAGGATATTGCCTTACTATCTGTTTGTAAGAAATCAAGCTTGCCATAGATGCAATCAGGGTTCCAAGACCGCCCAGATTGGTTCCGATGACCAGACTTTCCCATTTATCCGTAAAGCCAGATAAAAGTAATGCCGCCGGAACGTTACTGATAACCTGACTGGACACTACCCCTGCCAATGTTTCATGTCCTGTAAGAATCCCGGCAAAAAAATCACGAAATGCAGGCACTCTTCCCAAGTTGCCAATAAAAATAAAGAATGCCACAAAGGTTCCTAAAAGGGCATAATCAATACAGCATAAAATTTTCCGGTCTGCCACAAGTAAAAAGACCAGTACCAGAAAAAACAGTGCCATGGGAGGCAATATTTTGGAAACACTGGCAAGGCAGCAAAGAAACATCACAACATAGCTGACAAAATAAAATTTCCGCTTTTTTCCCCACACAGCATTGCTTTTTTGATGTCTGTATTCCACCTTTTCTTTTTTCTGAAACAGAACTGCAAGCCCTATGCATATTCCCGTCACAAGGGTGTATGGAAGCATCCAGAGAAGGAAATCCCCCACTGCTGCACCAGACTGGCTATACAGATACAGGTTCTGTGGATTTCCAATAGGCGTAAGGCTGCTTCCCATGTTTGCTGCAATGGTCTGCAGCACTACCAGCGGTATGACAAACCGTTCCTTTTTGCACATTTGCAGTACAATCATCCCAAACGGCACAAAGGTAATCAATGCCACATCATTAGTAATCAACATACTAAAGAAAAAGGGCAGAAAACATAAAATCAGAAGAAGACTTCTGGTATTTTTCACTGCTCCCAACAGAAAATTACCTATCTTTTGAAAAATGCCAAGCCTCTGAAATCCAGCCATGGCAGCCATAAGACAGAACAAAAGCATTAAGGTATTCCAGTCAATATACCCAAAATAGTTCTTGTCCACTGGCTGCCAGAAAACAGACAGGACTGCAAGCCCTATGGCAATACATAAAACCGCCTCTTTTTTCATAAAATCTCTTACTTTTTCTACCCCTTTTTCCATGTATTTCATACTCCTTCATATTCCATATCAAATTACCGTCTCTATTATAAGTGTACTCTTTTTATTTTTCAATTCTAATGTTCTCCGGCTATCTTTTTTTTTGAAACAATGTTAAAATAAGGTATCAATAATCTTGTATGAACAATAACGACAAAATAAGAACTTAAAGGAGACGAGAAAATGTTATTGACAAATTATGTGCGTGCTATTGATTGCTGGAAAGGACGCATTGACAGTACTACAGATTACGATGCTTTCCGCTGGCATCAGTGGGTACAGCCCCTTGATCTGAATGAAGTTACAGAACCAATGAATGGCAGGCTTGGATTTGCTTTCATCGGTTTCTGCAGTGAACAGGGGGTAAAGCGTAACAAAGGACGTGTGGGAACTGCCCTTGCTCCTGATTTTATCCGTGCACAGATGTCCAATTTCCCATGTACTTTTTCACAGGAAGTCAAATTCTATGATGCAGGAAATATTCTCTGCGATGAGATTTCTATGGAAGAAGGTCAGCGCCTTCTGGGACTTGCGGTAGAAAAGATCCTTGACTTAAAACTGTTTCCTATCGTACTGGGCGGCGGTCACGAAACCACATTTGGACACTTCCAGGGACACCTGGCAGACTTGAAGAAAAAAGAAGAGTCCCTGGATATGGGAATTATCAACTTTGATGCACATTTTGACTTGAGACCTTATGACAATGGTCCTTCCTCTGGCTCTATGTTCCGCCAGATTGCTGATATTTATAAAAAAGAAGATGCTGTTTACCACTATCTTCCTCTTGGTATCCAGGAACACAGCAATACCGTCAGTCTCTTCAAATATGCGAAGGAAATCGGTGCTGACTATATTCTTGCAAAGGAAATACAGAACTCCAATTACTCTGTGATTCTGGAAAAAATTGATACCTTCCTTTATGAATGTGACTCTGCTTATATCACCATCTGTACGGACGTATTTTCCTCTGCTTTTGCACCAGGTGTCAGTGCTACCCAGTCTCTTGGGCTTGACCCGGAAGTGGTTCTTCCACTGATCAAACATATCCTGCGGACAAGGCAAGTAAGAGGCTTTGATATCTGCGAAATATCACCAAGATTTGACCAGGATAACACCACGGCAAACCTTGGTGCTGTGCTGATTTTTGCTGTGGTAAATACCATGTGCAAGCTGAATAATCTGGCTATTGATGTGCTGAAATAAAGATAAAAATATCTGGGCAGGGAGGTTTTCGTTTCACCTCTCTGCCCAGATTTTTTATACATCAAACCGGTTATATTTTTCGTAACAGTCCAGGCAAAACAGCTTGCCTCCCTGTAACCGGAGCATTGGCTCTGCCGTTATCTCCCCACAGCAGCCACACGGCTCTGAGCGGAAAATTCTGGCAGGCTCCGGCAAGGAAATCGTGGTTTCCTTTACTGTAAAAAGCTCTTCCGGTTTATGGCTCTGGAAATAAGTAAAGGATTCTTCCCTGCTCATTCCTTCCGGTTTTGGATTCAGTACAAGACGTACCGATTGTCCTGTTTTTCTGTTATAGAAAGAAAACGCCTGTTTTCCTCTCATGTGGAACAATAAATTCCCTTTTCCCACACTACATCCTAAGATAACCTGAATGGCGTCAATGCCACAGGCATCATTTTCAGCAATACATACCAGTTCCTCATCTCCTGAAAGACATCCGTTTTCATCTGGTTTTAACCCTAATAACTCTATGGCATATAGAGCTGCCTGAAATCCAATGGTAAGTCCTCCGCATTCATGTCCATGAAATGCAACACATTTTTTCCATAATTTTTTTCCATAATTATTTTCCACCTTTCTTATACATCTGTCACCTTAGAATCCACCAGAACCAGCTTCTGTTCTCCCACAGAAACCACTTCTCCGTGAATGCCATAAACATCCCAGATTGCCTTTCTGTTTAACACATCTGCTGTACCGAAATCATATACCTGCCCATCCTGCATCAATAAAAACCGGTCACAGAACCGCAGTGCCAAATTCAGATCATGGATAACAACAATGGCAGAAATCTTTGTTTCATGGCAGATATCTCTTACAATCTGCAAAACCTGGTATTGGTTCTGTAAATCCAGACTGCTGGTAGGTTCGTCAAGAAGCAGCAGCTTCGGTTCTTGTGCCAGGGCTCTTGCCAGCATGACTTTCTGGCGTTCTCCACCACTTAGCTGATTCAAAAAACGCCCTCTCATAGAAGAAACCTTCAGCTTGTCCATGGCCTCGTGAACCATCATATGATCCTTCTCTGTGACGCCCCATTTCATGTATGGTTTTCTGCCTAGCATGACCATATCGTGAACCGTCATTTTCACATTCGGCACACTCTGAGCCACAAACGCAATCCGCTTTGCCATTTCTCTGGCAGACAGCTTTAATATCTCCTCGCCATTTAAAGAAATACTTCCCTGGCGTGGTGTTAAAATCTGATTAAAACATTTCAGCATGGTACTTTTCCCGGCTCCGTTATTTCCAAGAATAGCCATGAACTTGCCTTCTTCCAGGCTGAAGGTAATCTCTTTTAAAACTTCCGGGCCTCCCGGATATCCATACTGGAGATTCTCTACTTTTAACATGAGCGGCTTCCTCCTTTGAACAGCAAATATAAGAATAAGGGTGCTCCCAGGAAGGAAGTAATGGCCCCGATAGGCAGAATGATCGGACTGATCAGTGTTCTTGCCGCAAGGTCTCCCAATAGCAGTAGCACAGCTCCGGCCAGCATTGAGCCTGGGATAAGATAAACATGATTATTCCCAACGACCATTCGTACAATATGAGGGGCTACCAGCCCGATAAAACTAATCAGACCAATATATGATACAATAGTAGAAGCTGTGAAACAGCATAAAATCATATTGACGATAATCAGTCTCCGCACATGAATTCCAAGGCTTGTGGCTGTCTCTGTACCACTTAATAATGCATTAAAATCCCATCGGTGAAGCACGAAATATATACCGGAAACAGCCACAACAATCATCATAAATATGATTTCTTTCCAGTCTGTACTTCCCAAATCTCCAAAGGTCCAGAATACCATTGCATTCAATTCTACTTCATCTGCAAAATACTGAAGAAGGGTGGTTGCTCCTGTAAACATAGAACTGATTGCCACACCAGCCAGAACCACAGATTCCGCAGAAATCTGGCAAAATCGTGATAAAGCAAAAATCACAATGGCCACTGTCATACTTCCCACAAACGCACAGACAGGAATCATCAGATTCCCATTTGCAGAGCTTCCTGCTCCGAGAATAATAATGGCAAAAGCTGCACCAAATCCAGCACCCTGAGATACGCCCAGAGTGCTGGAGGATGCCAGTGGATTATTCAAAATAGCCTGCAAGATACATCCGGTAACCCCAAGACCTGCTCCTGCAATTGCAGCAGTACAAATTCTTGGAAGCCGGACATTTTGTACTACAATGTTGATTTTCTGATCAGATGCTTTTCCAATCATTCCTCTTAATAATTCATTTAAAGGAGTGTCATAAGACCCTGCCCACATAGAGAACAAAATAGTTGCAAGCAAGATAACTGCCAGGCATACCAAAAAAACAACACTTTTTTTCTGGTTTCTTTTATAAGCAGTTTCGTTGCCGCTATTCTCCAATCTGCACCTGTCTGAACTCATAACCATTCTCCTTCAATGTATCATAAAATTTTTCACCCAGAAGTTTTTCGAAGATCTCATCTGCCTTTTCTGCCGGGTCTACATCTGAGAATTTCTCTGGATAAAGCACAGTACCGGCATAGTAGGTATCAGCAAGTGCCATGTCAAGGTTCGTAGCACTGGAACGGAAAGAAATCTGGGAATAAACCTTTCCTTCCTGTACTGCCTTTAACTGCTTATAAAAATCTGGATTTTCCTGATAATGCTGATTGATCAGTTCCATACCGTTAAAATCAACAAAAAGCACTTCCGGATTCCATGCAAGAACCTGTTCTAAGTCAATATTAAATGCACCCTTCTGGTCCGTTTCGTTGGAAAGATTCTTTGCATAAATGGCAGAAAACGGAGCATAATTTGCCTCAGTTCCTTCAAATCCATGTGCTCCTTTGAAACTCACTCCACCTACATAAACCGTCTCTTTTTCTTCCTCTGGAATCTCTTTTGTTCTGCTGTCCAGATCTTTTTTTACATCTTCCAAATAGTTGATTAATTCCTCTGCACGGTCTTCTTTATTATATACTTCTCCCATGATTTTAAAGGTTTCATAGACATTCTCATCCATCATCTGGTCACTTCCTGGAATCACTACTACAGGAATTCCTGTCTTTTTCTGTACATCATCTGCATCGCAGTTTCCAAGAGAAGACATCATGATCACATCTGGATCTGCAGTGATAATCTCTTCGATATAGTGCTCTCCATTATTTCCTACAATGGGTAAATCTTTGAATTTATCATAATTTATATAATTATAAGGTCTTGTAATACTCTGCTTTTGTTCGTAATCTTCCACGCCCACAACCAGGTCTTCTGCCTGCATATAACAAGTATAGCGAAGGCTGGTCACATTGAGGCAGACAATGCTGTCCACTTCTTCTGGAATCTCCACCTCACGATTCATACCGTCCACAATCGTTCTGGTTCCATCATTCTCTTTTTCGCTGTTTTTTGTGCCGCAGGCTGTCATTCCTGTTGCCATACAAACTGCAAGAAGCATTCCTATCATGCGTGTTCTTTTCCCCATAATTCTCTGTCCTCCCGTTATTAATAACAAATGTACCCTTATTTTAACATGTATTCTTGTTTGTACAAGCCTCCCCGGGGGATAGAAATTCACATAAAAAGACACAGCCGAAGCTGTGCCCATTTATAAACAAAATTCTGTCTTGATTCCAAATCCATGATTCAGCGGTCCGCTTCCTTTCCCAAGATCAAGCATATCTGCCAATGCCCCTGAGATATAATCTTTCGCCCGCTGCACCGATTCCTGCACGGAAAATCCTTTTGCCAGATTGGATGCAATGGCACTGGATAAGGTGCATCCCGTACCATGAGTATTCGGATTTTCAATCCGTTTTCCCTGAAACCACTGGTATCTGCCATTGCTGTATAACAAGTCATTGGCATCTTGGATGCTATGTCCTCCTTTGCACAGGACAGCACAACCATAAGAATCACTGATTTTTTTTGCTGCAGTCATCATATCTTCTTCCGTGCAAATCTTCATATCCGCCAATACCTCGGCTTCTGGTATATTGGGTGTCAGAAGATCCGCCAGCGGCAATAACTGTGCTTTCAGAGTTTCTACTGCTTCTTCACGCATCAGGCTCGCACCGCTGGTAGCTACCATGACAGGATCCACCACAATATTTTTTGCCTGATATTCTTTCAGTTTTTCTGCTGTTTTCTTTATTAATATGGGATTCGATACCATACCAATCTTCACTGCGTCCGGATAAATGTCTGTAAAAATCATATCAAGCTGCTTCCCCAGAAATTCTGGTGTCACTTCCATGATATCGGTCACTCCTGTAGTATTCTGTGCAGTCAGTGCGGTAATAGCACTCATGGCATACACGCCATTACAAAGCATGGTTTTGATATCAGCCTGAATCCCTGCACCACCACTAGAATCACTCCCTGCAATTGTTAATGCTGTTTTCATTCTAATTAACCTCCTTATGCCAAAAACGGATATACCAATGATGGTATATCCGCATAAATCTTACGATATATCCCTACGTTGGCATTATCCAAATCAGGTCACGGGTCTAGGCATTCATCCTACTCTCAGCCTGCTTGATACGCAAGCTCCCCTTTTCTTTTTCAGTATACTACGGTTTCAGAAAATTTCAAGTTTTTTCTATTTCACAGCCCATCACATATCCTGTATTGTTTATATTTTCATACTGGATTTCCCTAATTTCTTACTGCAAACCATGCAACATCTGCATAGTCCTTACTTTCCATTCCATAGGAAGAAGCGTACATTCCCATCGTACATCCAACAAAACCACCAGCATATTCTGTGCTGTAAGGTCTTAAATCAATGTCTCCTGCAACCTCTCGGACCTCTTCATTTTGTACAATAGAAATTTTTCCCAGTTGTTCCTCTACCTGAAACAAGATTTCTACCAGTCCTTTTTCAATCGATGTGGTTTTCAATACCTTCTCTTGTCCATCTATGGTTTCTATAACACAGAGTATGCTGTTTTGATTCTGCATTCTGATTTCCGCTCTTAAGAAATTTCTATGATTTTGGAACAATAAAAAGCCAGCTCCACTATGACTATCTTTTGGTATAAATTCCATACCAAGGGATGTGGTGAATGTATAGCTCATTTGCCGTACACCCACATAGGTACTTACTGCTTTTTCACCTACATGATGCTTTCCTGCCTGTAAGCGCAGAAAACCAGGTCTTTCGCTGAGTGAATACATCTCAGGATCCCTTCCGTAGATACTTATCAGTTCCTTTGGCAGTTGGCCTTTATGAAATTCAAAGAACACATCCTCACTGGCTTCTCTTGGGAAACGTACCGCCTCCATTGGAAGTTCTAACTTTTCTTCCAGCTTTCCAATTCCAGGATTAATCACTGGCCATCCATTTTCCCACTGGACTTTTGCCAGAAAGGTTTCCCTTCCCATACTGCTGCATCCCTTACATCTTCTGCACGCCAGCATAACAATATACCAGTTTCCCTGTCCATCATCTACCAGATCCCCATGTCCTGCACAGGTTACCGGGAATTCCAGTCCTAAATGACGATGAGTGAATACCGGATTGCGGGGACATCCCTCAAAAGGTTCCTTTAAACTTCTGGTCCTTGCTACGCAAATACAGTGGTCTTCTGCTGTTCCGCCTTCTGCATGTAATAAATAGTAGTACTCCCCGATTCTATATAAATGTGGTCCTTCTGGCCAGATAGCATTTTGCATGGCACCTTTCCATATAGTTCTGCTTTCCCCAGTCAGAGACATCTTCTCTAAATCCAGTTCCTGGAGCCAAATTTCCCAATCTCCATTATAATGTACTCCGTTACTGTTTGGTCTGGTTCCCACATAATAACAGGTTCCATCCTCATCAAAAAACAGACTGGGGTCAATGCCTTTTGCCTCTTCTCCCAGATAAAATGGATCAGACCACGGACCTTCCGGTGTCTTAGAGGTAACCACAAAGGTACCTCCCTGATCCACATTGGTAGTAATCATATAAAAAGTTCCCTTATGCCACCGAATCACCGGGGCAAAAATACCTCTGGAAATCTCGTCGCCTTCTAATGGCAACTGTTCTGGTCTGTCCAGAATATTTCCCACCTGTTCCCAATGCCCCAAATCTCTGCTGTGAAACAGGGGCACTCCCGGAAAATAGCAAAAACTGGAGTTTACTAAATAATAATCTTCTCCAACCCGACATATAGACGGGTCTGGATAAAAGCCTTTTAAAATTGGATTTTGTATTGTCAACATATTATTCTCCTTTTTCTACTTTATTTTACATAGCCAAATCCAAGAATGGTAAAATTTTTCTGTTCCTCTCCTTTTGCCGGCTGTATGATTATTCTATGTTCCTTTGTCTCTTCTTCATTAAATAGAATTACTGTATTGCAGTGTGTCCAGCCATTTTGCAAAGGATCTACTGTCAATACATGAGTATCATCCACATATATCTGGGCTTTGCCCGCATGAATTTCTCCAGAATCTTTAAACACCAGAAGAAGACTCTTACAGACAATGTCCATGGTAAATGGCATGATTTCTCCATCCGACTTTTCTCCTTTATATTGCCAGTTATGAGGAAACTGCGGCGTAGGAACCATATCACCATCCATTTCTACACATTGCAAATCCTGGTCTATATTATAAAAACTTCCACAACAGATGCTTGCATTTTGAAACAGATTTTTCCGATCCAGAAGGTGAACTTCTTGAAAATCACCACCTAAAACAGGTTTATTCTCCTGCAATATCTTGCTGTCATCTTTCCCTTTTGGACTTTGCTCTACAATTTCAAATAAATTTTCTAAGCATTTTGCCATAATGAAATGTCCAAGATTGGACGGATGAAACATATCGTAAAAAAACTGGTTTCTAGATATCACCCTTCCTTGTTTCTGTGTCATTCCAAACTGGGGAGATACTGCATCTCGGATGCTCACCATAGGCAAATGGTAGTGATATCCAACAGGGCTTAACCTCTCCTGCAAATTCCAGTCATCTGCAAATACAGAAAATAAAAGAACCACTGCTGGATTCCAAGGAAGCTTCAGTGCTTTTCTAACCAGACTCTCGTAACAAACTCCCTTTGTTTCATCTCCTTCATCATTTACAGCAAACTCTATAACAATTAAATCTGGCTGTTCCTGTTGCCTTAATATATCTCTTTCAAACCGTATCATGCCAAGTTCTGAAGGCGTACCTCCTACTCCAGCTTTTAGAAAATGTACATTTTCTCCATTACCAAATCGTTTCCGAAAAGCACAGTAGGTCTTCCATGCATAACATTCTTCATGAATGGGCACTGCACCGGCTCCCTGTGTAATGGAGCCTCCTATAAAAGCCAGTGTAACCTCTTCTCCTCTTTTGGCTTTCTCGATTACTCTCTTCAACCGGAAAGGATTTCCCTTTGACAAAAGGGATCTGGCAATCATAGCATTTGCTTGATCACCCACAAGTTTTGGCGCTTCTTCCTCTTCTTGCTCTGGTATCTGAAAACCGTCTTTTATATAAAGCACAACGCTCACCTTTGCCATTTGCCCCGGTTTTAAAAATCGAAACCAAATCTGTCCTGGTTCCTTGTCATCCTCAGACCACAAAATTGAATCAAGAGAAAGCTTCTGTTCCATGCCGTTTCCCATAAGCTGCATTTTCAAAATTGTTCCGCTGCCATAGATGTCATGCTTTCCATACATCTGAAACGCAAATTCCACTGGCTCTTCCTGATTTTCAGTCTCAACTCTTACCCCTATACTATGTACCAGACAACGGAATCCTGCTGTTGTCTTCAATAAATTTAAAATTTCTTCATCTTGTATATTTCCTACAATCTTAGCACTGCTAATCAGTCTCCCGTCAGATTCATACAAAAACTGAACGCCGCTTCCGTCCTCCTGCGGCATACCAAAAATTTCTTTTTCTCTCATAATGTAAAAACCCGGACGTTTTTTCTCCGGGTCTTTTGGTGCTACAGGTCCTCTCATCTTTTCTCCCCTATTTCCAAATACGATAATTTCCGCTCAATGCCATAAATGCAAACATATACAGGAAATTATCATAATATCTTCTGTCCCCTGTACGCAGTGGCGTATTCCAGAATTTTTCCATACACGCTCTGGAAAATTCCCCCTCTGCGGCAAGAGATGCCTGAGCATTTACTGCAATCACAGCCACTGGATGCAGTGCTTTTTCTTCCAGCCTTGTTCCATCTACGAGGAAAACACCGTCCCAATGTTCCTGCTGCTTTACACAATAAAATTCCTGGAAGGTCTGTGCAATCTCTTTTTGCCATGGGTCTTTTCCAAACCACATACTATCCAGACCAATATTAGCCATAGTACGATAGGCATCGCTATAATACCAGTCATGACGTCCAAATTGTTCTACATGTTCTGTATGCGGTGTTCCATCATATTCACTGTATTCCGGAGACAGCCCTGTGTTTGGATGGCATGCAAGATGAAGATATTCCCTGCTGGCCTGTGCCGCCTGTTTCCAAAAATCCCTGTCTTCTTCATTTGCCCACAAAGCAAATAATTCATAAAAATGAGGAAGATGATAAGATGGATCCGTAAAATCCACTCCAGGAATAAATTTAATCAGTTTTCTCTCCCGATCCCACATAGGTTCTCCCGGATGGCCTTCTTCCCCTTTATGTACGCACTCACTTAAAATATTTCTGGCTTCCTGGCTGTAATGAAAGATTCCTTCTCCATCACCCCAGCGGTTAGAGGCAAAGAACAATGCCATGGCAAAAAATTCTTCTCCATCCGGAGCCGGGCCGTCAGAATTCGGAGTTCCATCTGTGTTGCAAGACCACCTGAAGTAGTAACGTCCCTCACCTTCACTCATCCACATATAGGTTTTCACCCATTTCCAGATGCGGTCAAATTCTTCCTTTTTATCCAACTGCACGCACACCATCATACCATAAGACATTCCCTCTGTACGCACATCATGGTTTCCCGTATCTTCCAGATATCCCATATCATCTCCAGCTTCACGGTAAAATCGTTCCTCTTCTGTTCCGTAAAAAATAGTCTGAAAAGCATCTTCCAGTCTGTTTTTCACTTCTTTCTCCGAATAACCGTATTCGCTCCATAAATTTCTATAAATTCCCGTTTCAAATGCTCCCTGCATCTTCTGCTTCCTCCTCTTAGACATTCCTTTTACCTATAAATGAACTCAGAGAATCCTGCGCTTCCCCCAATTGTTTTAGTAGAATAAAAAAACAAGGCAAATCTACATCCACAAAAATGATCCAATTGAAAGTATAACTTTTTTGTAATTCCGATTTTTTTCCATTCACCAGAAGTTTCATAAAAGAACTCTGCTTCGTCTTTCATCATTTCAAATTCAAGTTTTACTTTTAACCGTACACATTCTGTATCCAATTTTATCTTTTCATACTCTGCTTCTTTACCAGCCATAACCAGATACATACCATCTTCTTCTTTTTTCAAAGCTACAAAGCCAAAGTTCCCTAAAAATGCGCTAAGTCCTGCATAATCGCCAACCTTCATCCTATTTCCATTGACACTGACTTCTGCCTCACACCTTGGGTATCTGGTTCTCTGGGTCAAGGTGTTCACTGCCTCTTCCAGATTCGCACATACTTTTCCAGAATAAATTCGGAATTCTCCTTCTGAAACAGAATAATATCTGGAATCCGGCTGGTGATTAAATTCCCATACCTTCTTCCATGGAATCTTTCCGTTTTTATCAGGAACATACTGAAAATCATCACTTTCAAACAAAGGCTCATATCTGTGGTTTGGTCTGGTACTTCTGGTTTCTATGACTTCCGGTACTTTTCCGCCTTCTCCAAATACAGGAAAGTCCTGTTCCCATTTCACAGGAACTAGCACAGGACTCCGTCCAACAGCGCCTCTGTCCTGAAACAGAATACTATACCAGTCTCCATCAGGAGTATCCACAATTCCTCCCTGAGCAACACCCTGATGACAGTAATTCAAATCATCTGCCAGAACATCTCTACCTGTAAATTCCCCTTCTATGCTGTCTGATACAAAACATGCCTCCCGTCGGAACCAGGTTTCACCGGGAGAATGTATGAGGAACACATAGTATTTCCCATGAATCTTATAAATATGTGCGCCCTCATACCCCAGCTTATATACACCCTGTTCCTTTATAATGATTCTGTCTATCCCATTTTCTTTTGGTCCTTTTAGCTGCTCATCCAGCTCTGTCAGGTGAATCTCTGTATTTCCATACACAATATAGATTCTGCCATCTTCATCAAACAAAAGAGACGGGTCATGATAAAAGCCTTGGATTTCCTGCTTTTCCCAGGGTCCTGAAATGTTCTCTGACTGATACAGATAAGTTTTACCTGTATCATTTGCCACAAAACATAAATAGAATCTATTTTTATGATAGCGTATCGAAGCAGCCCACATTCCCTTTCCATAAATACCAGAATGATTTTGTAAACGCTGCCCTTCTGTTTCATCTAAATAATCATAAACACGTTCCACGATCTCCCAGTTTCTTAAATCATAAGATCTGAGAATAACGCACCCTGGCATAAAATGCATGGTAGTGCTCACCATATAATAGGTATCCTCTACACGAATCACGTCCGGATCCGGAAAATCCATCTGTATAATGGGATGAATACTCATATGTTACTCCTTTACTCCTCCAATAGTCAGACCTGATACAAAATATCTCTGTAAAAATGGGTAGAGACAAATAATAGGAAGCATGGTTAAAATCGTAGCTGCCGCCCGTATAGATGCAGGTGTAACAGCGCCAACCGCATTTTTCATGGCTTCTGCTGAACCTCCCTGGTTTGTAACAGAAGACAATAGCTTCATTAATTCATACTGAAGAGTTGTAAATTCCGGGCTCATTCTGTTATACAGCATGGCATCAAACCAGGAGTTCCACTGTCCTACTGCCACAAACAGAGCAACAGTTGCATAAACTGGTTTACATAACGGTGATATAATTTTCAGGAAAATGGTCGTATACCCTGCTCCATCCAACTGAGCCGATTCTTCCAGACTATCCGGGATTCCATTCATGTAAGTACGGATGACCAGCATATTAAAGGCGCTAATCATTCCAGGAACAATATAAACCATGAAACTGTTTGTTAATCCCAGATTCTTATACAGTAAGAAAATAGGAATCATACCACCATTGACATACATGGTAATAACCCAGAATAAAGAAAGAGATTTTTTAAACAAGAACCTCTTTCTGCTGACAATAAATGCTAGGATTGCATTCGTAAACAGCGCCAGCACCGTTCCCAGAATGGTTCTTAAAACTGTTATATAAGCTCCTGTAATCAAATTATCTTTTTGCAAAACCGTAATATAGTTTTTTAATGTCCACTTTCTTGGGAATAAATAAATTCCTCCCCTGAGAGCATCTGTACCGTCATTAAAAGAAATTGCCAATGTATTAAGTACAGGATACAGCGTTATCACTACAAATGCAATCATAAACATTGTGTTCAGAATCACAAATGCTTTATCTGCTATTGATTTTTTCCGTTTCATTTATCCATTCACCTCTTTCTGTCAGAATAACCGTTCTTCCCCATGTTTCTTAGCAATCTGGTTCGCAATTACAATCAGAATAATACTTACAAAACTCTTGAAAATACCAGCTGCTGTACCAAGGGCATAATTTCCCTGGCTGATACCCCATTTCAGCACATAAATGTCAATGGTTTCAGATACGCTTTGCACCAGGCCATTTCCTAAGAGATACTGGACTTCAAAGCCTGCATTTAATACATTACCTACATTCATAAGAAGTAAAATCATAATCGTTGGCTTAATACCTGGCAGCGTTACATGCTTAATTTTTGCCCAGCGTCCTGCACCATCCATACTGGCAGCTTCATACAAGGACGGGTCAATCGCTGTAATCGCAGACAGATAAATAATGGCATTCCAGCCTGTCTCTTTCCATACATTTGCGAATGCCACAATAGGCCAGAAAAACTTGGGATATGCAAAAAAGTTCAAGGGCTTATCCAGAATATTCAGGCCCATAAGAATCTCATTTATAATTCCAGTTCCTGATAACACATCATGAAGAATACCGGTTACAATAATCCATGACAAAAAATGAGGGAGATAGGAAATGGTCTGTACCACTTTTTTCCCACCTTTGGATTTAACCTCATTTAATAAAATAGCAAATACAATCGCCATTACAAAAGTAGACACCAGGTTAATAATTCCCATAGCCAGCGTATTTCGGATTACCTTCAAAAATGTGGCATCTGAAAACAAAAATTTGAAATTATCCCATCCCACAAAAGCAGAATGGAACAAACCGTCTTTGGGCTTGTAATCCTGGAAAGCCATCACCCATCCCCCAAGAGGCAGATAATAGAAAATAATTCCATAAATTACGATTACTGCTGCCCAAAAGAGCAAGACTTTCTGTCTCTTAATTTCTTTCCATGTGATTTTGGGAGCTGGCTCCGCTACATTTTCTTTTCTTCTACGTTTTGCCGCCGATGTCATATTGTCACTCCTTTTCTTTAAATCAGGCAGATGCCATCCAAAAGGCACCTGCCTGTCTCCTGTTTTCTATCTTTTATTCATACTTTTTATGTGCTTCCATCCTACGTTCCAGTTCCTCCTGCATTTCGTCTAAAAATGCCTGTGGGTTACAACCTTCGTAAACCTTCATATATTCATCCCATGCTTTATCAAAATCTTCTGCCATAACCACTTTAGGAAGATATTCATGTTTAATTTCACCCATCTTGGTCCAGGCCATACCACCTGGTGTACTGGTTGTCATAGTATTACTAAAGGAATACATAGGATACCATGGTCCCGGTGCTTCATTGGTTCCAATCATATCTACATAGGTCTCCGCTCCATATGCCTCGAAGCATTTCTTAACATCATCATTTAAACCGTCAAAGGCTTCCTTAGGCTGATTTTCCGGTTTCATAGCATTTATGCCATCTCTGCTGGTTCCTGAATATTGTGGAAAATAAGAATATGTACAAAGATGAGAAGCTTTATAAGCAGTATCAGACACCTGAAGTCTCATTTCATCTGTGCGGTAATATTCTCCATTTTCATCTACTTCATAGTCTACGCCTTCCACACCCCAGTTACGTAAATCATGAACTTCCTGTCCCAGCAAATCATTGATAAACTGAAGTGCACCTTCCACGTCATCACAACTTACAGTAATTCCTAAACCATTGCTGACATTAAAAACAGCTCCTGAATTATGCCACTGATTCTGGATTCCTTCTTCAATGGTAATAGGCAATGGAACATAATCACATCCCTGTTCATGTAATCCCTGCTGTTTCAGGGAATCATTTACGGAATAAGCAAAATTCCACCACTGGTCAATCATTCCCAGTACACGTCCTGTAGATAATTTTGCAATATATTCATCATAGGTCTGAGTAAAAGATTCAGGGTCTACAATGCCTTTTTTATACTCTTCATTTAATTTCTGGAAATATTTCACTGCGGTTTCCGATGTATTATAATCCATAACCTGAAGTTTCTCTGTGTCTACCATAACGCTTCCGTCATTGGGATAACCATCCAGGAACATTGGGGCATTTTCCAGACAGAAATATCTCCAGTCATCGCAAAGGATAGTATATGGAATATTTTCTGTTCCATCTTCCATGGTGGGATTTGCTTCCTGATAAGCCTCAAGCAAATCAAAATACTGATCCATGGTTTTTACTTCCGGATATCCTGCCCATTCCAGTACACGCGTCTGAATCCAGAAAGCTTCATCATTATGAACTGTAACTTTTTCCTCTCCATGAACACTTCCAAACTGTGGAATCCAATAAATATGTCCATCCTCTCTACGTAACTTATCCCATTGTTCTTCGGTTAAGTATTCCTTAATATTTGGATAATCATCTATATAATCATCCAGTGGAATCAGTGCACCAGCCTCATACAACTGTGCCGTTCCATCACTTCCATCAATAAAATCAGGATATTCTCCACCAGCAATCATAGTTCCAATGGCTTCCTCTGCTGTCTGTCCGGTAAGCCAGGTTTCCTTACATTTCGCTCCGGTGATTTCTGCAATTTTTTCCTGAATCTCATTATCATCATTGATTTCCGTTCCAGGTACAGCAAAAAATGCTGTAAATTCCTTTACGCCTCCTTCCTCTTTTTCCTTATCCTTTTTCTCTCCCCCACATCCGGCGAGAAGGGATGCTGTTACTGCAGTTGTAAGCCCAAGAGCTAACATCTGTTTTCTTTTCATGTTACCGTTCCTCCTGTATTTTTGATATCTTTATTTTATCAGTTTTACCTGCTCTTTCAACCTGACAAAGAATAGGAAAAGACAGGACAAATTTCAGTCCTTTTCTATCCTGAAAATTTTGTCCTGCCTTTCTCTCTCTTTTTCATCTGCAATTTGCTTTTTTCCTGTAATTGGTAGGGGTACATCCTTTCACCGCTATAAATTTATTAATGAAATAATCCAGGTCTTTATATCCCACCTTATCGGCAATCTGATAAATTTTATCATCTGTATGCAAAAGATATTCTGCTGCCTTTTCAATTCTGTAGTTGTTTAAATATTCTTTAAAGGATATCCCATACTGTTTTCGGAACATCTGCCCTAAATATGCGCTATTTACAAAATACTTTTTGCTGAATTCTTTTAAGGTAATGTTTTCCTGATAATGCTCTCGTATTTCTTTTTCCACACATCCTAAAACTCCGTGAGATGTATTTTTCCTAAGTTCTCCCAAGTATTCTCCATACTCCTGCATAAAACGACAGAAATTCTCCTGCCCTCCTCTTAAAGCGCTGTTTTCAAAAACATTCCTCCGTATATACTGGATAATTTCATCCTGATTCAGACTTTCATCCTCCCCAAGCCCTAAATGCGCCAGATTTACAAGCAAATAATTCATATTCATCTGGGTCATTTCCAAATCTACATTCTGCTGGTTTAACTCCTGGTATACGATTCTTCCCTTTTCCAAAATCTTCTCTGCATTATTTTCTTCCACAGCTTTTAATAGTTCTTCAATACTATTTTTATTAATGATTTTCCCACTTGTTTCTTTTCTTTCTTCTGAATAATATAAAATACTCTTATCCACCTGAAAAACATGAAAACTCCGTGCCAGAATTGCAGTGCGGAAAGATTCTGAAATATCCTCAATAGAACTGACCGCATCTCCTACATAACTTCTCACCTTCACAGGCAAGTCTTCTGCAATAGCTTCCAGAAAGGCCTTCAAATAAGACTCCTCTTCCATTCCCTTCTCTGCTGCAATCCCTACGTCATACAAAAACCCGATATCCAGCCATTCCTTACGTCCTACAATATCCATGAACACCAGATCTTCTTTTTCTGAACCCAGATATTTCCTACAGTTCTGATAAACTACTTTCTGGTAAGTCCGCATATCCTGAAAACCCAGAGAGTCTCCTTTTTCTTCTAACTCCATATGAATATAGCGGATTTTATTGGAAAAAGAAACTTTTTTCTGAATATAATCCAGTGCTTCCGCATCCCCACGTCCCAGCAGCAAAGCCTGCATATATCTGACAAAATAAGCTCTGCCCATTTTCTGTTGTTCCGTTTCCTGCTTCTTTTGCTTTTTATATAAAGCGCTTACTTTTTCCAAAAGGGCAAAGAGCTGCTGCTTCTGAATGGGCTTTAAAATGTAATCTGTACATTTATATTTTATTGCCTGCTGCGCGTAGGAAAAGTCTCCATATCCGCTTAAAATCACAAAAAATGCATCTGAAAGCTCTTCCTCTCTGATTTTTTTCAGAAGTGTGATTCCATCCATCACCGGCATCTTAATATCCGATAAAATTAAATCCACAGGCGTGTCCTGTAAAAATTCCACTGCTTCCTGTCCATTATAGGCAGTTCCTGCAATTTCATAACCGTAGCTTTCCCAGTCTATGAGCATAAAAAGCCCCTGTGCAATATATTGTTCATCTTCAACCAGTAAAACTTTTAGCATTTCTTTTCTGCCTCCTACTATTCTAAAACCTGAACCGGAATTGAAATGGTTACCATGGTTCCCACATGTTCTTCACTTTCCAGTACAAATTTTACCTTTTCCTCTGTATACATTTTTAATCTGAGACAGGCATTTACCATACCTACGCTCCCCTTCTGCTTTAACATTTCAATACTTGCATGTTCCATTTTTTCTCTGAGAATAGAAAGATATGCTTCCGGCATTCCGCTTCCTGTGTCCTCTATTTCCATGTACAACTCATCTTGTTTCTGATAGACTCTTACAAAAATCCAGCATTGTGCCGCCTTATCCTCTATGCCATGTACACAGGCATTTTCTACAAAAGTTACCAAAGAAAGTTTCGGAATTTTATAGGCTTCACACCCTTCTTCCACCTCTATGGTATAAGACAGACGATTCCCAAATCTGTATTTCTGCAATTTCAGATAAGCTTCCACAAATTTCTGTTCTTCCTGAATGGGCAATAAGTCTGTTCCCCACTCTACATACTGGCGTTCCATAATAGAGAGTTGTTCTATCATTTCCGCGGTCTCATACTCCTTCTTTAAAACACTTCTCATTCTTATATTTTCCAGAACGTTAAACAAAAAGTGAGGATTAATCTGCCCATGCAAAGCCAGAAGTTCTGCTTTTTGTCTTGCGATATTAATCTCCTGCTGTTTCAGGCGACTTTTATATACGGTTTCAATCAGGTCATTATTTTCCTGTACCATGTTGTTATAATTTCTCATGAGAACCGCAATTTCATCCGTCCCCTGAATGCCTTGAATTTCCTCCAGTTTTCCCTGTCCTCTGTAATTAATAGTTCTATTCAAAATCTCCAATCTTTCGGTAAAGGTTCTACGCAGCGCCTGCATAAACACATATGGTATCAAAATATTAAACAGAATCAACAATACAACTGCCAGCCAATGCTGTAAAATTCCCTGAAAAAAATTATCCTTTTTTGGAATTGCATAGATATCTAGATCTTGTCCAAACAAATGAAAAGATTCTATATATTCTCCTTTTTTTCTGTTTACACCTATAATTTTTTCAAAATCCTGTTGTGGATTCAGTTTACGGCTGTTAGAAAAGATAATTTTTTCATCCTTACATACATAGACCCTATCTTCATAGTTAGCCATAATCAGATTTTGATTGATTTGTGTATAATCTAAATCAATTTTTAACAGTTTCTGATAAGGATCTCTTTTATAACGATCCAACTTTCGTACAAAAGATGCTTTTCTCGGCAGCTTCAGGTTTGTACTCTCTGAATCATCATAATAAAAATATATTTGCATTTCCTGCCCTGAATCTAAAAATTCTTCATACCAAGTCTTTTTCTCAATACTTTTCATCTTCCAAAATCGTCCGCCATTTACTACTGTAGGATTATTTGTATACATCGTAATAATCGCATTACTAGTTCCCAGTGAACTATCAAATAAGGAATCTTTTAAAAGCTCCTGATATTGATTATAGTAGTCCAGTCCTGAAGAAAATTCTTTATTTAGAAATTCATTAATATACTTGTTAAAGTAAATATTTTCTGACAAGGCTGCTGCCTCATCTGCTGCACTATTCATCATATATTCTACAGATTTTACCATATTTTTAAGTCGCACTTCCCTGGCTTCTTTTTCATCATGAATAAACATTCCACAAATCACTGTATCTGTAAGAACCAATGGAAGCATGACACAATAAAAATACAGCAGAAAAATCTTTCTCTTTATCTTTAAATTATTCAAATACACATCTAACTTTTCTCTGATCCTTTTCACATGCTATTTCCCCCTGTAAACCTCCAAAAGTTTCTTCAGCATTTGAATTTCTTCTTTTATCTCTTTTCCTTCGTCAGTGTCTCCAACCATGATTCTATCTTCTTCCGTTTCAAACATGGTTGAAGTAGATTCAATATCCTTATTTTCTTCTAGCACTTTTTCTACACTTTCAAAAGGCTGATGTGCCTTAATCCGCATTCCATGAGAATTATAAATCAAGGTATATCCGGCAATTCCTGTGGTCTTATGATATGCTTGACTAAATCCGCCGTCAATAACAATGAGTTTTCCATTAGCACGCACCGGCTCTTCTCCTTCTACTGTTTTTACTGGAGTATGTCCGTTAATAATATGAGATAAAGGTGAAAATAATCCAAATTCCCTGAGAATCATATTGCAGGTCTTTTCCGTATGATAAAACTTATAATAAGGATCTGTCGGCTCTTTCCAGGCCGTTTTATCCTGAATAAAAGTACGTTCAAAAGTTTTAATATTTCTTCCGCAAAGCGGAGACTTTTTCCCAGTCCAAAGATACCACATGAAATCCAGACCATCTTGTCCTGCTTCCCCTTTTCGTACTTCTCTTACAACCCACTCCGCATAATCCAGATATTCCTTACCCATATAAATATTTCTATCAATTTCAATCCCATCAAAATTCCCTTGATCATCTAAAGGAATACAGCCATGATAAAGAAGATTTTCATTATAGCGTTTATACATACATCCTTTTTCAAAAAGGAAATCCATATGCTTTTGCAGGCGATGACTGTTTAAAAAAGAAAATTTTAAGTCCTGAATAACTTTTTGTTCTTCTTCCGTAAGTTCGTAAGGATGTTCCTTATCCACAGTAGGAAAATTGGTATCCTTCATTGCATAGGTAACCTGCTCAGAAACGATAGTTTTGTTTTCATAATCAATCTTATCCAGAAGAAGTCTGTCCTCCATATTATACTCCGGATGACGCAATATAGTCTGACCCTCCAGTTTAAATAAAATAATGGACAAGGCTTTCTGAGCCGCCTCCATAACATCTAACTCCGGATATGTCTGCTCTCCAAACAGTACTAATGAACGCAGACTGATACCATAACCGCTTTCCAGAATCTGAATATTATTGTACTTCATATTATTTTTTACTACAGTTGCAATACTGGCTTCATTCCCACAGGCTGCCCCCATCCAAAGAATGTCATGATTCCCCCATTCTATGTCCAAAGAATGGTATTCCATCAACAAATCCATAATTTTGTCTGCGTCTCCGCCCCTGTCAAAAATATCTCCAACAATATGCAGGTGGTCTACTGCCAGACGTTTAATCAGCTCTGCCAGAGCCACAATAAATTCTTCGGAATTTTCGATACCAATAATGGTATCCAGAATCTGTCTGTGATACCGGATCTGGTTATCATCCTCATCCGGCATAAAATGCAGAAGCTCATCAATAATATCCCCAAATTCCTTTGGAAGTGCCTTCCGTACTTTTGACCTTGTATATTTTGAGGATACCGTCTTTGCGATTTCCAGCAGATAATTCAGCATCAGGCGGTACCAGTCCTCTGACAATTCATTCAGGTTTCTTTTCCGGTTCATCACTTCTCTTGGATAGTAGATCAGGGTGCAGATTTCTTTTTGTTCCCGCACACTCAGGGTTTCCGAAAACAGCATCCGCACCTTTTCCCGGATAACACCGGAACAGTTATTCATAATGTGAAGAAAGGCTTCGTATTCCCCGTGAATATCACTCATAAAATGCTCTGTGCCTTTGGGAAGATTGATAATCGCTGTAAGATTAATAATCTCCCTGCATACTGCCTGTTTGGTTGGATATTTTTCTTTTAGCAGCTTCATCCAGATATCTCTGTCTCTCATTGATTCCTATGTCCTCATTCTTTCCAAATCATATCCCGGTTAATTTCTTTCAGAGAAAATGCCCCGCACATTTTCATGGTATCGATCAGTTCTGCACCGTATTTCTCTATCAGAGCTGCCACGCCATCCTGTGCACCCCCGTAAACAGCCGTTACAAACGGCCTGGCTGCCAGTACCGCATCTGCTCCCATGGCAAGTGCTTTAAACACATCGATTCCTGTGCGGATTCCGCCGTCTACCAGAATCTTCATCTCCTTACCCACTGCTTTTACAATGGAAGGCAGTACTTCTGCTGTAGACGGGCACTGATCTAAAACTCTTCCTCCGTGATTGGATACCACGATTCCCTGCACACCTGCTTCCAATGCTTTCTGTGCCGCTTTTGGTGTCATGATTCCCTTTAATAGAAAAGGAATTTCCGCCATTTTTACGATTTCCTTTAATTCCTCCACAGATTTTGACCCTGCTGGAGGATTCAGATTCTGCAAAAACGGAAGTCCTGCTGCGTCAATATCCATTGCCACTGCGAAGGCTCCTGATTTTTTTACCAGTTCCATTTTCTCCCTGATTGTATTCATGTCCCATGGTTTCACAGTGGGAATGCCCATTCCACCCAGACGGCCAATGGCTACTGCGGCCTCTGTCATAACCTGGGGATTTGTGCCATCCCCCGTAAATGCCGCAATTCCATGCTTGGCACAGGCTTCCACCAGAATCTCATTGTATTCCAAATCTGTATATTTCTCTCCGTAATGCAGTTTCACTGCACCTACAGGTCCTGCAAAAACAGGATACCGGAATGTTTTTCCAAACAATTCTAATTCCGTATTTACCGGTTTCTGCTGGCAGATGGTATCCATGTTAATACAGATTTCCTGCCATTTTGCATAATTTCTGGCTGCCACAGTGCCGTTTCCCTTTGCACCAGGTCCCGGAATGGTATTCTTACATGCAAGCCCGTTGCAAACGTTACATGCTTTGCAGTATGGGCCGATATTTCCACTTGCATTCTCTGTCACTTCCTGAAAATTCATATTCTTTTCTCCTCTGTCCCTATATTTCTATGCACCATTTTACAACGATTCCGTGGAATTATCAAATCTTACCCAATACTTTCTTCCAGCCTGGATAAGTCTCTGGAACACATGGCAAGAAGAATACAAAGGCAAAAAAGTGCAATATTAAACAGGAATGGAAAACCTGGGTTCAGCTCAAACATCCATCCAATCAGGCTTCCAAATGGCACGGAAATACCAATCATTAATACATTGTATAATGCATAAATTCTGGAACGTTCCTTTTGGTCTACATAATGAGCCATAAGAGCATCCTTTCTTGGAATAATAACTGCATAAGCCGCTGCTTCCAGAACTGTATAGCCCATCACCAATAGCAGATTTTTCTCTGGTGTAAGCAAAAGAAGCAGATGGCTTGCTATGTACATGAGAAATCCCACCAGAAAAGAAACTTTCATTCTAAGTTTCTGGAATAGGTTCTGCAGCCCAATGACAAAGGCAAGCATAACCAGGGTACGGATAACCGGAAACACAGCCACCAATTCATCTGATAAATGAATCTTTTCTGTGACATACAGGGAAAAGAAATTCGTAGTGGCAATCTGGATAATATTGGTAAGTGCCATAAAATACACCACTAGCCGCATTTTCCCGGATTTTACCATGGTAAGAAATACTCTTCCGTATCCTTTCATCATGGAGAAATAAGAAAGATTCTTTGTTTCCTCCATCCGCTTTTTCCCTACCTGTGTCTCACCGCCAAAATAATAAAGCAGCAAAAACTTCGCCAGCATGGAAATGGCTGCAATAAAATACAGCCAGCGCATGACAGGAACTACATCATATGTCCCTACTAAAATCACAGCCAGCGGTGAGAAAAACACAGATAACATCCCGCACATCTGAATCAGGGTAAAGGCATTGGTAATATGTTTTGGAGGGCAGTCTTCAATAAACAGGCAGTTCCAGGATGTGTTTGTAATCTGGAAAGCTGCGTTTACCGCCGCTGCTGCCAGAAACCACCAGAAATTCTGAGAAGCTGCCCAGATCAGGCAGGGAACGGTCCAGCCCAGCGTATCAAAAATCACCGTAGCCTTTCTTCTCCCCATTTTATCGGTAATGACACCGCCAATCAGGGCGAAAAACATCTGCAAGATAAATCCAACCGTAACCGTAGTGCCGATTTCCACACTGCTAAGACCCAGTTTCCGCATATAAAGTGTCTGGAATGGTATAAACAGGGAATAAGGGATGAACCAAAGGGGTTCCGTACAAATAGACCATTTAGGATTTCCTTTTAACTCCCGGAAGGTCTGTACCAATACATGGTTTTTTAGTTGCTGTAACATGTCCTTTTCTCCTTTGAAGTATAACTTCTATTTTTCTTTCACAACTTCCATGGCCTTCTGAAGCTGATTGTCTTCCTCATGAGTCAGTGTGGTCTTCTGCTCCAGGCCTTCGGTAAGCTCCACCTCTACATCCGGTGTAATCCCTGTTCCGTGGATACATCTGCCCTTTGGCGTGTAATATTTTGCTGTGGTGGTCTTCACTGCACTTCCATCAGAGAGCGGAATCACACTCTGGACAATTCCTTTTCCAAAAGTGGTGGTTCCCACCAAAGTGCCCACTTCGTAGTCCTGAATGGCACCGGCAAAGATTTCGGAAGCACTGGCACTGTTTCCATTTACCAGAACAGCCAGCGGCATATCTAGTTTATGTTTTCCATCACTTTTTATCTCTTCTTTATTGCCCTCTTTATCCTCTGTATATACGATCAGGCCCTCCGGCAGCATATCTTTGAGGATATCACATACAGATGTAAGCAGACCGCCAGGATTTCCTCTCAGATCAATGATCAGCCTCTCCATTCCCTGTTTTTTCAGAGTCTGGAATGCTTCTAAATACTGAGGCTCTGTTTGTTCCGTAAATTCATATAATGCAATATATCCTATCTGATCCTCCAGCATTTCAAAATCTACTACAGGAATATTTACTTCTTCCAGTGGGATATCAAATTCCAGATAATCTGCTTCTCCATCTCTTGCAATGGTAAGGTGGGCAATCTCGTCTTCAGAAGCCTTAATTTCATCCACTACCTCGCTCAGCTCTTTTCCCACGATGCTCTCCCCGTTCACAGCGACCAGAATATCTTCCGGCTGCAGGCCGGCCTTGGCTCCCGGTGCTGTTTCATAACAGCGCACGACCTTCACAGTCCCGGTTTCCATATGCATCTGCATCACCACACCGATTCCTTTATAAGACCCTGTGGTTTCTGTATTTAAGTCTTCATATTCCTCACTTGTATAGTATGCAGAATATGGGTCTCCCAGACTGGCCATGAGCCCCTTGTACATCATGGACTCCATCAGCTCCTTATCCACTTCCCCTGTGAATTTTTTATCCACAATCCGCTCGATGAGCTTGGCTTTTTCCACAAAATCATCTGTGACTGCTCCCTGATTTCTCTCATTGGACTGGATCACATCATACGCCTTGATTCCCACTGCTCCCCCACACACGGTAAGGAGGATTCCCAGCATAAATCCCTTGATAAATTTTTTCCGTTCCATTTTGTCTGCTCCTTATTCATAATAAGGCTGCTGCATAATATGCAGCAGCCTTATCTATTTGTATTATACTCTTAAATGTTTTCTAATAGAGAAGATACTTCCAAAAAGACCGATTCCCACACCAAGTCCGATACCTACCGGCAGCAGGAACTGGAATACTGTCCACACATCCAGGAACTGAAGGAAGTTCCCAAGAACACTAAATTTAGAAACAATATATCCAATTGCCTTATCATACATGATATAAAGGGCACCCAGTGGAAGTGCTGCACCAATTGCACCTAAAAGAATACCTTCAATGACAAATGGTGACCTTACGAAAAAGTCTGTGGCACCAATGAGCTTCATAATACCAATTTCTTCCTGCCTGATGGAAATACCCATGGTAATGGTATTGCTGATAAGGAAAAAGGCTACTGCAAGCAAAATCAGAATAATGATCACAGATACATAAGCAATCAGCTTATTAAAGGAAGATAATGTATCTGCTGCCTGTTTAGACTGCTCTACTTTCCGGACTCCATCCAGTCCTTCAATAAACTTTACCAGATCAGACTGTTTTTCTACATTCTTCAGATACACATTATATCGGGCAGAGTTTGCAAGAGGATTTTCTTTGAATCCTTCTGCGATTTCTTCGTCTTCCCCTTCCAGATAAATGTCTTTATATTCTTCCCATGCCTCGTCAGCAGAAATATATTCCATGTTGGATACTTCTGCACGTTTCTCAATCTGAGAACCAATCTGGTCAATCTGCTCTTGTTTCGTGCCGTTTTCAAAGTAAACAATAACTGCAACCCCTTCTTCTGCTGAATGCACAATATAACGGAAGTTCATCAGCAGGGAAAGAAACAGTCCGAATAAAAAGATACATGCAGACATGGTTGCAATAGATGCCAGGGAAAATCTCAGATTGTTCCAGATGTTTTTAAATCCCTGTTTTAATATGTATGCAATGGTACTAATTCTCATTCAGATATTCACCTTCTTGTTCGTCGCTTACGATGACGCCTTTCTTCATTGTGATAACACGCTTTTTAAACGCATTTACAATTTCTCTGTTGTGAGTAACCACAAGAACTGTAGTTCCTCTCTGGTTGATTTCCTCCAGAAGTTTCATAATTTCAAAAGAGTTCTGGGGGTCAAGGTTTCCTGTAGGCTCGTCTGCAAGAAGAATGTTTGGCCTGTTTACCAATGCTCTTGCAAGTGCTACCCTCTGCTGTTCACCACCGGAAAGCTGGTCTGGTTTTGACTTATATTTCTCTGCCAGCCCTACCAGTGTCAGCATCTCAGGCACACGCTTCTTGATGATTCTGGTGGGCCGCTGGATAACACGCTGGGCAAAAGCAACATTTTCATATACATTTCTGTCTTTTAAAAGCCGGAAATCCTGGAACACAACACCTACTCCCCTGCGGTATTTTGCAACTTTTCTCCGGCGCAGTTTATTCAGTTCCTGTCCATTTACGGTAATCGTGCCGCTGGTAGGATCCAGTTCTTTCAGAAGCAGTTTAATCAGGGTTGATTTCCCGGAACCGCTGTTTCCTACAATAAACACGAATTCACCCTTCTCTACGTGAAGATTCATATGGTCAATGGCTGGCTGGCCCTTGCTGTATGATTTACTCACGTCTTTTAAATCGATCATAATAACCTCCTGTTTTCGTCAACAATCAAAAAGATTCTAATAATCCAGTGTCTCCATATATTTCATATATTTCACTACCATCAGGGCAATCTTAAAGGTAATGGCATCTTCAAAGACACGCAGATCAAGCCCAGTGCTCTTCTGGAGTTTATCCAGTCTGTACACCAGAGTATTTCTGTGTATAAAAAGCTGTCTGGAAGTTTCTGAGACATTCAGGCTGTTCTCAAAAAACTTATTAATCGTGGTCAGTGTTTCTTCATCAAAATCATCCGGTGAATGATTATCAAAGATTTCACGGATAAACATTTTACACAGCGGAATAGGAAGCTGGTAAATCAGACGGCCGATTCCCAGGGAACTGTATGCAATCACATCTCTGTCCCCAAAGAAGATTTTACCTACATCCAGTGCCATCTTCGCTTCTTTGTAAGAACGTGACACTTCTTTTAATTCTTTTACAATGGTTCCGTAGGCAATGTGGGTCTTCCCGTCTTTTTCCACACCTAAAGTAGTTAAAATGCTGTTTGCTGTTTTTTCTAACTGGGCATAAGTGTCTGTCGGTGCCACTTCTTTGACGATGATAATACTCTTCTCATCTACCGCAGTGACGAAATCTCCTGCCTTACCACCCAGCAGGTTCTTAATATTTTCCAGTGAACCATAGTCTTTATCCTGGTTCGTTTCCAGAATATAGACTACTCTTCTTACATCCACCTCAATATGAAGTTTTTTTGCTCTGTTATGAATATCCACCAAAAGCAGATTGTCCAGTAATAAATTCTTGATAAAATTATCCTTATTAAATCTTTCTTTGTACGCAGTAAGAAGCCCCTGAATCTGGAATACTACTAATTTCCCCAGTGTATATGCGTCATCTGCTGTGCTGTCTATAATCAAGATATATTCCAGCTGATGATTGTCATAAATTTTAAAATACTGGTTTCCTCTCACTACCTGGCTGTCTGCCTGGGAATTAGCAAATGCTGCTGCCTCTTCCTGGCCGCATACACTTGTGGCAAATGTAGACGCCAATACTTTACCTTCCATATCTGTAATGCACAAATCTGTCCTTGAAATTCCTTTCAGCCCGTCAAGGGTACTTTGGAGTATCTGGTTTGATATCATGTTTTCTCCTTCTTTCATTATATAGTTTTTCATCTGTTATCTAGTTACAAAATCCCATAAAAACAAAAACCCTACTGTATATTTTAATACAAAATCGGGAAAAAGAAAAGAGAAAACCTAAAATATTACATCTTTTTTTCAAAAATGTAATACTTTATTCATACTTCTCTCTCTAATTGTTTCATTAAATATCTCCCGACCACTGGTGAAAAACCGGAAATTTTGCGGATATAAGCGAAATCCTTCCCAAAAATTTTCTTTTCTGCGGTCAGATCCTTTTCTTCTCCCGCAAAAACACCCAGAACACAAACGCCCTGGTTTCTGAGTTTTCGCACCTCAAAGGCTGTATCCGACACTGCATAATTTCCATGATATGGTTTTGGATTTCTTGCATTTGGCCGGTTAATGATCACATCATAGGGTCTTCCATCGCTAAGCACGATTAAAATCTTATGTTCTTCTTCACGCTCTAAAAGCCCATGTCCTGCCGCTTTCACAGCAAGCCCGTCGCGGTTATTGGAAGAGGTCACATATTCAAAAATATTTCCGTTTTCATTTCTTGGTGCATCATAGTTCCTGAATTCATGAAGAATTGTGTAATCCCAAAAAGTACAAAAACTCATGACTCTGTGAGGAATCCCCACATTACTCAGAGCTTCACTTAAAATATATGCCTGAATCGCCACCTGTCCCTGTCTGGAACGCTGGGAACCACTGGCATCTAAAAGCACGTCCACCACAAATCTGCTGGAATCCTGGTAAAGCTGCCTGCTGAAAAATTGTCCTTCTGCTGTTCTTCCCACTCTCCAAAGCCGTGCCGGGAGAATGGTTCCCCTGTCTGACAATACCTCTTCTGTTTCATCACGCATGACCAGCGTTTTTTTCAGCATATCTGTAAGAATCCTGATATTATTTTTAACGATTCTGTGATTATCATAATATTCATGGAGGTTTTTATCTTTTTGCTTTCTTGCATATTCGTACTGATAATTTCTCAGCACCGGGTCTTTTAAAATACCTTTTGTGAAATAGAGGCTGCAGTCGCTGTGTATGCCTCTGCACATGAGATAATTCATTCTTTTTTCTTCTGTTTCCGAAAGAAATGTTTTCCCGTAATTACGCTCCACATAAGAATACATTTGTTCCAGGGCTTTTTGATCGACCACTACAATCTTTTTCCCCTGCTCTTTGCTTTCCTTTTCTTCCTTCTCCTGGAATGCTTCCATAGTGTCCAGGTTCGTCATCTGTTCTGTAATGCGGTCCAGATACGTCTCCATGGTACTTTCCACAGCTTCTTCCTGCAAAAATTCTTTCCAGGAAAATTCTGCAAGATCTTCCATAGTCACTGCAAGAACCTGTTCCAGATTTCCATGCTGCCTCTCAAAATAAGGGTCTGCAATCTCATTATAGAGCCTGTCTGCGGTCCGTATCACTTCCATAGTATCAGAGGTATTCTCCAAGGCCCAGATGCTGTCCATCCAATTCTTCATCTGCTGGGTGGCTGCTCCTCTGCCATCTAAAATTTCCCGGAACAAGGCCAGTTTCAGCCTTCCAACGGTATTTTCCTGAAGCCTGTGGAATTCTGAATCCAAAATATCCTCGCAGGCCTTCCTTCTGATATTGGCAACGCCTTCCCTCTCTTTTATGATTTTACCGGACACAGCAAACTCAATACAGAGCTGGGCAATGGAAAGCAGCGGTGCCTCAGAAGCATGAAGATACATTTTTTTCACCAGGTACATAGAAAAGGCTTCCCGGTCAAAATATCTGGCAAAGGCACCCTGTTTGATTCCATCGTATAATGCTGCGTATTCTGATCTGGCAAATGCTTTCAAATCCGGCTTGAACTCTAAGGCATAGTCCCCGCTCACAGTCCACATGAGATTCTTAATTCTGTTTTCCAGTTCCAGTTCTAATTCTTCCATATGTTCTTTTAATCCTCAAATACATCTTCCGGTGTCCATGTCTTGGGAATCCTGGTCATGACCACATCCTGGATGATTTCTTTTTCAAAGACATCAAAACTCTTGTTCACCACACCCATTTTCACTGCCAATGTCGGTGATAAACCTCTGTGTATGGATTTTAATGCTCCCAGAATTCCTCGAAGATCCAGGGCTTTTGTTGTAATCTCACCATTTCTTGCCTTTAACTGTAAGTCCATAAACAATCCGATCCACTGTTTTAATGAACTTTCCTTCAGTCCCGGAAATTTTGACTGAAAAATAAACCTCAGGGTATCTTCATCCTGGGGCGGCATATCAATCACAAGGAATCTGGACACCAGAGCCTCATTTAATTCTTTAGTTCCGGCATATCCATAATTCATAGTCCCGATAAATCTGGAAGCTGGATGCATATCAATCTTATCATATCCCGGCACATCAATGCAGCGGCGGTAATCCAAGGATGCGTGCAGGACAGATACTGCATCATTTTTTGCCATATTGATCTCATCTAAAATACCGAAGCCTCCGTACTGGGCACAGCGGTAAATACTTCCTTTTCTAAGCTGCACTTCATTATTCACGAAAGTATCTGTCCCGATCAAATCGCCGCTGTTGGTATTCACATGAAAGGACACATTATAAACAGGTCTTCCAAATATCCATGCTAGATTTTCTGCCAGCACGTTTTTTCCGGTAGCTTTTGCCCCGGTAAGCAGAAGATTTTCTCCTTCCAGCAGGGCTGCTATGGCCATCTCCAAAACTTCTTTTCCATAAAACAGCATATCCGGCTCACTCACTCTGGATAATTCTACTTCCTCCACAGCATATTCTTTCCGGAACAGCTCTACATCCCTGATCAATCCCTCTTGAACCTTCTGTTCCTTTAGAAATTCTAATGTATGATCCATAATTTCTCTCCATCTCTAAAAAGCTCTATAAAAACAGCAGGGGCTGCTGCATAAACAAATTTAAGTTTAGCAACAGCCCTCCTTCTTTAAACCTCAAACAGCAAATCTCCATAGGACGGCATCGGCCATATTTCTTTATCTACGATCATTTCCAGTTCATCCACCGGTTTTCTCAATGCTTCCATAGCCGGAACAACCTGGCGGCGGTAATAAAATGCCTTATCCTTTCCATCTTCCATCGCATAGGCAGTCTCTGTAACTTCTTTCAAACGGTCAGATGCTTCTTTTGTTTCTTTCAATAAAACAGAAGTTTCCTGTAAAAGCCCAGTCTGTACCTCCACGTCTAAAACACCTGCTGCAACAACTGCATTGATAGAATCAGCCAGTTGTCTTGTATAACGGATGACCGCAGGAATAATCTGTTTTCCTGCTATATCCAGCATGGTTCTGGCTTCAATATTAATAGCCTTTCCATATGCTTCGTATTTGATTTCCTGTCTGGATTCTAATTCTGCTCTTGTAAGGACACCAAATTCTTCAAATAGACTTACTGTTTTCTCCATGGTAAGAGCTTCCAGGCTCTCTACCATACAGGTAAGGTTCGGCAGTCCTCTTCTATCGGCTTCTTTTACCCATTCATCTGAATATCCATTTCCGTTAAACACGATTCTCTGATGCTTGGTAAAATTCTTTTTCATCAAATCATGAACTGCGATTTCAAAATTATCTGCTTTTTCCAGCTCATCACAGGCTTCCTTGAATGCCTGGGCAACAATGGTATTTAATACCACATTAGCCGGAGCAATGGAATCCCTGGAACCAACCATACGGAATTCAAATTTATTTCCTGTAAATGCAAAAGGTGATGTCCTGTTTCTGTCTGCGGTATCCCTCATAAACTCCGGAATTGCTTTTACACCGGTGTCAAGAACTTCTCTTTCAATACTATGATCCGCTGTACCTGTGGTGATCAGCTGATTCATAACATCGGTAAGCTGTTCTCCTAAAAATACGGAAATAATAGCAGGCGGTGCTTCACTTGCCCCCAGACGGTGGTCATTTCCAACATCTGCTGCTGATTCACGAAGCAATTCTGCATGTTCATCAACCGCCTTCAAGATACAGCTCAAGACTAAAAGGAACTGAATATTGTCATGCGGTGTATTTCCCGGCTCTAAAAGATTATAGCCTGTATCTGTAGTTAGAGACCAGTTATTGTGTTTTCCAGAACCGTTCACACCTGCAAATGGTTTCTCATGAAGCAGACACTTCATACCATGCTGGGAAGCAACTCTTTTCAAGGTCTGCATCACAATCTGATTATGATCCACTTCCACATTTGCTTCTGCATATATCGGAGCAAGTTCGTGCTGTGCCGGAGCTGCCTCATTATGCTGGGTCTTAGATGTCACACCTAACTTCCACAGTTCTTCATTTACATGTTTCATATAAGCAGAAACACGCTGGCGGATAGTTCCAAGATAATGATCATCTAATTCCTGGCCTTTCGGCGGCATTGCGCCGAATAAGGTACGGCCTGTGAATACCAAATCTTTTCTTTTGCTGAACATTTCTTCGCTTACCAGGAAATATTCCTGCTCTGCACCAACAGAGGGGATTACCCTCTTAGCAGTAGTATCTCCGAACAGGCGGAGCAGACGCAGTGCCTGGGTGTTAATGGCCTGCATGGAGCGAAGAAGTGGTGTCTTCTGATCTAATGCCTCTCCTGTATAAGAACAAAAAGCAGTAGGAATACATAACGTAGCTCCTGCGGCATCATGACGCACAAAAGCCGGTGATGTACAATCCCACGCTGTATATCCTCTTGCCTCAAAAGTAGCACGAAGCCCTCCTGATGGGAAGGAAGAAGCGTCTGGTTCCCCTGTGATCAGTTCTTTTCCCGAAAAACTCATCAGCACCTTTCCATTTGGAAGAGGGGCAGTAATAAATGAATCATGCTTTTCTGCTGTCACTCCTGTAAGAGGCTGAAACCAGTGAGTATAATGGGTAGCACCTTTCTCAATTGCCCATTCCTTCATCTCATGAGCAATTACATCTGCCATCTCCAGAGACAAATCTTTTCCCTCTAATATGGTCTGTTTCAAATCTTTGTAAACCTTTTTGGGAAGACGCTGCTGCATGACAGAATCATTAAATACATCCTCACCAAAAATCTCAGATACGTTAATATATTCACTCATATCTTTGTTCCTTTCTCCTATGCTCTCCTAGACCCCAGTCCAATGTACTTATCGCTGTGAAACTGTTATAAAGATACCGCAAAAAAGCCTATAATGCAAGTTTTTTTTGTCATCCATTCCACCAGATGCCTGCTGCCAGAACCATCAGGCAGACACCGCTAAGCCAGGATAAATCCTTTTTAAAAGTAGCTGCAAAACAGGCTCCTATCTTCCATCCTGCTTCCATCATGAGGATTCCGCACAGAAAAGAGCCTGCCACAAGAATCCATTCCCCTGTCTGTACCAGTCCTGTCCCGATTCCTATTGCAAGACTATCAGCAGATAACGCAAATGCCATGACTGCGGCTTCTGTCCATGTAAGCTTCCTCTTTCTGCTTTGCTCCCTGCTTTTTTCTGACGGAAACAGCACATTGAAAATCCGGTAAATTCCCATTCCTGCCAATACTCCTGTACACACTACAGAAGTCAGAATTTCCGGCAAAAAACAAGAAAGGAAATTCCCTGTAAAAACTGCGATTCCCAAAAGAGAACTCATAATCAGATTCATTCCCACAACTTTTAAAAAAGGTATCTGCACTTTTTGCACACCATATGCAAAACTGACCACAAAAGAGTCTGTGGTCAGCACAAAAATCAATAACATCCCCTGAATCAGTTTCATTGTGTCCATTGCACACCTTCACTCATCTGTTTTTATTATCATATGAATCAAGGTGCTCAATGGTTTCTCACATTCTATTCCGGGGTGTGAATCAATGGCACTGCTTCATTTTTAGGAAGCATGATCTGGACTGCATGCTTCAGATTCTGAATCTGGACTTCCCGGTGTTCCCCTCCGTATTCACCATCAAGAGTCCACGGAACCTCCTCCTCACATTGTATATCCAAGGTTGCAGTTTTAAAAACCTCTATCATTTTTGTATCACTGGTTCCTACTAAAGATGCAATAATCTCATTTAATTCAATAATATTTTTTGGTCTCCGGATCAGCATGACTTCAAACACACCGTCATCCAGCATGACATCTGGGCCTGTAAGATGTTTAAACCCTCCCACAGAGGTCGTATTGCTTACCATTCCGAAAATAAATTCACCGTCAAATTCATCCTCATCTCCCTTCACCTGAAGATGATAGGACTTAATATTAAATAGTCTTTGTGTTCCTTCCAGGATATAGGCTGCATGCCCCAGAATATTCTTTAAATCCTGGTTTGTCTCATAAGAAACATCTGTAAATAATCCAAAGGCTGCAATATAGACAAAAATATCATCGTTAAATTTTCCTGCATCAAAGGCATGTGGTACACCCTCTACAATATCTGTAGCTGCCTGAAGCATATTTTTGGAAATATGAAGACTATTGGCAAAATCATTGGTACTTCCTGCCGGTATATAACCTATAGGCTGTGTGTATCCAGCCATAAGCATACCTGTAACGACTTCATCCAGTGTTCCGTCTCCTCCGCTGGCTACCACCAGGTCATAAGCTCCTGCCCTCTTTTTTGTTTCTTTCAGCCCATCCATGTAAGCCTGGGTTGGATGAACAGTAACCTCATAACCACCTTTTACAAAAATATCCAGAATATCCACCAAACGGTTTTTTATACTTCCTTTGCCTGATCTCGGATTGAAAATAAAAAGCATTTTCTTGCCCATCGCTCTACCTCCTCTTTTCAGCCGGAAACAAAGCACCCGGGAACAGGCCAAAGCCTTCCCGGGCGTAATTTACATGTTATCGTGACTCTTAGACTAACTCTAATAATACTTCCATTGCTGCGTCACCTTTACGTGGTCCAATCTTAACGATTCTTGTGTAACCACCGTTACGTCCTACGTATTTTGGTGCAATTTCTGTAAATAATTTTTCTACTAAGTCAACTTCTTTTGTGTTTTTCTTTTTGCCGGCTGCTGCTGCTGGAACTTCTGTTACAGGGTAAAGAACTTTCAGCATCTGTCTTCTGGCATGTAATCTGGAAGGAGCATCCTTCTTGATTTCTTTCTGTACTTCATCGTATACAGTAACTTTCTTGCCGTCTACAACTTCTTTTACTCTCTTGCCTTCAGCATCTTTACGAGCAACTTTAGCTGTAACAGTAACTGTTTCGAAATTGTCTTTTTCACGAACAGCCATAGCAATCAGACCTTCAGCAATTTTGCGAACTTCTTTTGCTTTTGTTTCTGTAGTAACGATTTTTCCATGATACAGTAAGTTTGTTACCTGGTTTCTAAGTAACGCTTTTCTCTGGTCAGATGTTCTGCCCAATTTTCTATATTTTGCCATTTTAAACTTCCTCCATTTGTGGAACAATGCGCCACGCTCTCTTCGGTCTTACTGACGCATTGCTGTTTGCCCATAAATTGTTTATTCTTCGCTTGGATTTAACTGTAAACCTAATTCTTTCAGTTTTGCCAGAACCTCTTCCAGGGATTTACGTCCTAAGTTACGAACTTTCATCATATCCTCAGAAGTACGGTTGCACAGCTCTTCTACGGTATTGATACCAGCACGTTTTAAGCAGTTGTAGGAACGAACAGACAGTTCTAACTCGTCAATGTTCATCTCCAGAACTTTTTCTTTTTCATTGTTTTCTTTCTCGATCATGACTTCAGCAGTCTTTGCACTCTCAGAAAGATCAATGAAGAGGCTTAAATGCTCGCTCAGTACCTTTGCAGCCAGGCTCACTGCCTCGTCTGCATCCAGTGTTCCGTTTGTATAAATATCCAGTGTCAGCTTGTCATAGTCTGTAACCTGTCCAACACGGGTATTTTCAACGGCCATATTTACACGCTCAATTGGTGTATAAATTGAATCTACAGCGATCATGCCGATTGGCATATCATCTGTTTTTCCTTTGTCGGCACTTACATATCCACGGCCCTTGGTAATTGTCAGCTCTGCATTGAACTTGCAGTCTGCACCGCCGTTTAAGGTAGCAATTACCTGATTTGGATTCAGAACTTCTAAATCCTGATCAACCTGGATGTCTGCACCTGTGACAACACCTTCGCCCTCAAACTCGATATATGCAGTTTTCGGCTCGTTGCTGTCGCTCATGTTCTTGATTGCCAGGTTTTTCAGATTCATGATGATTTCTGTCACATCTTCTTTTACACCTGGAATAGAACTGAATTCATGGAGAACACCGTCAATTTTTACCTGGCTTACAGCAGCTCCCGGCAGAGAAGAAAGCATAATTCTTCTTAAAGAGTTGCCAAGTGTAATACCATAACCTCTTTCCAGTGGTTCTACCACGAATTTCCCATATCTCTTATCATCAGACATTTCTGTGATTTGAATTTTGGGTTTGTTAAAATCGAACATGCAAAGCCCTCCTTGCTACGTGCACCATTCACTTATATAACTTTATTATTTAGAATATAACTCGACGATTAACACTTCGTTTACTGGAACGTCGATTTCTTCTCTTGTAGGAAGTGCTTTTACTTCGCCTTTTAAAGCTTCCTGGTCAATATCCAGCCATGCTGGAACCAGACGTCCGCCGGTTACTTCCAGGATATCTTTGTATCTCTGGGAACCTTTGCATTTTTCTTTGATTTCGATTACATCGCCAGCTTTTACTAAGTAAGATGGGATGTTAACCTGTTTTCCGTTTACCATTACATGTTTGTGGTCAACGATCTGTCTTGCTTCTTTTCTTGTTCTTGCAAGACCCATACGGAAGATTACGTTGTCTAAACGTGTTTCCAGCATGATCATTAAGTTTTCACCAGTCTGTCCTGGTTTCTGGTCTGCTTTTTTGTAGTAGTTACGGAAAGGTTTTTCCAGAACGCCGTAGATAAATTTAGCTTTCTGTTTTTCTCTTAACTGAAGTCCGTATTCGGACATTTTTCTGTTTGCTCTTTTTAACTGTCTGGTAGATTTTTTGTCAATTCCTAAATATACAGGATCAAGACCAAGGGATCTACATCTTTTCAGAACTGGTACTCTATTTACTGCCATGATTATTTGACCTCCTAATTAGACTCTTCTACGTTTTGGTGGACGGCATCCATTGTGTGGAACTGGAGTTACGTCTTTGATGCTTGTAACTTCAATACCGCATGCTGCCAGTGCACGGATTGCTGCTTCTCTTCCTGAACCAGGTCCTTTTACAAAAACGTCAACAGTCTTCAGACCATGAATGATTGCTGCTTTTGCAGCTGTTTCTGCAGCCATCTGCGCTGCATATGGAGTAGATTTCCTTGAACCTTTAAATCCCAGACCACCGGCACTTGCCCATGATAAAGCATTACCTTCAGCATCTGTCAATGTAACGATTGTGTTATTGAAAGAAGACTGGATATGTGCCTGTCCGCGTTCAACGTTTTTCTTAACACGCTTTTTTGTCACTTTTTTTGTAACTTTAGCCATTTTTAAACTAACCTACTTTCTCTAATATTCAAACTTTTAATAGTAATTTACAATTTCAAGATTATGCTGCTTTATTATTTCTTCTTGTTAGCAACAGTTCTCTTAGGACCTTTTCTTGTTCTTGCGTTTGTTTTTGTTTTCTGTCCGCGAACAGGAAGTCCTTTACGATGACGGATTCCTCTGTAGCATCCGATTTCCTGAAGTCTCTTGATATTCAGAGCGATTTCTCTTCTTAAATCACCTTCTACAGGAATCTGTAATTCTTCGATTGCATCACGAATTTTTCCTACTTCTTCGTCTGTTACGTCTCTGACACGTGTGTCAGGATTAACGCCTGCCTTTTCAAGGATAAGATTTGAGCTTACTCTACCGATTCCGTAGATGTAAGTCAAACCGATTTCAATACGTTTTTCTCTTGGTAAGTCTACACCAGCTATACGAGCCATGTATTTGTTCCTCCATTTTTCTGTTAATATTGTTCCTAATTGAGACACATAAAACTGACGGGGTTCTATGCATCCAGCCGCAAAAATAATTTTACGCAGCCTTTCCGGTATTTGGCGGATACCGGTATTAAGCAATATTCTCCTTATTATCGTAAGCACGCATTACGCATCTTCAATAATCTCTAAGCTGCCTCGGTATAACAGCTTTTCTTCTAATATCACTATATTTCATCAGCATGAACAACGCATCCAGGCGGTTCATACTGCAGCCGCACTAAAATTACACAAACTATACGTCATATACCTATATTATCTATCTCTTATAGATTAGCCCTGGCGCTGTTTGTGTTTAGGGTTTTCACAGATAATTCTGATGCTTCCCTTTCTTTTGATAACCTTGCACTTTTCACAAATTGGTTTTACAGATGATCTAACTTTCACTGTTCTTCCTCCTTTCTGAGCATAAAAGTACGCCTTATATAGTAGCACCTATTTGGCAAGAATGCAAGTACTTTTTTGCATGTTTTTCCAGATTTTAAATTATGTTTCAAAAAAGATACATTCTGCCTCTATATTTCCAAAAACCAAAAAAAGCACCAAAACTCCTCTTGGACTTTATGGTGCTTTTCATTCCATCTTTTCTTATTTTTTAATCTGATTGAGCTCTTTGTTTATGACCGTAATTAATTCCTGAGGAATACCAAGATTTTTCAGTTTTCCCATTGCATCTAAGGTCATAGCTTTCATCATGGCAAACTTTGGATGTTCCACCATAGTTCCGAAATATTTCAAAATAACTTTTTCACCTTCTGGATTTTTCATAATAGTTCCAACCTTATCCGCACTGGAAAATCCTTCTGGATCCAACTGAATTTCTTCTGCATCTGTCAGGTCAAATTTTTCAAACCAGTTGATGACATTACCGCCTTCGTCTTTTTTGATATACTGGTAGCTCTTATCTTCTTCTTCCGTAAAATTCAGGATCATATGATCCTCATACAAATTCCCTTGTGCATCATATCCCCTGACGGCAATCTGGTTTTTTCCTTTAGACAGAAGAATTCCTTCAAAATGAGTCATAGGATTTACGGTTTCCGTCTTGGCAACACTTTCACCATTAACCAACAATTCCAGTTTTTTCAGATTTGTCAAAACAGTAATAGTATTTTTTTCTTTATGACGGTTGACAAATCTGCTTCCTGCAAGCTTTACAAAGGGAGTCTCTGACCAGTATGCCTTATACAAATAAAATGCATCCTTCTTGATTTTGCGGTCAATCGTAACCAGTCCTTTCTGATTCTGTCCCTGTTTGCCACCTTCATCCCTATTGGCACTTCCAAAGTCACAAAGGTTCCAAACATAGCTTCCCACAAAATATGGACGTTCTTCAAAAGAACGAAGCGCATTGTCTGTAAAAAGCAACTGATATTCCTCTGTATAATCCTTGGTTTTTGGTTCATAGGAATGATACTGAGGATTTGTGTCTACACCGTATTCTGTCACCAGAAGAGGGATGTCCGGACATGCGGCATGGAATTCATCCAGACGTTTCTGCAAGCCTGGAATTGTATCATAGTACCATCCATAATATAAATTATACCCAACTAATTCTGCCAACCGGTTGATCGGACTTTCATTCGCCACAGAATAAATATTTGCTTCTGCTGTATATCTGTCTGGATCAAGGTTCTTTGTATATTCTGACATGCGTTTTACATGAGCGTGAATTTCTTCATTTTCGCCGGCAATAGTAATTTCATTCTGTACGCCCCAGCAATACACAGATGTGTGATTTCCACACTGCAGAATCAGACGTCTCATCTGTTCACGGATATTATCTTCAGCCGCTTCATTCTCAGAAATAATACTAATAAAAGGAACTTCTGCCCATACGAGGATTCCTTCCTCATCACATCTCTGATAGAAATAATCATCATGCTGATAGTGTGACAAACGGACAGAATTTGCTCCTATTTCTTTGATCAGCTGCATATCACATTCCATGTTTTCTTTTGAAACAGCATTTCCAACTCCGCCAAAATCCTGATGTCTGGCTACACCACGCAGTTTCACATGCTTGCCATTTAAGAAAAGTCCCTGATCGGAAGTAATCTGAATCGTACGAAAGCCTGTGGAGATGCTACGTTCTTCCACCACAGTTTCCTCTTCGTACAATTCCAGCTTAACCTGGTATAAATATGGATCCTCAGTTCCCATCCACAGATGTGGCTTGGAAATCTCCAAAGTAAGTGAAAACGTATCTTTTCCCGAAAACTCCATAGAAGCTGACGTTTCACAGACAACCTCTTCCTGATTCAGAAGCAGCATGCGGACTTTTCCTTTGCTTTTTGCCTTTTCGCAAACAATGGATCCTGTACCCACTACTTTCCAGCAGCTTCCATTTTCTTCTTTTACTGTTCTGATTTGTACACCATCACGGCTTCCATCCAGATAATCAAAATGAATCTTTGGTGCCGCAATGACTTTCACATCTCTATATAATCCACCATAAAAGGAGAAATCTGCCATTTGCGGATAAACTGCATCATTTGCGCTATTATCTGTCACAATCTCAATCTGATTCTCACCTTCATTGACATACTCATTGATTGACATGCGGTACAACGCATAAGGGCATGTATTCTCATAAACCTTCTGTCCATTGATATAGACCGTGCTGACCATAGCTGCTGCTCCTATTTCAAGGAAAAGACTCTGCTTAAGATCTTCTTCTGTAATCATCAGCTTTCTTGTATAAAAGCCTCTTCCTCTCCACATAGAAGTACCAGACTGTCCATCCGCTGAATTATATGTATGAGGAATCCTTACCTGCTCTGACGCTTCGTTTTCTTTATGAAAACTCCAGCTATCATTTAATAAAATCTCCATTCAATTGATTCCTCCTTTTTTCTTATGCTTCAACTACTTTTTTATCTAAAATTGCTTTTTCTCCATACATCTTTTTGTATTCTTCGTTTGTGATATGATATCTCTTCAGTGCGATAATACTTGCCAAATCTCCAAGGAAAGGAGCACCAAGATACATAGCAATAGTTGCAATATAAAGAGCGGTTGTAGGTTCTGCCCCTGAACTGTATCCTGCCAGTCCCATAACAATACCAACAATCGAAGAACCAAACGCACTGATTATTTTATCTACAAAAGAGAAAGTCGCACCGATAAATCCAGGCATAAATTTTCCTGTTTTCATCTTGTGATAATCAATGATTTCTGCAATCATAGGATCTACGTTCTGTGCAGAGAATCTACGGAACAGCATATTTGCAGCCATTAAGACAACGAACACAACCAGTGTTGATTCTCCGAAAGGACGGAAGATAATCAGAATACCTTCTAATATCAGATTGGCAATTGCACCAATCAGAGATGCTTTTTTACAACCAAATTTTACTGCTACAGAACCTGCCACAAATGCTCCAACTAAAGACATTGGGGTAGAAATACCACCTACAATCGGCTGAAGATCCAGATTCTGTACTGCATATACATAGAAATAAGTCATAACCGCAGACTGGATTGTGGCTGCAATTTTATCTGTAGATGCTGCCAGAATCAGCATTCTCAGCGGCTGATTAATACGAAGAACATTTAAACTGTCTTTAATAGAAATCTTTTCTTGTTTTGTGTTTGGATCCTGACGATAAAATTCCGGTTTATCTGTTGCAGAGATTGCGAACAGACATCCAATCAGAAGCACTGCATGAAGAATAAATGCGCTGATAATGATCATAGTCCAGCCTTTCTGAGAACCAAGACCACCATTTTTCTGTAAAATTGGAATGATTCCAGTTGTCATAACAAGTCCAAGCATTGTGGAATAACATCCACCTGCAATACCGGAAAGCGGACGGTATTTTGGATTTTTTGTAACGATGGATAAGACACATTTATTTACCGTTGTCATAAAGGTATATCCAACTACCCATACTGCATACCATCCAATAACCCACACCATTCTGAAAGACTGTCCGATATCAAAGGAAAACAAATAAATCATAAAACTTGCAAACAACATAATCAGAGAACCGATTACGAGAAACGGACGAAACTTACCAAAACGAGTTTCTGTTCTATCGATGATAGAACCAATGATCGGGTCTGTAATTCCATCAAAAATTCTCATGAACGTCATAACGATTCCCATTAACATTACATTCAGTCCCAGAGCTTCTGTACTGAACACCAGAAAGAATGACATATTCAGCATATTGAATACGTTTGATGCTGCAGAGCCAAGTGGTGTCATGACAACACGCATGGCTTCCATGTTTCTACCTTTTTCTCTACTACTCATATTAACCTCCATAAATCTTTTGTATTTCTAGAAAAAGATTATACTTTGGTTTTTATTTATTTTTCACATACAAAACAAAGTTTTTACTGTTCTTTTTTAAGTTCTTTATGATTTTTCCTATATTTGAATGGTGATTCCCCATACTTTTGCCGAAAACACTTATAAAAATAGCTTTCATTTGCATATCCAATCTGTTCTACAACATCTTCGATTTTTGCATCTGTCTTACGCAGTAACTTCTCTGCTTCCTTCATGCGGATATCAATTAAGATATCTTTAAATCTCCGTCCTGTTTCCATTTTTAACAGAGTACTTAAATAATTCGGATGAAAACACATATGTTTTGCCACAGACTGCAGGGTTGCGTCTTTGTAATGCTCTTTCAGATACTCCACCACATCCTTTTGAATCTTCGAATTGTTTTTCCTGATTGTTTCCTCATCATTCTGTTCCGCTGCACGCGAAATTTCTATAAACAAAATGCAAAGACAGCTTATCATTTTGCCCTTATTGCATGGATTCTCCAAAAAATATTCACAAATAATCTGCTCCATCAGTTGTTCTACAAAGCTATGTTCCGGGATATGATAATATATATAATTTTTCTTTTTACTTTCTGAATACAAGCTGTTGATAATATAGTTTGAAATATAGTTATCATCAGAAAATAAATACATAAAGATTGTATCAAAGAAATCCGCTGTCATGAGAATGTTAAACATCCACACATCATCTCCTGCAATTTCTGTAGAGTGAGCTACATTCTTATCCATCAGGCATAAATCTCCTGATTTCATCTTTATTTTTTTTCCTTCGATATACAAATCAAGCTCACCTTCCAGCATAAATGACAACTCGATATATTCATGTCTGTGATTCGGAATTTGTATATCACGATATTTTTGCCGGATAATAATACGCTCTTTCTGTAAATCCTCATTGGGATAAGAAATCATAATATGATTCTCATCCTCTCTCAGTGCCATTTTATTATAGTCAAGCCGGTTCTTCTCTATTCCCTCTTCCTTATTTAGATACCGTTTCAACTCCTCATAGTTTTTTTGCATACTTTTCCCCATTTCTAAGCAGACATCTGAAAAACATGGAATCCTAAGTGATTCCATGGATTGTCATTTTCTCTCTCATCAGACTTTTTTTAATTTTGCAAAGGATGCAAACATTTTCTTCACACCCACTTTATCAAAATTCACGGTTACTTCATAGTCCCGCCCACCTTCTACAATGGCTGTCACTACTCCTGTTCCGAATTTTATATGCTTTACCGTGTCTCCTACACTATAATCCAGTCCATCTGTTTTTTTCACTTCAAACTGTTTTGGTACAAAAGCCGGCTGTTTGAATGCCTGCTTCATCTGTCTGAAAGAAGTTGGCATGGGAATATCCATGACCTTTTTTTCCTGAAACTCTCTACCAAGTTCTACCAATTCCCTTGGAATTTCCTTGATAAATCTGGAAACCTTGTTATACTGGGTTTCTCCCCGGATCATTCTCTGCTGGGCACAGGTAAGTGTTAAATCTTTCATCGCTCTTGTGATTCCTACATAACACAATCGGCGCTCCTCTTCGATTTCTGTAGGATCATCTGCCGTGATGGTCATGTAACTTGGGAAAATCCCGTCTTCCATACCTGCCAGATACACAAAAGGAAATTCCAGTCCCTTCGCACTGTGCAAGGTCATGAGAAGTACCTGGTTATCATCTCCATCTACAGAATCGATATCTGCCACCAGTGCCACCTCTTCCAAAAATCCAGACAACGTAGGCTCATCATTTTCTTCTTCATAAGAAACTACCTTTGTAATTAATTCATCAATATTTTCTATTCTGGCCTCAGCCTCTTCTGTACCTTCAGCTTCCAGTTCTTTTACATATCCGGTACTGTCAATAATATCCTTCAAAAGTTCAGAAGGGGACAGGATTTCTGCTTTGCTTCTCAGGGTCTGAATAAAAGTAACAAAAGGGGCCACCTTAGCTGCAGCCCGGCCAAGAGAGGTAATCTGTTCTGCCTGGCGAAGAGCATTATAAAAGCTGATATTTTCCTGTGAAGCATAGTCCTGTACACGGCTTAATGTGGTTGCCCCGATTCCTCTTTTTGGCACATTGATAATTCGCTTTACCGCCAGGTCATCTCTTGCATTGTCTACTGTTTTAAGATAGGCCAGCAAGTCCTTGATTTCCTTTCTGGCATAGAAGTTCACTCCCCCTACCAGCTTATAAGGAATATTTGCCATAAGGAATTTTTCCTCAAAAAGGCGGGATTGTGCATTGGTCCGGTAGAGAATTGCCATATCTCGGTATTCTCCATCTTTCTCCCGCACCTTTTTGCTGATATCGCCCACAATATATTCTGCTTCCTCGTATGCGTTCATAAACTGGCGGAAGTGAAGTTTTTCGCCTTCTTCGTTTTCTGTCCAGAGAGTTTTTGTCTTACGCTCCAGATTGTTCTGAATCACCTGATTGGCAGCATTTAAAATATTCTGAGTAGAGCGGTAATTCTGCTCCAGCCTTACCACCTTTGCGTCTGCAAACACATGCTCAAACCCTAAAATATTCTTGATGTTTGCTCCTCTGAACTTGTAGATAGACTGGTCATCATCTCCCACTACACAGAGATTCCTGTATTTTTCAGCCAGCAGGCTTACAAACTTAAACTGGGCAGTATTGGTATCCTGGTACTCATCCACCATAATGTACTTAAACCGTTCCTGGAAATACTCCAGCACATCGGGACATGCCTGGAAAAGTTCTACTGTCTTCATGATCAGATCATCGAAGTCAAGGGCATTGTTTTTCTTCAATTCTTTCTGATATTCTTTATACGCCAGGGCAATTTTCCTTTTCGAAAAATCTCCCATAACATTTATCTCGTATTCTTCCGGCCCAATCAATTCATCTTTTGCAGAAGAAATGGCTGCCATGATTGCTCTCTCTTTATAAATCTTGGTATCAATATCAAGGCGTTTACAGATGTCCTTCATCAATGTCTTCTGGTCATCTGTATCGTAAATCGTAAAGTTTGTATCGAATCCAAGACGGTCAATAAACCGGCGGAGCATACGCACACAACTGGAATGAAACGTAGAGACCCAGATGCTTTCTGAGCCGAATCCTACAATCTTATCTACTCGCTCCCGCATTTCTCCTGCAGCTTTATTTGTAAAAGTAATCGCCATGATATTCCAGGGATTTACCCCCTTCTCTTCAATCAGATATGCAATTCTATGGGTCAGCACCCTGGTCTTTCCGGAACCGGCACCTGCCAGGATTAATACAGGGCCTTCTGTATGAAAAACAGCTTCTCTCTGTCTGTCGTTTAATGTATCGTAGATACTCATAATCTTTCTATCCTCCAAAACATTTGTTCTTACAATATAGCATTCTTCCGGGAAGAACGCAAGAATACTTTACAAATGGTTTTGAAAACTATATAATAGAGAGCAGAGGTGATAAAACATGACAATAGACACAAAAGATATTTTAAACAGCATTTTAGCCAGTGTCTCCCGCATCGATTACATCAAGCCAGGGGAGATTCCTAATATAGATTTGTATATGGACCAGGTTACGACCTTTATGGAAGATCAACTTGCATCTTCCAAACGTCATCCTGAGGATAAGATTCTCACGAAAACAATGATTAATAACTATGCAAAAAACCATCTTCTTCCCCCTCCGGTTAAGAAGAAGTATTCCAAAGAACATCTTTTCATTCTGACTTTTATTTATTATTTTAAGAATATCCTGTCTATCAATGATATTCAGGTTCTTCTGGCTCCCCTTACAGAAAAATATTTTTCAGGGGAAGAAAGCCTGCAATTACAGGATATCTATGAAGAAGTTATGAAGCTGGAATTGGAGCAGATTCAGCCCCTTGCCAAAGATGTGACCAAGAAATTTAATAAGTCTCAGGAATCTTTTGCTGATGTCCCAGAAGAGGATCGTGATTTCCTGCAGAAATTTGCTTTTATCTGTATGCTGAGTTTTGACGTCTATGTAAAAAAACAGGTGATTGAGCATTTGATTGACAAAATGTCTAACCCGGAATCCTGACTTTGCTGAACATCTATAAAAAAGCTGTACCAGGGTATCTACTCCATATCCCGGCACAGCTTTTCTCTTTTTGATTCTGCTTCTATTTTTCCTGTTCTGCCATTCTTTCGAATACCATATCATATCCGTCATTTCCATAATTCAGGCTTCTGTTTACACGGCTGATGGTAGCTGTGGAAGCACCTGTCTTCTCAGAAATCTCAAGATATGTTCTCTTTTCCTTCAGCATTTTAGCAACTTCAAAACGCTGGGACAACGATAAAATTTCGTTTACGGTACATACATCCTCAAAAAACAAATAACATTCTTCTCTGTCTTTCAGGCTGAGAATAGCGTCAAACAAGGAATTAACTGCCTCTGTGTGAATTTTTTTGCTCATAGTCAAAATCTCCTTAACATTGTAATATACACCCAGTAACAGACTATTTCCGAATTTCTCTGGTACATTACCACTTTATCGGTTATATCTTCCATTACTACAATATATATTAGCACAGTAAATTTTTGAAGTAAAGAAGAGTCTCGTCATTTTTCTACTTTATCTGTAAAATTTTTATAAAGTTTATAACTGCTCAAGAACCTTCCTTGCTTCCCGGACTCTTTTTTCACTGGTACGCCAGATTTCATATTCGCTTACAGACGCAACTCCCATGCTCACATCCTGTTTCCGGTAACGCATTTCACTTTCCATAGAAATTTTCCCTGACATGTGATAGGCTTTTGCTTTCGTCTTCTCTGCCAGCATAGGAAGCACTGATGCATCCACACCGCCTCCAATGAGGATTTCTGTTTCTCCCTGTGCTTTTTCCACCAGTTCCTTTAAAAGTTCCACCCCATCCACACAGGTATTTTTCTGTCCTGAGGTCAGGATGGTACTGATTCCAAGTTTCTTTGCTTCCTCCAGTGTCACAAACGGATCTTGGCACATATCAAATGCCCGGTGTAAGGTGACTGGCATCCCCTGGGCTTCCTCCATGAGTTCCTTCATCTGTTCCAGATTCAATGTACCATCTGGTTTCATGGTTCCAATGACGATTCCATCTGCACCAAGCTTACGGAAACTCCTGATTTCTTCTTTTAAGATTTCATGCTCAAAATCCGTATAACAAAAATCACCGAACCTTGGCCTTAATAATACACGAATCGGAATATCTACCTGTTCCCTGATTTTTTGGTAAAGTGCCTGTGAGGGAGACAACCCTCCGATTACAAGAGCACTGCACAGTTCAATCCGGTCCGCACCGCCCTTTTTTGCAGCAATGGCAGATTCCACAGAGTCCACACAGCATTCCAATGTATATCCCATAGTTCCTCCTATAAAACAAAATCTATCAACAAACAGCACATAAGGAAATGCATTTCTGCATTTCCTTATGATTTGCTTCTATTATGTAGTTCTTATTTACATAACTTCTTAAATTCGTCCGCAACATGCTGTACCTGTGTTCCAATGATAACCTGTACGCTTGTTTTTCCTGGACGGATAACACCTGCAACACCTGCAGATTTGATTACTTTTTCATCAACTAATGTATTATCTTTTACTTCCAGACGAAGTCTTGTAATACAGTTATCAATAGAAGTAATGTTTTCTTTTCCGCCTAAACCTTCTAATACGATTCTTGCAACTTCTGTAAAGTCATTGTTTGCTAATACTACTTTTGTTTCATCAGCTTCATCGTCTTCTCTACCTGGTGTTTTTAAATCAAACTTTGTGATAGCGAAACGGAATACTACATAGAATACGATGAATGCTGCAATACCCAGTGGGATGATCATCCATGTCTTCTGTGCTGCTGGCAGGGAAGCAGAGAATAATAAGTCTGTTGCACCTGCGGAGAAGGAGAATCCTGCACGGAATCCTAATAATGTAGTTACAGTTACGAAAATACCGTATAATAATGCATAGATTACATATAAACCTGGTGCCAGGAACATGAAACCAAATTCAAATGGTTCTGTAACACCGCAAAGGAAAGCACAGAAAGCAGCGGATCCTACAAGACCGATTGCTACTTTTTTCTTATTGCTTTTTGCTGTATGAACCATAGCTAAAGCTGCACCTGGGATACCAAACATCATACATGGGAAGAATCCTGACATGTACATACCAAGGCTCCAGTTAACATCTGCAGATGTCATACCTGCCCAGAACTTCTGTAAGTCACCAAGACCGATAGTATCAAACCAGAATACATTGTTCAGTGCGTGATGTAATCCGGTTGGAATTAACAGACGGTTTAAGAATGCGTAGATACCAGCACCTACTGCATCTAATTTAACAATAGACTGTCCTACTGCGACTA
>Peterbilt_p2__coassemble_148_pt1 | contig 97877 bp, 72 predicted proteins | sample Peterbilt_p2__metabat2_high_PE_039 | metagenome-assembled genome bin Peterbilt_p2 | reverse complement strand
CTCCGTGTCAGATGAATGGTTCTGAGGCTCAGACACTTACTTTAAAAGTCCGTAAAGACAATAGTGAAGAGTTTGAACCTTTGGCACTGAGTAATTTTGATATCGAAAAGGTCAGTGGAGAAGGAATGATTCTTCCTGCTGACGGAACATTCCGTGTAGACGGGCAGGAAGCTGTTTTTAAAGCAACTTTGAAATCTGATCCAAGCATATTTGTAGAATTTAAAGCTGTTTCAAGCGGTGTTGCACTTCAGGCAATCTCTGTTAGTGTACCACAGGTTTGGTATATTGATAGCTGGAATGGTCTGGCTGATTATTATGTAGGAATCCAGAAAGGTGACAATCCTGATAATAACTACAAAATTAACTATACTCCTTCCAATGCAAGCGATAAAGAAGTTGTATGGGAACCATTGACCGAAGATATTGCAACCCATATGGAAGCTTTTGACAATGGTATTGTTCCTAAAAAAGCGGGTATAGCGAAATTCAAAGTATCCAGCAAATCCAATCCAGAAATTTCTACAGAAGTCAGTGTGGAATTTCGTTATAAATATCCTTTGACTGCTGCTAATGTGGAAAAAGAAGAATATACAGTAGAAGAAGGAAATAAGCTTGAATTTAATATCAAAGCAACACCAGAACATGCAACAGAGCAAAGATTTCATTGGTCTTATAGTAAAGAAGGTATTGTTGAAGTAAAAGACTCTGTAAGTCAAGATGCATTAAATGTAAATACACCAAAAACTACACAACATGTAATCAATGCTTTAAAAACAGGAAAAGTAACTGTTACAGGTATGCCATTTGATGAAACAGGATCTTGCAAACCAGTTTCCTTTGATGTAGTGGTAACAAAAGACGGTGAGGTGCCACAAGGAGATGCTCTTGTTATGGCAAAAGAAGATATTGCTCATGGTGTGCAATATCTTCAAGGAAAATCACTAGAGAAATATGAAGATGAATGGAATATCTTTTCTATTCTTCGTTCTGGAGCAACTATTGAACAGAGTAAGTTAGATAAATATTATGAATCAGTAGTAAAGCAATTAAAGAAGAGTGGAAAAACAATGCGTGTGACTGATTTGGCACGTGTTGCTCTTGCACTTGAGGCAATGGGCAAAAATCCTACAGATGTAGATGGATTTAATGTTTTAGAAGCTATTTATAATCATAAAGATATGATGACAGATTCTTCTAATTGTCCAATTTTTGGTCTGCTGGCATTGGATGGAAGAAATTATGAAATTCCCAAAGATGCGAAATGGAGTAGAAAAGATCTTATAGATCAGATTTTAAAATTCCAGAAAGCAAGCGGTGGATTCGGGCTTTCTCTTGATAATGATACAGCAGGTATTGATATGACCGGTATGGCACTTCAGGCTCTGGCTCCATATTATGATAATTCTGCTTATCCTGAGGTAAAACCAGCGGTAGACAAGGCATTGAAATATTTTAAAGAAAATATTAAAACAAATGCAGGATTTATTGAGTTTGGTTCTGAAAATTCCTGTACAACTGCACAGGTGTTAACCGCAGTGTCCGCATTGAATATTGATCCTACTGCAAAAGACAGTGGATTCGTTCAAAATGGCAACAATATGATATCTAATCTGCATACATACAAGAAAGATGCTGGTTTTGCATGGCAGACAACTATGCAAGGACAGGAGATGGCAACTCAGCAGGTCACATATGCATTAGTTGCATATCAGCGTATGGCAGAAGGTCAGACAAGATTATATGATTTTACAGATGTGCCGGAGGAAAACCCATCTGTGAAACCAGAAGCACCAAAAGGAACTGTTACCCTTACCGTGGAACGTTTTACGATTGGCCAGGGATATTTTGTAGAACCAGTGAAAGTACCATTTGAGGAAGGTGACAATGGGGCTACTTTGCTTAAAAAAGTAATCGGTGCTGAAAACTATATCGGTAATGATGCTTTTCTGGAAGCGATTAAAGGTGCAGATTTGGGTCTGGACAAAGTAGAAGTTCCGGATTATATTGTGAAGCTCAGTGAAAATGAGACAACAACAGAAAAAGTAAAAGAATATGGAAATGAGTCCAATGGTCCAGAAGCCCTTGGAGAGTTTGATTACAGTGATGATGGGAAATGGGTATTTTTTGTCAATAATAAAGAACCAGGGTCAGGAACTGCAAATTATAAACCAAAGGATGGAGATGTTCTCAGATTCCAGTTTTCTGTATATGGTTATGGAACAGATGTGACTGGACAAGATTGGTCAGGAGAGACAGTAATTGAATTTTCAAACAAAGACCGCCTGACAAATTTAATGGCAGAAGTTAATAAAGACAAAGATAATCTCATGGCTCATGCTAATGTTAAGAATGCGTATGATGCGGCATCCAAGGCAATTTCAGCGGTGATTACACCACAGAAAGAAATTGATGCACTGTCAGACCGGTTAAGTGAAGCAATGAAAAATCCAGGACAGCCGGATATAGAAGATCAGAAAGCAGCTAAAGAAGTAGAAGAAAAGATTAGTGGAATCGGGAAAGTAACATTAGAAAGCAAGAAAGCTATTGAAGCAGCCAGAGCAGCATACGATAAGCTTAGCGAAAACCAGAAGAAGCTGGTAAGCAACCTTGAAATATTAACAAAAGCAGAAGCAGAACTTAAGAAATTAGAAGAGGAAGCAAATACAGGTTATGTAATTATTTCTGTAGAACGATTTACCATTGGCCAGGGATTTATTTATGAGCCAGTGAAAGTTCCATTTGAAAAAGGTGACAATGCAGCAACACTTCTGAAAAAAGTAATCGGAGCAGAAAATTTTGTAGGTGAAGATTCTTATTTGAGAGCAATTGAAGGTGCAGATCTTGGAGTGGATAAAGTAGTGGTACCAGATTATATTGCTGAAATAAGTAAGAACAAAGTCACAACAGAAACAGCAAGAGAAAATGGAAATGACGGAGACACAGCACTTGGAGAATTTGACTATAGTCAAATGTCTGGTTGGATGTACCATGTAAACGGAAAAGCAGTTGGTTATGGAATTTCAGATTATAAGCCTGTAAATGGAGACGTATTAAGATTCCAGTTCACAATGTATGGATATGGTACAGATTTAACGGGAACTTCATGGGGTAATCCAAATCCAGTAATCACCATTTCCAATAAAGATAATCTTGTTGCAAAAATGGCAGATGTAAATGAAAACAGGGATAGATGGATGGCTGTTCCAGCGGTGAAGGCAGTATATGATGAAGCTGTAAAAGCAATGGAAGCGGTTATTACACCAAAAACAGAAATTGATGCCATCACAGAGAAACTGGATAAAGCAATGAAAGATCATGAATTAACAGAAAATGACCAGGAAGTTGCAAATACAGTAATCGAAAAGATCAATGGAATCGGGAAAGTAACATTAGAAAGCAAGAAAGCCATTGAAGAAGCAAGAGCAGCATATGATAAGCTTAGCAAAAACCAGAAGAAACTGGTAAGCAATCTTGAAACATTAACAAAAGCCGAAGCAGAGCTTAAGAAATTAGAAGAGGAAGCAGCGCAGGCAGAAGCGGACAAGAAAGCAGCAGAAGCAGTAGTTGAAAAGATCAATGGAATCGGGAAAGTAACATTAGAAAGCAAAAAAGCCATTGAAGAAGCAAGAGCAGCATACGAAAAACTGAGTGAAGCTCAGAAAAAACTGGTAAGCAATCTGGAGACACTTACAAAAGCCGAAGCAGAGCTGAAGAAGCTGGAAGAGCAGCAGGGACAGCAAGGTCAACAGGGACAAGAGAAACCAGAAACATCATCAGTAACTCTTGTAAATAAGAAATACGGAGTGAGCCTGCAAGGCGAAGGTCTTACCGAAGATATGGAATTACAGGTAGAGGCTCTTAACAAAGACAGCAAAGATGTGGAACGAATGAGGAAAGAAATCACATCGAAGAAATCTATCTTCCGTTTATTTAATATTAAACTGATGAAGGATGGAAAAGAAATTCAGCTTCCACAAAAAGCAATTTTAAGCATTCCGGTTGGTGAAAAATACAACGGAAAAGAATTAGTTGTATTAGCTTGCAGCGATAAAGACATCAAACAATTGAAAGGAAAAGTTACAAACGGTTCTGTGTCCGTTGAAGTGACAGAATTAATGAGTTTTGGTGTTGTGGTAGATACCGCTGCTTCTGGAAACGAAGTAAATGGCGGAAGCGGAGCTGGAACTACCAATAGCAATGGTGGAGGAAATAGTTCTGGAGGAAAAGGAGTAAAAACAGGTGATGAGACACAGGTTGGAATGCTGATTCTTCTGTTAACCTTATCCGGTGCAGCAGTTGTAATGACTGCCGGAAAGAAAAGAAGAGAACAAAAATAATTTTCCAAAAGAACAAAGTTTCAACGGCATAGACTTTTGAGAAAAATACCCGTTAATCCCAGTGAACTGGCGGTTGACGGGTGTTTTGTTTTTGATTCTTCCAATCATTTACTTTGACATCCCAACATCAGTATGATAAACTAAAAACGATTATGGAATCTTATACCCTCAGCAACATTGTTTAATAAGAATACATATTTGAAACTATATAAAAATCAATAAATGTACAGAGGTGAGTAAAGTGGATAAAAATGAGTATCGGGCTAAATTAGAAGAAATCAATGATCTGGTAGACAATCAGGATTATCAGGGAGCCCTTAAAATCGTAGATACAATTGACTGGCGGAGGGTGCGAAGTGCCAGAACACTCTGCATGATTGGGGAAATCTATGAAGCAAACAAACGGTATGAAGACAGCCGCAAACTTTTGCTCCTTGCCCATCAGAGAGCTCCTATCGGAAAAACTGTACTGTACCGTCTGGTAGAATTATCAATTAAAATGGGAAATTATAATGAGGCTGCTGATTACTATAAGAGTTTTGTGGAAATTTCCCCAAATGATAACAGCCGGTATATTTTGAAGTACAAGCTTTACAGGGCAAGGCGTTCACCTATTGAAGAGCAGATTCAGATACTTCAGGAATATAAAGAAAAAGAATATACAGAGCGCTGGTCTTATGAACTTGCAAGATTATATGCAAAAGCAGGGATGAAGGAAGAATGTATTGAAACCTGCGATGACTTGATTCTGTGGTTCAGTGAAGGAAAATATGTAACAAAGGCTATGGAGCTGAAGATGAAATTTACTTCCCTGACTCCCCAGCAGCAGGAGAAGTATGAGAATGGCTCCTCCAAAAAGATAACAGAAACAGCGGCAAAGGCAGCCGCAGCCGTTGCAGCAGCATCAGAGGCCGCAGCAAATGTGGTAGAAAAGATTACTCCTGAAGAACAGGAAGAAATTGAAAAAATCCTGAACAGCGTGGAATTGAAGATTCCAGAACCGGAACCGGCACCAGAGAAGCCAGAGCATCTTCAGGATAAAGTTGCCCAGAATCTCCGGGATGTGTTACAGGGCAGCACAGCAGACGAAGCAGAAGAAATTGCAGTTGCCATGGATCCTGCTGTGAAAACGTCACCAGAAGAAAAAGGATATGTTGTTAAAGATCTTGAACCAGAAGATTTAAGCAAAACTACAGGATTCAAACCATTCCACATAGGGGAAGGTATGACCATGCAGGTGAAAGCCGAGGCACCGAAATCAAAGATGTTTGATTCCAAGGATTTTGTGCCGGGTTCTTTACAGACAAGCTCCAAAGAATTTGAACTGGATCTGGAAGCACTTCTGGCAGAGACAGCAAATGAGCTGGCTCAGGCAGTAGCTGAGGAAACCGGAAATCAAGAAGAGATAACAGAAGAGTCTGCCGAAGAAGTAGTGGAGGAATCTGTAGAAGAAGTCATCGAAGAAGCAGAGGAAGAACCTGTAGAGGAAATCGTCGAAGAAGCAAAGGAAGAGCTGGAAGAAAGCCGTGCTCCAGAGATTGCAGCAGCGGCAGTAAGCCTCAGTGCAGCACTTGCAGCGAAAGCAGATGAATTTGATGCACTTGCAGCGGGCATGACTCAGGAAGTAGTAATCAAAAGGGATTTAGAAGAGCCGGAAGTGGCAGAAGTACAGGAAGAACCAGTGGAAGTAATTCCAGAATCAGAAGAAGAAATCCTGGAACAGGAAGAAACACCGGAAGAAATCATCGAAGAAGCAATAGAGACCATGGAAGCCCTGTCAGATGCAGGAGAATCTCCGGCAGAGATTGTAGAAGAATTAGCAGAAGAACTGGAAACAGCAGGGCTGGAAGAGGCAGAGACTATAGAGACTGTTGAAGCCGAAGTGGAAGAAGGAGCTACAAAAGAATTTCCTGTAGAAAAGGTAAAAGAAGCTCTGGGCGAAATTGATTTGTCCAAGGCTCTTGAGGAAGAACTGGAAGATACTATATCTCCTAAACAGGATGACTCCCATATCAAACGTGTCACTGGGTCTGTAGCAGTAAATCAGGAACGTAAGTCCGCAGCGTTTGGCACAGCAGTAGAAGGACTCATGCGGCATCACCTGACAGAAGAAGAGCACAGGCGGCTGTTTACCTATTTCTTCCCAATCCCGGGAATGTCACAGCAGATAAATGAAGCGTTGGATACAGCACAGGAATCTGCCTGCTCCAAAACATCCCAGGAAGGAAATATCATCGTAACAGGAAGAGAAGGTTCTGGTAAAACAAGACTTTCAGAAGGGCTCATTAAAGCACTCTGCAAAGAACGCCAGATGGAAGGTGCCAAGGTCGCTTATATCACTGCTGAGAAGCTGAATAAAAAAGATCCAGTTGCTGTTGTAGGGAAATTGGCCGGAGGATTCCTGGTAGTAGAAAACGCAGGTGCATTAAAGGCAGATGTGGTAGAAAACATGTCGAAAGCCATGGAATTTAAGACCAACCGCCTTACCGTGATTTTAGAAGATTTGAAACCGGGTATTCGTTCATTACAGGAAAAATATCCTGATTTTATGAAGAAATTTGATTCTACCATCATGATTCCTGTGTTTACCAATGATGAGTTGGTCTCCTTTGCAAAAACATATGCAAAAGAATTAGGATATAAGATTGATAATATGGCAGTGCTTGCCTTATATACTCTGATTGGAGAAAATCAGAATGAAGAAAATCCGGTAGCTGTAGGAACTGTCCGTGAGATGATGGACAATGCCATTGCAAGAGCTTCCAAAAAAGGACGCAGGGCAGGCAAGAAAGTAAGCAAACGCCATCTGGATGAAACCGGAAGAATTATGTTATACGAGAAAGATTTTGATATCTAAACAAGGAGGAATGAGAATGACAGCCCCTTATCTGGGAAATCCGAAAAGAACCATTGAAGTTCTTCAGAAATACGAGTTTGTTTTTCAGAAAAAGTTTGGGCAGAATTTCCTCATTGACACCCATGTACTGGATAAAATTATAAATGCCGCTGATATTACAAAAGATGATTTTGTGCTGGAAATTGGTCCTGGTATCGGGACCATGACCCAGTACCTGGCATGTGCGGCAAGAGAGGTTTATGCAGTTGAAATCGACAAGGCACTGATACCGATTTTGGAAGATACTCTTTCAGACTATTCCAATGTAACTGTTCTGAATGAAGATATTTTAAAAGTTGATATCAGGAAACTGGCAGAGGAGCACAATCAGGGAAAACCGATCAAGGTTGTGGCAAATCTGCCATATTACATTACAACACCGATTATCATGGGATTATTTGAGGGACATGTGCCAATAGAATCCATTACTGTTATGGTACAGAAGGAAGTTGCAGACAGAATGCAGGTAGGGCCGGGAACCAAGGACTACGGGGCATTATCCCTGGCCGTTCAATATTATGCCGAGCCTTATATTGTGGCCAATGTTCCGCCAAACTGTTTTATGCCAAGACCGAAGGTGGGAAGTGCTGTAATCCGTCTTACCAGGCACAAAGAAGCCCCGGTGAAAACCGTGGATGAAAAACTGATGTTCCGCTTGATCCGGGCATCCTTTAATCAGAGACGTAAAACACTGGCAAACAGCTTAAAAAACTCTCCGGAATTATCATTCACAAAAGAAGAAATTCAAGATGCGATTGCAGCTTGTGGATTTAAAGAAGGAGTCAGAGGAGAAGCATTGACATTGGCAGATTTTGCAGCTTTGACAGATCAGTTTGCAAAGCAGTGATATAGATAAGAGTATAACACGGAAAACCACCGCAGATGCCTGCGGTGGTTTTTTCTATAAATATTAAAGGAAGGAGAGCCGGCTCCTGTGAGCCGACATATGAAAAAGAAAATATAAAAATAACTTGCTCTGTATTATTTTTATGATATTAGTATATCCTGGAATTATGTTCAAATCGTGTTGAAGTTGTGAAGAAATCGTGAACGAAAATAAAACCTTTTATGAATGTTAAAAAATTACCGGGCTTATGCCTAAAAAGTCTTCCACGCAGACACGGATTCCCCCCATAAGACCGGAAATATCCTGCAATTTAGACGAGATAATCTTACAGTCACGGTTTTGATGCCGGGAAAGATATTCCATAATACGTGCATTGATATCAGATACATCATTAGAGAAGAAGCTATTTAAAACAATCAAATCCGTATTAAAAGTATTGATAATATTGTTAATTCCAATAGACATATATTTTACAAACAATTCCATCATTTCCAGGGCTTCGGGTGCTCTCTTATGATAGTCTGCCAGAAATTCATCTATGGTTATGGTATCCTGATTTTTCTTTTTTGCATACTCTTCCAGAATCGCTTTCTCAGAAGCGTATTGCTCCAGGCAGCCTTTGTTTCCGCAAGGGCAGGGCTTTCCGTCAGGAAACAGGATGGTATGCCCAAGTTCTCCGGCGTATCCGTTCAGTCCTTTGTATAAATGCCCGTCAATTAGAATTCCCATTCCAATACCATCATGGACATTAATGTGAATCATGTTTCTGCACCCGGAATGAAAAGCAGATTCGCCCAGTACAGACAAATTGGATTCATTTTCCACAATAACAGGAAGGTGGAATTTGTTTTCAAGAATCTGTCCCAAATCAGATTCCGGCAGAGGATAATAGGGTGTAAATACAATTTTATTTTTGTTTACAACACCGTAGATTCCCACAGTGATTCCAACGATTCCATAGGGGGTGTTGGAATGCTCTTCTATCTGTTGGGAAATAATATCTGTCAGAATGGGGAGAAGTGGCTTATTTTGCTGAAATGGGTATTCGTTTACTTTGCAGTCTTCTCCTTTTAAATTAGCAGATAGTGCAATGATATGATTAGGGTGCACATCAAGAGCAAGAGCATATCCGCAGTTTTTCTGAAATTCCAGCAAAATAGGCTTGCGGCCCAAAGCAGTCTGAGCACTTCCTATTTCGAGAACCAGCTTCTGTTCCAGAAGTTCCTGAACAATATTAGAGATGGTAGCCTTCGTCAGTTTCAGTTGTTTTGCCAGTTCTGCCCTGGAAACAGGGGCATGATTCACAAGATACTTCAGGACCAGGCTCCGGTTATTTTCACGTATCATTTCCTGGTTTGCAATCGGCATAATCGAAATACTCCTTTTATAAAAATCAATAAGGTCTTTTTTCTATCATACACGTTTCTGTTATCCTGGGCAACTGGTAAAAATGCTTTATGGAAGGTTTAGAGAATCTTTAGACACAGAACAGGGGAAAGCGTGGTATAATGAAAAGAAAATCATTGTAAACAGAAACAGGAGAGAAGAAATATGATGAAAAAAAGAGGAATTGCATTACTGTTGACTGGAATCATGCTGATAGCGTCACCTTTGACGGTTTTTGCTGATAGAGAAGATGCGAAGCTAAACGTTCCGTATGTGTCTTTAGGAGCAGATTTGAATTCCCAGGAGAAGGAAACGGTTCTGAGACTTTTAGGTGTTACAGAACAGGATCTGAAGAATTATACAGTTGCCACAGTTACCAATCAGGATGAGCATGATTATCTGGATTCTTATTTGTCTAAGAGTGTTATCGGAACCAGAGCACTTTCTTCTGTTTTAGTAGAAGGCAAGAAGGCAGGAAACGGAATCCATGTAGCTACAAAAAACATTACATATTGTACTCCGGGTATGTATGAAAATGCACTTGCTACCGCAGGAATCGAGGACGCAGATATTATCGTGGCAGGGCCCTTTAACATTTCCGGCACAGCGGCCCTGGTTGGTGCTATTAAATCTTATGAGAATATGACAGGAGAAGAGGTCGATCAGGAAAATGTTGAGACTGCTACGAATGAGCTTGTGGTCACGGGACAGGTTGCAGAGAGTGTAGGGAATCAAGAAAAGGCGGAACAACTTATTGGAGCCATTAAAGAGCAGGTTGTAGAAGGCGAAGAGATTACTACAGAAAAGATAGAAAATGTTGTGGATCAGGCAGCCCAGGAGATGGAGATTAAGCTGTCAGAAGAAGACAGACAGGCGATTATTACATTGATGGAAAAAATCAATGACTTAGACTTAGATATTGAAAGCCTGAAGGAACAGGCAAAAAATCTCTATGACAAGATTGAGAGCCTGGATTTGAACCTGAATATTGATGAGGAGCAGGTCAAAGGATTTTTCCAGAGAATTATAGACTTTATCAAAGGATTATTTGAGTAAAACACAAAAGAGACTGAGCAGGATTTTCTTCTGCACACAGTCTCTTTTTTTGAAGTTATAGATTAAGGCTCATATCACCTGGTTTCATGATGTTTAATTTCCGCATTGCATTTGCAATAGAAAGGGTGAGGACACCGGGTAATATAAAATACATGACCAGAATCTTGACCAGAATGACTGCAAAATCCCCGCCTGGTGCCATGGTCTGCCAGGACATCACAGGCCCCATGAAGATGGTTGTTCCAAGGCCGGCTCCAGCGGTACTGTTGGTCATTTTGGCAAAGAGCACTCCTATGGGGCCGAGTATAGCACTGGATAGAATAGAGGGAAGCCAGATAACAGGCCGCTGGATGATTTTCGGAAACTGTAATTTGGAAGTTCCAAGTCCAACAGCCAGGAATCCAGCGATTCCATTATCACGGTAGCCTGCCAGGGCGAGTCCAATCATACTACAGCAGCATCCAATAGTAGCAGCCCCGGCAGCAGTGCCGTTTAGCTGGAGAATCATGGCCAGGGCAGGTGCACTAAGGGGCATAGCACATACCATTCCCATAAACACTGCGACTGTGATTCCCATGACCAGAGGATGCTGCTGCATTCCCCAGGAAATCAGGCGGCTAAGCTGTTCCATAAGAGAATGAACAGGAATTCCAATCCAGAATCCACAGAGACATCCCCCAAGAATACCTGCTAAGGGAGCCAGGATAATATCCATGTTGAACCTTCCGGTCATCAACCTTGCAAGTTCGATTGCCACAAAAGCGGCAATAAAAGCACCAAGAGGGTCACCAGACCCCATTTCTATAAATGAGTGTGATGCTGTGGAAAAACTTCCGTCTAAGATCTGTTCTGAAAAAGCACCTGCCATGCCGGCAATCGTTGCACAGAGACAGGAAAAAGTATTTTCCTGAAGGCGGCTGGCGATGCCGATACCAATTCCTGCACCTGTCAGTGACATAGCAAGAGCACCACTGGTCTGGAGAAAGATGCCAAGAGGACCATGGAAAAGCAGGCCCGTCTGCTGAAGTGCCATGCCGAGAATCCATGTTACAAACAGGCCACATGCCATGCCTTTTAATCCCTCGATAAAAAAACGGTTGATAAAATTTTTCATGATTTAATTTAATTTCAAGTTTTTGAATAAAGAACCAAGAGAAGTGGAGATTTCTTCGCTTTCCGGAAGCTCGTAATCCGGTTCTTCTTCTTTTTCTTCTTCTGTAGTTTCCAGGAGTGCTTTCATGCTCAGGCTGATTTTTCCGTCTTCATTTTTAATAACCTTTGCTTTCACAGTATCGCCTACAGCAAGAACCGCTTTTGGATGCTTAATTCTCTTATCGGAAATTTGAGAGATATGCACCAGTCCGGAAATTCCGTCGCCAAGAGACACAAATGCTCCGTAAGTCTGAAGAGATTCTACAGTTCCTTCTACTTCGCTTCCTACTTTTATCTGCTCAATCTGTTCTTTCTTCTTTGCAGCAGCTTTTTCCTGAAGAATTTCTTTTGCAGAAAGAACCAGGCGGTTTTCCTGCTCATCTGTTTCAAATACACGCACCAGCAGGGTTTTCTTTAAATAATCTTCTGGGTTTTCAACATAAGTTAAAGCCAGCTTGGAAACAGGGATAAATGCACGGATTCCCTCTACATAAGCAATCACGCCACCTTTTACGATGCCCTCTACAGTGACTTCAAATTCTGTTTTTTCTTCTTTCATCTGCTCTAATTTGTCCCAGATGAGCATATCATCATCCCTGAAATTTGAGAAAGATGCATTGATTTCATCCATATAATCATCCATAGTTTCCTGTTTTTTCATTTCTTCTGACATTGAATTACCTCCCAAGTTTTAAAATGCATTTCCCGTTCATTATAACATAATTGCTATAAATTTAGAAGTATGTTACTATAATGGCAAAATAATCTTTAAGAACGAGATACACGACTACACGGGATAAAACAGAGAGGGAAGGAAGAATGGCAAAACAGGGTAAAGTTTATATTATAGGACATAAAAATCCAGATACGGATTCTATCTGTTCTGCAATCGCATATGCAGATATCAAAAACAGGACAAATCCGGGAAAGAAATACGCAGCAAAAAGAGCAGGACAGATTAACGAAGAGACAGAGTATGTCCTGAAACGGTTTGGTGTAGAAGCACCTGGATATCTGGCAGATGTGGGAACCCAGGTAAAAGATATGGAAATTCGGGAGACTCCGGGGGTTCCGAATAATATTTCCATCAAAGATGCATGGGCAATCATGAAGACCAACAGTGCAGTGACTCTGCCGATTACAAAAGAAGACGGACAGCTGGAGGGTTTGATTACTACAGGAGATATTGCGAATTCCTATATGGATGCACATGATAATTATTTTCTGTCAAATGCAAGAACCCAGTACAGAAGTATTGCAAATACAGTAGAAGGAAGAGTGGTCACGGGAAATGCTCACGGATATTTTATCCGCGGAAAAGTAGTCATCGGTGCAGCACATCCGGATAAACTGGGAGAATTTCTGGAGGAAGAGGATTTAGTGATTCTGGGAGACCGGTACGAGGATCACTTATGTGCCATTGAAAGAAACGTAAGCTGTATCCTTCTTTGCAACAATGCGGAGGTGTCTCACGATATTGTGGAAGCGGCAGACAGGAATCAGTGCGTAATCATCCGTTCCCCTCTGGATACGTTTACCATTGCCAGGCTGATCAATCAGAGTATTCCGGTAAAACATATTATGAAAAAGGATGACCTGATTACCTTCCAGACTGATGATTTCACAGATAATATAAAAGATATCATGGTAAAAACTCGGCACAGAGCCTTTCCTGTAGTAAATAAACATGGAAAATATATCGGAACAGTATCCAGAAGAAATTTGCTGGGCATGAAAAAGAAACAGCTGATTCTTGTGGATCATAATGAAAAGAGCCAGGCTGTAGATAATATTGATGCGGCAGAAATTCTGGAGATTATTGATCATCACCGTTTGGGTTCACTGGAAACATTGCAGCCTATTATGTTCCGCAATCAGCCGGTTGGCTGTACAGCGACGATTATGTATCAGATGTATGTGGAGAAAGCACTGGAAATCAGTCCGGCCATTGCAGGACTTTTATGCTCTGCAATTATTTCTGATACACTGATGTTCCGCTCCCCTACCTGCACATCTGCAGACAAGATGGCGGCAGGTGCTCTGGCGCTCATTGCAGGAATTAACATCGAAGAACATGCCAAGGAGATGTTTACAGCAGGAAGCAACCTGAGAGGAAAGACAGCAGAGGTTATTTTCTATCAGGATTTCAAGCGTTTTACAACAGATGCTGTGAACTTCGGTGTTGGCCAGATCAGTTCTATGAATGCAGAGGAGCTGGAGGAATTAAAGCAGCGTCTGATTCCTTTTATGCAGCATGAATGTGGTAAAAATGGTATTTCCATGGTATTTTTCATGCTGACCAATATTATGGAAGAATGTTCGGAAGTGATTTGTTATGGTGAGGGAAGCGGCCGTCTGGTGGAAGAATCCTTTGAAGTGACAGAGTCAGAAGGAGGCTATGTTCTTCGTGGTGTCGTATCCAGAAAGAAACAATTGATTCCGGCTTTTATCGGAACATTGCAGCAGAATAATTAAAAATCCGGAGGTAGGAATATGCCAAAAGTAGAGTGGAAACCAGGAAATATGCTGTATCCCCTGCCGGTTGTACTGGTAAGTGTAGCAGGTGAACAGGGAAAAGATAATATCATTACCGTGGCATGGGCAGGAACTGTGTGCACCAATCCCCCCATGGTATCGATTTCTGTGCGGCCGGAGCGGTATTCTTATCAGATGCTGATGGATACAAAAGAGTTTGTGATCAATCTGACCACAGAGAAGCTGGCTTATGCAACAGATTACTGTGGCGTGAAATCAGGCCGTGATGTGGATAAATTCAAAGCCATGAGATTAACCAGGCAGCAGGCATCCCATGTAGGCGTTCCCATGATCAAAGAGTCACCTGTATCCATTGAATGCAGAGTGCGTGAGATTAAAGAATATGGAAGCCACAGTGTTTTTCTGGCAGATGTGCTTGCCGTTCATGTGGATAATAAATATATGGATGAGAAGGGAAAATTCGATTTGGCACTGGCAAATCCTATTGTATATTCTCACGGGGAATATTATGGCCTTGGAAAGAAATTAGGAACATTTGGGTATAGTATTAAGAAGAAAAGACAAAAGAAGCAGAGGAAGCAGACCAATGAAAAAAAATAATATGATTCTCATAGGAATGCCGGGAGTGGGCAAGAGTACAGTAGGGGTGATTCTGGCAAAGGTGCTGGGATATGAATTTGTTGATTCAGACCTGCTGATTCAAAAAGAGGAAAAGGCTTTGTTACGGGAACTGATTGCCCGGTATGGCCTGGATGGATTCCTGGAAATCGAAAACAGGGTAAACCGTTCTATTACGGCAGAGAAATCTGTCATTGCCACAGGGGGAAGTGTGGTATATTGCCAGGAAGCCATGGAACATTTGAAAGAAATCGGCACAGTGATTTATTTGAAATTAGATTACAGCATCCTCAGAAGAAGGCTGGGAAACCTGCAAGGAAGAGGGGTTGTTCTAAAAGATGGACAGACATTAAAGGGGCTTTATGATGAAAGAATCCCTCTTTATGAAAAATATGCAGATGTGGTAATTGATGAGAAAAAACTGAATGTTGAGCAGACTTTGCAGAAAATTTTGGAAGAAATAGAAAAAAGATAGAGAATAAAGTGGGATATTCCCCTTGGATAACAGGAAAATATTAATTTTTATTTACAAATACCCGTATCTGTTATATTATAATAGTTAAGCCATAAAATAATAGAGGGAGAACTTCTGCCCGGCAGGAGTTACAATTCAGATAATTTAGAGAAATAAGACGTTGATTCGGTATGGCTTTTATGAGACAAAAACCCCTGTGTAAGACAGGATACAATAAATTGAGACAGGCTTTTGGGCCTAAAAAATAAGAGGTGTGTATATGGAACAGTATGTTATCAAAGGCGGGAATCCGTTAGTTGGTGAAGTAGAGATTGGCGGAGCAAAAAACGCAGCCCTTGCTATATTGGCAGCAGCGATCATGACAGATGAAACGGTACACATTGAAAATTTACCGGATGTACGGGATATTAATGTTTTGCTGGAAGCAATTAAGGAGATTGGTGCAGTGGTAGAACGCATCAGCCCTACAGAAGTAAAAATCGCAGGTGCTACTATTGGAAATATTTCCGTTGAGTATGAGTATATCAAGAAGATCAGGGCATCGTATTATCTGCTGGGTGCTCTGTTAGGCAAATATAAAAATGCCGAGGTTCCTCTTCCGGGAGGATGCAATATCGGAAGCCGTCCTATTGACCAGCATCTGAAAGGGTTCCGTGCCCTTGGTGCGTCTGTGGATATTATCCACGGTGCTGTAGTGGCAAAGGCAGAACAGCTTACAGGAAAGCATATTTTCCTGGATATGGTATCCGTAGGTGCTACCATTAATATTATGATGGCAGCAGCTATGGCTCAAGGGAATACAACCATTGAAAATGCAGCCAGAGAGCCTCATGTTGTTGATGTGGCTAACTTCCTTAACAGTATGGGTGCAAATATCAAGGGAGCAGGTACAGATGTGATCCGTATCCGTGGAGTGGAAAAACTTCATGGAACAAGCTATTCCATTATTCCTGACCAGATAGAAGCAGGTACATTCATGTGTGCAGCAGCAGCCACCATGGGAGATATTATGGTGAAAAATGTTATTCCGAAACATCTGGAAGCTACCACTGCGAAGCTGGAAGAAATTGGATGCCAGGTGGAAGAGTTTGACGATGCTGTGCGTGTTGTAGCAAACAAACGCCTGAAACGTACTAATGTGAAGACTATGCCGTATCCTGGTTATCCTACGGATATGCAGCCACAGTTTTCCGTAGCGCTTACTCTTGCAGAAGGGACAAGCATTGTTACGGAGAGTATTTTTGAAAACCGTTTTAAATATGCAGCAGAACTGGCAAGGATGGGTGCTAATATCAAGGTAGAAGGTAATACTGCTATCATTGATGGTGTTCAGAAGCTTACCGGTGCAAGAGTCTGTGCTCCTGATCTGCGTGCAGGTGCGGCTCTGGTTATTGCAGGGCTTGCGGCAGAAGGAATTACCATTGTAGATGATATTGTGTACATTCAGAGAGGCTATGAACGCTTTGAAGAAAAATTAAGAAGCCTGGGAGCAGAGATTGAGAAAGTTTCCAGCGAGAAAGAAATCAAAAAGTTCCAGTTGCGTGTGGGCTGAAAAAAAGGCTTGACGAATAGGGAAAAACCTTGTATTGTATAAAACGATAACAAAAAAATATTTATATTTTCTCTTATTCAGAGTGATGGAGATACATAGGATCTGTGAAGTCACGGCAACCCCGCTATGCGGAAGGTGCCAACCTGAGCGAGTAGTCGAACAATAAGAGGATTCATATGATGAAACATACATGAGTCCGCTTAGGTGGGCTCTTTTTTATTCAAAGGTTCACCAGGCAGGAGAAAATATACAAACAAAGAAAAGGAGAATAAACCATGGAAAAAAGACTGTTTACTTCTGAATCTGTAACAGAAGGCCATCCAGATAAAATGTGCGATGCCATTTCTGATGCTATTCTGGATGCATTAATGGAAAAAGACCCAATGAGCCGTGTTGCCTGCGAAACTGCTGTGACAACAGGTGTAGTTATGGTAATGGGTGAGATTACCACAAAAGCTTATGTGGATATTCCAAAAATCGTAAGAGATACTGTACGTGAAATCGGCTACACAAGAGCAAAATATGGTTTTGATGCAGATACCTGCGGTGTTATCACTACGATTGACGAGCAGTCCACAGATATTGCTATGGGTGTTGACAAAGCTCTGGAAGCAAAAGAAAACAAAATGTCTGAAGAAGAGCTGGATGCTATCGGAGCAGGAGACCAGGGTATGATGTTCGGTTTTGCTTCTGATGAAACAGAAGAATTTATGCCATATCCAATCGCTCTGGCACACAAGCTGGCATTGCAGCTCACCAAAGTCCGCAAAGATGGTACTCTGACTTATTTAAGACCAGATGGAAAATCACAGGTTACTGTTGAATATGATGAAAATGACAAACCGGTACGTCTTGATGCAGTGGTATTATCCACACAGCATGACCCAGATGTGACACAGGAACAGATTCATGCAGATATCAAGAAATATGTATTTGACCCAATTCTGCCGGCAGAGATGGTGGATGAGAATACAAAATTCTTTATTAATCCTACAGGCCGCTTTGTAATCGGTGGTCCTCACGGGGACAGTGGTCTTACAGGCCGTAAGATTATTGTAGATACTTACGGTGGATATGCACGTCACGGCGGCGGTGCTTTCTCAGGAAAAGACTGTACTAAGGTAGACCGTTCAGCAGCTTATGCAGCACGTTATGTAGCGAAAAATATCGTAGCAGCAGGACTGGCTAAGAAATGCGAAATCCAGCTTTCCTATGCAATTGGTGTTGCACATCCTACATCTGTTATGGTAGATACCTTCGGAACAGGTAAAGTATCTGATACACGCCTGGTAGAAATTATCCGTAAAAACTTTGATTTAAGACCAGCAGGAATCATTAAGATGTTAGACCTGCGCCGTCCAATTTACAAACAGACAGCAGCTTATGGACATTTCGGAAGAAATGATCTGGATCTGCCGTGGGAGAAACTGGACAAAGCAGAAGAATTAAAGAAATATTTATAATCGGCGGAATATATAAAAAAGGTGCTTCCCCACAGAAAGTTGTGGCGGGAGCACCTTTTTTATTATCCTCTGAAATTAAATAATTCTTTTACCTGCACGTCCAGGGCATCTGCAATATCAAACAAACTATCAAGGGAGAGAGAAGTTCTGACCTTGGGTGCCTCAATATTACTGATATGGGTTCTGCTCAGTCCTACAAGATCTGCGAGCTGAGTCTGTGTAAGGCCCTTCAGCCGCCTGTAATAGGAAATAGTCAGCCCCAGTTCCCGGAACTGCCGGAGCCGTTTTTCATCCATAGTTATTGAACCTCCGTTTATGCTGCAATAACTATAGCATTAACAGAAATACACAAAAACAAACAGATAGATTGCAAAAGCAAATCATAAGTATGCAAAAATAAAATAAAAATTGAAAAAAAACAACTAACAAGCAGTATTTGCATAGTTTTCAGCTTCCCGGCACATTTGTTCCAGAGTGAAAACTTTTACCTGGCTGCCTGAGATGACTTCGAAACCACTGACAAAGTCAGATTTTGAAAATAAATAGTACCACTGCTTGGTATCAGGGAACAGGCTTGCATGTTTTCGAAGGCTGTGGAGAGCTTCCAGGTCAATCCATTCATCTGTCCAGAAGCAGGTACCGAGAAGGATTTTGTCCTGGGCAGAAGCTGCAATGGATACGTATTCTGTACGCTTTTTGGTCGGGTGCTGTCCCCACCACATTCCTATTTGTTCCATGGTAAAAGGTGCGGTTCCCATCTCCTGTTCCAGAGCAAGGAAATCGCGGCATATGGTCTCAAAAGTAGGTTTCAGGCACTTATCCAGAGCAGGAAGTACATATTGATTAAAAATTTCCTGGCCGTTCCCCATTTCAATTTCTGACTGATAGGGATGGACAAAGTCATACCAGAAACGGAAAATCCCATCTGAAATCTCATATAGTGTGCGGCGGCTTCCCTGGTCTTCCGTAACAGGGATAATGCGGTGCACAAGCCCGTGGGAGGAAAGGGAGGATAAGAGGCTGCCCGCAGCACTGGGAGTCAGCCCGGTACTGTCGCAGATTTCCTGGAGTTTTTTCTTCTGGGAACCGATGGAAGCCAGAATAGAACGCATTACAGCAGAACCGGAATAGTATGCCCTGGTAAGGACAGGAACCATACGGTAAAAAGCTCCGTTCTCCTGGAAGAAAAGCTGGCATAATAATTTTTTTACTGAAAAATCAGCACCATCCTGTCCGGGATTCAGATATGGAGAAGGGAATTTGCTCATGTAGGAAGGATTTCCCCCTGTAATGTTGTATAGCAGTATTTGTTCTTCCAGATTCATATCAGGGTAAAATTTCCTCATTTCAAAAAAAGAAAACGAAGGGAGCAGTAAAGGGTTGCTCTCTTTTTTGTATTCTTTTTCATATAAATATCCTGGTTTACACAGGAGTATAAAAAGTCTGGTGCCTGCTTCTGCTTTTTTTGCCAGGGAATTTAAAAGATTAGGGAATCTTTTGTTTTGGGATAAGAGGCAGGAAACCTCATCCAGCACCAGAACAAGAGGCTCTTTCGCAGAAGCTGCTGCCAGCATACGGAAAAGCTCAGAGAATTTTTTCGCTGCTTCATATTCCTTTCCAAGTTTGCGGATGCATAAATCCTTTAATAAACAGAAATTTTCTTCGTAAAGAACATTGGAGGCTTTGAAATAAAGCAAAGATTTATCCTTGGCAAATTCCTGTATCAGACGACTTTTTCCTGTACCCGGATGTGCATAGAGGGAGGCTGTCTGCACACCTTCCTGTTCGTAAAGATGATTTAATTGAAAAAGTAATTTTCCTTTGTCTATAAACATAATATCTCCTAAAACTTTTGTTTTTTTTTAACAATAATATACATGGTTAAAGTTTATTTTCTTTTCTATCTCCATTTTATGGTGCTTTTTTTGGAAAGTCAAAGGATTTTGGGTGGTTTTTTATAGAAAGTTTAGATTTGATTTTGTTTTGTTTAGATGAAAACAGAGAAACATATGATATAATAAAATAAAGCATGCGAAAGAAAATGCAGAAACAAAAGAGAGAGAGACAGTGGTTATGAAATTAAAAACAAGGATTATCATTTCTTTTTTTATAATTGTGCTGGAGCCCCTTCTTTTTACGGGAATTGCATTCCTGGCCTTTACTCAATATCAGTTCAGTGCTATTGAAAGACAATATGGTATTGAAAATCCTACTTATGAAAGTCTGGCTAATATGGCAGAGGTGGTAAACCATCTGACCAATGAGAAAATGGAGTCTATTAAAGAAGTTGCCAGAAAACAGCCTTCCAGGTTTGAGGATATCGTATATTTGGATGAGCTGAACAGGGAACTTCAGGAAATGCATTCTTATATTCTGGTGCAGGAGGATGAGAGGATTATTTATTATGGATGTGATAATTATCCGGTAGAATTGGTAGAGAAGCTATCCCAGTTCCAGGATTTTGATGCAAGTACCAGTGACGGGCTGTATCTGGGAGGAAGAGTGCAGGCATTGGTGAAACAGGTTACATTTCAAACCTCTCAGGTAAAAGATGGCAGTGTCTTTATTGTTTCTAATATTCTCCAGACACTTCCTCAGGTAAAAGAATTGTTCAAAAATATGCTGGTGACCGTTGTGGTGATTCTGGTGACAACAGCACTGGGACTGACCTGGTGGATTTACAGGGGTGTGATTGCACCTTTGGATAAATTGCGTATGGCAACTCAGAAGATTAAATCCGGAGATTTGGATTTCTCTGTTGCATCTGAAGGAGTCAGTGAAATTGCAGACTTGTGCCAGGATTTCGAGGAAATGCGTCAAAGGCTGAAAGAGACAGCAGAAGAGAAGGTGGAATTTGACAAAGAGAGCAAAGAATTAATCAGCAATATTTCCCATGATCTGAAAACACCAATCACAGCAGTCAAAGGATATGTGGAAGGAATTATGGACGGGGTTGCCAATACTCCTGAGAAGATGGAGCGTTATATCAAAACCATTTATAATAAAGCCAATGAGATGGACAGACTGATTAATGAGCTGACTTTTTATTCCAAAATGGATACGAATAAGATTCCATATACTTTTAATAAAATCTCGGTGACAGAATTTTTTGATGACTGTGCAGAGGACTTACAGACAGAACTGGGAGCGAAAAACGTAGAGTTTTATTATTCCAACTATGTGGAGCCGGAAGTGACAGTCATTGCAGATGCTGAGCAGATTAAAAGGGTGGTAAACAATATTGTAAGCAATTCTCTGAAATATACAGATTCGGATAAACCTAAAAAAATTAATCTCAGGGTAAGAGATGTGGGGGATTTTATCCAGGTAGAGATTGAAGACAATGGAAAGGGAATTGCAGCAAAAGATTTGCCTAATATTTTTGACCGGTTCTACCGGACAGATGCTTCCAGAAATTCGTCGAAGGGCGGAAGCGGTATCGGGCTGTCTATTGTAAAGAAAATCATGGAAGACCATGGTGGAAAAGTCTGGGCAACCAGCAAGGAACATACAGGGACAGTAATGTATTTTGTCCTTAGAAAATATCAGGAGGTACCGGTAAATGAGTAAAATTTTAATTATTGAGGATGAGGAAGCGATTGCAGATTTAGAGAAAGATTATCTGGAATTAAGCGGCTTTCAGGTTTCTATTGAAAACAGAGGCGATGTAGGATTAAAGAAAGCACTGGAAGAGGATTATGACTTGTTTATCCTGGATTTGATGCTTCCTGAAGTAGACGGATTTGAAATCTGCAGGGAAATCAGAAACCAGAAGAATACACCGATTATCATGGTGTCAGCTAAGAAAGATGATATCGACAAAATCCGTGGGCTGGGACTGGGAGCAGATGACTATATGACAAAGCCTTTCAGTCCAAGTGAGCTTGTGGCAAGGGTGAAGGCTCATCTTGCCAGATATGAGCGTCTGATAGGTACAGGTGTGCAGGAGAATGATATTATCGAAATCCGCGGGCTGAAGATTGATAAAACAGCCAGAAGAGTGTGGATCAATGGGGAAGAGAAGAATTTCACTACCAAGGAATTTGATCTCCTGACTTTCCTGGCACAGAATCCTAACAGGGTGTTTACCAAAGATGAATTGTTCAAAGAAATCTGGGCGATGGAGTCCATTGGAGATATTGCTACGGTTACCGTGCATATCAAGAAGATTCGTGAAAAAATAGAATTTAATACTGCCAAACCTCAGTATATTGAAACAATCTGGGGCGTAGGATACCGGTTTAAGGTGTGAGATAATTTAAGGGGGCTGGAAACAGCCCCCTTTTTAAAACAACTTTTATATTTTGCGTTATAAATTTAATATATTCACTCACACCAAAACACGAATCGTTTTCTGCCTGTAATCTTTCATGCCTTGCAGATACATGCCCTGGGTTCTTAAATGCTCTGCCTGAATCAGAAATTCTTCGGAAATGATTTCTCCTGGTACCAGAAGTGGGATTCCTGGTGGATATAAATAAGCGTACTCCGCAGATACTCTGCCCTTGCTTTCCTTCAAGGGAACAGTTTCCCAAATCCCCTCCACTGCCTGCCAGATTGCGCATTTTTGCTGGTTTTTCGCAGTGTGTTTGGAGTCTTCAAAAACATATTTATGTATTTGCTGCCCTTTTCTCCATAAACTTTCGTCTATTTCCAATAGTGCTCTTCCCAGCCTGTCAAATCCCTCCTGACTGTCCATGACACTTGTCAGTGCCAAAACATATTGCTCTGCTTCCATTTCCATTTCCAGATGGTATTTTGTTCTCAAAATATGGTGAAGCTGTGGGCCGTTGATAGGAGCATTCACCGTTGAGATGACAAACTTGGATAAATCCATATCAAAAATATCTTTCTGTACTTTGAAATCCAAATCTACTAAGTGGAGAACTTTCATGGCACATAACTGTTTTCGTGCATTTTTTACTCTTATGGAAAAATGCTCAAATTGTTCTGTGCTCTGTTCTTTTAGAAACCGAAGACAATAGGAAATTCCTCCCATTAAAACATAGGAAGGGCTGCTGGTTTCGTAAATTCCAAGAAATTCCTCCAGTTTTTCGGTAGAAACCAGGTCGCCTTTTTTGTGAAGGAGAGCTGTCTGTGTCATTGCAGGTAATGTTTTATGTAAACTATGTATGACTATGTCGGCACCAAGGTCAAGAGCTGATACCGGAAAATATTGGTGAAAGGCAAAATGAGCACCATGTGCTTCGTCTACAATAAGCGGTATCCCATAACGATGTACAATCTGAGCAATCTTTGCTATATCTGACACGATTCCGTCATAGCTGGGAGAGGTGATTACTACGGCTTGGATATCTTCGTTTTCCAGCAGGGATTTTTCCACATCTTCCGGTAAAATTCCTCCGTTTAATCCACAGAAAGGTTCGTAAGATGGGTACAAATAGGTAGTTTCCAGACCACGCAGGTAAGCGGCATGATATACGGCCTTGTGGCAGTTTCTTGCCATAAGGAGTTTCCCGCCTCGCAAGGTACAGGCGGAGACAGCAGCCAGGATACCGGCTGTACTGCCGTTTATCAAAAACCAGGATTTATCTGCATGATATAAAGAGGCTGCCAGTTCCTGATTTTCCTTTAGGATTCCTTCTGCATGATGCAGATTGTCAAAATCTGTTATCTCCGTAATATCCACTTCGTAGGGATTCCTAAGATACGGAGAATGAACCTGGCGTTTGTGCCCTGGCATGTGAAAAGGATAAAAATCCGTCTTGCTGTATTCATATAAAGATTCGTCTAGGTAGTTCATAAGTTTGTCTCCATCAGAATATTAGTGTGAATACTCGAACTTTCCACACCGTTTGGTGTGCTGTACCTTGAAATATCAATACTTTCATCCATAAAAGGTGTGCCGGCATCGGTAGAAAACATTTATAGAGTTTGGAATTTTATCAGCCAGACCATAAATAGGTCAAATTTCGTAATTTTTTCGTTCCAACCTACTTTTTTGTGACCCCAATAGGTGGGATTGAATGTTTTTCTCATATAAGCCTACTTTTTTGTGGCCTCAATAGGCCAAATTCCAAGAGTTTCACTTTTTAGCTTATTTTTTCTCTTAAAATATAGGCCAAATTTAGAGAATCTTGCTCAGTAGCCTATTTTGCTCAAAAATAAGTAAGTGTGATTTCATATTTAAAAAAAAACCACCTATTCGTGTCTGAAAAATGTAGGCTAAAAATCAAAAAATAACATTTTCAACCGAAAAAGCATTGGAACAAGGACTCATCTGCTGCCGCAATGCTATTTTATGAGTTAAAATATTGATTTTTTTAGATGTGAGCCCAATTTTTGATATGGGAAGTTTGAGTGTGAATATTATACCACAAAATATAAATGATATCTGTGTATATTTTGTTCTTCCTATATTCCAAAATTCGTGGTAAAATAAAGAAAAAGCATTATTTTCTATTTCTTCTATTGGCTTTGCCAATCTATTTTCATTTCTTTTTCGGAAAGTTCTTGCTTTTACCCATGTCCATTGCAGGAGTTTCCGGAAAACAGAAATCTCCTGTATCTATTCAGAAAAGGAGGTTTCTATGAAAGAAGAGTCAAAACAAGGGAGTGAGGCTTCTTTGCCTAATCCCCCTCCTATTCAATGGCATCCTGCTTTTTATGCTGGAATTCAGATTGAATTTGGCAAAGAGGCTAAGTATCTTACCTTTGAGTCCGAACACCTGCTGGGCTCAAAGCCCATGCAGATTGATGTTATTGTGAAAAATGAGGAAAACAGGACACTAAAGAAAAATATCGGCAGAATCTTCCGCAGATATAATATTATTGAGTACAAAGGGCCCGGGGATTATCTGAGTATCGATGATTTTTATAAGGTCTATGGATATGCCTGCTTTTACAAATCCGATACCAGAATTACAGACACTATAAAAATACAGGATTTGACCATTACCCTGGTAAGCCAGTGCTATCCCCGGAAACTGATTGCTCATTTGAGACGGAAACGGGGCTATGAAGTAAAACGTATAGAACCTGGCATTTACCGTGTCAAAGGAGATATGGTTCCTATACAGATTCTTGTGACCAGACGGATGTCTCCGGAGAAAAATCTATGGCTGCGGAACCTTACTGACCATATCCAGAGCACGGAAGAAGCAAAAAGACTGCTGGAAGAATACAAGAAACATAAAACAGATAAACTTTACGAATCCGTAGTGAACATTATTATGAACGCAAATAAGGATTTATTTAAGGAGATGAGTAGTATGTGTGAAGCATTGATGGAATTAATGAAAGACGAACTGGAGGAAAGGGAACGTCTTGGAGAAGCGAGAGGCGAACAGCAAGGAGAAGACAGGGTCAATCAATTGATTGAAAAGTTGATAAGTCTTAACCGCATGGATGATATAGTCAAGTCTGTATCTGACAGGTTATATCAAAAAAAGCTTTTTGCGGAGTTTCACCTTTAAAATATTTGCGAGCTTTTTCCTTTATACTAAACTTCCCTGGAAGCAGTATATTCAGATAACTCATCTGATAAACTTGCTTCCAGGGAAATTTTTATCCCATTCCGTTGCACAACCATTCTTCCCATGATATGATTGCGGTGAGAAGAAAGGAAGGTCAGGCAGATGGGAAAGATTTTTTATATCATGGGAAAGAGTTCCTCCGGGAAGGATACGATTTACAGCAGATTATTGCAAGATGAAGATATGCAGTTAAAAAAGATTATTCTTTATACCACCAGGCCAATGCGTGAAGGGGAACAGGACGGCAGAGAGTATCATTTCGTACAAAAAGAGAGTTTTGATACATTTTACAAACAGGGAAGAGTGATTGAGTCCAGAACATACCATACCGTGTATGGCCCTTGGATTTATTTTACAGCAGATGATGGACAGATTGCATTGGAGCAGGAAAATTACCTGGGAATCGGAACCCTGGAATCCTATGAGGGAATGAAACAATATTATGGGGAAGAAAATCTCTGTCCTCTTTATATAGAAGTGGAAGATGGAGAACGGCTGAAACGTGCCATCAGCAGAGAGGAACAGCAGAAGGTGCCGAAGTATGAGGAAATGTGCAGGAGATTCCTGGCAGACGCAGAGGATTTTTCTGAGGAAAAGCTGGCACAGGCAGAGATTGGAAGAAGATTTGCAAACAAGGAACTGGAACAGTGTATAAAAGAAATGAAAAACTGGATACAAACGTTGCAGTAGAAGGAAAAGATATGCTATAATTGGCTATATTATTGGAAAAGAGGTGAGTTGCAATGCAGGAAGTAAAAAACGTATTGGGACATGAAGAGATTTTAAAACATTTACAAAATGCAGCAGCCATGGAACAGGTTTCCCATTCTTATATTTTTGCAGGAGAAAAGGGAAGCGGTAAGAAACTTCTGGCAAAACTTTTTGCTATGACATTGCAATGTGAAAAACACGGAAAGGAACCATGTCTGCATTGCAGTTCCTGTAAGAAAGCTATGAACCGAAATCACCCGGATATAATATATATCAATCATGAGAAGCCGGCCTCTATAGGAATTGAAGATATTAGAGAACAATTAATAGGAGATGTGGCTATTAAGCCTTACACAGGGCCTTATAAGATTTATATTGTAGATGAGGCAGAGAAAATGACTGTTCAGGCACAGAATGCCCTTTTGAAAACCATTGAGGAGCCGCCTGCTTATGCAGTGATTCTTCTTTTAGTAAATAACGAAGGTGCCTTACTTCCTACGATTTCCTCCAGATGTGTGACATTGAATTTCAAACCCGTGCGGGATGAGGTGATTAAGAAATATCTGATGGAAGAGCTTCATGTACCGGATTATCAGGCAGAGGTCTGTGTTGCCTTCGCACAGGGTAATGTGGGAAAAGCAAAACAGATTGCTGCGGCAGAAGATTTTTCAGATATGATGGAAGCGGCTTTCCGCATTTTGAAAAAAGGAAAGGATATGGAGGTCTACGAGATGGTAGATGCCATCCGCTTGCTTTCTGAGCAGAAGCATACGGTTTATGAATATCTGGATTTATTCCTGGTATGGTTCCGGGATGTTCTGATGTTCAAGGCAACTCATGAGATTGACGGACTTGTTTTCCGCCAGGAATATAATGCCATTAAGAACAGGGCAGACAGCAGTTCTTATGAAGGGCTTGAGAATATTATCAAGGGCATCGAGACTGCTAAAGCACGTTTGCAGGCAAACGTGAATTTTGACTTAACTATGGAACTTTTGTTCCTTACAATCAGGGAGAACTAAGATGACAAGAGTAATTGGAGTTAGATTTCGCAATGTTGGGAAAATCTATTACTTTTCACCAAAAGATTTGGAGATACACACAGGAGACCATGTGATTGTGGAAACAGCACGGGGAGTAGAGTACGGGCATGTAGTTCTTGCCCCCAGAGATGTGGAAGATGAAAAAGTAATACAGCCTTTGAAAGAAGTGATCCGCATTGCAAATCCTCAGGATGACAAGAAAGAGGAGATAAACCGGAAAAAAGAAAAAGAAGCATTTCAGGTGTGCTTAAAGAAAATCAGAGAGCACAGCCTGGAGATGAAGCTGATTGATGTGGAATACACATTTGATAATAATAAAATTTTGTTTTATTTTACTGCAGACGGAAGAATCGATTTCCGTGAGCTGGTAAAAGATCTGGCGGCAATTTTTAAGACAAGAATCGAGCTTCGTCAGATTGGTGTCAGGGATGAAACTAAGATTCTTGGTGGAATTGGTATCTGTGGACGTCCACTGTGCTGTCACACCTATCTTTCCGAATTCGTGCCGGTTTCTATCAAAATGGCAAAAGAGCAGAATCTGTCTTTAAATCCTACAAAGATTTCAGGTGTATGCGGCAGACTGATGTGCTGCCTGAAAAATGAGGAAGAAACTTATGAGGAACTGAACAGGAAACTTCCAAATACAGGAGACAGAGTTACTACACCGGAAGGTCTTAAAGGTGAAGTACAGAGTGTGAATGTGCTGCGTCAGTTAGTAAAGGTGATTGTTGATGTAGAGGATGAGAAGGAAATCAGAGAGTATCAGGCTTCTGAGTTAAAATTCAAATCCAGACAGAAAAAAGAAAAACTGAAATTGACGGAAGAAGAAATAAAGGCATTAAAGGAACTGGAAAAGGACAAATAGAGAGGAAACAGCATGGACAGAGAAAAACTGGTTTTGGAGCATGAAAGACTGGATGACCTTCAAAATGGATATATGCTGATTCAAAATCCAAAACAATTTTGTTTTGGGATTGATGCGGTACTGTTGTCCTGGTTTGCAAATGTAAAACCGCAGGAGCAGGTACTGGATATGGGAACGGGGACTGGAATAGTCCCCATTTTATTAAAAGCAAGATATCCTAAGGGAAAGTACACTGGTCTGGAAATACAAGAAGAGAGTGCAGATGTGGCCAGAAGGAGTGTAGTATATAATCATCTGGAAGAGGATATTGTCATTACCACGGGAGACATCAAGGAGGCCGCAGCCATTTATGGAGGGTCTTTTTTTGATGTGGTGACTACAAATCCTCCCTATATGGTAGGAAATCATGGACTAACAGGAGACAATCAGGCAAAAATGATAGCCAGGCACGAAACCTTATGTACCCTGGAAGATGTAATTTCTCAGGCAGCAAAAGTGTTAAAGCCAAGGGGACGGTTTTATATGGTACACCGGCCTTTCCGGCTGGCAGAAATCATGAGTGTGATGGTGAAATACAGGATTGAGCCAAAGAGAATGCGTCTGGTGCATCCTTATGTGGACAAAGAACCCAACATGGTTTTGATAGAGGGGATGCGTGGCGGAAATTCCAGGATGACCGTGGAGAAACCGTTGATTGTTTACGAAAAACCTGGAGTTTATACCAGGGAAATATTGGATATTTACGGACAGGAGACAAAGAAATGAGTGGAATGTTATATTTATGCGCCACCCCCATTGGGAATCTGGAAGACATTACCTACCGGGTGCTCAGGATTCTGAAGGAAGTAGATTTGATTGCAGCGGAGGACACAAGAAACAGTATTAAGTTATTGAATCATTTTGAAATAAAAACTCCAATGACCAGCTACCACGAGTATAATAAATACGAAAAAGGGCGTTATCTGATAGAACAGATGCAGGAGGGCAAAAATATAGCCTTAATCACAGATGCGGGTACTCCTGGGATTTCAGACCCAGGGGAGGAGCTGGTGGCTATGTGTTATGAGGCGGGAATTCCGGTGACATCCCTTCCGGGACCGGCAGCCTGCATTACTGCACTGACCATATCAGGATTGCCAACCAGGAGATTTGCTTTTGAAGCTTTTTTACCTTCTGATAAAAAAGAGCGGGCCGTGATTTTGGAAGAATTAAAGCGGGAAACAAGAACAATCATTCTTTATGAAGCACCGCACAGGCTGGTGAAAACCCTGGAAGAGTTGTCTGAAAACCTTGGTGATAGAAAAATATCCCTATGCAGGGAACTCACCAAGAAACATGAGACGGTGTTCAGAGGAAGTCTTTCAGAGGCTGTTTTCTGGTACAAGGAAAATCCGCCAAAAGGCGAGTGTGTTATGGTGCTTGAGGGCCGTTCTAGAGAAGAGATGGAGCAGGAAGCACGGCAGCAGTGGGAGGATATGCCCCTGGAGGCACATATGGAGCATTATATGAGCCAGGGAATTGACAAGAAAGAGGCTATGAAACTGGTGGCAAAGGACAGAGGCATCAGTAAACGAGATGTGTATCAGGCATTACTAAGGGATTAACGAGGCAGAACGGAGAAGATTATGGATGAAAAAGAATACAGAAGAAAAGAACGCATAAGAGAACAGCGGAAACAGGAGCGGATACGCCAGGTAAGACGGCAGAGAATCATATGGGGAGTCAATCTGGGCTTGCTTCTGGTATTGTGCCTGGTATTTACTGTGCGAGGGGTGCAGTCAAAAGCAGCCCAGGAAAAGGAAAAACAGGCTAAAAAGAAACAAGAACAGGAAAAGGCAAAAGAACCGGAAATAATTAGTTTTACCATCAGTGCAGCAGGGGACTGCACCTTGGGTATTGATGAAAATTTCTATTATCCGACAGGGCTTCCAGCGAAATATGAGCAGGAAGGGGCAGCGTTTTTCTTTGAAAAGGTAAAACCTATTTTTGAAGAAGATGATTTAACGATTGTCAACATGGAAGGAACACTGACAGACGAAACAGCACGAAGAACAGATAGAAAATTTTGCTTTAAAGGGGATAAGGAGTTAGTCAATATTCTTACAGAAGGTTCTGTGGAAGCGGCAAACCTGGCAAATAATCATACGGAAGACTATGGGAAAAAGAGTTACACAGACACCATTGAAGTTCTGGAAGAAAAGGGTATTTCCGTGTTTGGAAATGAGAAAACTTCTATTGTAGATGTGAAAGGAATCAAGGTAGGGCTTCTTGGAACCTATGAACTGGCAAAAAATATAGAATGTGAAGATGAAATGATTGAAAATATTGAGAAGCTGAAAAAAGAAGGTGCCCAGCTGATTATTGCAAGTTTCCACTGGGGTATAGAAAGAGAGAATATTCCAAATGAAACTCAGATTGCCCTTGCTCATTCCGCTATTGATCACGGTGCAGACCTGGTGCTTGGACATCATCCACATGTACTTCAGGGAATCGAAGAGTACAATGGAAAGAATATTGTCTACAGTCTGGCAAATTTCTGTTTCGGGGGAAATTCAGGGCCGAAAGACATGGATACCATGATATTTCAGCAAACCTTTACTTTTAAAGATGGAAAATTACAGGAAGATAATGTGAAGAATATCATTCCGTGTAAGATTTCATCCGTTTATGCAACAGGTGTGAATAATTATCAGCCAATGCCAGCAGAAGGGGATGTGGGAGATGCTATTCTGGCTAGAATCCGGCAATATTCAGATGCACTAGAATAATTTAGTATAAATAACAGACAGCCTGCATAAGTTAGAGCAAAGAAATGTATATGGGTGAAAATATGCTGAATCTTCTCTGGGGAGCTATGCTGCTGATTGGAATTGTATATGGTGCGGTTACAGGCCGTATGAATGAGGTGACAGATGCTGCCCTTTCGTCTGCGAAAGAGGCAGTATCTCTTTGTATTACCATGGCTGGAATTGTGGCTATGTGGGTAGGCGTGATGGAAATCGCCAAAAGTTCCGGGCTGGTAGAAAGGCTTACAGGGAAGATGCAGCCTCTTCTTGGGTTTCTTTTTCCGGGAGTGCCAGGGGAGCACAGAGCCATGGAATTTATCTCAGCCAATATGATTGCAAATTTCCTGGGGCTTGGGTGGGCTGCCACTCCTTTTGGATTAAAAGCCATGGAAGAACTGGCAGAGTTGGAGAAACAAAGGAAAACTGTCTCCCCGGGAGCTGCCAGCAATGCTATGTGCACGTTTCTGATTTTGAATATTTCATCGCTCCAGTTGATTCCTGTGAACATTATTGCCTATAGAAGCCAGTATGGAAGCGTGAATCCCACAGCCATTGTGGGGCCGGGGATCGTGGCTACTGCGGTGAGCACCGTGGTGGCGGTGGTGTTCTGCAAGATGATGGATAGGAAGTTATAATGCATCTTACTCCATATCCCGTATAGACAACGCCACATAATACGGAAACAAATCTTCAGCGGTCTTCAGCGGTGAATGGAGAATTTTCTTTAATTTCTGTATCTGATAATTCACAGTATTGCGGTGGAGATACAAATCCGCCGCAGTTTTCTCAAGACTGCGGTCATTTCTGATATAAGCTCTTAAAAGCTCCACATAGTTATGTTTCTTTACATCTGCGTGTTCCAAAGGCCCTAATAATTCGTTGGCATAAGAATGGAGAATATCTTTATCCTGCACAGAGAAAAGAATCTTAAAAAATCCCATATCTTCGAAACGGATAAAAGTTTCTTTCCGGTACATGGCCATTCTCACTGCTGTGACAGCCCGGTCATAGCTTTTATGAATATTGGAAATCCCCTGGATTTCGATGCCAACGCCCATGTGAAGAGCCTGTGCTCTGGCAGCATCTTGGTAGGTGTCCAGAATGATATTTCTGATTTCCGGCAGCAGGGCAGGGTCTAGATTGTGTAATACCATCAATTCATAATGATCCTGGCTGATGAGACCAAATTTTACATGTTTTAAGTTGTGACTGGTTTTGAATCTTCGGACACGGTTTAAAAGAAAATCTTCCATTTCACTGGCTTTTTGCAAATCTTCTTGTTCACTGTTTACACAAATCATAATGACAATAAAATTTCCATCCAAATTATAATATTGCTCCAGAACTTTTCGGTAATCAGCTTCATTTCCTCTCTGAAAAATAGCGTCAGCCATGGCACGGTCATGGAGAGCACTTTCATGTTGCCTTTGAATGATTCGGACACAAAAGGTCTGTATCATCTCTGTCATACTAATTTCCCAGGGCATAGTAAAAAGTGGAAAATCAACTTCATTGCAGTAATCAATGACTTCCTGTGGGATTGTATGCACATATTTTCCTACATTAATAATCAGGCCTGCTGTTTTTTGTTGGGACAGGCTGCGTACAAGAGTCATAAGCCAGCCTGAGTCATGTTCTGCTTTCGAACCTGCGGTTACAGTAAGTTCAGAACCGTGAAAATAAGGAATAATATACTCGTCTTCCAGCATATAGACCCAAGTGACTTTGTTCCTAATACTATTTTGTCCTGCACACAAGGACAATTTAAAGGGGTTTTCATTCTCCATATAAAGCTTTTTCAGACTGGCGGACATATTTTTATACCTCCTTTTTGAAACTTATTTGTACTGATAATACAAATTTTAACACAAAAATTTAGACTTCGCTACCATTTACAGGAAGAAAATATGTATTATAATAATATATATAAAAAACGTGAAGATGAAATTTAGAAGATTTTGATGTTTATTTATGGTTAACAAATGTCTTTTGTGGAAAGACGTTTGTGAAAGGGGGATTTTATTATGACAACATTAACCTTGGGAAGAGCTATTGATACAGAAGATTTTTTGTTTGTGGCATTAAATGATAGTTCCTATGCAGATTGGAGAGCTAGCCGTACACCAGAAGAAACCATGGCGCAGATGCATGTATTGAAAACAGACCGTGAAACTATTGGTGGAAGAATTAAGAAATTTTTCAGTAGAAGATAATAGAAAATATAGAAAAAAGGTCGCTTTTGTAAGAAAAAAAGGAATAATTTATATAAATATTATGTCAAATAAAAACATAATATGTTTTTGGAGTACCCGAAACTTGAACAAAACGGGGAAAATACTTGACATCATTTGTTCAGGATAGTAAAATTGCATTAATGTAAAGAAGCCAGTTTACAGGATACTGGCTTTTTTATTTTAGCAAAATAAGGAGGGCTCGCAATATGAAGAAAAGAGCAAAATGGCTTGCTGTTGCATTGTCTTTAGCACTTACTTTATCCACAACTGCATGTGGTGGCGGTAAAGACAGCGGAAGCAAGGACGATGGCGGTAAAGGTGGAGATTCTGCATCTGCAGAAGAAATCAAAGACCTGGTTACTTGGGAGACAGGTAACAGAGAGATGGAAAGCGTATTCATCCTGGGTACTGAGATGGCAAGTGACTTGAACGTTCTGTGTAATACAAACGAAGGTTTGCTGGAAACAGACGCCAAAGGAAAACTGATTCCTGGTCTTGCTGAAAAATGGGGAACGGAAGACGGTGGTCTTACCTGGAAATTTGAATTAAGAAAAGGTGTAAAATGGGTTGACCAGCAGGGTAACGAAAAAGGAGAATGTACAGCACAGGACTTTATTACAGGACTTGAGTGGGTTATGAACTACCACAAAAATGCTGCAACAAACACTTCCATGCCTACAGCTTTAATTAAAGGTGCAGGTGACTACTATGAATATACAAAAGGCCTGTCTGAAGAAGAGGCAAAATCTATGGATAATTCCAAATTCCTGGAAATGGTTGGAATCGAAGCTCCAGATGATTATACTGTAATTTACCACTGTGCACAGAATGCACCATACTTTGATACAGTAGCTGTATCTGCATGTCTGTATCCACTGGCTCAGGGATTCGTAGATGAAGTTGGTGTTGACAATGTTAAATCTACAGGTATTGAAGGACTGTGGTACAACGGACCTTATACTTTAACAGAGTTCATTCAGGGAAATACAAAAACTCTGACAAAGAACCCAACATACTGGGATGAAGATTGTAAACTTTTCGATACTGTTACAATTCGTATCATAGACGATGTAACTGTTGGATATTCTCTCTATGAAACAGGTGAAATCGACCATATCGATCTTGGCGAAGCAAACCTGAGAACCATCTACGAAGACGAAAGCAATCCATTCCATGATCAGTTAGTAGAAAAAATGCCAAAGAAATATTCTTATCAGATGCACTTCAACTATGCTAAGAATAATGACGATGGTTCTTTAGACGAAAACTGGAACAAAGCTATTGCTAATGAATCCTTCCGTCAGGCAATTTACTACGGATTAGATTTCACAACTTATATGGCAAGAACAAACTTTATTTACCCAATGCACTGTGAAAACAATGCATACACCATGAAGGGTCTTCTGTACTTCTCTGATGGAACAGATTATGTAACAAAAGTAGAAGAAGGTCTGGGACTTCCGGAATCTGATGGAGAAACACCAAGAAGATTAAATGCAGACAAAGCAGCAGAGTGCAAGACAAAAGCGATGGAAGAGCTGAAAGCTCAGGGCGTAAGCTTCCCAGTAGAAATGGATTACTACATTAAGGCTGGTGACCAGAATGCACAGGACACAGCAACAGTATTAAAACAGGCAATTTCAGAATGTCTTGGCGATGATTTCATCAAATTAAATATCGGAACTTTCGTATCTAGTGTTCAGAAAGAAGTTGTTGAGCCAAGATTACAGTCTGTTATCATCAATGGATGGGGTGCTGACTACGGTGATCCTCAGAACTACTTAGGACAGGAAACATATGGCGAGGATACTGCTTACTATTCACAGAACTATTCACATATCAATGAAGTGAAAGATGAAAAACTCATTGCAACATACAAAGAGTTTACAGAGATGGTAAATGCAGCAAATGCTATTTCTGATGACATGGATAAGAGATATCAGGCATATGCAGATGCAGAGGTATTTATGCTGAACCATGCACTTTCCGTTCCAGTTGTTTATGAAGTAGCTTGGCAGCTTACAAAAGTAAATGATTTTACAAGATCTAATGCTATGTTTGGTATCCAGAACTACATGTACAAAAACTGGGATACATCTGTAGAAGCCTATACTACAGAACAGTACGAAAAATTTGAAGAGGATTTTAATAAATAATGTTTAGATATACAATCAAGCGACTGTTACAATCTCTTGTAACAGTCCTGGTTGTTGTAACTATCGTGTTTCTGTTAATGAGAATGCTGCCAACAGATTATTTCTTTACAGAAGATCAGTTGATACATCTCACACCGGAACAGAGACAGGAGCAGTTGCAGGCAGCCGGCTTATTAGACCCGGTTCCAGAACAGCTTGTCCGCTATTATGGGCAGATTATCCGTTTTGACTTTGGTGAGTCACGGAGAATTCAGAGCGGCGTAGATGTTACAAAGGTTATCGGTTCTAAATTTACAGTATCCATGAGACTGGGATGTACCGCCCTGGTAATCGCTCTCCTTGTGGGTGTTATCATTGGTGTTATCCAGACTCTGAACAAGGACAGACTACTGGACCATGTAGGAACAGCATATACCGTCTTTGTAAATGCTGTGCCAAGTTTGGTTTCCTACTCGTTGGTATTGGTGTTTGGCTCAAAGGTCTTGGGACTACCTCCCCTATATTCTACGAGAAATGTCTCCCAGTCCTCGATTCTGCCGATTGTGTGTCTGGCTCTGGCATCCATTGCCAGCTATGCATTGTGGACCAGACGTTATATGGTAGATGAACTGAACAAAGATTATATCAGACTGGCTCGTGTAAAAGGTATGTCTTCCGGCGCAATTATGGTGAAACACGTATTTAAAAATGCATTTGTACCGTTAGTACAGCAGATTCCGGCATCATTCCTTTATACCATCGGTGGTTCTCTGTTGGTGGAGAGATTCTTCTCTGTTCCAGGTATGGGGCCTCTTCTGACAGATGCAATCATCCGTTATGATGTAAATGTTGTTCAGACCCTGGCGATTCTGTATGCAACCCTTGGTATTATGGGTGTATTTATTGGAGATATCCTGATGATGCTGGTTGACCCAAGAATTAAACTTACTGGAAGAGGAGGTACACGATAATGGAAAATAAGAATAAAGATGATCTGTTCCGTTTTGTGGAGTACTCTCCGGAAGCAGCAGAGCGTACAGGCTATTCTGATTATTCTTATTGGAAGTCTGTATTCCAGAACTTTTTCAAAAAGAAATCCGCAGTAGTTATGTCCTGTGTGTTTTTTGCACTGGTGATTTTCTCTTTTGTAGCTCTGTGGATTGGAAAATATGATTTTGCAACTTTGAAGTCTGACAGTGCTCTGGCTTTCCAGAACCCAAATAGTGAGTTCTGGTTTGGTACAGATAACCTGGGACGTGACTATTGGTGTCAGGTATGGTATGCAGCACAGACCTCTATTAAACTGGCTTTGATTGTTGCAATCGGTGAATGCGTGGTTGGTGTTATTATTGGTTGTCTCTGGGGATATGTGCATCAATTAGATCGTTTCCTTACAGAGGTTTATAATGTTATCAACAACGTTCCTATGATTATTTATATGACATTAATTGCTTTGCTTGTTGGCCAGAGTTTTACTACGATGGCAGTTTCTTTAATTGCTTTTGGCTGGCTTACCATGGCGAGAAATGTCCGAAACCTGGTAATGATGTATCGTGACAGGGAATACAATCTGGCGTCCAGATGTCTGGGAACTCCGGTTAGGCGTGTTCTTACCAAGAACATTCTTCCTTATCTCATCAGTATCATCATTTTAAGACTTGCACTTTCCATTCCTGCGACCATTGCACTGGAGTCTACATTGTCCTATCTTGGTCTTGGACTGGGAATTGAGAATCCGTCACTTGGTATTTTGTTAAGAAATGCCAGAAACTACTTTTTGGATCGTCCGTATCTGCTGATTTTCCCGGCAGTCATTGTTTCTCTGATTACCATTACTTTCTATCTGGTTGGTAATGCGTTCTCAGATGCAGCGGACCCTAGAAATCACGTATAAGGAATGGAGGACCAGTAATGGCGAAAGAACCAATATTATCTGCTAGAGACGTGGAAATCCAGTTCAGTTTACGTGGAAAGCTGCTTACAGCTATCCGCAAATGTTCTCTGGATCTCTATGAAGGGGAAACTCTTGCAATCGTAGGCGAATCCGGTTCTGGAAAGTCTGTTTTTACAAAGTCTTTCCTGGGTATGCTGGATGCAAACGGAAAAATCACAAATGGTTCCATCATGTATCACGGAACCGATATTTCAAAATATACAAAGGAAAAAGAGTGGAGAACCATCCGTGGTAAGAAAATTGCCATGGTTATGCAGGATCCTATGACATCCTTGAATCCACTGAAAAAAGTTGGAAAACAGATTCAGGAAAGTATTGAACTGAATCAGGGAATCAAAGGCGCTGAGGCCAAAAAGCTGGCTATGGAGATGCTGACAAAGGTTGGTATTCCTGATCCGGAGCGCCGTTATAATCAGTATCCACACGAGTTTTCCGGCGGAATGAGACAGCGTGTTGTCATTGCTATTGCCGTGGCATGTCATCCTGAAATCTTAATCTGTGACGAACCTACCACAGCTCTTGATGTTACCATTCAGGCTCAGATTCTGAACCTGATTCGTGAATTGCAGCGTGAGCTGAAAATGACAGTTGTTTACATCACTCATGACCTTGGTGTTGTGGCAAATGTTGCTGACCGTGTAGCAGTTATGTATGCAGGACAGATTGTAGAGTATGGCCTGGTAAATGAAATTTTCTATGATGCATGGCATCCATATACATGGGCGCTGCTGTCATCCCTTCCACAGTTGGGAATTAAGGGAGAACCACTTCCGACTATCGAAGGAACACCGCCAAACTTATTTAACACCATTAAAGGTGATGCATTTGCACCACGTAACAAACAGGCGCTTGCTATTGATTTTGAGGAGGAACCACCTTTCTTTGAAATCACAGAGACACACCAGGCAAAAACTTGGTATCTGGATCCAAGAGCACCTAAGATTGAACAGCCAAAAGCAATCAAAATGCTGAGGCAAAAAATGCAGGAGAGAGGGTAATTTAATATGGCAGAAAGAGAAAAGTTAATAGAAATTAAAGATCTGCAGATTACCTTCGGCAGTGGTAAGAAGAAATTTGTGGCAGTTGACCATGTAAATTTTGATATTTACAAAGGAGAGACATTCTCTTTGGTTGGCGAGTCTGGTTCTGGTAAAACTACTATCGGACGTGCCATTACTAGAATTAACCCTGTATCTGCAGGAGAGATTTTATTTAAGGGTCAGAAAATTACTGGAAAAATTTCCAAGGAACTGGACCTTGAAGTAATTAAAAAGTGTCAGATGATTTTCCAGGATCCAATGGCATCTCTGAATGAGCGTGCAAAAGTTGACTATATTATCTCTGAAGGTTTGATTAACCATCATCTTTATAAAGATGAGAAGGACAGATATGAGAAGGTACAGGCAGCGCTTCGTGAAGTAGGATTACTTCCTGAGTTTGCTTCCCGTTTCCCTCATGAGTTCTCTGGTGGGCAGCGTCAGCGTATCGGTATTGCCCGTGCTCTGATTATGCAGCCAGAATTCGTAGTGGCAGACGAGCCAATCTCTGCACTGGATGTTTCTATCCGTGCACAGGTTCTGAACCTGTTGAATGACCTGAAGAGGACAAAAGGTTTAACTTACCTCTTTATTGCACACGATTTGTCTGTAGTAAGATTTATTTCAGACCGTATTGCAGTTATTCACAAAGGTAGAATTGTAGAGCTGGCAGAAGCGGAAGAATTATTCATCCATCCGTTCCATCCGTACACCAAGGCACTGCTTTCCGCAGTACCGATTCCGGATCCAGAACGCGAAAAGAATAAAAAGCTTCTGGTATATGATCCTTCTATTCATGATTACAGTACAGACAAACCTGTATGGGAAGAAATTCTTCCGGGACATTTTGTTTATGGTAATCAGAAAGAGTTGGAAGAATACCGTAAAGAGATTTAAAAGGAATGAACATGATAAAGAAAATTTGCACTATATTTGAAAAATATATGATTCGCCCTATGCTATACCAATGTGCTACGAAGATTTCTGTAGCACTGGTATTATGTCTTTTGTGGAATCGCTTTATTAACCGGGAACAGTATTATTCCATGGTGGAAAATGCCTTTTTTGTGGCCGGGGCTTTTTTTCTGGCTTTGGCCTGGTTCCAGTATCTGAGGCTGGACGGTGCCCACATCCACCACTTGCTGGAGGAGAAAAAGGAAAAGAAAAAGAAGAAACATCATTTTACTAAGGATATTGTGGACTTTGTGGATGAGAAGATTATTCCATTTAGTGAACTGGCAGATGATGAGCGGATTGTGTGCAGATTTCTGGGGGATTTGCTCTGCGGAGTCTTGTTTTTAATTCCCGCACTGATTGCATTAGCTTTCTAAATAAAAAAATAAGAGGCTGTAAAGCCGGAGTATGATATCATACCTCGGTTTTGCAGCCTTTTTGTTTCTTTATTTTCAGTTAAACCGTATCCACCAGGTCACATCCGCTGACAATGCGGCTCCAGAGATTTTCATTTAGCGACACATCATGGGAATGAGGATAGGTTCTCTCTGAAGGCCAGTAGGGCAGACGTTCCTGCTCAAGCTCTTCCAGAGAAGAAACCTGTCCGTTTAAATAGCTCTGAATTCTTCTTACACAGGCTTTCAGGCGCAAGGACAGACCGCCCAGCTTGATATCCATAAGTTCATATCCAAAAGGTTTTGCATCCTGCATCCAGAGAGTTTCTCTGACCATGTGCATATGTTCAAGATTCTCCAGGATTCTGGGGATAACTTCTTCGCAGATAGATTCTAAAGTGGATAAGTCCTTGGAATCATAAGCATTTTTCAGACGGATTCCGAGATCGGCTTTGTCTGCCAGTACCAGTGCAAATGCATGGTAAAATTGGAACAGATTCTCGTAAGTTCCGGCAGAAGATAAAGCATTTTCCAGTTTTTGTGCCAGAGCACTGTAATAAGTGTTTGTGTCCACATTCTGGATGTGATAATCAAACATACCCAGCAAGGCATCCTGATACAGCAGGTATTTAGAAGGGTTGTCCGAAGTCAGATTGTTGCCTTTTCCTTGGAAGAGTGCATCAAATTCATCCAGCAAAAGGAAGTTGTCCAGGGATGCATCCACACAGTCCCGGAAGTCCTGTGCCAGTGCTTCATAGGTGAGATCCTCATGGAAACACAGGTGGGCAAAAGCAATCAGCCCAGGGTAAATAGCCTCCAGTGGCGTCTCAGCACCATTATCCATCCAGCCTGTGGCAAATACCTCCTGAATGTTCTGGGAACGGCATGCCTTCAGACCCATACGCATACACTGAATGGCTTTTCCGTAGTTTGGTGCGATTCCGTTCCAGTTCCAGACTCCTCCCGCGTAAACAGTCCAGTCTGACAATTCTTTATGCACACGGAACTGATTCTCATATATCTTCTGATTCCAGTGATAATAATCCCAGTACACAAGTCCAAGACCGGGATCTGGCTTTTTCCAGCCAGATGTATCCGTGTTTTCGTCTACTGCGTAGTAACCTTTTCCAGTGTTGGCAGTGATATACATATCACTCCAAATCATAGGTTTCCATCCTAGTTCTTTGCAGATTTCCTGCACCTTGCTGCTGTGCTCCTGGATCAGCTCAGAGCTGTTTCGGTAGCCGTTTTCCCGAAGATATCTGCCAAGGCCCAGGGAAACTGCCTCGTCCATGCCAATATGGATGGTTCTGGTGCGGAAGCAGTCTTTCAGGGAAGTGAGAATCTGCCGAATGAAATCATATACTTTTTCAGAGCCAACCAGAAGAATATCAGAGCTGTCTTTCAAAGGCTCTGCTTCCGGCCATTTCAGGAAATTTCTTAAATGAGCCAGAGTCTGGATGCATGGAATCAATTCAATGCCAAAAAGGGCGGCATAGTTGTCCATTTCACGTAATTCTTCCTGAGAATATCTGCCCCGGTAAGTACCGAAATAAGGAAATCCCGGCACTTCATACGTATCTTCTGTGTAAAGGAACAACTGGTTCATACCGGCTTTCGCCATAATTTGAATGAGTTTTTTCACAGTCTGGACTGTGGCAACTGCATTTCTGGAGCAGTCCAGCATAAAACCGTTTTTCTTAAAATAAGAAGTTTCCTCCAGTTCAAAATCTTCCTCCAGATGATGAAGAAGGTAGTTCAGGCCCCTGAAAAAATGTGCCGGTTCCCGGCAGGTCACGGAGCAGGAAGTTCCTTTTTTTGAGAGTGATAATTTGGAGGCAGAAGCGGAAAAATGAATCGTCATTTTTATCTGTTCTGCCATTTCTTTAACAGCAGAGTTTTTATCCGTCAAAATAGCAGCTCCTTGCTGCAGGGCATTTAATTGGGTGGAGTCAATGTCTCCTGTGTAAGTGATGAGCATAATACATACCTCCGGTTAAAAAATATAATTACTCTTCCTGATGAACACGGAAGAATTTTTTCTGTTCTCTGTAATAGTACAGAATGAATAGAACCGTAGTCAGTCCCCAGGAAATAGGATAGCATAACAGGATGCTGGTAACACCGGGATGATGTGGTACTACCAGGAAAATCCAGAGAATCCTCAAAATACATACGCCACAGCAGGTCATGATCATAGGAACCAGGACATTTCCGATTCCACGCAGGGCACTTGACAAAATTTCGATAAATACGAACAGCACATAAGACGGAACAATCAGGCGGATAATTTTCAGCCCAATCTTAATGACTTCCGGGTCAGTGGTAAAAAGCTGGAGCAGGAACTTTCCGGAAAACAGCAAGACAGCAGTTACCAGAATGGTGGCTGCAAAGTCCAGAAACAGGCAGGTGGTAATGCTCTGTTTCATACGTTTGTACTTCCCTGCTCCGAAGTTTTGTCCGATAAAAGTGGTGATAGCTACACTGAAAGCACCAGAGATCATCCAGTAAATGGCATCGATTTTTCCAAAGGCAGTGTAGGCTGCCATGGTGCTGGTTCCAAGGCTGTTCAGGGAAGACTGCACAATCATGTTAGACGCATTATACATGATGGACTGCAGCCCTGCCGGAAGACCAATGGTGATAATAGAGACCAGCAGGAATTTGTGAAAGCGTATCTGAGATGGCTCCAGCCGGTACATATCCTTTGATTTCAGGAGTGCCCGGATAACAAGCACAGCACTGACAGCCTGAGATGCAACCGTGGCAATGGCTGCCCCGGCAACCCCCATGTCCATACCAACAACCAGGAGAATGTCCAGGAAAATGTTGATAAAACAGCATACAATCAGGAAGTATAAAGGTCTTGTGGAGTCACCTACTGCTCTTAAAATCGCAGAGCCTATGTTGTAAATAAAAACAAAAATAATTCCGGCAAAATAAATACGCATATAAACAATGGAATCACCGATTACATCAGCCGGAGTTTTTAAAAGTTCCATCATGAAAGGAGTCAGTGCAATACCTATGATGCTGATTAGAATACCGCCGACAATAGATAAGGCTGCTGCAGTATGTAGTGTGTCGTTCAGGTCTTTCTCTTTTTTTGCTCCGTAATAACGGGCAATGATGACAGTAGCACCGGAAGCAAGACCTACGAAAAAGTTCACTACCAGGTTTACAATCTGTCCGGTAGAACCGCCTACAGCGGCCAGAGCCTGCGTCCCAACAAAACGGCCAACCACAACAGCGTCAGCAGTATTATAAAGCTGCTGAAAAAGTGTTCCCAGCATGATGGGAAAGAAGAAAAGCAGAAGCTGCTTCCAGATTACACCTTCGGTAATCTGATTCGTAGATACATTTTTTTGTTTCAATCAAAACCCTCCTCAGTTCGTTACAATATTTCCATATCTTCATATATAGCACAGAGTTTTAGAAATGTCGATATGGAAACAGAAAAATATAAAAAAGGGATTATTTTACTATTTTTTGGTGGGAATATGATACAATCAAGATACTAGATTTTGTACGAAATAATGAGAAAAAACAGGAGGTATTTATCATCATGAAATTGAGAATCCGAAGAGCAGATCCGGCAGGAAACATTACACTTTTTGTTATGAGCAAAGCAGACAGAAAGGATTACGCAGCAATTTCAAACCAGCTTTTAGCCATGGAGGAATTTGGGGCAGAACAAGTGGGATTTGTAGAGTATCAGGATAACGGCAAAGTGCATATGCAGATGATGGGCGGTGAATTCTGCGGCAATGCAACCAGGAGCTTTGGTTATCTTATGAGTATGCTTTCCACAGAGAAACCGTCAGAGGTGGAAGTAGATGTCAGCGGTTCCGCAGAACCTTTGAAGGCAGAAGTCGATTTAGAAAAGGGAACCAGCAGAACCCAGATGCCTCTGCCTGTGGAGATTGTAGAACTGCCAAAGATACAGGGAGAGACCTATTCTATGGTGGTATTTGAGGGTATCTGCCATATTATTGTAAAATCTGCACCGAGAGAACAGGATTTTGTAGACCAGGTGATCCAGGTGGCAGAGCAGGCGTGTCCTGCTGATGCCTATGGCGTGATGTTCCTGGAAGGGGAAAAAATGACCCCGGTAGTAAATGTCAAAGAAAACGGTTCTATGGTATGGGAAAGCAGCTGCGGAAGTGGAAGCATGGGGGCTGCTGTGTATCTCTCCCACGGAAAAGAAGATGGCACATATGTGTATGAACTTCACCAGCCGGGTGGAGTGATTGAAGCCTCTGTCACCATTGAAAATGGAAAAGTAATTCGGTGTAAAATGGGAGGACCAGTCGTGATTTCAGACGAAATGACGGTGGAGATCGACGGATAAAAAGAGTTGTCAGGGGAACTGAAACATGCTAGAATTCTTGTAGAGAACAATCGTGTTACAGGGTGGATTGACCTTCATTTTATTTTACATAGAATGGGGGTGGTGCTGATGAACAGGAATAATCATTTTGATTTCAAAGATTTAATTGCTTTTGGAATGTTCATTTTAGCATTGCTGACATTCGTTTTTACGTTCTGTCGATAATGTTTTAAGGCATAGAAAAACCACCCCGGAACTTTGGCGAGTGATGAGGTGGTAATTCTATGTTATCCTAATTCATATGGTCAACCCCTTGTGGGCGATTGTTCTCTTTATATCTATAATATAACATGCTTGTTCGTTGTATTCAACAGAAAGTTTAGAGAACAATGTCTATGAAATCCGTAAAATTAAAACATCCATATATTACAGTCAAGGGAAATCACCAATCCTCCTTTGGCGGAAGCCAGACATGGGCAAAAAGCAGTACCTTGCAAAAATACGGCTGTGGTGTTGTGGCTGGCACAGATTTTCTCTTGTATATAGGTTTACATAAGAAATATCCTGTTGGAACAGAGTTTTCACGGGACAAATATTTACAGGGGAAGTTAAGCAGAACAGTTTATCTTGAACTGCTGGATAAAATGCGAAAACATTATTTCCCTGTGATTCCCGGGTTAGGAATGCCCTGGTGGGTATTAATCGGTGGTTTGAACGTTTATTTTCTAAAAAACAGGATTCCTCTGAAAGCTTCTTTTGGGGTACGCAGAAGAAATCGGGATAACCGGATCCGATCCATGCTGGTACATGATTTACCTGTTATCCTAGCAGTCGGACCTAATTTTCCCATTCCCTGGAAACGGCATAAACTGGCTTTTTATCAGAAGAGAGGACAAGAATATATAGAAGCGTGCCGGACAGCCGCTCACTTTGTTGTGATTACAGGAATGTGCGGCCAGTGGTTAGAGATTTCCTCCTGGGGGAATAAATATTATGTAAACTTAAAGGAGTATGAGGAATATGTGGCTCATTACAGTTGTCCGCTGGTGAGCAATATTATATATATGAAAAAGAGATAGGTTTTTCAAAAAATGTAATTTCCACCTACATTCCACCTATAAAAAACAATTGTCCGCAAATGGGGGATTGACAAAAGGAAAATCAGTGCTATAATGAAATTCGTTAATTGCATATTGTGCCAAAGGAAGGATGCAGGAAAGCGGCGAAATGCCCACCGAAGGAGTAATACTCTCAGGGGTCTGCAAAAGACGAGACTGTATCTGGATGGCTCTCTGGAGAATCCCTTAATGGGTGCCGAAGGTGTAAGCAGACGGAGAACTGTCTGTGAATCTCTCAGGCAAAAGGACAGTGAGGTTTAAAAGGACAGATTTTTTTCTGTCCCCAATAACGCATATTGCGCTGAAATCTGAACATACAGTCCATGGGGTTTTAATAGACAAAATCTCATGGACTTTTTTCGTATCAGATTTTCTTGCTTGTTCACGAAAGAGTATGCATAAAAATGCAGAAAGAAGAACAAAAGGAGAAGAAAAAAGAAATGGAAATTTTAGAAACAGTCATGAATGTTATTGCATCAGTGGTGGAGCATGTCAACACATTTTTGTGGGACTATGCGTTGCTGATCCTGCTGCTTGGAACCGGAATTATTTATTCCTTTAGTTTGAAGTTTATTCAGGTTCGGAAGTTCGGTATTGGTATGAAGAAGATGTTTGGAAACTTTTCTCTTCATGGAAAAAGCAGTGAGAACGGACTTAGTTCCTTCCAGGCGTTGGCAACAGCCATTGCAGCACAGGTTGGAACCGGAAATATTGCAGGTGCAGCAACCGCCATTGCTTCTGGCGGACCAGGGGCAATCTTCTGGATGTGGGTCAGTGCTTTCTTTGGAATGGCTACGATTTACGCAGAAGCTGTCATGGCACAGCATACCAGAGTGAAAGAAAATGGTGTAATCATAGGCGGGCCTGTTTACTATATTAAATACATTTTTAAAGGAAAATTCGGAAAATCCCTTGCAGGATTTTTCTCAGTGGCAATTATCTTAGCATTAGGTTTCATGGGAAATATGGTACAGTCTAATTCTATTGGGACATCCTTTGAAACTGCTTTTGGAATCAAACCGCTTTACGTGGGTATTGTAATTGCAATCATTGCGGCCTTCATTTTCATCGGAGGAATTAACAGAATTGCAAGGGTAACAGAAAAGGTTGTTCCTATTATGGCTCTGATTTATATTGTTGGATGCCTGGTAATTTTAGGAATGAATATCCAGGGCGTTGGAAAAGCATTTCATGATATTTTTGTAGCAGCTTTTAATCCAAACGCTGTTTTAGGTGGAGCTCTTGGTGTGACAGTTCAGAAGGCAATGCGTTTCGGTGTGGCAAGAGGACTTTTTTCTAACGAAGCAGGTATGGGTTCTACCCCTCATGCACATGCTACCGCAGACGTGAAGCATCCGGGTGATCAGGGAATCATTGCCATGATGGGCGTGTTTATTGATACCTTTGTCATTCTGACCCTGACAGCACTGGTTATCCTATCCACAGGAGCATTATCCAGTGGAAAAACAGCTTCTGCATTGGCACAGGTAGCCTTTGATTCTGCCTTTGGTTCCTTTGGGAAAATCTTTATTGCCATTTGTATGCTGTTCTTTGCATTCACCACGATTATCGGATGGTACTACTTTGGAGAAGTAAATGTGAAGAATTTATTCGGAGCAAAAGCAGTTAAGATTTATGCAGCGTTAGTTGTTCTGTTTGTTTTGCTTGGTTCTACACTGAAAGTGGAACTGGTTTGGGATATGTCAGATATGTTTAATGGTTTGATGGTAATTCCCAACTTGATTGCAATTCTGGCGTCTATTCCTATGGTAATGAAGCTGAGTAAAGAATATGAAAAACTACATGGAAATAAGTGATAAAAGTACCACTTTACAAATCTTTGTAACTATGTTAGCATTGCTAGTATAGGAAAACACGATGATAAAGAGAGTACACGTAGGGAAGTCCTACAGAGAAGCTTCTATAAAAAATATGCTGAGAGGAAGCAGATGGAAATACGTGGAAGATGGCTTTTGAGAGGCGCACCGAAGTATGTATATGCCTAGGCTGCGACAGGTTCCGCCTGTTATAGCGGGAGGGTATGGATGTACCCCATGAGGTCTGTATTGCGAGATACAGACGAACAGAAGTGGTAACACGGGTAAATACAACTCGTCTTCTTTGGAAACAGGGAAGACGGGTTTTTTTATATTATAGGAAATTGTTTCCTATTAACAAAAAAGGAGGAATCCAAAATGGATAAGAAAAAATATTATATTACCACAGCCATTGCCTATACATCAGGCAAACCACACATTGGAAATACTTATGAAGCAGTTCTGGCTGACAGTATTGCCAGATTCAAAAGACAGCAGGGATACGATGTATTCTTCCAGACTGGAACAGACGAACACGGACAGAAAATTGAGTTAAAGGCAGCAGAAGCTGGTGTAACTTGTAAAGAATTCGTAGACAGTGTTGCAGGAGAAATCAAAAACATCTGGGATTTGATGAACACATCTTATGACAAATTTATTCGTACCACAGATGAAGACCATGAAAAACAGGTACAGAAAATCTTTAAAAAGCTGTATGACCAGGGAGATATTTACAAAGGATATTATGAAGGAATGTACTGTACTCCATGTGAATCCTTCTTCACAGAATCTCAGTTAGTAGACGGCAAATGCCCGGACTGTGGACGCCCTGTAACACCTGCAAAAGAAGAAGCATACTTCTTCAGAATGAGCAAATATGCACAGAGACTCATTGACCACATCAATGAACATCCGGAATTTATCCAGCCGGTTTCCAGAAAGAACGAAATGATGAATAACTTCCTTCTTCCGGGACTTCAGGATCTGTGTGTGTCCAGAACTTCTTTCAAATGGGGAATTCCAGTAGACTTTGACCCGAAACACGTTGTTTATGTATGGCTGGATGCATTGACAAACTACATTACAGGAATCGGATATGACTGTGACGGAGAAAGCACAGAACAGTTCAAAAAAGACTGGCCTGCAGACCTTCATCTGATTGGAAAAGACATTATCCGTTTCCATACCATTTACTGGCCAATCTTCCTTATGGCACTTGATCTGCCACTGCCGAAACAGGTATTCGGACATCCATGGCTGCTTCAGGGTGATGGAAAAATGAGTAAATCTAAAGGAAATGTTCTGTATGCAGATCAGTTGGTGGATTTCTTCGGAGTAGATGCAGTACGTTATTTCGTGCTTCACGAAATGCCATTTGAAAATGATGGTGTGATTACCTGGGAATTAATGGTAGAGAGACTGAATTCTGAACTGGCAAATACCCTTGGAAACCTGGTAAACAGAACCATTTCCATGTCCAATAAATACTTTGACGGCGTAATAAAAAGCACAGGTGTGTGCGAGCCGGTAGATGAAGAATTAAAAGCCGTAGTTCTGGGAACAAAGGCAAAGGTAGCAGCTAAGATGGAAGAACTTCGTGTGGCAGATGCAATCACTGAAATCTTCACCTTATTTAAACGCTGCAACAAATATATTGACGAAACTATGCCATGGGCACTGGCAAAAGACGAAGATAAGAAAGACCGTCTGGCAGAAGTGCTGTACAACCTGGTAGAAGGAATCTGCATCGGTGCTTCCTTACTGGAATCCTTTATGCCGGACACTACAGGCAAGATTCTGGCTCAGTTAAATGCTAATAAGAGAACATATGAAGAACTGGATACCTTTGGATTGTATCCATCCGGAAATAAAGTTACTGAGAAACCAGAAATCCTCTTTGCACGCCTTGATGTAAAAGAAGTCATGGCAAAAGTGGAAGAAATGAGAGCACAGGATGCACAGCCAGAAGAAGAAAAAGAAGAAGCTCCTGTGGTTGATATTGAAGCAAAACCAGAAGTGACTTTTGATGATTTCATGAAAATGCAGTTCCAGGTAGGAGAAATCATTGCCTGCGAAGCAGTGAAAAAATCCAAAAAACTTCTTTGCTCTCAGGTAAAAATCGGAAGCCAGGTAAAACAAATTGTATCAGGCATTAAATCCAACTACGCACCAGAAGACATGGTGGGCAAGAAAGTGATGGTTCTGGTGAACTTAAAACCTGCAAAACTGGCAGGTGTACTGTCTGAGGGAATGATTCTCTGTGCAGAAGGATTTGACGGAGAACTGGCACTTATGACACCAGACAAAGATATGCCGGCAGGTGCAGAAATCTGCTAAAAAAATTTTCCTATTGACAACCGCCTTTCTGTCCTTTATTATTCTCTTTAATGAAAGGGAGTAGCTGGCACCCACGGGTGTTTGCGGCGTCGTCAATCTCGATGAGAATTTTCTCGTCCGTGTCGTGATGAAACAGCGAGACTTTTATTGCATAGCAGACTGTGCAGTAAAGGTCTCGCTTTTTACTTTCTGAAATGCTGCGGCATAGAAAGACCTTTACGAAGCACACTATAATAAAAATGAACGGAGGAAAATTCATGAAAGAGTATTATCAGATGTCAAGAACAGAAGCTCAAAAAGCCGTAAACGGCAGTACCCATCCGCTCAGTGAGGATCAGATTAAGCAAAATCAGAAAAAGTATGGTCCTAATGCACTGGTGGAAGAAAAGAAGAAATCCATTCCTCAGATTTTTCTGGAACAATTTAAGGATTTTCTGGTAATCATCCTGATTGTTGCGGCTGTTGTTTCCGGGCTGCTGGGTGAAGTGGAAAGTGCCATTGTTATTCTGGTGGTTATCACTATGAATGCTATTCTGGGAACCGTACAGACCGTAAAGGCAGAACAGTCTTTGGACAGTTTGAAAGCCATGTCAGGGCCGGAGGCAAAAGTATTTCGTAACGGAGATGTGATCAAAGTTCCATCTTCAGAGGTAACCATCGGTGATATTGTCATGTTGGAGGCAGGAGATTACGTTCCGGCTGACGGACGTATTCTGGAAAATGCCAGCCTGAAAGTAGATGAAAGTGCCCTCACAGGAGAGAGCCTTGGAGTAGATAAGACTGAAGAAGAAATCAGCGGTGAGGTTCCTCTTGGTGACAGAACGAACATGGTATATTCCGGAAGCTTTGTTTCTTACGGCCGTGGTTCCTTCCTGGTAACCGCCATTGGTATGGAAACAGAAGTTGGAAAAATCGCAAAACTTCTGAAAAATACTTCAGAGAAGAAAACACCTCTTCAGATGAACCTGGATAATTTCGGACAGAAGCTTTCTATTTTAATCCTGGTATTCTGTGCCATCTTATTTGGAATCAGCGTAATCAGAGGCGAATCCATGGGAGATGCTTTCCTCTTTGCAGTAGCCTTAGCGGTAGCAGCTATTCCGGAAGCACTCAGTTCGATTGTTACCATTGTATTGTCCTTTGGTACACAGAAAATGGCAAAAGAACATGCCATTGTCCGTAAACTTCAGGCCGTGGAAGGTCTGGGAAGCGTGTCCATTATCTGTTCTGATAAGACAGGTACTCTGACACAGAATAAAATGACCGTAGAATACTATTATGTAGACGGAAAAGAAATCGCAGCAGAAGACATTGACCTGGATGATAAACAGCAGAAACAGCTTCTTCGTCATAGTATTTTGTGCAATGACTCCACAAACAAAAACGGAGAAGAGATTGGTGATCCAACAGAGACTGCTCTTATTAATCAGGGAGATAAATTAGGAGTTCCTGCGGAAGCAGTGAGAACCAAATACCCAAGATTCAGTGAAGTGCCTTTTGACAGTGACAGAAAACTGATGTCCACTCTGCATACACTGAAAAGAGGTTCTACCATGGTTACAAAAGGTGCCGTGGATGTACTCCTTGGAAGAGTGACCATGATTCAGAAAAACGGAAAGGCAGAGCCAATTACCCAGCAGGATATCCAGGATATTGAAATACAGAACCAGAAGTTTTCCAAGAACGGCCTTCGTGTTCTTGCCTTTGCTTACAAAGATGTGCCGGAAGGTTCCACACTTACCGTAGAAGACGAACATGACATGACCTTCCTTGGTTTAATCGCAATGATGGATCCGCCGAGAGAAGAATCAAAAGATGCCGTTGCAGAATGTATTAAGGCCGGCATCAAACCTATTATGATTACTGGAGACCACAAGGTAACAGCAGCAGCAATTGCTAAGAGAATCGGTATCCTGAAAGATGAATCTGAGGCTTGTGAAGGTGCTGTGATTGAAAATATGACAGACGAAGAGCTGAAAGATTTCGTTGAAGGTATTTCCGTATATGCCCGTGTTTCACCAGAACACAAAATCCGTATTGTCCGCGCATGGCAGGAAAAAGGAAATATCGTATCTATGACAGGTGACGGTGTAAACGATGCGCCGGCGCTGAAACAGGCAGATATCGGTGTGGCTATGGGTATCACAGGAACAGAAGTTTCCAAAGATGCTGCATCTATGATATTGACAGATGACAACTTTGCGACTATTGTTAAAGCAGTAGAAAACGGACGTAATGTTTACAGAAACATCAAGAGTGCGATTCAGTTCCTGTTATCAGGAAACTTTGCAGGAATTCTGGCAGTGCTGTATGCATCCATTGCAAACTTGCCGGTACCATTTGCACCGGTTCACCTGCTGTTTATCAACCTTCTTACAGACAGTCTCCCTGCGATTGCACTGGGACTGGAACCACATACCAAGTCTGTAATGAATGAAAAGCCAAGACCAATGAACGAATCCATTCTCACCAAGAATTTCCTTTCCAAAATCGGAATTGAAGGTCTTGTAATCGGTGTTATGACCATGATTGGATTTTATATCGGCTATCAGGAAAGTCCTCTGCTGGCTTCTACTCTGGCCTTTGGTACACTTTGTACTTCCCGTCTGGTACATGGATTTAACTGTAAATCTGACGAACCGGTTCTGTTTACAAAGAGATTTTTCAATAACAAATATCTGGCAGGTGCTTTCGGTATCGGAATCCTTCTGATTACTGCGGTTATGATGGTTCCTTGGCTGCACAGCATTTTCCAGGTTCAGACATTAAGTCTTGCTCAGTTATTTATTATGTATGGCCTGGCTCTTGCCAATCTGCCGATTATCCAGTTTATCAAATGGATTCGCAAAAAAATCGGCAAATAAAGAAAAAAGTGCCTGGGAGGGATGTTATGGATTTGAACAAAAAGAACATGAAGAACTTAATGATTCTGATTGTTTTTGCAGTTTTGGTACTTGTTGGAGTGCAGAGAATTGAAAATCTGGCGGCTGGATTTGTTTTCTTAATGAGAATCGTCTTTCCGTTTATTCTAGGCGGTGCTATGGCGTTTATTCTAAATATACCGATGCATTTTCTGGAAGGAAGACTGTTTGCCAAGGCGAAGAAGAAAAAGCTGGTAAGACCGGTGAGCCTGGTGCTTTCTATTCTCTTTGTTGTGGCAATACTCCAGATTGTTCTGGTAGTTGTGATTCCTGAAATTGCCGCGACCTTTGCCAGCATCAGCAAGAACATAGAAGCGTTTTTGCCAAAACTGGAGCAGTGGCTCACAGAAGCCTTCCCGGACAGTGAACAACTTGAAATGTGGATTGACAGCCTGGAATTTAACTGGGATAAGATTCTCCAAAGTGCTGTGAACTTCCTGAAAAACGGAGCAGGAAATGTGCTGAGTTCTACCGTTACAGTGGCAAAAACAGTAATCAATTCTCTGATGAATTTCTTTGTGGGATTTGTGTTTGCATGCTATATCTTACTTCAAAAAGAGAAATTATCTGTGCAGGTGAAGAAAGTGCTCTATGCCTTTCTTCCACGCCATGCAGTTGAGAAGACTTTGCAGGTGGCTGCACTTAGCTACAAGACCTTTTCCAATTTTGTGACAGGGCAGTGCCTGGAGGCGGTGATTCTTGGAACCATGTTCTTTGTTTCTATGAGTGTTTTGCGTTTCCCATATGCATTGCTGGTGGGAGTCCTCATTGCCTTTACAGCACTGATTCCAATTTTCGGAGCATTTATCGGATGCGTGTTAGGTACCTTCCTGATTCTTGTGTCAAATCCGGTACAGGCAATCGGGTTCGTGATTCTGTTCTTTGTATTGCAGCAGGTAGAAGGAAATCTCATCTATCCTCATGTGGTGGGCGGTTCTGTAGGACTTCCTTCCATTTGGGTATTGGTGGCTGTAACCGTGGGCGGCAGCCTCATGGGAGTGGTAGGAATGCTTATCTTTATTCCACTTTCTTCTGTGCTTTATGCACTGTTTAAAGGATGGGTACATAAGAGACTGGAGGATAGAGGAATTCATGATATTTGAGACACATGCACACTATGATGATGAAGCCTTTGACCTGGACAGGGATGAATTGCTCCGTTCCATGCACGAAAATGGAATAGAAACTATTGTAAATGTGGGTGCATCTCTTCGCGGTGTGGAGGACACGGTAAAACTCATGGAGCAATATCCATTTGTGTACGGAGCAATCGGTGTTCATCCAGATGAAGTAGGAACTCTGGATGAAGAGAAAATGGAACTGTTATGCAAATACTGCCGCTTGCCCAAAACGGTTGCTGTAGGTGAGATTGGGCTGGATTATTACTGGGACAAGGAAAACCATGAGACACAGAAGAAATGGTTTGTCCGGCAGATGGATCTGGCGAAAGAAACAGAGCTTCCCATCATTGTCCACAGCAGAGATGCAGCAAAAGATACCCTGGATATTATGAAGGCAGAGAGAGCGGACTGTTTAAAAGGTGTGATTCACTGCTATTCCTATTCCAAGGAACATGCCAGAGAATATATGAACATGGGATATTATCTGGGAATCGGCGGGGTAGTGACCTTCAAAAATGCGAAGAAATTAAAAGAAGTAGTGGAATATGCACCGCTTGATTATTTGCTTCTGGAGACAGATGCACCTTATCTGACACCGGAGCCCTATCGTGGAAAACGGAATTGTTCTCAGTATCTTACTTATGTGGCAAAAGAAATCGCAGAAATCAAAGGTGTTACCTATGAAGAAGTGGTTGACATAACCAGAACAAATGCAAAAAAATTATTTGGACTATAAGGAATCCTGCTGGCACTCAATTGGGTGCTGGCGGGATTTTTTTGTAGTGGTCTGGCTGGCGTTGCCAGAAGTCATTAGATATGATAAAATAGGAGAAAAGAACAAATTCTGTGAGAAATCTTTATTCAATTCATTTGACATTTCAAAAAACAATCCAGAAATCTTTTTTCTTTCATTAAAAACAGTAAGAGAAGTAGCTTGCCTTATTCATAGGATGTTTTAGCTTATTACGGAATGCCTGGGCAGGTGGGAAAGTGGTAAAAGGTGCATTTTGGCCTATCCTGGAATGCCGGAATAGGTGGGAAATGGCGAAAAGGTGTATTTTGGCCTACAAAAATTTCCAGCAAATAGGTGGGAAATGGAGAGAACCTCCTGGTGGCCTATAAAAAAGCAGGTCAAATAGGTTGAAAAACTGTCAGATGAGAATTATAGCCTACTTCGCACACTTGTAAAGTAGGTGGAATACAGGAGATAAACAAGTTTAGCCTATTATACTTGGAAAAAAGTAAGTGGAAAAACATAAGATGTTCTATTTTGGCCTATTTGCACCCTGAAAAGGTAGGCTAAAATCAGCAAAAAGAAGAAAGCAACTGATAATAAAGTCAAGGGAGGATTATTTGTATGACAGGATTGAAGAAAATGTTAGTAAAAGAACAGAACAGGCTGGAAAATATCGTGGCAGTCATGAAAAATCAGTTGGAAACAGCACCGGAAGGCAGCATGCGGCTATCGACTTCCAAAAACAAAATCAGCTATTATCACTATCAAGTGCCGTGCAAGAGCGGTGGAACCTATATTTCCAGAAAAAATGAGGTGTTGATTCAGAAGCTGGCACAAAAGAGTTATAATAAGAAAGTATTATCTTATGCGGAGAAAAGACTGCGGTATGTTAGGCAGCTTGCAGATATCTATGAAGATTCTGGAATTGAAGAAATTTTTTGCAAAGAGCATACGGATTTTACTGTTTTGTCAAAGCAGACAAGACGAGAATGGTACTGGGAACACAATGGAAAAATTGATATTAACATATGAGACGGAGCAAAATGTGATTCAAACCAAAGACATTGAGCGGCTGGCAAAGAAGTATTTACTGTAAATTATATAGGAAATGAGAATGTTGTCTCCTTTCTTTTCTTCCTATATAATATAAGTAACAAATCAATCCGTCTTTATAACAACCAGGAAGGAGATGACGCCACACAAACAGATGCCGTTTCACAAAAGACAAGACCACGAAAGTACATGAGACAAGACTACATAGCAAGAGAAAAAGCAAGAGAGGTATGTTTCATGGCGAATATTACAAACAATACGATATTTGACGATGTCTTCCGCACCATGGTGGAGAAGATGCCGGAGCTGGCAGTGCCCCTGATCAATGAAATCTTCGGTACTGCCTATCCGGAAGACATAAAAATCATACAAAAGAGAAATGAGCATCAGACAAGACAAGGAGAAATCATCACAGATTCCCAGCTTCTGATTTCAGAAAAAATATACCATCTGGAATGCCAGAGCACCCAGGACAGCGAAATGGTGGTACGCATGATAGAATATGACTTTTCCATTGGCCTGGAGGCCATGGAAAAAGAAAAAGGGAAATATCGGATGTACCTTCCCCATTCCAGTATCCTGTACCTGAGGGGAGACAAAGAACCCGGGAAGCTGACCGTAGAAGTAGTGGCACCAGAAGGAGAAACATGGGAATACAAAGTCCCGGCAGTGTACGTCGGACATTATACAAAAGAAGAAATCTTAGAGAAGCGGCTATTCTTCCTCCTGCCCTTTTATATCATGAGATACGAGAAGTCAGAAAACCAGGAGTTAAAGGAAATGCTGGAAGAATACAGAGAAATCGAAGAACGTCTGGAGAAAGAATTCCTGGAAAAAGGAAAAGAGAAAGAATACCGTGACCTGATAGAGTTAATCATAAGGATAGCAGATTATATTTTAAGAAAACAAGAAAAAGCCAGGAAAGGATTTGGTGATGTTATGGGTGGAAAAGTATTAGAACTAGAATCAGACCGGCTGATAAAGCAGGGGATGCAACGAGGAATGCAGCAAGGAATGCAGCAAGGCCTGCAACGTGGAATGCAACAAGGCTTGCAACGTGGAATGCAACAAGGCCGCACTGAGGTGATTCAGGTTATTAAGCTCCTGCGGCAGGGGATGACCATAGGCGAAACCGCAAGGAAATTAAAACTCCCGGAAGAAGAAGTACAGCAAATCTGGGAGGAGACGGAGGGTTAAAACAGAATACATCCCTTCAAAGCTTCTTCAAGAATAATGCTCCGTAAACTTCTGCTAAAAGGAAAAACAGTAGAAGAGGCAGCAGATATACTGGATATGTCGGCGGAGCAGATAAGGAATCTAATGAAAAATCAATTATAATAGGAAGAGAATACTTGAATTAGATATATAAAAAGTTCCATCAGCAGTGAAATAAGTGCTGATGGAGCTTTTTTTGTCTTTAAGTTCCTTCTGGGATTCCAAGTTAGGCTAAAATCTCAGATAACAAGCATTATAACCTACCAAAAACCAGGTCGGGTAGGTCGGAAATGAAGAAAAACTTCTGGCGGCCTACAAAAAATCGGCCAGTGTAGGTTGGGAAATAGAAAAACAGCAATTTGGCCTACCTTTGCCGGGAGAAAAGTAGGTCGGAAATCGACAGATAAGAAATCCAGCCTATTGGGCAGAAGAAAATGTAAGTGGAAACATAGAGAAAGAAAATTATAGCCTATTTGAGCCTTGGAAAAGTAGGTCAAAATGGGAAGACTGGAAAAAGCGAGTGATATTTCCCGGAAGAAACGAGAACCTTCCTATTATATATGTCTGCCGAACAGGCAAAAAATTTTATTTTCATAAAAAAATCACAAAGATTATAAAAAAAAATTAAAAAAAACCCTTGTTTGTGACTGACGTGTGACCAAAAGCAATTATACTATGCCTATAAGTACGAAAGTGACACACAAAAAACGTGTGTAGAGATAAAACAGATAAAATATGAATGGAGGAGAGAGCCATGAAAAGTGATAGAAAGAAGAGAATACTGGCAGCCATACTTTGCATGGTAATGGTGTTATCAAGCAATATTTCAGCATTAGCAGAAGGAGAGGTATATGCTGACCCTGATGCCGTTACGCAGATGGAGACACCAGAAGCTGTTTCCGAGACGCAGCCGGAAAGTGCCCCGCAGGAGCCAGCAGCAGAAGAGCCTCCAGTATCGACCGAGCAAATAGCTCCAGAAGCTCCGGCAGAGAACAACGAGCCAGCAGCTCCAGAAGCTCCGGCAGAGAACAACGAGCCAGCAGCTCCAGAAGCTCCGGCAGAGAACAACGAGCCAGCAGCCCCAGAAGCTCCGGCAGAAAACAACGAGCCGGCGGCCCCGGAAACTCCGGCAGAGAACAATGAGCCAGCAGCTCCAGAAACACCAGCAGAAAACAATGAACCGGCAGCTCCAGAAACTCCGGAAGCTCCGGAAGAAGAAGCCCCGGTATTTTCCGAAGAAACAGAACTGACCAAAGAGCTGAGGGATGCATCCGGCAAACTGGTACAGAAAGTCACAGCAAAACTTCCAAAAGGAGCATTCGAAGCAGAAACTTCCCAGATTGAAATGGAAGTCACATACGTAGACAGCTCCATGGAAAACTACATAAAAGGAATGATGGAGAAGAAACTTCCTACAGACAACACCCTGGGAGATTACTTCCTCTATAACATTCAGTTCAAGGTAAACGGCGAAGCAAAAGAATCCCTTGAACCAATCACAATCACATTTGAAAAAAGCAATTTAGAAATCAAAGATACAAAAAAAGCAAATGTCTTCTTCTTTGATCCGGCAAACCCGGAAGTAAGCGGAGACAAAGATGAGCTGGTAGAAATCACTCAGAGAAGCGAACTGTTAGAAAGCCTTCAGGCAGCAGGACAGAGCACAGCAACTATGGAAGAAGATTACGACCTCTCTTCCATCGAAATCAAAGAAGAAAACCGTTCCGGCAAAATTGTTCTGGAAGGAAGAAAATCTACTATCTACGGAAGCTATGTAGAAAAAGAACCTGAACAGAAAGAAGAAACTCCGGAAGAACAGCCAGAAGAAAAACCGGCAGACATCCCGGTGCTGAATTACGAAGATGACAAAGTAACTGTTTCCGTAACAGCAGAAGAAGCCGGAATCATTCCGGAAGGAGCTGAACTGAAAGTCCTTCCAATCACTTCCGAAGATACTGAGACAAAAGAACAGTACCAGGAAGTAGAAAAGAAGATTCAGGAAAAAGTTGCAGAAGAAGAAAAAGAAGTAGTCGGATTCCTGGCATACGACATCACCTTCGTAGACAAAGATGGAAACGAGATGGAGCCAAACGGAAAAGTCAAAGTTTCCATGAATTATAAAAAAGCAGAACTTCCACCAGAAGTAGTAGAAAAGAAAGCAACCGATGCGGAAGTAACGGTACTTCATCTGGAAGAAGATGAAAATGGTGAAGTAAAACAGGTTGTAGACATGGGAGTAGAACAGAAAGCAAACGTTGATACCCTGACTACTACAGAAGGTGCGAAAGTACAGAATGTGGAAGTAGAGACAGAAAGCTTTTCGGTGTTTACGATTACGTGGAATACGTACAGTAAATTGGAAATTCATATTATCGATAGTTCTGGTAGTTCTATAGGACGAAATATGGAGATTGAGGCGAGTGATATTACAGGAATATCAACACAAGCCGGTATTGATATTGAAGAAATAGCTAAGAAGTATGCAATTTCTGGATATATGTTTGGCTATGCAGTTGTCAAAGATGAAAATATAACAAGTGCAGATGATTTAGCGAATGCAACGAAAATTAAAAAAATAAGAAAAACGAATTACACAAAATATTATTACAGTAACGAATGGAAGAAGTTAAACAGTAAAAAGATATATTTTGTGTACAACAGAGAAAGTATGGTTTATTTTGTCTCGGGAACAAATGGACAGGATATTCAACCTCCACAAACTCTTGAATCATTTTTTAGTTCTGTGACTACAGACACAACAGAAAACTTGGCTCCAAGGATAGAAGGTTACAGATTTGTTAAAACAGTAGTAGCAGACCAATACAATGAATACGAAAATAAAGAGAATGACGGTTCATGCTGGGCACTGCGGTTGAGAAAAAATTCCGATGGTTATCAGTACAATAGAGCTAGAAGTGATGTGGCAGATAATCATACATGGGATAAGATAGAAAAACCTATTTATTTTATATACAAAGAAGACAAAGGACAAATTGCTACCAGAGATAGTTCCAGTGATGGAATATCATTAAATGTTTTTAATTATGATAAATCAATAAGTGAGGAAGCTTCTGGAGCAGGATTTCCGTTCTATAATGGTGCCACCAATAATGTGGATGGTCGTGGAACCCCTAATACTGGTGGTGATGTGCGACCAATATTGAAGAATGGATATCCGGTATCTCAGAACGGAAAGTCGTTAGACTTTTTGTTCCAGACAAATGAGTCCACACAGGCAAATTATTTGTTCCAGTATGATGAAGAAACCAGGTGTTACGAATATAATAGTTTAAACAACCATGCATACTATGACAAGGAACAAAAAAGATTCCGGGTTTACGATTATACGCTTAGTCCTTCTCATTCTGGATATGTAGATTTTAATGTGGGAAACTTTTTACCGTTTAATGATGTGATTCATCCTAGTCATGGTAAATTGAATTATGTGCAAAAAGAAAATCGAACCCATGTGGATTACTGGTTTGGTATGACAATGGGATTGAAATTCTATCAGCCAAAGGACGGTAAAATTGAAAATGAACCTATGAAGTTTGAATTCAGTGGTGATGATGATGTTTTTGTTTATTTGGATGGAGTTTTGATACTGGATTTAGGAGGAATTCATTCTGCACAGACAGGCAGTATTGATTTTTCAACTGGAACAGTTATTCAAAATAAGAACACTACTTTAAAGATTTATGATTTATATAAGAACTCAGGCTTATTTACTGAAGAAGAATTAAACGAGAAATTTAAGCCAATTTGGGTAAATGGCAAAAAATGTCAAATATTTAAAGACGATAGTGTTACACAAATGGACTTTTTCTATTTGGAACGTGGTGCTGGAGCTTCCAACTGTCATATTAAGTTTAATATGCCGACAATACCAACAAATACTATTATTGTGGGAAAAGAAATTGAAAATGCCAATGCAGTAGAATATAGTGATGTAGAGTTTTCCTTTAAACTGGAGTTGCAAGAAGATACTCAGAATTATCATACACTTACAAACACGACTGTTGAGGTACGTGATAGAACAGGGAAACTTATTGATCCTAAACGAACAGTAGACGAAAATGGTATTTTTAAACTAAGACATGGGGAGCAAGCCTACTTTAAGGGTTATCCTATTACAACCAGATATAGAGTGACAGAAGTAGGAGTGAATAGCCATGAGTATGACAAGATTACAATAGAAGGTGTGCATATCGACCAAATTAAGGAAGATGGACAAGAAACAACGATTCAGAGTTGGCGTACGGATGAACTTCAGGTATCTGAAACACCGCGAGTAATCTTTCGTAATCGGATTGATTCTGAATTGAATACGGAATTTAGGATTAACAAGATATTAAATGCAGAAGAGGACAAAGAATTCCAGATACAAGTATATTTTGGAAATAGTATTACAAATCCTAATAATGAAGCGTATGCAGGTGAATATTATATTGATCAAACGAAATATGTAGCTACAGACGGAATAATTAAACTAAAGGCTGGAAAGACAGCAGTAATTATGCGACTTCCGTCAGGTACAAGTTTTAAAGTACAGGAAGTTGATCCTAACACAGGTTCGACAGTGACCTTGTATAAAGATCCTACATACCAAATTAAATATTTACCTAGAACAGGAAATGAAACTTCTGGAGAAATTACAAAAGATTCAGCTAGCGGCACAACGATTTTAGGTGATACAGAAGTTACAGTAACAAATACCAAAATCAATACTCCTCCACCTACAGAACCAGAAACATATGATGATGTTCCACATCATAAGTATATTGATTACTTAGGTGATGATGGAAGTAATACTCAGACAGCATTGAAAGGACCGGAGTACTACCGACTTTACCTGGATGTGAAAGGCATTCCAAATGAAGAACCAGAACCAGCAGATATTGTTTTAGTGTTGAATCGTTCCAATAGTATGAAGGAAAATTTTTCTAATAGCAATAGGTGGGATTACGTAAAGAGAGCAGCACGCACTGCGGTGAATACTTTGTTGCCTACAAGTGGTCTTGTAACAGGTAATCGATTGGGAATCGTTTGGTTTAGCGGTAAGGCTACAACTAGTCAGTATAGTACAAATATTGACTTGACAAGTGATAAAACAGCGTTACTCAATAACATTGAGAGTACCGAGTATAATTATAATAGGAATAAGTATGATACCTATGGTACGAATTATCAGGCGGCATTCTGGGAAGCACAGAAGGTTTTAGAAAAAGGTTCTAATAATAAAAAATTTGTGATTTTTGTTACAGATGGTGAACCTACGGTTTATCATTATGGAACAAAAGATAATCCTGGAAATGTAAATACTAAAAATGAATCTTCTGTTGTGAAAAAATCACAGGAGAAAGCTATTGAGGCAGCAAAGTTATTTAGTAAGTTAAATGGATTTTATGGTGTTTCTGTTGGTGATAACAATGGTTATAGCTTCCTTAACACTTCTGTTAAAGACAATGTAGCTGCTACGGTAAGAGATACTTTGAGGGCGAATAATGAGGTAGAATTGACGAACGCTTTTAACAAGATTCTGGGTTCCATAACAAAACAAATCGGAAGTGTTACAATAACCGATGAGCTTTCCCCATATGTGAATTTTGTAAATGAGTATGGAATGTCATTAAATGACAGTAGCTTTTTAACAGGCAATCAGACGACAGCAAGTCAAATAGGATTGAAGGTTAATATCTCAGATTACGATTCACTTACTTATGATACGCATGAGCATATTGTAGGTGCAGAGGAATATACGGGAGACTATACATATGAAATTGACTTGAGCAAAAAAACAGTTAAAGTGAATTTCGGAGAAGATTATTTCCTGGTGAAAGATAAGATTTATACCATTTCCTTTAATGTGATGTTGACGGATGCGGCTACAGAAGAAGCATTGGAGCAGTCTAAAGAGGTTGGTGATGTAAAAACAGATTATCCTAGAAATGAAACAAGTTCAGGAAAGAAAGGATTTTTCGCAAATACAAAAGCAGAACTTGAATACAAGCGAGTTGTAAATGGACAGGATAGTCCAGAAAAAAAGGGGTATGAGAAACCGGTTGTTCAGCCATATCCTAAAGCTGATTGGCAGATTAAGAAAGTAAATAAAGGTGGAACACTACCTTTATCCGGAGCGACATTCACACTGACCAAGAGTAGCGGGTTAAGCTATACCGGAACTTCGGAATCAGATGGAATTGTAAAATGGACATCAAGTGAAGGAACGGAGTTAACATCGTCAGCAGACATAGAAAAAGGTACTTATATTTTAGAAGAAACTGTGGCACCACAGGGGTATGTGTTATCATCAGAGAAATGGACAGTTGCCATTGGGGCAAAAGGCATGAAACCAGTTATTAAGCTAGAAGGACAGGAAAACGAGGTAGAATTAAAGCCAAATGGTGCTATCTTAGAATTGCAGATTGAAAACACTGCAAATTATGAACTTCCATCTACTGGCGGTACAGGAATCTTTGTATATACGATAGGCGGTACATTGCTGTTAATGGCAGCGGCGCTTCTCATATATAAAATGAAACGTGAGGAGGTGCTGAAAGGGTAATTTATGAAAATGACTTTTCAGCGGTCCTCGCACCGCAGAAAACTGTGGCAACAGTCAATGCAAAAAAATGAGGGGGAAACCTCAAAGAAAAGGAGACAAAGAATATGAAGAAAATTAAAAAAATTATGGCTATGTTATTAGCAATGGTCATGGTATTAGGCATGACAGTGACAGCTATGGCAGCACCGAATAGTGCAAAAATCACAGTTAATAATCTGGATAAAGATGCAACAATTGAAAGTGTACAGGTAATTGCACCAGATACATCTAAACCAACAGGATGGACATTTGTAAACGGTGCAGAAACAGCATATGCAACGGCTTTTGGGTATGCAAGTGCAACAGAAGAAGATTTGCAGAATATTATCTGGAAATTGATTCTGAAACAGAATCCTAATGCAGAGGTTCCAGAGGGAACAGTCGCAGCAACAACGGAACAGATTCAGACTGCACTTGAGAATGTTGTAAATTATTCAACTTCTAACGTTCAGAGCAATTTTATTACTGTAAATCAAGCAGGTGTGTATGCTATTAAAGCAACAACCACAAATACAACAGTATATGTATATAGCCCAATGGCGGCATATGTTGCATTTACAAATTATAATACAGAAACAGGTGCTCCAGAAAGTCTTCAGGATGTTACAGTAAATGCGAAAAGAACAACATTAAGTGTTGAAAAGGACAGTGATGAAAAAGATAATGTTGTAGAAGTAGGAAAAGAAGTAGAATACACAATTACAACAACAGTACCTTATATTAAAGATAATGTAGCGAAAGTAACATATACTTTAAAAGATAGTATTGAAGGAGCTACATATAATACTGTAAATGGAAAATTGGATGCAGTAGTAACATTAGGTAACAAAGAGTATCCGGGAATTGAATTTGAGATTGCAAAAGACGGAAAGTCTTTCACAGCAGATTTGTCAAAAATTGCAGAAGATAGAACAAACGCAAATAAAGAGCTGCGTATCACTTATAAAGCAACTGTTACAGGTTTAGTTGTAAATAATAAAGTTGAGATGGGTGATGGTACACATACTCCTTGGACAAATGAAGATGTATTATATACAGGAAGTATTACCATGACAAAAACAGGTGAAGAAAAAGAATTATTAGCAAATGCTGGATTTAAGGTATACAGAAAATCTGATGGTAAGTTTGCTGTAGCAACAAAAGTAGAAGGTAAAGATGAATATGAAGTAACAGCATGGACAGACAAAGAAGAGGAAGCAACAATGATGCTTACTGGAACAAAGGGAACATTTGTTGTAAAAGGTCTGGATGATAGCGAGACTTATAAGTTTAAAGAAGTTCAGGCACCAGAAGGATACAGCATTAATACTGAAGATTCTACAGCAAAATGGGAGGCTGAATCTCCTGAAAATAATAAGGTTGGTAATGCATCTATGGCTGATACCAAACTTTCCTCCCTTCCTGAAACAGGTGGTATCGGTACAACAATCTTCACAATCGGCGGATGTGCAATCATGATTGCAGCAGCAGGATTATTCTTCGCAAGCCGCAGAAAAGCTAACAAATAATTAGCGATTCACAGGAATTACATAAAAAACACAGAAAACCACACAGCCGGGGCGGCAACCTCGCCCCGGCTATTCTAAAAAATACAACATTAAGGAGAGTCCGGATGAATAAGAAAATTACGAAAATAATGATTGCAATAATGTTTTTAGCCGGTTTGTCCTTGCTGCTGTATCCATTAGTATCCAATGAATGGAACTCTTACAGGCAGGAACGACTTATCAGCAATTACGATTCCAATGTTTCCAAGATGGAGGCAGAGGGTAAGATTGATTATGATAGTGAGTGGAATACCGCAAATGCTTATAATGAGGCACTGCTTCCAAGCATCCTTCCTGATTCCTTTGCAGTGGCAGAGGCAGCCAAAGAGGAGGATAAAGGATATATGTCCAGCCTGAACTTAAATGGTGACGGTATGATGGGATATGTAGAAATTCCAAAGATTGATGTAAAAGTACCAGTTTTCCATACCACAGAGGAAGAGGTACTTCAGAAAGCAGCTGGTCATCTGGAAGGAAGTTCTCTTCCGGTAGGCGGTCCAAGTACACATTCTGTTATTTCTGCACACAGGGGACTGCCCAGTGCAACACTTTTTACTGACTTAGACAAATTGGAGGAGGGAGACCACTTCCTTTTACGCATATTAGATGATATACTCTGTTATAAGGTGGATAAAATTTCTGTCGTAGAACCTACAGAGACCGACGGCCTTGCAGTAGAAGAAGGTCAGGACCTTGTAACATTGCTTACCTGTACTCCTTATGGAGTAAACAGCCAGAGACTTCTGGTGAGAGGCCACAGAGTGCCATATGAAGAAGCCGAGATGGAAGAAGTTCCCAAGGGATTGCTTACCGGGGCAAGTCTTCATACCAGCTATCTGCTCTGGGTAATTGTAGGATTATCCGTGACAGGAATCTTTATCCTGGGTCTGTATCTGTATGAGAAGAAGAAAAAAGAGGATTAGACATGAAACGTAAGATAGCAAATGTTCTGTTTGGAGTATTGTTTCTCATAGGATTTGGAATTTTGGTATATCCTACCGTGTCGGATCAGTGGAATACTTACCGGCAGAGCCGTCTGATTTCGAATTACGAAACAACGGTAGAAAATTTGACAGAAGAAGATTTCTCAGATGAATGGCAAAAAGCCATTGCCTTTGACCAGGCGTTGGTTAGAAATGACCTCTACGGAGATGTGTTCGGAGAGGATGACGGGGAACTGGAGAGCACCGAATACTGGAACGTATTAAATGTAGCAAATGACGGTGTTATGGGATATCTCTCCATTCCGAAGATTAATGTGAAGCATGCGATTTACCACGGGACAGGTGATAAGGTGCTCCAGACTGGTATCGGTCACTTAAACGGCACCAAACTTCCCATAGGAGGGGAGAGTACCCACAGTGTTCTGGCTGCTCACAGAGGATTGCCCAGTGCCAGGCTGTTTACAGACCTGGATCAGATAAAAAAAGGTGATATGTTTTATGTCCATGTTCTGGATGAGATACTTGCCTACCAGGTAGATCAGATTTTGGATATGGTGGACAAAGACGATCACGAGACATTGGAAGCAGCACTGCAGATTGAAGAGGGAAAAGACCAGGTGACCCTGTTCACCTGCACACCATATGGTGTAAACTCCCACCGCCTGCTGGTAAGAGGAACCAGAGTTCCTTACAATGGCGAGGAGGAAGCAGAAACTTCAGCTGCAGAGTCCATGCTCAAGACAGTTCAGAATTACTACATGCTGTATCTGATTCTGGGATTATCAATTACATTCTTGATTATATTGTTCATGAGATTTTTGTTCAAAGCAAAGGACAAGAAAGACAAGAACGAAAAATAAATTTTTGAAGGAGGGTATGATGTGAAAATGAGGAAAAGAATAAAAAAGGGAAGCACATGGTTCCTGGCTCTGACAGTTTTCATGTCCGCCATGGTGATTTCAGATGTTAATGCAGCCAATGGTATTGAGATTGACAAGAAATGTTCCATTACTTTTGAACTGAGTGGAGACTTAGACAAGGAATTCTCAGAACTCAAGGATTTAGAAGTACCTGTGAAGCTGTACCAGGTGGCAGATGTCACTGTGTCTGGTACATACAATTCCCTGGAAGAGTACAAGGGTCTGGATCTGGAAAAAGTAGATTCCGATACGACTGCGGCTCAGTGGGAAGAAATGGCTAAGAAGGCACAGGAAATTGTGGCGGAAGCAGAAAAAGAGCCAACAGCGGAAATCGTGATTGAAAAAGGTGAAGGTGTGGCTGAGAACTTGAAAACAGGTATGTACCTGGTAGCAGAAGAAGAAGTGCTTTCAACGGGATATGCGTATCAATTTACTCCATTTTTGATTTCACTTCCAAATAATTATTACGCTGCTTCTGGAAATGATGACTGGGTGTATGATGTGACTACCAGTTTGAAGCCGGAGAAGGAAAGCCGTCTTGGAAGCCTGATGATTGACAAGACTCTGGAATCCTTTAATGCAACTCTTGGAAATGCAACCTTTGTATTCCAGATAGAGGCAGAGCTGGATGGAGAACATGTGTACAGTGATATGGTTTCTATGGTGTTTGATGCAGCAGGAACGAAAAGCCTTACAGTCTCAGGCATTCCGGCAGGAGCACAGGTGACAGTGACAGAGGTGTACAGCGGTGCAAGCTATGACCTTATCACAGCAGCTTCTCAGAACGTAACGATTGTGGCAGATTCCGAAGAAGAGCCGGGTGCAAATGCAGTTCACGCAGCATTTACGAATACTTATAATGGCGGAATGAATGGAAATGCCAGTGTGGTAAATCATTTTACTGTAAATGATGAAGGAATATGGGATGTAGAGCAGCAGTTTGGCGATACAGAAGCACAGGAGTAAGGGAGGTAGGATGCAATGAAAAAGAGTTTTAATAAAAAGAACCTTTGTCTGGCAGCAGCAGCCCTTACCTTGACAGCAGGGGTGTCTGTAGGAAGTGCCATGGCGTACTTCACTACTTATACCACAGCTTCCGGTGGTGCTACGATCAGCCTTGGTTCTACAGAAATTGTTCCGGATGAAACCGTTTCTGCTATGACGAAGCACATCAGAGTGCACAATACAGGTGATTTTGAGTGTTATGTCAGAGTGAAGGTTCTGGCAGGAGATAAGTACAAAGACGGGCTGGAATTTTCAGCACCGGAAGGACACTGGGAATTAAAGAATGGTTATTATGAATGTGACCAGATTGTAGCTCCTGGTGAGAAATCTCCGGAATTACAGGTAAAGGTAAATGCCATGGACAGCACTGAGGACTTCAATGTTATTGTTATCCAGGAATGTACCGCAGTGCTTTATGATGAAAATGGAAATCCATACGCAGACTGGGACAGAATCGCAGACAGCAGCGAGGATGTCTGGGGCGGAAATGAAGAGGAGGTTGTTGAATAATGAAAAAACGTAAATTCTTATCAACCAAGACCATTGCTCTTCTTTCAGCATCTGCACTTTTGCTGGTGGGAAGTACCGTAGGAAGTACCAGGGCAGCACTTACTTATTACAGTGAGAATTACGCAGCCCAGGTAGAAGTTTCCAGCATTGGTGTCAGCCTTACAGAGAACGGCAAGGTAGTTTCTTCCAGAGACTACAGCCACAAGGATGATGTGTGGAATGAAACTTCAGAACCATTATTGGCAGATTTGCAGAAAGACGGAAAGATAGTTCCGGGAAAGAAATATGATGAAGTTCTGGGCGTTACCAACAGTGGTTCTATTGACAGTTATGTCAGGGTGATTCTTACGAAGAGCTGGAAGAACCCGGATGGCAAGAAGGATACGAATCTTGACCCTGACTGGATCGAGCTGAACCTTCGGACAGATAATGGCTGGATGGTTGATGAAAGTGCATCTACCAAGGAACGTACAGTTCTTTATTATAGTGGTATTGTGGGAGCTGGTCAGGAAACACCTGCTTTTGTGGACTCATTGAAAATTAATAATGAGATTGGCCAGCAGGTGAAACAAGAAATTTCCACAGACAAAGATGGAAACAAGATTATCAATCATGTTTATAAATACAATGGTTACCAGTTTGATTTGGAAGCAGAGGTCAATGCAGTACAGACGCATAACGCACAGGATGCTATCAAGAGTGCATGGGGCGTAGATGTGAGTGTTGCAGCAGACGGAATATTGAGCTTACAGTAGGAGGTACAAGAACATGAAAAAAAGTATTTTGTGCCTTGTCATGGCAGCAATTATGACTGTAGGCACTTCCATGAATGTATTTGCAGAGAAAATCACAGGCTCTAAGGACTGGGCAGTGGAGTTTGATGGTGAAAAGATGAACAGCACTTTTGATGCTTCCCAGTTGAGTGCAGAGGTGTACAAACTTCTTCCTGGTGACAGCATGGAGCTGCAGGTTGGAGTGAAGAATACCAGTTCCGATGAAACGGACTGGTATATGACAAATGAAATCCTTCAGAGTCTGGAGGACAGCCAGAGTGTGGCTGAAGGTGGTGCTTATACTTACCGCCTGACTTATGTGGATCATAAGGATGCAGAGACCGTGCTTTACAGCAGTGATACCGTAGGTGGTGAGGGTTCTACAGCCGCAGGTGAAGGTCTTGAGCAGGCTACGAATTCCCTGGAAGATTATTTTTATCTGGACAGACTGAAAAAAGGCGAGTCCGGTACCGTGCATCTGACGATTGCTTTAGATGGTGAGACGCAGGGAAATGATTACCAGGATACATTGGCGAAATTGCAGATGAATTTCGCAGTGGAAAAGGTAACCGCAGAGGTGGAATACCGCCCCGGTGACCCGATCAAGAAGACCGAGGTTCACAAGGTAGCAAGAACTGACCCGAAGACAGGAGATGAAACCAAGGTGATTGCATTTTCTGCAATTGCTTTAGTAAGTGGATTGGTTCTGTTGTTCTTTGGAATCACTTCTATGAAGAAAAAACGTAAAGACAGGAAAGGAGAGCAGTAGGCATGAAGAGATTTTGCAGATGTTTTACAGCGATGCTGACAATGGCACTGCTCCTTAGTGTTTTTCCTGTGACAGCACATGCGGAGCCTTATACTTATACAGTTACCTTTTATGCAGGTAACCAGGGAAACCTCACTGGTACACAGGGAATCAGTGTACAGAGTGCTTCCGCAGAGGTTCGTTTAGAGGGTGGCAGAATCGTAGTCCGTGGTTTGCATGCAGAGGATATTGTTTCTTTTGATGCACAGGCAGGAGCTGTCAGCATGAATGATTCCAGCAAATATTATGTAAAGGGTGTCCGCCAGAGCGGTCGTGATAATAATGAAATGGTAAGTTCTTCTTTCCGTGTTGAGGGAGATGCTGATTATGTAGTGGCATACGGAATTCAGGGAAGTATGGTATCATATACAGTGAATTACCATGATGAGGATGGAAATGAGCTTGCACCTAGCCGTACTTATTACGGAAATGTAGGTGATAAACCTGTAGTTGCACATGTCTATGTAGAAGGCTATACTCCGCAGGCGTTGGCACTGACCAAAACATTGTCCGCAAATGAAGCAGAAAATGTATTTACTTTCGAATACAGAGAAGGCGAGACTCAGATTATCGAGACTCCTGGTGAAACAATCACGACAATCATCACAGAGCAGACAGAAGGTGAAGGAACCGGAACAGCAGGAGCTGGAACAGGTGCCGGAGCAACAGGTGCAGGTGCTGGAGCCGCTGGTGCAGGTGCCGGAGCAGCCGGTGAGGGTACTGGAGCTGCTGGTGAGGATGCCGGAGCAGCAGAAGGAACTACCGCTGAAGGTGAAACAACAGAGGTGGAAGATGAAGAAGTACCTCAGGATTTAGTTGATTTGGATGAGGAAGAAGCACCTAAAGCAAATATAAAGCTGGACAAAGAAGAAGTTAAGAAAGGCTTCCCTATGGCAGCAGGTATTGCTGTTTCTGTAGCAGCCGTAGCAGCTTTAGCAGGAATGATTATCTTCTTGAAGAGACATAGACATTAAAAAATAAGCTAAATGAAGAGGAAATCAAAATTGAGCAGAAGAAAACATAAAAAAAACCCAGTGGCTGTGTTATGCAGTACACTGGGTACTGCTATGTTAGTGGTTTTAGTGTTGCTTTGCCTGCCCCTCACTGTTCCAAGAATGGCGGGGTACGAGCTGTACACTGTAATCAGCGGCAGTATGGAGCCTGAGATTCCTGTAGGAAGTCTGGTGTATATTCAGGGGGCAGCACCGGAAGATATGCAGGAAGATGATATTATTGCTTTTTACGGAGCAAAAGATTCCAATGCGATTATCACACACCGCATTGTAGAAAACCGTGTGGTCATGGGTGAATTTATCACCAAAGGTGACGCAAACAAGACAAAAGATATGAATCCCATCCCGTATGAGAATTTTATTGGAAAAGTCACTTTGTCTGTTCCCGTGCTTGGGCGTGTTGCCCAGCTCATTACAAGTTTTCATGGAAAACTGGCCGCAGCAGGATTTATTCTTGTTGCATTGATCTTACAGCTTATTGCAGTTGCAATAGATAAGATGAGCGAAAAGAAGCATTCAAAAAAATGATAAGAAACCGCATTTGCACATGAAAATGAGATATGTGCAGGTGCGGTTTTTGTAAAAATGAGGCTACATGAGTTGGGAAAAGTTTCACTGGAAACCATGTTTAGAATATAAAAAAATTATGAAAAACACTAGAAAACATTGAAAAATAAATGTTTTTTGGTATTATAATAGTAAACGTAAATACTACTTTAATATATTTTCGGTTGAAATAATATTTTGTAATTCATAGTCGGCAGTTTTGGAACACAAATAGGTGGGATGTAGGAGAAAAGCTGTAGTTGGCCTACTAATTTATGCGTTAAATAGGCCAAAACAAGAAATTCGTGTGTTTCCAACCTACTTTTTTTAAAGCAAAATAGGCTGAAAAACGACATCTGGTGTATTCCACCTACTTTAGAAGAGATAAAGGTAGGCCAAGACTAAGAATCCATAGAATCACATCTATTTGGTGCTCTAAAAAGTAGGTTGTAAAAGCCGGTTTTGCGAAAGCCACCTATTTGGAGCTGCTAAAAGTAGGCTGTAGGAGCTGATTTAGTGAAAATCCACCTATTGGGATGCCGGAAGAAATCAGGAAGATCTTCTCGGATTACAAGATGAACCTGGTGCAGGTACAGGACAGCGGTCAGTACGTCTTCCACAACGAAGATGTGCGTCTGGTATTTGAACTCTCCCGTGAATTCTTCCAGGGAGACTTAGAAAAAATAAAAGAGAAATACAAAAATCAGGATATCAAACAGGAACTGCTCATGGTGATTGGAAAAATCATAGATTCATCAGAGTTGATGCACTGGAAACAGGAAGGGAAGGTGGAAAATGTGTGTACAGCAGTAAAAAAATGGGAAAAAGAGTGGTATGAGAATGGACTGGAGCATGGCCATGCGGAAGGGGTAAAGGAAGGCCGCAAAAATGGGATTGTAGATATGGTATCTGCGATGCAGAAGTATGGCATAGAGCGGAAGCAGATTCTCCAGATGCTCTGCGGTCAGTTTGCGATTAGTAAAGAGGAAGCAGAACAATATCTGAACCAGGAGAAGTAAGCCTGTATTCACTAGGGCTGTTATGATAGTAAATTCCGGCATACCTTAGTGTATCCAGGATGTCTGAAAATAGAAAAATAGGGGGGATGTAGGAGAAAAGCTGTTTTTGTAGAACCCACCTATTTAGAGTAATAAAAAGTAGGCCAACGAAGCTGATTCTGCAAATTCGGCTTATTCGAGCCAAGGAAAGGTAAACCAGGAAATTTCCAGGGATTTAAAAGCAAATCTAATTTATGGAGTCTTTATTCATTTCAATAACTCTTTGAAGATAATTCAAAGTTTCGTCTTTAGTTTCTAACATTTCCATTTCATCCAAAGAAGAGGCGAAATCATAGAAAGAAGACAAAAGGTTTTGTTCTTTCAAAAGAATATAGGTAAGCATAGAAGTTTGTCCGGAAAACATCAGGTATCCATAATTCACGGTGACTGCCAAATGTAGATTCAACGGGAATTTTTCCAGCAGCTTGATGCAGTCTTCGTATTCAAAGGGGCTGTACAAACTTTACTTTTGTAAATGGAGTGAAAGTTGTGCCGGGACAGGAAGTTGCTCTGAAAGATAATGATACTGTTCGTTTTGCGGATGAAGATTTCGAATTTCATATGTAATTAATACATTTTAAAGGAAAGAGAGCAGACTATGAATTATTTGACAACTGTCCACACAGATGTGGGAATCAGAAAGAGTACAAATCAGGACTCAGTATTAATAGAAACAGCGGCTACAGACTATGGACAGGTTTTGTTAAGCGTAGTTTGTGATGGTATGGGCGGCCTTGCAAAAGGTGAGGTCGCCAGTGCCATCTTAGTAAAGGCCTTTTCCAGATGGTTTCATCAGGAATTCCCCAGACTGCTGTATGGTGGTCTGGAGGCCAATACTTTGAGAAATAGCTGGACAAATTTAATTTTAGAACAGAATCAGAGAATCAGCCAATACGGGCTGGAATGCAATGTGAGCCTGGGAACAACCCTGGCAGCACTGCTTTTGGTAGACAATATCTACTATATCATAAATGTGGGTGATTCCCGTGTTTATTATATTAAAGACGGCTTTCACCAAATGACCTTAGACCAGACTTATGTACAGAGAGAGATGGACCTTGGGCGGATGACTCCTGAGGAAGCAAGAAACCATCCAAGAAGAAACGTGCTGCTCCAGTGCGTAGGAGCAAGCAGTGTGATAGAACCGGACTTCTATGTAGGGGAATACAAACCAGATTCCCTGTTTATGATGTGTTCAGATGGTTTCCGCCATGTGATCACTCCAGAGGAGTTCTATGAAAAAATGAAACCAGAACTTATGGTTACAGAAGAGAAAATGAAAGAAACGGCTGTATATTTTACAGAGTTAAATAAAGTCAGAAGAGAAGAGGACAACATTTCAGTTGCTTTGATTCGGGCATATTAGGAGGAAGTCTACATGCTTGAAATTGGATCATTAGTAGACGGGAAATATAAAATATTGAATAAAATCGGGCAAGGCGGTATGAGTGTGGTGTACCTTGCCATGAATGAGAGAGCCAATAAACAGTGGGCAATTAAAGAAGTCCGTAAGGATGGTGTCCAGAACTTCGAAGTTGTGAAGCAAGGCTTAATCGTAGAGACAGATTTGCTGAAAAAACTGAATCATCCAAATCTGCCAAGTATTATTGACGTAATCGATGGAGACGGAAGTTTCCTTATTGTTATGGACTACATAGAAGGGCGTACCCTGGAAAAAGTGCTTCGTGAGTACGGGGCACAAGATCAGGCGGATGTCATTGAGTGGGCAAAACAGCTTTGTGATGTGCTTTCCTACCTGCATTCCAGAAAACCACCGATTATCTACAGGGATATGAAACCTTCCAATGTTATGCTGCGGCCGGATGGCAAGGTCATGCTCATTGACTTCGGTACAGCAAGAGAGTTCAAGGAAACCAGTGTGGCAGATACCACCTGTCTGGGAACTCAGGGCTATGCAGCACCGGAGCAGTATGGCGGGCATGGACAGACAGATGCCCGGACAGATATTTATTGCCTGGGTGCAACCTTGTATCATCTGCTCACCGGGCACAATCCAAGTGAGCCGCCCTATGAAATGTACCCAATCCGGTATTGGAATCCTGATTTGTCCTCAGGTCTGGAAGAAATCATTCTCAAATGTACCCAGAAAAACCCGGAAGACAGATATCAGTCCTGTGGTGAGCTGCTTTATGCATTAGAACACTATAATGAACTGGATATTGAATATAAAAGAAAACAATCCTTGAAGTGGCGTAGTTTCCTGGCAGCAGCTTTCCTTACAGTTTTGGCAGGAATCGGAGCAGTGGGATTCAAGATAGCCGAAAATTCTGTGAAATCCAGCACCTATGACGCTTATCTGGTAGAAGCGGAAAACCTGGCCTCCACAGACTGGGATAAATGTGTAGAGTATTACGAAAACGCCATTACCCTGAATCCAAAAGAAGGGGCTGCCTATGAAGGGCTCCTGCAATTTTTCCTTCTCCATGACAAAGAAGAAAATACAAATGGAGATGCAGAACAGGTTACAGTATTTTCCAGTGAAGAAGAGCAGACCATCCGTAAAGTCATAGGAATCACCGGAAATGCAAAGAGAAGTAATGAAGATTATTTCAAAACCAATGGCGACGATTACGATAAATTTTCTTATGACCTGGGAGTGGCGTATTTTTATTCCTATAACGGAACAGGAGATAAAGCAGCTTCCAAGAAATGGCTGAGCAATGCTTCTGAAGCATCTCCTACAGCAGAATTAAATGAAAAAAACATTGCCAGGGCGAAGAACCTGTATAAGATTGCCAATTATTACGATAGCCTGAAGGTGCGGAATCAGGCGGGAGATTCTGTTGTTTCCTATTCTGATTACTGGTTTGACCTGGTAGGGATTGTAGAAGAGGATGCAAAAGACAGCAATAACCTGTACAAGCTTCTGTCTTATAAAGAATTGACAGCACAGATTGCCGGAAAAGCAAGCAATTTCAAAGATGCAGGTATCACAAAACAGCAGATGCTGATGCAGCTTGGACAGGCTGAGGAAGTTCTTAGCAGCATGGAATCAAGTGGAAAATATGAGATGAATATGAGGGATTCCATTCTTGAAAATGTCGGTACAGCGAAAAATATTGTGGAATCAACTTATAACACAGCGAATATAGAAGGAATCGGTCAGGGAGGTGGAACAGATACAACGGCAGATTAGTTTGTTTCATACTTTGTTTTATGTGTGTCTGGGTGTCTGCATTTTCTGCCTGGTTCTCAGCATTATCTTCTTTTTTAAATTTGATATCATCAATATTTTCAATGCCCGAACCGGGCGTTCTGTGAAGAAAACAGTGCAGCACATGGAAGAAATCAACTCCCGTACAGGACAGCTTCGGAGGCCGGTTGGAAGGGGCAATACAGGAACTCTCAGCCGTTCCGGGAACATTGGGAACAGCAAGAAACTGGGCAGTGTCCGTAAGGCAAAGATGGAAGATATCATTCAGCCACCGCCCACGCCTACAGAACCACTGGCAGCAAATGCTGTTGGAGTCTTAGAGGCAGGTGCTACAGAAGTCTTGGATGCCGGAGCAACTGAGGTGCTGAACCAGAGCATGCAGACAGCCACCAGAGAAATGGCACAGCGTGAAGTAGACGAAGGCCATGGAATGTTCAGAATCGAGAAATACGAATTGCACATTCATACAAATGAGGTGGTGTAGGAGATGAGTGGAATGAAAGGGATAGAGAAGAGGTTTTATATCCATAGTGTTGTGTATCACTTCCCTTTACCTGCACTTTCTGGTAAACGGAAGGATATTTCAATATATAGTACAAAGAAAGAAAAGAGGAAAAGGACATGAAAGGAAAGCGTAAATTAACACAAAGAATTCTTTCCCTGATGATGGTGTTCGCAATGGTCATGGGTATGCTCTTAGAACCTGTGCAGATTTATGCGGCACAGCCGGGGGAAGATGCCGGACAGATGAAAGCAGGTCCGACGGATTCTCAGCAGCCAGATGGCAATAGAGGCAGTACGGATCAGGGTGGTACACCGGGAGGAGATAGCGGTGAGACAACACCGCAATATACCATTACGGTTACAGCAGGTAAGAACGAAGCAAAAGTGGGTGAAATTGTAACATTTACAGCTGATATCGAAGGAACAGCTCCTGCTGATGATTCAATTACATGGAAAGCGGATAATGGCTTATCAATGGACGTAAATCCTTCAAATGACAAAGAAGCAGAAGTAACAATTCCTGATACTTTAACAAACGGTACAACAGTGACTGTAACAGCAACCTGCGGTGAAGTGTCAGGAACAGCAACTGTTACAGTTAAAGTTCCCACTTATACAGTAAGTGGAATAGTTTTGGCGAATAATGAACCGATACAGAATGCAACAGTAAAACTGGGGAACTTTGGACCAAAGACTACAGATGAGAGTGGTTTTTATTCTGTGACACAAGTTCCTAATGGTATATATGGGCTAACCGTACAGTGTGAAGGGTTTCAGGATTATACAGGTTCTGTAACCGTAACAGATTCAGAAGTTACGGATGCCAATGTGAGTATGACTTTGGACACCGCATCTGCTTTCATTGCCAAGGGAAGTATTGTGGTTGGAGAAAAAACAAGTGTATCTGTTTCGCCAAAAGTGGAAGTGAAAAGTGCTAACTGGAGCTCTAGTCAAGCAGATATTGCAACTGTGGATGCTGCAACAGGTGAAGTTACGGGCATTAAGGCAGGAACGGCTACAATTACACCTACAATCACATCAAAATATGGTAATGTACCGGCAAATGGAATCCAGGTGACGGTTGGAGAATGCGAAACAGAAATCACAGATGTATCTGTTAATAAAACAGGTTTATTTGCAAAGAAATTAAAAGTAGATGTGACAATAGAATCAATTACTGGAAATAATACACCTACTGGCGGTAATGTGAAATTTACATTGAAGCAAGAAGAGGTAGATGAGGTAGTAAAACCAATTGTAAAAGAAGTAGAGTTGAAAGATGGAAAAGCTACTTTAGAACTTACAAAGAAGAATTTGGATTTTTCAGGAAAGTACACTATAACAGTACAATATTTAGGAAACCCAGATTATTATAAAGCAAGTGATACAGTAATTAAGGAATATAATTACAAAGTTGGAGGACTGACTTATAGAGATGAACAAGATAAGGATGTTATATCTAAAGAAAAAACTCCAATGATTCTTACTTATGGAGAAGAAAAGACAATTTGGGTAGAAGAAGGTGAGGAAGGTGTTGTTAATGAAGTAATTGCAAATGCTTCTGGAAACATCAGTATTACCAAACAGGAGAACTCCCAAAAAACAGGTTACACAGAATTTCTGGTGAAAGCTACGCAAGCTGGGGAAGATCCTTGCAGTGCAACCTTTAAAAAGACAGACGGAGATGAAACCTTCCATTCAAAACTGTATGTGAAAGTCAACAAGAAAGAAATTCATGTTGATACCAGTAAAGACAAGACGTCTATGAAGTATTCAAAGATTTATGATGATAATCGTAATGTCGTTGTAAATGAGGAAACAGAAGATTTCATTACATTGGAAAAAGTAGCTTTGTTAGATAGCATTTCTGGAGATGATGTTAAAGTTGATACAACGAATCCAAATGGTATTACTGGAAGATTGCCCAATAAGTTTTCGTTAGATGCAACACGATTGGAAGGACAAGAAACAACCATTACATTTAACCAGAATCAGCTGGAACTTACTGGTACTAAGGCAAGCAATTATATTCTGGCAGATGATGAAATTTCAGTTTCTGCAACTGTTATTATTAACAAAAGACCAGCAACCATTAAAGTTAGTGATGCGGAAAGATCCTATGGACATGCATATGGAAATCAAATTGAAGGAAATGACCCGGATTATATATTTACTCCTAATCCTAAAGATTGGTTAGAAGTAGAAATTGATACAGGAGATGGTATTAGTGGTGTTTTTGAAGAAAGTTATACAGACCCTGCTAGTGAAACCTCTTTACAGGAACTGCTAACAAATGGTAATGCAACAATCCCTGGAGATTATGCGGGAACTTTGTCTGTAAACCTTGAGAAAATAACAAGTATTAATGTGAACAACTATCAGTTTACCATTACAACAGGTGATTTAAAGATTAAAGAAGAAACAATCAATAACATTTCTTCTTATGTTAAGTTTGAAAACTCTTCTGAAAATCCAACCATGTATTATGATAGTTTTAATCAGCTTTGGGTAAAAAAAGATAGTGGAACATTAAAATTAGAAACAAACGGAGATAAGTTATATGATGAAGTGCTACTGTTAAAAGTTGGAAACATGGCAGTCGGAAAAGATGAGCAATATTTGACAACAAATGGATATAGCAAATTTAATGCGATTGAATCGAATACGGTTGAGCTGACTTTACAGTTGACAAATAAGACTAGCGGTGCTTTATCTAAGGAATTTTCATACACCATTTATCTGGACAATACCATTCCAGAAGTTGAATTTAGCTCAGTAAAAGAAGCAGAAAAAACACCACTGGAAGCTCTTGCAAATAAAGTTACTTTTGGTGCTTTTGAAAAAACGAAATATACAGTACAGGTAGATGTATCAGAATCAGTTGAGACTTCATCCGGATTAAAAGAGTGGACTTACATGGTTCTTCCTCTTAATAGGGATATGATTCTCGATTCAGAAGAACCGGACAGAGAATTACTTTCTTATATTGAGTCTTTAAAAGACAATGGTGAATATCAGTGGAAACAAATGATTACAGAGAACACTGCAACGATTCCAATTGAAAGCAAAAAAGCAGAAGATAAAAACTTTGTAGCTAACAATTATGTGGTTCTTGTAAAACCATTTGATAATGTAACCAACAGTAAAATTTATACTTCTCTTGGAATTATTCTTGATAATAATGAACCATATGTAGATTTGGATTTGGCTGCTGGAGAAGAGAACAAAGAAGTTTATGATTCAGATGTCCAGTTGCATATGACCATTACAGATAATAATAAACCAGTAGACAAGACGGTTTCCGGTTTGAAAGAGGTTTATTATCAGATTGCTATAGGACAGGATAAACTGGACGATGAAAAGAAGGAGTATCTGTATCAGGTAGAAGAAGGAAAACGATATACTTTAGACGAGCTTCAAAAAGAGGTATTGTCAAGAGATATTACAGTGAAAAAAGAATGGAACTCCAACGATATCTGGGTACGTGTGACTGCTGTAGATAATTCAGGAAATGAATTTTATGCGTATAAGCAGTTAAAGATTGATATCGTAGACCCAAAGGTAACGGTAAAATACGAGACAAAAGCTACAGAAGATTATGCACCATATTACAAAGAAGACAGAACCGCAGTTGTAACAATTAAGGAGAGAAATGTAGATTTTAATAGAAGCAATGAACTCTGGTTCGACTTACAGCGTGAAGGTGAAGCAAATTCTGTAAGACACACACTTTCTTCCTTGAAAGCAGTGGAAGGTATCACAATTGATTTTGTGACAGACTCTGAAGAAGGAAGAGATAAAACTCAATACACAGATGAAAGAACCATCGAAATGAGAACCCGTTTCCATGGTGACAACAAATATAACTTTGACGTTCACTGTACAGATACAGCCGGAAGAGCTAATAAAGAAGAAAATGGTACATACTTTGTCATTGATAAAACAGCTCCTAAATTAAAGGTTGCATACTGGAATTCAGATGGTGCAGTAGGAGTAGCTGGAAGCGAAGATGGACGTGTTTATAGTGGAAAAACGGTTACTGCTAAAGTGGAAATCGAGGAACACAACTTCGCTTATGCAGACAAAGATGTTCCAATTGATGTGAAAGTTACCGCAAACAAAGTAGGTGCAGGGGAAGAAATTCCTGATTATGCAGTATTAGAAAAAACAAATAGTTTAGACGTCTGGAGCAATAATGTAGATGTTTACACCAGCACCTACACCTTCAACTCCGACGCAAACTATACCCACAGCATCACCTACACAGACCTTGCAGGAAACATTGTTACTTATGGACCAGGCTACTTCACAGTAGACAAGACTCAGCCAACAGGTACAGTAGAAATCAAAGGCTTTGGTTTCTGGGAAAGCCTGTTAGAGAAGATTACATTCGGTCTTTTCAGCCCATCTACCGTAGACGTAGTTATGACTGGTGCAGACCATACCTCACCGGTTAATCCGGTACAGTTTGCAAGATTCCATGACCAGATGACCAGAGATGATCTGGAAAACTACAATGGATGGTCTTCCGCTTCCCAAGAGAAGCCGGAATCCGCAGCATTCTCTGTAAGCCCGGATGAACAATTTATTGTTTATACAAAAGTGACAGACTATGCAGGAAATTATCAGTACTTTAGTTCTGACGGTATGATCGTGGACAGCACAAAACCAGCACCAGTAGTTACCATCACAAACCTGAGCCAGGCTCAGAATGGTATCTTTAATGAAAACGTAACCTTACAGATTGATGTAGAAGACCCGACAGCAGGAGAGACATACTCCGGTCTTGAGAAAGTCTGGTACACGGTTTCCGCAGCAGGAAATGTGACAACCAGCGAAACTATTGAACTTTTAAATAATAGTGGAAACAAGGTACAGGGAAATAAGACCTTCAGCAAAGTAATCACAGTTCCTGCAGACGTTTACAATAGCAATGATGTAAAAGTACAGGCGTTTGCTACAGACTTCTCCGGCAACCAGGGAGACAGTGAAATAACAGAGCTGAAAATCGACGTGACCAATCCTACCATCTCTGTTTCCTGGGATTTAAACAACCCATTAAACGGCAGATATTACAAGGATACAAGAACAGCAACTGTCACAGTTACAGACCGTAACTTTGACCCGAACAATGTAAGATTCAGCATTACCAACACAGACGGAACTTCTGCTAATATCGGCGGATGGAGCAGCAGTAGTAATATCGGTGTATCCGATACCGCTACAAGCACCTGTCAGGTATCCTTCCCGGCAGACGGTGATTACACCTTTACTCTTGGATGCACAGACCTGGCTGGAAACAGTGGTGAATACGGACAGACAGATGAATTTACTATTGATAAGACTATCCCGGTTATGACGGTTTCTTATGACAACAACAATGCAAGAAATGGAAACTTCTTCAAAGAAACACGTACAGCAACCGTGACCATCCGTGAGCACAACTTTAATGCAGCAGATGTACGTGCAGCCATTACAGCAAGCCTGGAAGGCAGTGGCATCTCCACACCATCCATCAGCGGCTTCTCAGGAAGCGGTGATGTACATACAGCAACCGTAAATTACAGCACTGACGGTGATTATACCTTTGACATTGACTACACCGATATGGCTGGAAATGCAGCAGCAGATTACACTCAGGACAGCTTCACAGTTGACCTTACAGCACCGGAACTGGAAATCACAGATGTGGAAGACAAATCTGCAAACAACGATGCTGTAGCACCAAAGGTTGAAGCTACAGACGTAAACTATGATGCAAAAGGCGTTACCATGACACTGACAGGTGCCAACAATGGAAATGTAGAAGTAGGCAAGGTTGTCAGTGCAATCCAGAACGGACAATCCATGAAATTCAATGATTTCGCAAGAACAGAAGAAATGGACGACCTGTACAAACTCCAGGCAAAAGCAGTGGATAAGGCAGGAAATGAAACACAGAAAGAAATCATGTTCTCTGTAAATCGTTATGGTTCTGTCTTTATCTTAGATAATGACACCAAAGACTGGCTGAAAACAGGGGATGAAGGATACACCTACATCAGAGAAGAAAAAGAAGTAGGAATCCGTGAAATCAATGTAGATGCTATTGAATCCAGAAGCATTACCGTAAACCGTGACGGTGACCTGGCAAGCCTGAAAGAAAACACAGACTTTACCGTGAAGAATTCCGGCTCTGATGCACAGTGGAAAGAAGCTCACTATGTAATTGCAAAAAATAATTTCGAAGAAGAAGGTAACTATACAGTTATTCTCAACACACAGGATAAGGCTCAGAACAGCATGAACAATACCAGTGTGAAGAAAGCAAACAAGAATCTTCCAATCGAATTTGCAGTAGATAAGACAGCTCCTACCGTTGTTGTATCTGGTGTGGAAGATGATGCACAGTACAGGGCAGCAGAGAGAACTATGATCGTAGATGCTAAGGATAACCTGGCACTTACAAAAGTTTCCATCAGCATTGACGGAGAGAAGACAGTATATGATGGCGAAGAACTGCTGAAAGATAACGGTGTCATTGAAACTGCGGTTGCAAGTGCAAACCGCTGGCAGAATATCGAGATTACAGCAGAAGACGCAGCAGGAAACGTGCTGGGACAGTCTGAAAAAGCACTGGAAGGTGAACCTGTTGTTCTCCGTGTTCTGGTAACACCAAACATTGTGATTCAGTACTACATGAATAAACCACTTTTCTATGGCTCTATTGCAGCTATAGTGATTATGGCAGGATTGATTATTTTCCTTTTTGCTAAGAAGAAAAAAAGATAAGAGTAAAATTTATAATAGATGTCATCTATCGGCTGAATATGCCGGTGAGTATCTGGGTAAAATCTATCTGAAGCAACAGACAAGAGGTACTTGTGAAATACCCCTTGCACTCTTTATAGAACATGTGTTATACTCTCCACCGAGAGGAAATCTAACAGGCAGCCGTGGCTGCTTTTTGACAATTTAGACGGTATGAAGGGGCGGAAGTAGGACTTTCGTCCCCTTTTCCATTGTTTTAAGAAGGGAGACAGACAAAATGACAAAAATAGATATTTTTTCAGGATTCCTGGGAGCAGGAAAGACAACTTTAATTAAAAAATTGCTTACAGAGGCTTACAAGGGTGAGCAGGTAGTTTTAATTGAGAATGAATTCGGCGAGATTGGTATTGACGGTGGATTTTTGAAAGAGGCCGGAATCGAAATCAGAGAAATGAACTCTGGATGTATCTGCTGTTCCCTGGTAGGTGATTTCGGAGAAGCTTTGAAAGAAGTAATCAAAACTTATCATCCAGACAGAATCATCATCGAACCATCCGGAGTAGGTAAATTATCAGATGTCATCAAAGCAGTACAGAAAGTAGAAAATGAAGTTGACATAACATTGAACAGCTTTACCACAGTTGTAGATGTGACAAAATGCAAAATGTATATGAAAAACTTCGGAGAATTTTTCAGCAATCAGATTGAATATGCAGGAACTGTTATTTTGAGCCGTACAGATACACCAAAAGCTACAGATGACAAGGTACAGACAGCAGTGGAATTGATTCGTTCTCTGAACGAAAAGGCTGCGGTAATCACAACTCCGATTGAACAGCTTTCAGGAGCAAAAATACTGGATACTATGGAGCATAACCGTTCTCTGGAAAAAGAGCTGATGGAAGAAGAAGCATGCCCGGTATGCGGCGGACATCATCATGAGCACCATCATCACGACCACGAAGAATGCGGCTGCGGTCATGAGCACCACCATCACGATCATGAAGAATGCGGCTGTGGTCATGATCATCACCATGAAGGCCATGACCATCACCATCATCATCATGCAGATGAAGTGTTTACAAGTTGGGGAAAAGAAACGATTAAATCTTATACCCAGGAGGAAATCAGCAAGATTCTGGATACACTTTCCACAGATGACAGCTATGGAATGATTCTTCGTGCCAAAGGTATGGTAGAAGGAAAAGACGGACAGTGGATTTACTTTGACATGGTTCCCGGTGAAGCAGACATTCGTACAGGAGCACCTGATTATACAGGAAGATTATGTGTCATCGGCTCCAAGATTAAAGAAGAAAAACTGGCAGAACTGTTTGGATTATAAAAACAGCAAAAGTTGCAGAAAGGAAAACAAACCTATGATGGAAGACGAAATCAGAGTTCCTATATATTTTATGGCAGGATTTCTGGAAAGCGGCAAGTCTACATTCCTGGATTTCACCATTGACCAGGAATATTTCCAGATTGAAGGCCAGACCCTTCTTATTCTCTGCGAAGAAGGAGAGGTAGAGTTTGATGAGAAGAAATTGAGAAGAAGCAGAACTTCTGTGGAGAAGCTGAACAGTTTTGATGAATTGACTCCAGAGCGTCTGGTGGCCTATGATGCCTTTTATTCTCCAGAACGTGTCATCATTGAATACAACGGCATGTGGCAGGTAAGTAAGTTCGAAGAAATGCAGCTTCCAAAAGACTGGGGAATTGTACAGCATATTGTCACCGTAGATGCCAGCACATTCCAGGTTTATATGAACAATATGAAATCCCTGTTTGTAGAGATGGTACGGAATGCAGACATGGTTCTGTTTAATCGCTGTCAGATGGACATGCCTCTGGCTTCTTTCAGGAGAAGTGTAAAGGTAGTAAATCAAAGTGCAGAGATTATCTTTGAAGATGAAGAGGGAGAGATTGAGGATATCTTCGCAGAAGAAATGCCTTTTGATGTCAATGCAGATGTGATTGAAATTATGGATGAAGATTACGGTATCTGGTTTATTGATGCTATGGATCACCCGGAAACCTATGAAGGTAAGACAGTAGCTTTTACTGCTATGGTCCTAAAATCACGGGAATTGGCAAAAGACGTATTTGTTCCGGGAAGAATGGCAATGACATGCTGTGCAGATGATACCAGCTTTATTGGTTATGTCTGCAAAAGCCCTGTGGCAAAAACTCTTAAAACAGGTAAGTGGGTGAAGGTGGTTGCTTCCGTAGATTACGCATATGTGGAATCTTACCATGGTGAAGGTCCGGTGCTCACTGCTATTTCTGTTGAACCTACAGAGCCTTTGAAACAGGAATTAGTATATTTTAATTAAGGAGAATCATATGTTTTTAATAGCGGGGCTTGGAAACCCAGGCAGACAATACGAAAAGACCAGGCATAACATGGGTTTTGACACCATAGACGAGCTGATTGAACGTCACCGTATTCCACAGGGGGGGATTGCCCACAAGGCCATGTATGGAAAAGGAATGATTGCCGGAGAAAAGGTTCTGGCAGTAAAACCTCTGACTTATATGAACCTCAGCGGGGAGGCTATCCGGGAATATGTAAATTATTATAAAATGGATCCGGAAACAGAGTTGATTGTAATCTATGATGATATTGACCTGGAACCGGGGCAGATACGCATCCGTAAAAAAGGAAGTGCCGGCGGCCATAATGGGATAAAGAGCATTATCGCTCAGATTGGAACCCAGAATTTCTACCGCATCAAGGTTGGTGTTGGGGCAAAACCGAAAGGCTGGGATCTGGCAGATTATGTCCTTGGAAGATTTTCTTCGGAAGAAAGAGAACTGGTGGACAAAGCTATCTGTGATGCTGCTGATGCAGTGGAAATGATTCTGAAAGATGGAATTGAAGCTGCCATGAATCATTACAATGGAGCAGCAAAAAAGAAAAAAGCAACTGAAAACAAGCAGGAATAACAGGAGAACGCTATATGCAGGTATTCATGCAGCCATTGGAACAACTGGGCGGATTTGATGAAATAACGTCCAGACTTGATAAAAACAGAGGTGTTCTACAGCTTTCCGGCTGTGTGGAATCTCAGAAAGCCCATATGATGTATGGGCTTTTTGAGGCTTTAAAAAAGACCCGGAAGCAGGGATGCAACTGTCTGATCATTGCAGAAAACGATTTAAAAGCAAAAGAATTATATGAGGATTACAGGCTTTATGACCGGGAAGTGTATCTATATCCTGCCAAGGATTTGATTTTCTTCCAGGCAGATATACACGGTAATCTCCTGACAAAGGAGCGGATGCAGGTGATCGCTGCTCTGCTTGCCAGGAAGAATGTAACGGTTATTACCAGTATGAGCGGCTGTATGGATTATCTGCTTCCGCTTGAAGTACTGGAGAAACATACCTTATCCTTTGACAGCGGAAGTCCTCTTGATATGGACAAACTCAAGAAACAGCTTCTTGGAATGGGGTATGAAAGAAATGCCCAGGCAGAGGCACCTGGACAATTCTCTTTTAGGGGCGGTATTATTGATATTTTCCCTCTGACAGAGACAAATCCTATTCGTATAGAGCTGTGGGGCGATGAGATTGATTCCATCCGGAGTTTTGACGCAGAGAGCCAGCGTTCTATCGAAAATCTGGACGAGATTACTATCTATCCGGCTTCGGAACTGGTATTAGACAAGGAAACCCTGGATAAGGGCTTAAAAGCCATAGAAAAAGAAAAGAAAGCCACAGTGCAGAAGTTCCGGGATGACTTTCTCACAGAAGAGGGAGCCAGACTGAAACATTATGTGGAAGAAACCATAGACAATCTGAAGGAATTTGAAGATTTTGCGGCTGCGGAACAGTTTTTGCGGTATTTTTATAAGAATGCAGTAACACTGCCGGACTACTTTGAAGATGAAAATACCCTGGTGATTCTGGATGAGACAAACCGTCTGGCTGAGCATGCAGATGCAGTGGAAACAGAGTTCAGGGAAAGTATGGAGCACAGGCTGGAAAAAGGTTATCTTCTGCCGGGGCAGACGGATTTGCTCATGAGTTATAAGCAGACCGTTCACAAGCTGAATAAAAAAAGATGTGTTTCACTCTGTACCATTGAGCAGCAAAAGGGAGACTGGGATATGAAAGCCAGTTTTCACATTTCTGCGAAATCCGTAAGTCCTTATAATAATAGTTTTGAACTGCTGGTCAAAGATTTGAAACAGTATAAGAAAAATGGGTATCAGGTACTTTTGCTCTCCGGTTCCAGAACAAGGGCTGCCCGTCTTGCAGAAGACCTGCGGGATGAAGGACTTAACAGTTTTTATACAGAAGATATGAACCGGGTGATTGCTCCGGGAGAGATCATGACAGCGTTTGGCCGCATGAAGCGGGGATTTGAATATCCGATGATTAAATTTGTCATGATCACAGAGTCTGATATTTTTGGTCAGGAAAAGAAGAAAAGACGCAAAAAGAAGGAATACAGTGGCAAGAGAATCCAGAGCTTCAGTGAACTAAGTGTAGGAGATTATGTGGTACATGAGAATCACGGGCTTGGCGTTTATAAAGGAATCGAAAAAATTACTGTAGATAAAGTAGCGAAAGATTATATTAAAATCGAGTATGCAGGAAACAGTACACTTTATATCCTGCCAAACCAGCTGGATATGCTGCAAAAATATGCAGGGGCAGATGCACATGTTCCGAAATTAAATAAAATCGGCGGGCAGGAATGGAATAAAACCAAGACAAAAGTGCGGGGAGCTGTAAAAAATATTGCGAAAGATTTGGTGAAGCTATATGCGGCAAGACAGGAAAGTGCAGGATATCAGTGTGAGCCGGATACCTTATGGCAGCGTGAATTTGAAGAAATGTTTCCCTTTGAGGAGACAGAAGACCAGCTTCTTGCCATCGAAGCTGCCAAGAAGGATATGGAAAGTACGAAGATTATGGACCGCCTTATCTGTGGTGATGTTGGGTACGGCAAAACAGAAATTGCCATCCGTATTGCCTTTAAAGCCGTTCAGGAAGGAAAGCAGGTAGTTTATCTGGTGCCTACCACGATCTTAGCCCAGCAGCATTACAATACTTTTGTGCAGAGGATGAAGGATTTTCCTGTGCGTGTGGATCTGATGTGCCGGTTCAAGACCCCGGCAGAACAGAAGAAAACCATCACAGATCTGCAAAAAGGACTGGTTGATATTCTGATTGGAACCCACAGGGTTCTTTCGGATGATATTAAATTTAAAGACTTAGGGCTTTTGATTATTGACGAGGAACAGCGTTTTGGTGTGACTCACAAAGAAAAAATCAAGAAAATGAAAGAAAATGTGGATGTTCTTACCCTGACTGCTACACCAATCCCAAGAACCTTGCATATGAGTTTGATCGGAATCCGTGATATGAGTGTGCTGGAAGAAGCACCTATGGACCGTATGCCGATACAGACTTATGTCATGGAGTATAATGAGGAAATGGTGAGGGAAGCCATCAGCAGGGAAATGGCAAGAGGCGGCCAGGTGTATTATGTGTATAACCGTGTCAATGATATTGATGAAGTGACCAACCGTGTGGCAAAACTGGTTCCAGAGGCGAATGTAGCCTTTGCCCATGGACAGATGCAGGAGCGGCAATTAGAAAAAATCATGTACGGGTTTATTAACGGAGAGATTGATGTGCTGGTTTCTACTACCATTATTGAGACAGGACTGGATATTTCGAATGCCAACACCATGATTATCCATGACGCAGACCAGATGGGGCTCTCTCAGTTGTATCAACTTCGCGGGCGTGTGGGACGTTCCAACAGGACAGCCTATGCTTTCCTCATGTATAAGAAAAACAAAATGCTGAAAGAAGTGGCAGAGAAACGTCTTCATGCGATCCGGGAATTTACAGACTTGGGAAGCGGTTTTAAGATTGCCATGCGTGACCTGGAAATCCGTGGGGCAGGAAATCTTCTTGGTGCAGAGCAGCATGGTCATATGCAGGCAGTGGGATATGACCTTTACTGCAAAATGCTTGACGAAGCAGTGAAAGAAGAAAAGGGAATCAAGCAGCAGGAGGATTTCGAGACCACCATAGATCTGGAAGTGAATGCCTTTATCCCACCGAAATTCATTCCGAATGAATTCCAGAAACTAGACGTTTATAAGCGGATTGCAGCTATTGAATCCCAGGAAGAATATGAAGATATGATGGAAGAACTGCTGGACCGTTTCGGAGATCCGCCAAAAGCAGTGCAGAATCTATTGATGATTGCCAACCTGAAAGCCATGGCACATAAAGCCTACATCCGTGAGATTAAACAGAGTGGGCTGAGTGTGAAAATTTCTATGTTTGAGCGGGCAAAAGTGAATCCGGCAGGCTTTCCGCCTATTTTGGAGAAGTTTAAGAATAACCTTACCATGCGGCTGGAAGAAACACCGTATTTTATGCTTTCGCTGAAGGGAAGAAAACCAAAAGAGACCTTGGATGTGCTGGATACCCTGGAAGCGGTGCTGAAGGAATTTCAGAGTGTGATTATGGAGTAGGTTTTAAAACACAATATCTTCATATTCTCCCCTTAAAAATTCCTTGCCCCATGGTGCAAAAACGTCTATAATGGTAAAAGACGCTGCGATTTGATAAAACCAGGGCAATATTAGAGATTCAGGAGGAGAAAAACATTATGAATAGAGTAACAAAAAAACTGGCCTGTGCAGTTATGGCAGGTGTGATGGGAACAGGACTGCTGGCAGGATGCGGCAGCAGCCTTGACGGAACAAAGGCATTGATTACCTGCGGGGAAGATACCGTAAGTGTGGGAACCGGCAATATGATGCTTCGTATGAACCAGGCACAGATGCAGTCTTATTATGCCATGATGGGAGGCAGCACAACCGGAATCTGGGATCAGGATGCGGGAGACGGAACCACTTATGGGGAATCTACAAAAAATATGATTGTGCAGCAGTTAAAGAATATGGTTCTTTTAAAACAGCATGCAGATGAGTATGAAGTGTCTGTTACGGATGAAGAACAGAAGAAAATTGAGGAATCTGCAAAAGCATTTGTAGAGGCTAATACAGAAGAGACACTTACAAAGCTGTCTGTTACAGAGGATGATATTGAAAATCTGCTTCTGCTTTATACCTATCAGGAAAAAATGTATGAGCCAATGACCGCAGATGTAGATACGAATGTGGAGGATTCTGAGGCACAGCAGAGCAAGATTTCTTACTGCAGATTCAGCATTAGTGATAAACAGAATGAAGATGGAACCACTACACCGTTGACAGATGAAGAAAAACAGGCAAAAAAAGACCAGGCACAACAGCTTCTGGGTAAACTGAACGCATCAGAAGACCCTGCCACAGCAGATATGGATGCACTGGTAAAAGAAATAGACGAAGAGATGAGAGCATATGACACAACCTTTGATTCTGAAGATACTCTTCTGGATGAAAAAGTAAAAGAAGCGGCTGTTACGCTCACAAAAGATGGCCAGGTGTATGAAAAGGTAGTAGAGGGCGAAGATTCCTACTTTGTAGTCCGCATGGATAGTATGCTGGACCGTGAGGCAACAGACCAGGAAAAAGAAAATATTGTAAACCAGAGAAAACAGGAAGCATACAATAAGCTTCTGGAAGGCTGGGAGAAAGATGCAAAAATCACAGTAAATGAAAAAGAATGGAAAAAAGCTAAACTGACAGATAATGATCAGTACACGATTAAACAGCCACAGACAGAAGAAAAAGCAGAATAGGAAATAAAAGATTCCCGCAGAAGCCAAGAGCAATAGGTTTCTGCGGGATTTTTTCATTTTGTGAGAAATTATAAAAAACAATCAGGAGGGATTATAAATGGAGACAGCAGATAAAATAAGAGAACTCAGGGAACAGACAGGGATGACCAGAAAGGATTTTGCGGTGCATATGGGGATTCCCCTAAGAACCGTGGAAGACTGGGAGGCTGGCCGCCGGAGACCACCGGAATATATCCCAAGGTTAATGTCATATCAGTTGAAATATGAAGAATTAATCAAAAAAGCAGAGGGGGGAAAGGATAAAGGATAGAAGTGAAATTGTAATTTTTGAGACGGAAGATAATGAAGTGAAATTACCTGTAACAATAGAAGATGAAACCGTATGGTTAAATCAAAATCAAATGATTGAGCTGTTCGGCAGGGAAAAGGATGATTCCTTCAAAGGAAGTATTGGCAATATTTATCAGTCCTTTGGCGGCGTTGATATTTATGAATCTTTAGAAGAAAAGGCAGAATTGTTTGTAGACGGAAAAAAGAAAATAGAAGATTCAACATTAGTTGCACTGACCATTATGATTGCAGAATCAAGGCCGGAAGAGAAAGAGATGATGGTGAGCGTGGTTATGAATTGCATGTTATAAACAGAAAAATACATATATTTTCCATGAAACAGGTGTATAATAATCCGTAGAGTCGGCCATATGGCTGTATTTTGTAAGCTTTACGGAGGATTAGAAAATGTTTATATCAGATTTACACATACATTCCCGTTTTTCCCGTGCCACCAGCAAGGAAGGTGATCCGGAGCATCTGGAACTGTGGGCCAGGAAAAAGGGGATTCACATTCTTGGAACCGGTGATTTCACGCATCCGGCCTGGAGAGAAGAGTTAAAGGAAAAGCTGGAACCAGCAGAAGACGGTCTTTACCGTTTAAAAAAGGAATATCAGATTCAGGACAAGACAACGCCAGATCACATAGAGCCCCGTTTTGTTGTTACCGGGGAAATCAGCTCCATCTATAAAAAAGGAGATAAGACCAGAAAAGTGCATAGCCTGCTGATTCTTCCGGGACTGGAAGAGGCTGACATGCTGGCTGCCCGGCTGGAAACCATAGGGAATATCCATTCTGATGGCAGGCCGATTCTTGGCTTGGACTGTAAAGACTTGTTAGAGATTATGCTGGAAACCACACCGGAAGGGATTTATGTACCGGCACACATCTGGACCCCTCATTTTGCTATGTTTGGTGCGTTTTCGGGATTTGATTCTGTGGAAGAATGTTTTGAAGATTTAACAGGATACATTCATGCCGTAGAAACAGGGCTGTCCTCAGACCCGGCTATGAATTGGAGGGTTTCAAACCTGGACAGGTATCAGTTGATTTCCAATTCAGATGCACATTCCCCTGGGAAGCTAGGACGTGAAGCAAATCTCATGGATATGGAATTGTCTTATCAGGGGCTTGAACAGGCGGTTCAGACGGGAGAAGGGCTTTATGGAACCATCGAATTTTTCCCAGAAGAAGGGAAATATCATTATGACGGGCACCGGAAATGTCATCTCTGTCTGAACCCTGCCCAGACACAAGCATATGGCGGCAGATGCCCGGTGTGTGGAAAGAAAATTACCATAGGGGTTGAGCATAGGGTGGAAGCTCTTGCGGACAGGCCAGAGGGTTATGTACGCCCTCAGGCAAAAGCCTACGAAAGTTTGATTCCGCTGCCGGAAATCATTGCGGAGGTCACGGGACATTCCTCCTCCAGCGTGAAGGTACAGAGACAATATGAAGAGATGTTGTGTGGACTTGGAACAGAATTTGAGATTCTCCGGGAAGTTCCAGAGAAAGAAATCCAGAAACAGGCAGGCACTATGATGGCAGAAGCTATCCATCGTCTCAGAAATGGTGAAGTACAGAGAATTCCTGGTTTTGATGGGGAGTATGGAACCATTAAGCTGTTTGAACCATCAGAGCTGGAAGAAACACAGGGATAGATAAGCTTTTTTGACACACTGGGAATACAGGAAAAACAGGAGCAGAAATCCGGGAGACAAGAGCCGGTATTTGCCAACAAACCTATAGATGCAGAAGAGGTTTCAGAGACACCGGTATCTAAGAAAAAGCCGGAATTAAACATTGGACAGAAGCAGGCCGTTGAGTCCATTGAACCGGTGACAGCAGTAATTGCAGATCCAGGAACAGGAAAGACGAAAACATTGATTTCTAAGATTCTGTATTTGTTAAATTACCGAAAAGTAAAGCCATCTGAAATAACGGCAGTGACTTTTACCAACAAAGCGGCAGAGGAGATGCAGGAACGTCTCCAGAAAGAAATCGGAAAGAAGCAGACAGTACATCAGATTCAAATAGGCACGTTTCATAGGATTTGTATAGAACTGCTCAGAAAACAGGGAATCAGATTTACCATAGCAGATACCATGCTTACCAGGGAGCTGGCAGAACAAACTATCCGGGAGTTCCATTTGAAGATAAGTGCGTCTGAATTTTTGCAGGTATGTTCCCTGTGGAAGCTTGGCAAGATACAGGAAACCGGGGATTCTGTGCCAGATAACGCATTTTTCTATTACCAGAATCTGCTGAAAGAAAAAGGTGCAATGGATTTTGATGATATTCTTATAGAGACCGTGAAATTGCTGGAAGAAGAAAAAGTTTCGGAGCTTTCAAATTTTCATTATCTTTTGGTGGATGAGTTTCAGGATATCAGTCCAATCCAGTACAGACTCATACAGCTTTGGAGTCAGTCTAGCAGGGAATTGTTTGTCATTGGAGACCCGAATCAGTCTATTTATGGATTCCGTGGTTCTGATGCGGCCTGTTTTTCATCCTTACAAAAAGATTATCCTCATGCGGAGGTGATCCGTCTCACAGAAAATTACCGTTCCACAGCAGCCATTGTAGACAGTGCTATGTCGGTCATCACACACAATCGGGGAGAGGACAGAGTTCTGCATGCTTTTTGTCATGATGGAAGTCCGGTTCGGGTTGTGGAAGCATCCGGGGATATGGCAGAAGCTGTTTTTGTTGCAAAGGAGATTAACCGTCAGGTTGGCGGTATGGATATGCTGGATACAGTTCATGGATTTGCCAGAGAGCCGGAACGCAGACAGAGGTTTCGCCTTTAAGCTTTTGTGGAATCTTCCAGAAAATATGTTAACCTCAGAGATTTATGAAACTGCAAAAGAAACCTTCCTGCCCCTTTTAAAACGGAGTAAGCCGGTAAAGCTGATTCAGAAATGGCGGGAGGTAATGGACTTAAAAGAGAATAAGGCTATGGATGGACTGGAGTATATGGCGTTGTGTTACAAAACTACAGAAGAGTTTTTCGACAGTCTTTCATTAGGCGAAGAAGGCGATTTGATGCGGTGCGGAGGAAAAAACTATAAGGCAGATGCTGTTACGCTTATGACCCTTCATGCCTCCAAAGGCCTGGAATTTCCTCTGGTCTTCCTTGCAGGAGCAGAAGAGGGAAAAATTCCTCTGGAAAATGGGAAAACACCGGTTGATATAGAAGAAGAACGGAGACTTTTTTATGTGGGAATGACCAGAGCAAAGGAAGAACTGATTCTTATCCACGCAGGCCAGCCATCGGTATTTCTTTCAGAATTGCCCCAAAAAGATATCATCTGGGAGAAAGCGGGGAAAAAACAGAATACAGAAGAAGCAGAACAGATGAGTTTGTTTGATTTCTTATAAGTAACTTAAACCTCTAATATAACATTCAGGTAGAGGATGAACCCGTATTTCCATGCTTTTTCGGCTGAAAATGTTATTTTGTGACTTTTAGCCTACATTTTTCAGGCAGGAATAGGTGGTTTTTAAGAAATCATGAAATCAGGCCTACTTACTTTAGAGCCAAATAGGCTACTAAGAAAGATTCTATGAATTCAGCCTATATTTTAAGAGAAGAAAATAAGTTGAAAAGAGGAAATCTTAGGATTTAGCCTATTGGGGTCAGAAAAAAGTAAGCTTGAATGAAACAAACATGTAATCCAACCTATTTGAGCTACAAAAAAGTAGGTTGGAACGAGAAAATTACAAATTCCAGCCTACTTCCTTCTGGCTTTGAAAATACATTGAATTACTGAGCTTTCGCTGCTTCCAGAGCTTTTGCAAGCTGATCCGGACAAGAAGTGCCTCTTCCACCGCAGTCGGTTCCTTTTAAGCGTTTGATGACTTCATCTACTTTCATACCCTGTACCAGGCTGGCAATACCTTTGGTATTTCCATTGCATCCGCCGTTGAATTTTACATATTTGATGGTGTCGCCATCCAGTTCGAATTCAATAGAACGGGAGCAAACGCCTCTTGTTTTATATACGTTCATTTGATAGCCTCCTTTGTGAAATGATTTCTCAAAGCATTATAGCATGCAATCTGAAGAAAAGTAAAGCGGTTGAAAGCAGAATACAGTAGCCAGAATCAGGAAAACAGTGTAAAATGAAAAACAGGTGTAAGGTAAGAAACACTGACTGAATACGCAGAGAGAGGTAAATATTTTATGAATACCATAGGAATTATCGGTGCCATGGAAGAAGAAGTGGCGATTTTAAAAGAAAAAATGTCTGATGTGACAGTATTGGAAAAAGCAGGAATGGAGTTTTACAAAGGAACTTTAGGCGGACATCCAGCAGTTGTAGTACGTTCCGGTATCGGAAAAGTAAACGCAGGTATCTGTACCCAGATCCTGGCAGATTTATTTCAGGTAGAAGCAGTAATAAACACAGGTGTGGCAGGGTCTCTGAAGGCAGAAATCAATATCGGAGATATTGTTCTTTCTACAGATACCATGCAGCATGACGTAGATGCAAGAGAATTTGGCTATCCCCTGGGACAGATTCCACGCATGGATACTCTGACTTTCCCGGCAGATGAAGCTTTAAGAGCAGCCGCTTTAAAAGTCTGCCGTGAAGTGAATCCTGAGATTCAGGTATTTGAGGGCAGAGTAGCCAGCGGAGATCAGTTTGTAGCAGACAAAGAGACAAAGGATAAGATTATTGCCAATACCCAGGCTTACTGCACAGAAATGGAAGGAGCAGCCATCGGCCAGACAGCTTATTTAAACAAGATTCCTTATCTGGTAATCCGTGCCATTTCAGACAAGGCAGATGACAGTGCTCATGTAGATTATCCTACTTTTGAAAGAGAAGCAATCCGCCACACGGTAAACCTGGTAGAGAATATGATGAAAGTTCTGTAAGAATTTGTCGCACGATTTTTGTTTTCAAACAGCATAGGGCGCTATATAATAGTTCCATAGACAATAGCAGGTATGCCCATGGGCCTCTATTGTCAGAATCAGAATAAGGAAGGACAGGCAGTGCTGTCCGCCGGATATGAGGAGGAACTTATGGAACACCTTGTTTTTTATTATGGTGCATGTTTTATGGGAATTTTGTGTCTCATAAGTATGCTGGCAGTTTACAAAAGCAACCGGAATGTATTAAAAGATTTAAAACACCCGTCAGAAGCCAGAAACCGCTGGATGGCTGGTTTCGTGCAGGAATATGAAAAATCAGTAAAAGAGAATACGGAGATACACAATCCACCGGTTTATGTGATCAAACGTATGAGAGGACGAAAGATAGGACCCTGGAATATACGCCAGATGAAAGGCATTTCCTGGGGAACTTTTATCCTCTCTTTTTTATTGATGGCAATGAGTCTGTTTATCGTATATCAAAGAGGAATCGAGACATTTCCGGTATCATTGGCAGGCGGAGCTCTTCCGGCAGCCAGTGTGGTTTTGCTGACAGGTATTTGTATGGAAATTGTGTTGCTTGGAGTGCGGCTTTTTATAGGAACAGGATATCAGGAGGAAGAAATCGAGACAAATCTTCTGGATTATATTGAGAACCGTTATAAAGAGCCGGAGGCAACGAAAATTATTCCAATGGAAAATGCCAGGAGTTCAGGTAAAAGAGAAAAGGCCATGCGGCAGCTTGAGCAGGGGATTTTAGAAGCAGCCGCAGCAGACAGCAGGTACAGCCATCTGCTCAGTAAAGAAGAAACAGATATTGTCAAAGATGTTGTAAAAGAATTTTTATCATAAAAATACAGCGGCCGGAGATAGAAAAGAATCCGGCCGCTATACATTTACTTATCTTTATTTTTAGAATGTGTTGAGATTACTGTGCAAAAAATGATTCTAAAGTCTGTATTGCTTCAGATTCATCACTACCTTCCGCCGCTACCGTAAACTGCATATTATCAGTCAGGCCGAAAGCCATAACACCCATTATACTTTTGGCATTCACCTGATGTTCACCATCTGTGATCATGATTTTGCTCTGAAACTGACATGCAATACGCACAACTTCAGAGAAAAGATGATTATATTTGTCGGTAATGCTTGAAACAACAATATTTTTCTTTTGCATTTTAAAGAATCCTTTCTTTTGAAAACACGATGTGAAACAATCTGAATTATATAGCGAAGACTTTAATATTTCAATGGAAAAAAGTGTTTTAATCTTCTTCGATAATCTGAAGTTCAAAATAATCAAAATCCAGAACTTCGATAAAGTTATCCTGATTAAACCGGACTTTGGAAAATTTCTGGAAATCTTTGATATTAGCATCCAGCCAGATAGGTGACGGCAAATCGAACTCATGACAGATACTGTCAAGACAATGAAAGACCTTTTGGGTTCTAGTGGACTTTGTGTTGTCACAAATTACAGTGCTTTTTAACAAATGTGTATCTTTATAAATATTACCCATTAACCGGAACATAGGAAAATCCTTTCTGTAAATATATTTATGATGCAATATTATAAGAAAGAAAAGCAGATGTGTAAAGCTTGTTTTATTGGTTTATCAGGCAAAAGAACAGATGCTTTTTTTGAAATTGTGCAGATTGTATATGAAAAAAAAGAAAATTTGTCAAAATGACATAGCCCTTTTCATCATTGTTTAGGATTACAAAGACTTATAAAAATATTTGGGTAATTGGTCTATGGAAAAAAAGAGGTATTGAATGTATAATAAACTCAATTCGAAAGAGAAGAACATGTTTATACCGTATCATATTTCAGGAGGAAATAAAAAATGGCAAGTTTATCTTTACAGCATATTAACAAAACATACCCAAATGGTTTCGAAGCAGTTAAAGACTTCAACCTGGAAATCGCAGACAAAGAGTTCATCATCTTCGTAGGTCCTTCAGGATGTGGAAAATCTACAACTCTTCGTATGATCGCTGGTCTGGAAGAAATTTCCGGTGGTACATTAAAAATCGGTGACAAAGTAGTAAATGACGTTGAACCAAAAGACAGAGATATTGCAATGGTATTCCAGAACTACGCTCTGTATCCACATATGACAGTTTATGATAACATGGCATTTGGTCTGAAACTGAGAAAAGTTCCAAAAGATCAGATTGACAAAATGGTTAAAGAAGCAGCTAAAATTCTTGACCTTGAAAAATTATTAGACCGTAAACC